>ERZ1504246.1511-NODE-1511-length-5495-cov-2.310662_pt1 | contig 5495 bp, 4 predicted proteins | sample MGYA00575509_ERZ1504246 | MGnify/ENA primary metagenome ERZ1504246 (study PRJEB39906, sample SAMEA3182115) | gut metagenome | biome: human; feature: gut; material: Stool; isolation source: human stools | place: Canada | collected 2013-06-11 ... | reverse complement strand
AGACAGCGCATACGCATATTACGCACCGGAATTTCATTTTCTCTCAAAAGAAAAGCTGTTTCCGCTATTCCGCCAAAGGACGCACGGGTATTCCTCTGGAAGCAAAGTAAGCCTTGGCTTCCGGCACCGTGTATTCCCCAAAATGGAAAATGGAAGCCGCCAGCACGGCATCCGCCTTCCCTTCCACCAGCACGTCCACCATGTGATCCAAATTACCCGCACCCCCGCTGGCGATTACCGGAATGCGCACCGCACTGCTTACGGCGCGGGTCAATTCAATATCATAACCCGTTTTGGCTCCGTCCGCATCCATGCTGGTCAACAAGATTTCCCCGGCTCCGCGGCGTTCCGCCTCCACAGCCCATTCCACGGCATCCAGCCCCACGAATTTCCGGCCTCCATGGGTGCTGCCAAAAGCCGCCGCACCTTCATTAATCAGCTCCGGCCTATTGATGGCCGCCGTATTCAGGGAAACCTTGTCCGCACCCGCCAGAAGCATTTCGCGCATGTCCTTTACGGAACGGATGCCGCCGCCTACCGTCAGCGGCATGAAGCAGCATGCCGCCGTGCGGCGCACCACGTCCGCCATGGTGGCACGGCCATCGGAAGAAGCGGTAATATCCAGAAAAACAAGTTCATCCGCCTGCTGGGCATCATACGCCCTGGCACATTCTACAGGATCCCCGGCATCTCTCAGATTAATGAAATTGGTCCCCTTGACGACCCTGCCGTCCGTTACGTCCAGACACGGAATGATTCTTTTAGCCAGCACGGCCCTATCAAGCCATCACCGCCGCCAAAGGAAAAGCCTAAAATACGGCTTGCCGCGGGATGCCTTTTGATAAACATGTTCCCTTTTTGACCAAGGCCCTCTTCGGCAGCGCTTCCATCCCGCATATCCACGGTAAGAGAAATTTACTGAAATTCATCAATATCACTATTCCACTCACTTTCCGGCCGGCCCTGCCCCGCCATGAAGAAACGCAGTGCGGCATCTGCCCCTTTCCCGCCCGCATGCATAAAACGGCCTAAGAGCTTTTCTTTCCATGTCCAGGTGGTAGAGTCCGCATAAGGTATTTCCATTCATGACCACTACACGCTCGGGATTCACCAAACTTGCAGCCGTCTGCATTGCCATTCTTCTGGGGGCGGTGGTCTGGGAGCTAGGCTGGCCCTTGACGCGGGCGGAACATGAGTGGTCGCGGCTGATTGCAGCCGTTGCCACGCTGGGCCACCTGACGGGCATTCTGGGTTCCTATTTCCGGAAGGAAATCAACCGCCCTTCCCTGAGGCTCCTGATTTTCCAAATCATCAGCTGCCTCATGATTTTTCTCCTGATTGCCAGGGAACAACAGGAAGCGGGATACATGAGGTTCACGGAGCTTTCCCGCCTGATGATTACGGCCGGGCTGATTGCCATCCCCACGCTGATGTCCCTGACCAGGATTTTTGAATGGCTGGTGGGCAAGCAAAAAAAAGGCCGGCCTCTTATGGCCCCCGCCATGCAGTTTGTAGCTTCTCTGGGAGTAGTCATCCTGGCAGGCACCGGATTGCTTCTGCTGCCTAATTCCACATATCCGGGTATTACACTCAGTTTTACGGATGCCCTGTTCACCAGCACCAGCGCAGTATGCGTCACCGGTCTGAACGCCGTGGATTTTGCCCATACTTTCACCCCGCTGGGAGAAATGTTCACGCTTGCCCTTATCCAGATTGGCGGATTCGGCATCATGACGTTCGCCTACTTCGTAGCCATGGTGGCAGGCCAGGGTTTTTCCCTGAGGGACCGCGTGCTGCTGACGGATCTGCTTGATGAAGGCAACCTGGGGGCCGTCGTCTCCTTTATTACCACTATTGTGGTCAGTACGCTGTTCATCGAACTGTGCGGCGCCGTCCTTCTTTATTTCTCCTGGGAAGGGAAGGACATCAACCTGATGGGGGAGCCTTTGTGGTGGCATTCCCTGTTTCACTCCGTTTCCGCCTTTTGTAATGCTGGTTTTTCAACTTTCCCGATGAATTTGATGGAGCCGGGCATCCGCCTGTGCTACAGCGGGCAGGCGGTCATCATGGCGCTGATCGTATGCGGCGGCCTGGGATTCGGCATTTATAAGGAAATCAATTCACGCCTGGCAAACCGCTTTTTTTCCAAACACCGCCGCCTGCACATGCAGTGGACCCCTTATTTCAAACTGGTGATGATCTCCACGGGGATTTTGCTGGCGGGAGGCGCCCTGGCCATCTTTGCCGTTTCCTCTCCCCATGCCGCGGAACCGTTGGGGGAACACCTCTGGATTTGCCTTTTCGACAGCGTCACGGCACGCACGGCGGGATTCAATATCAGCGACTACGGCCGCTATCTGCCCGCAGCCAGCCTCATTATGTGCGGTCTGATGATGGTGGGAGGCAGCCCCGGCGGCACGGCAGGCGGCATGAGAACCACTACCTGCGCCATTGCAGGTGCGGAAATCCTGCGCATCCTACGCGGCAGGGATCATGTGGAATTCTTCCGCCGCCGCATCGACCAGCGCACCGTGGCGCGCTGCGTAATTACCGTGGTGGTCTCCTGCGCCTGGATCGGCTGCTTTACCGTCCTGATTTGCGCCTTGGAGCCCTCCATGAGCTCTCTGGATATCTTCTTTGAAAACTGCAGCGCTTTTGCTACGGTAGGCGTGTCGCGGGGCATTACTCCAGATTTAAGCGGTCCTTCCAAATACCTTCTTATCGTCAACATGCTCTCCGGCCGCGTGGGGCTCTTCGCTTTTCTCATTGCGCTGGCCGGCACCCCTACTCCGAGGCATTACCGCTATCCATCCGTCAAAATCCCGTTAACCTGAATATACCATTATGAGATACACCGTTATCGGCCTGGGCCAGTTTGGGAACTCTGCACAGAACTTTCCGCCCGTAATATTGAAGTAGTAGCCGTTGCCTCCACGGATGAAGAATTGGAGCAAATCAAGGATCTGGTGACTTATGCCGTGGTGACGGATTACACTAATCCGGCCGCTTTGCGTGAGTTGGAACTGGACGACCAGTCCGCCGTCATTGTCGCCATCGGAGACAGTTTTGAAGAAAACCTTCTCGTCGTCACGCACCTTCAGAAAATGGGCGTCCGCTACATCTACGCCCGCGTCATGAGTCCGGTGCACGAACACATTTTAAGCCAGATGAACGTGTATGCGCTCATCAACTTGTCCCGCGTGGCTTCCAAGCAACTCGCTAGCCAGTTGGAATCCCCGGAATTCCTGCGCGTCTCCCCCATGGACGAAAACCACAGCATCGTGGAAATAGCCGTGCCGCGCATCTGGGTGGGCAAGCGCCTGCGGGATGTAGGCCTGCGCACGGAACACCACCTTAACCTGCTCACCATCCGCCGCGGGGAGGCCCAGACTCCGCAGGGGCGCCGGGAAATCCTGTCCATACCGCGCATTCCCGTCATTGGCACCCCTTCCCCGGATCTCGTTTTTGAAGACCACGACATTCTGGTCCTGTTCGGCAAAGAAACCAATTTGATTGAATTCGCCCAATTATCCAAAGGATTGTAAACCATCCTCCGCGAGCAGGCTGAGGGTATCCCTCTCCATTTCAGAAAAAGGCGCCGGATAAGCCGCCTGTGCAAACAGCCTCCGTCCTGGTTTTACTGGCTTGACAATGCCTCAAAAGAAGCCACCAGACGTTTTTCGGAGACGCGGCCCTTGACGGAGATGGCGGGAGCGAAAACGGCCAGGCGGTATTCTTCCAGCAAATAACCGTATTGCATCCAGCGCAGGTCTCCGGCATGTTCCTTCAAAACCTGATGCCAGGGAAAATACACGCGTTCAAAGAGATCCAAGCGTTCCAATTCCCTGGCAAGGGGTTGCTGGCCGATGCGTCTGATACGCTCCGCAATTCCCTGCATGTACCGTTTCAGGTCCGGCAAGCGTTCCGCTCCATGCGCCCACAGGAAACGGGGGCGTAACAACCAGTCAAGCTGGCGCTGAAGGTCAGCCGTAATGCGCTCCGTATGGCGCACACCCTTTTGCAGCGCCGTAAAGTCCCTGACGGCATGTTCCGTACCCGCCACCAGTTCCCATATATCCGCCACGTTATGCGCCGCGTCAAAAAGGTTTTGGCGCAGATTCATTTCCGCAGCAGCGAATTGCTCCGCCGTGCGCGGCAAAGGACGGCCCATGGCTATCTCCGCGGCAACGTCCACCAGGTCTTCCGCATTGGTAGACGGCTCCCGTCCGAGCATATGAAGAGAGAGCTTTCCTTCCAGCTTCAACGGAAATTTTCTGCGGAGATGGTTAAGCTGATCCGTCTGGCGCAGGCGCATGAAACGCAGGCACCCCTCCCGGTGGGATTCCGCAGCATCCAGTTCATCCTCAAAGACACGGACGCCCACGGATGCTCCTTCATCCACCAGAGCCACATAACCCGGCCTTCCCGCCACATCCACCGTGTATTCCAAATCTCCGCAGCTCCATTCCTTCATGCCGGTTACGGACACGATATCCTCCGCTGTTTCCTGGAACCGACGGGAAAGTTTTTTACCCAGGCGGTTATTCAGTTCCGCAACATCCGTGCCCATGGCAAGCTCTTCCCCTTCATCATCGCACACCCATATTTTCGTAACCAGCTCCGCAGGAAGACGGTTCATGTCAAAAAAGGAGGGCGCGCAAAATTTTCCCGTTTCCACTTCCACAAATTCCGCCAGTTTCCCCGCCAGCGGCCCGTCCGGTTCCAGGCCATGCCTCAGTTCCGCAAAGTAAGCGGCCTTTTGGCTGATAGGCTGGAGAAAGACGCGCAAATCCTTGGGAAGGGAACGCAGCAGGCATTCCGCCCGCTGGGCCAGATGGCCGGGAACCCCCCACTCCGGCAACCATTCGGGAATATCCGGCAACTGGTCGATGTGGACGCCCAGGGTCACGCCGTCATCCTCCGCGCCGGGATCATTCTGGTAATACACGGCATATTCCGCTCCTTTACAGGTGATTTCATCCGGAAAACCATCCAGCAGGTCTTTCCCCCAGAATTCGTACATAGCTTCCTGTGGCGGAACATGCAGAGCTTCCGGGTTTTTCTTCTCCATACCGGCGGCCCACCGCAAAAAAGCCCTGGCCGTACAGCAGTCCGGGGGAACAAGCCTGTTAAAGAATTCAAAAACTCCTTCCTCACACCAGACCTGGTCCGGACGGCGCAACTTCAGCTCTATCTGCCGAACCTCTTCCCGGAGTGTTTCCAGATGCCTGATACAGGCGGGTTTCGTGCGGAAACCACCGCCCAACAGGCCTTCGCGTATCATTATTTCCCGCGCATGGGCGGGATTGATACGGCCATAGTGCACACGCCTGTTATCAATAATGCGCAAGCCGCCGCACACGACGCGTTCCACTGCGTAAACAGCCCCCTGCTCCCTGTCCCACCGCGCTCCGGAATAGTGTGATTCGCACAGATGGGGCGCTACCAGCTCCACCCATTCCGGTTCCAAAATGGAGGCGCGGCGCATCCACAGG
>ERZ1504246.1494-NODE-1494-length-5564-cov-3.795607_pt1 | contig 5564 bp, 1 predicted proteins | sample MGYA00575509_ERZ1504246 | MGnify/ENA primary metagenome ERZ1504246 (study PRJEB39906, sample SAMEA3182115) | gut metagenome | biome: human; feature: gut; material: Stool; isolation source: human stools | place: Canada | collected 2013-06-11 ... | reverse complement strand
TTCGCCTTAGTCTCGTGGGCTCGGAGATGTGTATAAGAGACAGCTTTAGGATCAGCATCCGAAGAAATCTCTGCTGATTCTCCTGAATTCAAAAGCTGGCTAATATATTCCTTAGGAAGAACACCATATTGTACCTTGAAACATTTGGCAAAATAGGAGGAGGAAGTAAATCCTACCTGTGCCGCAACCTCAGAAATACGTGTACCTCCCCGGATTAATTCAGCCGCCTTATTCATACGCAGAGCCTTCAGGTAATCATTGGGCGACATACCCGACAATGCCTTTATCTTTCGATAGAAATTAGAACGGCTCATGTTCATTTGCTCTGCAAGAGTATCAATGGAGAAGTTCTCGTCTGCCAGCTGGTCGGCAATGACTTCCTGTATCTTAGCAACAAATTCACAGTCTCTCTGAGACATCGCAAGCTCTGCTGAAGTCTGAGTCGCATTTCCGGATAAACTAGCCATCAACTTATGGAAAGACTGCCTCAACCGGAGCAGGTTCTCAATCTGCTTGTGCAGTTGCTTGATAGAGAATGGCTTCTCTATATACACATCGGCTCCACATTCAAGGCCTTCCACCTTAGACTCTAAGGTTGTTTTTGCCGTCAGCAGAATAACCGGAATATGTGAGTAATCTATTTCAGATTTTACTTTACTACAGAGTTCCAAACCGTTCATCTCCGGCATCATGACATCACTGACTATAACATCTACACTTTCTTGTTCAAGTATCTCAAGAGCTGCACGTCCATTCGAAGCTTTCAGCACACGGAACCAAGCCAGCAATGAATCGCGTGTCAGGTTCAATAGTTCGACATTGTCTTCCACCAACAATACAGTGAATTTCTTTCCCGAGAATTCCGAAGAAATATTCTCTGTCGTCCCCTCACTTTCAGAATGTACCTCAACGATGTCGGTAGTTTCTTCTACCGCCTCCTTGTTCAAAGGAAGAGATAACACAAACGAAGAGCCTTGCAGTTCGTTATCTTCAAGACGAAGGCTACCTTGATGAGCCTCTGCCAGAGATTTTGCAAAAGCCAATCCGATACCAGTACCTGTTGCCGTGGCTACCTTGTCATCCGGCATCTGATAGAAAGCTTCAAATATTTTCTCTTTCTGCGAGTCAGGTACTCCACGACCATCATCACTCACATATATTTCATACCCCGCATCATTTGCCACAAGTTTCAAATCAATGCGTGCACGGGCATATTTGATAGCATTACTTATCAGGTTCACCAAGATCTTACTCAGCTTTTCCCGATCAACCATCGATACCAATTCCTGATCGGGTACCGTCAACACCAATTCAATACCTTTCAACTCCGCAGGACTAGTGAACTGGCTATATATATCATTCACAAGCTCCTTTATATCACAGCTCACCAAATTCAATTGCAAAGCTCCGTTTTCCATCTTCTGAAAGTCGAGCAGCTGATTCGTAATGCCTAAAAGGTAATTCACATTCTTATCTATCACAGACAGATATTTCGCTTCTTTTCCTTCATGCTCTATCTCTTGCAGCTTTTCAAGAGGCAAACGTATCAGACTGAGAGGGGTACGTATCTCATGTACCAAATTAATAAAGAAGCCGATCTTTGATTTATAAACTTCCTGTTCTTTAGCAATCTGGTATTTCTCCATCCGACGTTTGTATTTGTGCTTGACACGGAGATTCCAACGCCAGGCAATCCAGGCAATCCACCCCATCAGCAGGAGGATATAAATAAAATAAGCGAAAGAACTACGCCACCAAGGGGGAGTAATCACTACCTTCAGAGTAGTGGTTTTCTCGTTCCACTGATGATCATTATTAGAACCGCGCACTTCAAACTCGTATTCTCCGGGAGGCAGATTGGTATAAGAAGCGGAGTTGTTCTCGGAATTGGTAATCCATTCCTTATCGACCCCTTTCAATATATAAGAATATCTGTTTCTTGCCGGGTCTTCATAACTGAGTGCTACAAAACGAATCGTGAAACTATTATTTTCATAAGACAAGGTTATCTTGTCAGCCATATAAACCGGTTTTCCCAGTTGAAGCAGTTTCTTCACTTCCTGTTCATCATTCAGATAAGACAGACGGATATCAGTCACGTATACCGGAGGAATGTAGGCATTATCGACAAAACGCTCCGGCTGGAAAACATTAAAACCATTAATTCCGCCAAAATACAATTTGCCTTCGGAGGATCTTAAAGAAGACCGTGCCATAAATTGATTTCCCTGCAAGCCATCATTAATCGTGAACTGCCGGAAATGAGCTTTAGATATTGGATTAATCTTGAAAATCCCCGCATTACTGGATATCCAGAAGTCCCCCGTCTGATCTTGTTCAATGGAGTAGATCACTTTGTTGGGAAGTGAAGAATCAAATTCGATGAATGCTTCTGTTTTAGGGTCGAAGGAACATAATCCTCCCCCATTCGTGCCAAACCACATCACCCCTTTATTGTCCTCAAACACGGTGATAACCGAGTTACTGGTAATGGTAGTCGAATCTTCCCGTTCATGCTGGAAATGTTTCCAATGTCCGCTGAGGGTATTATAGGAGAACACACCGCTATTGGTAGTTGCTATCCACAGATTGTTGTACATATCCTCATATATATCGCCAACGGAGATCATAGAACCGATACTGGTGATAGTCATAAAATTGTCGGCATCCGGATTATACCGGCATAAGCCCCAGCTTGTTCCGACGAAGATTTCACCTTTCCGATCCTTATACATGCACAACACATCATTACTACAAATCGTATTGGGGATTCCCCGAGAATGTGTATATTCTTTTATCGAACCGGTACGCAGATTAAGAACACGTATTCCCTCGGCATAAGTACCAATCCAGAGACAATCACCGTCTAGCATCAAAGAACGAATATCGTATTTTTGCCCCTTTACGCCTCCGATAGGATGCTCCGTAAGTTCCCGTGTAACGGCATTGAAGAAATATAAACCACTCTGGGTACCAATCCAGATGTTTCCGTCCTTATTTTCACAGAATGGTCCGACCACCTCTCCCGCTCCCGGTATCCCCGACAGATAAGCGGGGGAATAGTAATCAAAACGTTTGGTCTGTTTAGACATGTAGTTGATACCGCCCAAGTTCGTCAATACCCATAGAGCACCTTCCGCATCCCACATCATACCGTTGATGGTCTGGTCACTTAAACTTCTCGGATCAGCCGGATTATCTGCACGAAGAAAAGTTTTCAACTCACGATTGAATAGATAGAGTCCGTTATCGGTTCCTACCAGCAATTCATTCTCTGTATATTTGAGCAGGCTGCGAACCGCACCGAAATTCAACGAAGGAGCCATATAATTCTCAATGATTCCGGTTTCATGATTCAACCTCCCTAGCAAATTGTTACCTGCTCCCAACCATACTTCTCCCTCGATATCCAACACGCAATTGATCTTGTAACTATCCGGAGAATTCACATCTGATGAAACTCTATACGATTGCAGAAATTTACCGTTTTCATCGAAACAAAGTAGCCCTTCCTGAAGTGAAGAAGCATATACTTTCTTCTTATCATAACTTTGGCAAACATCCCAGACAAAAGAAGTCTGAATGCTATTCTGAGTCAACACCTCAGTCTTGGGATCATAAATAAAAAGCCCCTGTCCTAACGTGGCAATCCAAAGAAGCCCGTTCTCTGTCTTTATAATCTTCTTGATCTCACTACTGACGTATACACCGTACTGAGTAGTCTTATCGAAATAAGAGAAACGGTCCGTTGCCCGATCATAAATATACAGTCCGGAGTTAGTTCCGACCCATATATTCTGATCTTCCTCAATCAACGCTTCAACGAAGTTGTTCTCCAATGAGAATTTATCGTTCAAGACATTCCGATAAACTTTGTTGCCCCGACCGTCATAGCGGTTCAGACCGTCACTGGTGCCCAGCCAGATAAATCCATAGCTATCCTGTATAGCACACCATACCGTATTATGTGACAAGCCATCTTCCACCTGATATTTCTTAAAGGAGAAATAGGGAGATGCAGACAATGGTTCGAGCCAAAAGGCCAGTAAAAGTATCAGTATTTTTGTTAACTTCATACTAAGTGTGTCTTATATTTAGATTAACGATTCAACCAAGGTTCCGGATTCAATTTTTCTTTCTCTCTGCGCAACTGGAAATGCAATACCGTTCGTCCGTTATCTGCGCCATCAGAAAATATCTGTCCGATAGCCTGCTTTGTACTCACTATATCACCGGACTTCACCGAAGCAGAAGAAAGATTACAGTAAACGGAAATATAATTACCATGCCGGATCAGAACATTAAATAGTCCGTTCAACTGGAACACAGCTGCTACCTTACCATCAAAGATGGCACGAGCCTGTGCCCCCGGCTTTCCTTGAATATCAATTCCTTTGTTGTCCAGCTTCACATTACGAAGTCCTTCAACAGCGTACTGTCCATAACGGCTGGTTATGATGTAAGGTCCGGATATGGGCATCGGAAGTTTTCCACGGTTAGCAACAAAGCTACCGGACAGCTCACGATCCGCCTTACTCATCGTAAAAGCATCCAATGGTTCCGACTTCGGTCTGGCAACTGTTCCGGTTCCGGAGGAAGTTTTGTCCTTAGCATCTGCCTTCTTACGGCCTGCCGCTTCTCGGCGAGCCTCTTCCTGAGCACGTTTGCGGGCGCGTTCTATTTCTTCTGCGATCAATCGGTCGATACGGGCATTCAGTTGATTTGCTTCCCGTCTCTTCTTATTCACCTCACTCTGCAGCCCTTTCTGTTTCTTTTGCAGATTGGCCACCAGCGTACGCTTCTCTTTCTCCTGAGCCTCGAGTTTCGCCTTTTCGTTCTCACGTTCTTTCAGCAATCCCTCCTTGGCAGCTTTCACTTGCTCACGTTCCGCTTTTTTCTTCCGTATCTGCTCCTGTTTTTTTAAGATTTCCTCTCCCTGCAAACGCTGATAGGTAGCATATTCGCGCACATAACGTAAACGACGGTAGGTTTGCCCCAAATTCTTGGCAGAGAAAATAAACATCAGCTTTTCTTCAATTGATTTATTCTTATAGAGATACTGAACAGAAGCTTCGTACTTCTTCTTTTTCTCTTTCAGATCCTTTTCAAGACTATTCAACTGACGGTTCAGGGATACTAACTCACGTTCGATACTCTCCACATCATTATTGATGGCAAGTATATAACGTTTCCGCTCCTCAATCTGTCCCGTCAATGCCGCCAGACCATTCAACTGACTGCCTACATCCTTCTTTGTATTCTGCAAAATCGACTCTGTCTCGGCGATCTGCTTCTGCAGCGCACCGCGCTTACTCTCCAACTCACGAATCAACTTATTCGATTGGGCAGAAAGCGGAATTGCCAGCCAAAGGCTGCTTATCAGAATTACAAAGAGGCGTTTTTTCATAATAAAGTCATCAACATTTTCATTAGCTCTTCCAAAGAAACCTGACGGTATCTGGAAGTCAGTTCGGTCGGAGTGATCGACACTTCTTTGGTCGAAAACTCATATAATTGTACTTTTGCTTTCTCCAATTTGGGGATTCCCAAATCTTTTCCGGATA
>ERZ1504246.1388-NODE-1388-length-6031-cov-2.248327_pt1 | contig 6031 bp, 4 predicted proteins | sample MGYA00575509_ERZ1504246 | MGnify/ENA primary metagenome ERZ1504246 (study PRJEB39906, sample SAMEA3182115) | gut metagenome | biome: human; feature: gut; material: Stool; isolation source: human stools | place: Canada | collected 2013-06-11 ... | reverse complement strand
AGCGTTTGGTCGGAGAACTCGTCGAACTGGAGTTCCCCGGAGAATAGTTCGAAACCCTCGAAGATGATGGCGGCGGGAATCTTTTGCACGGCGGGCGGAATCATCATGACATCGACGAACCGGAATTCCACCTTGTTTGTCGGGGAGAGCGGGAACTCGATGCCCGTTGAGACGGCCACAGGCATGCGGTCGTCTGCGAAGAGGGGATTCTCGAGGGTGAGCGTTATCTCCTGCCCGGGTGTGATGTCGAGCGTGCGTCCGGATTCGAGACTTTTGATCAGTAACATGTCTATTTGAGTTTTCCGCGGTTCATCATACGTTCGTATTCGCGCTGCTTCTCGATCAGCCCGGCCTTGCCCATCAGGGACACATCGGCGCGGATGGGTTCGTCGAGGCGTTCGGTGAGCCTGACTACCGCCGTGTAGAGCAGCCTGACGAGTGCCGGATCAGAACCTTCGGATGCGGTGGAAACCGTCGGACTTGCATTGATCGTGTCGATTGCTTGTCCCGGGGAAATGGCTCCGCCTGCGGCATATCCGGTTGTTCGCATCATAGCGGGTAGCGTCTGCGTGAAATCGAAATCCCGGAGGCGTCCTCGCCGGCGCACCGCTTCGAACGTGTTGATGATCGGCGCGGCCGTGGGGTTCTTCATGGCCTCGTTGGGAATGACGTACTCCATGCCATTTTCGCCAACGAGTACCGTGGGCCGGTCGATGTAGCCACGGGCATCGGGGTCGAGGTGGGCATTGAACCTCTTGCCGTCTTGCGCCCGCTCTACGGGGAAGCCGCCTTCCTCGGCGCCGGTGATTGGAGTCGAGGAAATCATGGCGATCTGGGCGGTCCCCATTGCTGTCGCAAATGCAATAGGGATCAATGATAATGGCCACGGGTAGGCCGCTATCGCTTTTGCAATGCCTTCTGCCATACTTATCGTCGCATTAGTAAGGCTTATTGCTTTTTGACGTTTGGCCTGCTTGATTTGGAGTTCTTCCTGCTTGCGCTCGTACTCGGCCTCCATCTGCTCGACGGCCTGGGTGTGCTGTTCTTCGGTCATCAGCCCGGCATCGAGTCGGGATTGCAGTTGCTTTTTCTTGGTGTCCTGGTTCTTTTTGTATTTTTTGAGTTCGGCGCTCTCCTTGGCTGTCATCATTTTGTCGTAACTGGCGTATAGGTCCATTGCCATATTGGCGGCTTCGGCTGCGGCCAAGAGTGCCATCGTCATTTCTTCGGCTCCGAATTTCCCGGCGGAGATGTTATCGAAGAACAGCGCCCAGTCATCCTGAGAGAATCCGAAGAGATTCCCGCCCCGGTTTTGTGTGAAGGAATAGCCAACTTCTTCCACCTTGTCGGCCGCTGCGTCGATAGCTCCTTCCACCTCTTTGATGCGGCGAATGAGGTCGTTTTTCTCCTGCTCGGAGAGGAGTGACGTGTCGAGATCAATCGTTTGGAGTACGCCTTTCAGGTCCCGAAAGGCCATCATTCCGGAACCACTCAGTGCTTGGAGCTGCGTGAGTGTCGAGCGCAGGTATTCCTCGTCGAAGGCTTTGAGTTCATTGATTTGTTGCTGTTTGAGCCGGGCCCGTTCCGTTTTGGTGAGCGTGGCGGTCTGCAATTCCGTCTTGTGGCGTTCCTGCATCACTTGACGGCTCTGCTTGTATTCGTTTTCTTCCTGCTTGAGGGCGTCCGTTGCCCGTTGGAGTTCGATCTTCGTGAGGTTCCGATTGTGTGCGAGTGCGAGTTGTTCCAGGGCCGCGGCGTTCCCGGCGTGTTGTTTCTTTTTACGCTCGTAGTCCGCATTCTCCCGGTCCGTGGCATTCGTCATGTTCTGGATGCGGAGGTCCTCGGCCGCTTCGGCCTGCTGCTGCTCGCGCTTCTTCTGCTCGATCAGTTTGTCGGAAAGTTGGGCTTCGAGTTTCGCACGGGCCTCCCCGGCATCTTTATTCGAGGCGAGGCGGGTTTTGAGAAATGCGATTTCGAGGGCCAGCAGTTTAGTTTGGTATTCCTGCTCTGTGGCGATTTCTCCGTCGGCGAATTTCTGGCGAAGTTTCTTTTTTTTGGCCAGGAAGGCGGCATCGTTATCGAGGCTCCACTTGTTCTTGCTGTCCCCACCGTCGAAGCCGCCGGCGGAATCATCCGGATTCAGAGGATCGTTGTCGGTTGTGTTCGGCTTTGAGGTCGTCGGGGTGGTTGATGTGATCCCGAAACGATTCCGGGCCGTTTCGCTGACTGCATTTTGTGCATCGCGCAATTTTTGTAACTGGCGAACTAATCGTTGAACTCCTGCAGAACCAGTTGTAAGCCAGGCGTCGAGAGATTGCCCGCCGAAGAAGGCATTCATAATCTGGCTGTAATATTTCGATGCCTTCTCGGTGTAGTATTGGTCGTTGAGTTTTTCCCAGAGTTTGTCTGATATATCGCTAAATTGTTCATCGAAGGCGGTTTGCTGGGCTTCGACGAATTTGTTGTACTGCCGCGTCTTGGCGCTCTGCATGATAGCGGTCGTCAGCGAGTCGTATTTATCCCGAAGGGTTTGTACGGTTAAAGTTTCATTCTTCAGCGTGCTATCGTATTTGCCGAATTTGTCTATGATCTCCTGCTTCGTGTCGTTGTACTCTTTCGTTCCTACTTTGCAGCCTTCCAGTTTCCCTTTCAGCCGGTCGAGTTCGGTGCGCTCTGTTGCGGCTTCCGTCGCGGCAGAGCGCATGTGGCCAGACAATAATTTTTGAAATTTTGCCGCTGCGCTGGTCCGGCTGGAGAATAGCGCGATGGCGCTTGCCAATCCGGACATGGCGAGCGTGGCCCAGCCAATGGGGCCCATAGATACAAAGAACCCTTTGAAGGCGAGACCTGCGGCCCGCAGGTTCCCGGCGAGGAGAAGTTGCGCCGCGGCCATCAGTTTTGTCGAGGCTGTTCCTTCCTTCATTACCAGGGCCTCGCGCATGAGCGCAATTTGGTGCGCTTTGCTCCATGTCACCAGTAATTTTTTTCGGGCGAGGAGTATGCTGTCCCACTTTTCCTTAATCTTCGCGGCTGCCGCGTAAGAGACGTATGCCGCGATCAGTACAAGGATTGCCCCTTTGTTCTTTATCAGCCACTCAATGAGGATGCGGGAGGCTTTGATAAGCGATGCTTGTGCCGAGAGGGATTCGTAGTAGGCCGGGAGCAGGGATTTTCCGAGGGCGGCCGCCTCGGCTGTGATTTGCTTTTTCCGCTTTTCGGCGATTGCTTCAGCCGAGTTGTTCATGATGTTGAACTCCTGAAGGCACGAGGTTCCCTCCTCGAAGGCTCGGTTGGCAATTTCCTGTTGCTGGCGCAGTTTGTCGGTGTTCTGGGCCAAGGCTGTAAGAACTCCCGTCGCTCGGGTACCGTCCAGTTTGAGCGAGTCGAGAGCTGCGACGATTTCCGCCATGGCGGCGCCATCGGAGCCCATTCCCTCAGCCATTCGGATCAGCGCCTCGTTCATATCCTCGACCATCAACTTCTTGAAGTCTTTGACGTTCATCTTTGCGGCGGCGGCGAAGGCATCCGTGCGGCGGAACATGCCGGTGATGACTTGCGACATGGATGTTCCTGCCACCTCCATCGTCTGCCCGAGGTCGTCGAGAGTGGCGCCCAGACCGGCGATGTTGGCCAGGGACATTTTCGCCGAATAGCCGACACCACCCACGCGGCGCATGAACTCGACGATGTTGGCTTCGTTGGCTGTCGATGATTTGCCGAGTTCGTTCACCGCCGCTGCTGTTTTCATCATGCCCTGCTCGATGCCGAACTCTTTATTGAGTTGGAATACATTGACGAGTTTCCCGATCTGGCCGATAGTTGTTTCGACGTTATCCCCGAGGTCTTTGCCGAGCGAAATTTTTATGATGTCGGCCGCGCGGGTAAAGCCTTCAATGTCCTGCTTGGCGATGCCCAGTTTGCCGCCGATGCGAGCCAGAGAGAGGAGCTCCTCCTGGGCGGTGCGGGTGTCTATTTTGCCCAGGCTCTCATTCAGTTCTTCAACCTCCTCGCGGGTCATGCCGGTGGTCTTGCGGGCGTTCGACATTGCTTCGTCCAGTCCCGAATAGGTCTGTATCGTTTTGTGAAGGCCCGAACCGACCATTGCGAATGAGGCGAAGGTAGCCGTTACGGTTCCGATATACTTATTGACCCGAGAAGCCATGCGGCACATGACGCCTTCGGTTGAAGCAGTTTCGGCGCGAAGTTGCGCCATGCGGCTCGTCACGGCCTGCAATTCGTTTCGCAGTTGTCGCCATTGTGGCGTTCCGGGTACGACGTTGCGCATGGCATTCCGCAGTTCGGCGTGTCTCTGACTCAATTCGGAGGTCGTCATCGAGGTCAGTTTCATTTGGGATTGGAGCTGCTTTACCCGGGTTTCGTTGGCCTTGATCGTCTCGTTGTTGCGTTTGAGCGCGGCGGAGATCTCCTCGATGCGGGCCTTGTTTGCGCCGCCTTCGGTGCGGAGTTTCTTCTGTTCTGCCCGGAGCCGTTCGTTTTCGGCTCGCAAGTCGCGGCTGTTGCGGGTTAGTTGCAGGATTTCCTTGCGTGCGGGATCGCCGTTGACGATGATATTAAGGCGCAGGTTTTCCTCTTTGAGTGTCTTTGCCATGCGTTATTTGTTTTCGAGTTCAGCACGAATGCGTGCGGCGACATCCGGAGTGAGGTCGTTGGCGAGGCGTGCGGCGATGGAGTTGAAATGTCCCCAGATGAACCGATTGTGGATTTTACGGTTGCGGCGCACGACTTTCGAGCCGTACTTCATGGCTTTGAGGTCGAGAAAACGTTGGTATGCGGTGTGGGAGACGGCCAGTTTGCCGGAATATCCGTCGGCGGCCGAAACTTCGGTCCGGCGGTGTTCCAGAATGCGTTTAGTGTGGAAGTGGAGCCGTGCAGCGAACGCAGCTCCTTGATTTTTCAGAAGGCGGGCGCCTTCGGATGTGAGAATTTCTTCTACGAATCGTTGCTCGACGAGTGATGCCATTTCATTCGTTTTGCAACAAAAATAGCCGCCCGAAGGCGACCATTAAAGGACAAAAATAGAGCTTAGAATCGGCATGGCATTATCTCACCATCCGTTTTTTTCACGCAGGGCTCCAATATAGCAGGCCCCAAGAAAAATCAATATTCCTATTGCGAGTAGTATCATATTACAATTGAACGTCGATATGTAATTTCCCTCCCAATCCGCGCTCTACAATATCGAACAGCGTTTTGAGAGTAATGTTCCCTCCGTCGTTTTCGACCTTTGAAATGAACGTGCGCTTTTTGTCGATTCGGTCGGCCAGTTGTGCCTGAGTCATCTCTTTCTGTTCCCGTGCCGTTCGGATTTTCAGCCCGATCCGCAATGCGTCGAGATCGCGTTCGATACGGTCGCGTTCCGGCGTGCCTATTTCGCCGTAATATTTTGTTTTGATCTGGTCTAAAGTTTTCGTTTTCATTTTTTTGTCTCCTTTCTTTTTTCGTCGTAGTATTCCGACATAATTTTTTCGGCTTTTTTGATCTCTCCTGGTGGAGTTTTCTGTGTCTTCTTCTGGAAGCCGCACAATAATACTACCATTTTGTTGCCATCGAAAAAGCAGAAAATCCGGAATATGTCGCTTCCGAGTTGTACCCGTATCTCGAATAGCCCATTAGTGCCTTCGATATATTTCAAATATGTAACGGGGACTCGCTCGATCTGCTCGATGATGTCGAGTACCTTGATGATTTTATCCCGTACCTTCTGCGATTGTTTTTCGAAAAACTCTTCGAAATAATCTTTGTAGGTAACGACTTCTCTTGCCTTTTTCATACTACAAAGGTAATTTATAAATTACATTCTTGCAAATAAATTGCCGAAAAAATTAGCCCTCGACGAGTTTTTATCGTCGGGGGCTTTGGCAGGTAGTGTGATTTACGCCCGATAAATCATTATATCGGTGTATCGTGCATTGTAGGTGATTGTGTTGTCTATTTCTTTTCGCGTGGCTTTCTTGAACGGAGAACCGAATCCGTGTGCATCCATCCAGTCGAAGAACTCGATGACGGAGGA
>ERZ1504246.1374-NODE-1374-length-6078-cov-5.387681_pt1 | contig 6078 bp, 5 predicted proteins | sample MGYA00575509_ERZ1504246 | MGnify/ENA primary metagenome ERZ1504246 (study PRJEB39906, sample SAMEA3182115) | gut metagenome | biome: human; feature: gut; material: Stool; isolation source: human stools | place: Canada | collected 2013-06-11 ... | reverse complement strand
AGGGCACTGAAAAGTGCCCTTTCGAAGGGGGATGCCCTAAATTGAGTGCTTACGTTATATCGAGATATTTGATATACCAAAACGAGGTTAGTGGAACTATAAAATACTTAAATATCGTACATTGGCGTTATTTTGTGCTATTTGAAAGCTATTCAACAAAACAATGAATTGGACATATTGTATCTTTCAACTGATTTTATTGAGAACAAGGAATTTACTATCTTATCAGATCTATGGTGGAAGTGTTTATTGTAGTTTGGTATTTAAAGCAGTAAATGAAGTATTGACAAGCGAAATAGCAAAGGACTTGTATCAGAGATTGAGAAGTTATATGTGGAGAAGAAATATTCTTTCAAACGGTTCTTATGAATTTCTGTTTGAGAGATAAACTATGCAACGATAGTCTTCGGTATATAGATTGGAGTGTTCAAAATCCACCTAAGACATTGGCAGAAGATGATTTTCTATTATCAAGAAAGAAGATTTTCTTATTCTGCTGTAAATTAAATTTTGTAAAATCATCAGTTTTGATTCGTTGTTTTGAATATTCTTGGTAGATTATTACATTGAGGAGATCTTGATGCTGATAACACTTGGAATTGTAAAGTCTTAAAATAAAATTCTAATTATTAATCAATATGTCACATTTTGTCACAGTTTGGCAATTATTAGTTTGTCTGGCTGTTGTTTTAACTTTATATTTTCATCGTATTATTCTATTAATATTGTCTGTGCCAATGATAAGGTGGGCACAGTATGTGGTAAGGAAATACCAGACAGGAAACCTACAACAGGGGGATATTGTATTTCGTATTGCCAACAAATTTTCGTATATGTTTGATCGCCTATTTCTCTATTGGATAGGTAATATGCATTCACACCGCATAAGAATGTTTTTCTATAAGTACGTTTATTTGATGGACATAGCCGGTGAAGTAACTATGTATTACAATATTGAAATTCGTAATCCGTCGGGAATCAAGATAGGCAAGGGAACTATTATTGGTGAGAATGCGATTCTTGACGGAAGGGCTGGGCTTGAAATAGGCAACAATGTGAATTTCTCAAGCAATGTGCGCATTTGGACACTTCAACATGATTATCGTGACCCAGATTTTGCTTGTAATCCTGAACACTACGGACCTGTGAAAATTTGCGACCGTGCGTGGATTGGGCCGCATACTATCATTCTCCATGACGTAACTGTTGGAGAGGGGGCTGTGATTGCAGCAGGCGCTGTTGTGACGAAAGATGTACTCCCTTACACCCTTGTAGGGGGGGTGCCGGCAAAACAGATAGGAATCCGCCCGAGAGGGCTTCGCTACGAGTTTCATGGTGGTCATCCAAAGTTCCTGTAAGTCGCCGTAATCTACTTTCGTAATTATGGTAATGGAAAGTGAATTTATTTACTATATTCGGATAACCCTAAATGTGATGTAAAGTTAGGCTTTTTTCGTGTTTTTCTATTTTCCTTTAAATAAGATTTTCTTCAAAAGAAAGGTAAATTTAAAGAAATCTCAAGTGGAACTTCGTTGCTTGGACACCATTTGCATTGATTTGTAGCGTGAAGTTGAGAACGGACCTATTTATAAAAGAGATGAATGAAGAAGGCAGTGAATATGAAGGGAGCATTTGGGTGTGGTGGAATGATGCTCAATATATACCTATATCTTTTATCGGCATAGGAATAATTGCAAATACGTATGAGGTCAGACGTCAAGTAAAATATGCAAAAATCAGATGCGTATGTTCGCTGGTTACGGTATTAGTTATGTATTGGGCAAATAGCCAATGCCCCATCGAAAATATCATGTCATATACTCTGCTAAAAAGTCTTTTGAGCGTTGTGCTTTTATTTGGTATAACCAATATGTTTATACTGATACTTCCTAAATTTTTATTAAAATCATTATCATGGATAGGATAATTCAGTTTGGAAATTTATTTGATTCAGAAATTATTTATATACCACAATAGCGAACCGTTATTCCCATTCTTTGAAGGTAGGATAAGTAATTTTCTTTGTATTTTTTCTGTGGTTATTGCGGTGATTTTGTGTCTTATTTTAAGATGCTATATAGGTTCTTTCATAAAGACTCAGGCATAAAAGAAATAAAGGATGAGATTTTTTGAAAGAAAACATACAAAGAATAAATTATAAAAAATAATTTAATTATGAAAACAATAGGCTATGTGACAGCGGCCGATCCGTTTCATGACCGTAAAGCATGGAGCGGAACAATTTATAAAGTACGTGAAGCAATAGAGAACGCAGGGTTCAATGTGTTTTGGATACCCGTACGATTGAGTTTCTTGCATAACTTATACGTGAAAATAAGTGCTTTTCGTTACGGTCGCCTTGTATCGCGGAATATGGACAATGTGGCGGTCAGACTCCGTGCGGAGGGGATAAAATTTCCAGATGAAACAATCATCGACTATTATTTCTTTCTTGGTGATGCGCAACTGACGAAGCATCTAAACTTGTCGAAACCTGTCATCTATTATGCAGATGCAACGTTTGACTTGATGTGCGATTATTATTTCGACATGCCATCAAAAAGTTTGAGGCGTCAGGCTGATGCTAATGAAAAGATTGGCTTGAACAACAGTAGCATCGTTATAGCATCATCGCAATGGGCTATAGATAGCGCAATCAGTCACTATAACCAATCATCTGCGAAATGCAAAGTTCTTGAATTTGGTGCGAATTTGGATGATGAGGATATTGTGAAATCAGACAAATATGAGAAAGGAGATGTGCTGAATGTGTTGTTTTCCGGTGTAAACTGGGAGCGCAAAGGCGCAGCCATTGCCATTGACACGGTGAAGAAACTCATAGATACTGGCATAAACGCAAAACTGTTGTTGGTAGGTATTAAGCCCGATGACATTCCTGCCAATTATAGGAATTTGCCTTGGGTTGAATATTTTGGGTTTATGAACAAGAACATGCCAGAGCAGTATCAGCGTTATGTCGATGCTATAAAAAGATCTCACCTACTGTTGTTGCCCACATCGGCGGAATGTTCTGCTATTGTATTCTCAGAGGCAGCCGCTTATGGTTTGCCAGTGTTCACTTATGATACAGGTGGTATCGGCAATTATGTAATCGACGGATACAATGGCTACAGATTAAGACTTGGAGCATCGGCAAATGATTTCTCGGTGAAGATAAAGGAAACACTTTTCGATGGCAAATTAACGAAGCTAAGTGGAAATGCTTTACAGTTATATGCGGACAACCTCAGTTGGAGTGCATGGAGTAGGCGTTTCCGAGGAATTATAGAAGAATACGAAAATAATAAGTAATGAAGATTTCAGTAATAACTGTATCATATAACGCTGTCGATGTAATAGAACGCACGATACAGTCCGTTGCAAGGCAACGGTATGACGACTATGAATACATTATCGTTGATGGGAATAGCAACGATGGAACCGTTGATGTAATAAAACGCAATACCGATAATATAACGAAATGGATGAGTGAACCCGACTGTGGTATATATAATGCCATGAACAAAGCCGTGAGAATGGCTTGTGGAGAATATTGTATATTTATGAATGCCGGCGATATGTTTGCTACTCCTTTGGCTATGAAAGCAGCTTCTTTATTTCTTGATGATGATTTCGATGTTGTTACAGGTAGGGAAATATCGACAAAGAGTGGAAAGGTTATAGGTTATGTTGTGCCACCGACTGAAGCCACATTAAGCCATTTTTATAAGACAAGTATCAGTCACCAGTCTTCATTTATAAAGAGGTCGTTGTTGTTGGAATGTCCGTACGATGAGGACTTGCGGCTAGTGAGCGACTGGAAATTTTGGTTAAAGACAATCGTGTTGGGTGGAAAAAGTTATCGTTCTATTGATGTGGACATATCTATATTCAATCATGACGGGGCGACTTTTAATTCATACGGATTAGGCAAAAAGGAACGTTTGCAAGTACTCGAAGAATTGCTGCCTGTGGCGGTAAGGATGGGTTATGACAGGACTGTCGCAACGAATATGGTTGCAAAATTATGGCTCCGCATTCAAAGCAAGATGAAGAAAATTATAAAGACTGCCGAGATAATGAAAAAGATGAAAACGGCAGGAGGATATTTCAATGTGATGGGAATAGATGGCATAGTTCCTGTTATTGGTCAATTATTATGTCTATTCGGTATTAGATGTGGTAAAATAATGACACAGAACTCGATAGCAAGATATATGAGTCGGAAATACCATGGATATATTGATAAAGCCTCTGAAATAGAGAAGGGAGGTTTGGGTTTTTATCCTATTTGGGTTTGTTGGTGGCAAGGAGAGCAGATGATGCCTTTAGTTCCCAAATTATGTTTGAAGCAGTTGAAAAAAAATGTGAATAACAGTCAGCGAATAGTTGTTCTTTCCGAGAAAAATTATAGAGACTATGTCGATTTACCTTCGTATGTTATTGAAAAACTAAATAAGGGTAAGATATCGATAACAAATTTTTCAGATGTACTTCGATATGCTTTATTGACAAAATATGGGGGACTTTGGATAGATTCAACTTGTTATACAACAGCTAACCTTCCAGACTTAAATAACATTCCGTATTATACTAGCAAACAGAGAAAGCACGATGACGCTACTTATATATCTCGTTATCGATGGGCTAGTTATTTGATGGGAGGCATGTCTAATCAGATTTTTGTGAATGAACGCAACCTCTTTTTTGAATATTTGGAGAAGGAAAATCGCTTTGTAGACTATCTATTAGTGGATTATTTTTTGAATCTAATTTATTCCCAAAGTGGGACCTGCAGAGAGATGATGGATAAATGCCCATATTATAATGAAAATATATTGGAAATGGCAAGTAATTTGAATGATGCATATAATGATACATTGTGGAATACCATTTTGTCTATGGATACTATCCATAAATTGAGTTGGAAGTTGAGATATGATATGTATGATAAGAATACTGGTGGAATGACGGTGTTTGGTAAGATTGTAGATTTAGCCTGAAATTATAAATATACGATGTTGGGAGTAGCATTATTGGTATTGTCTTTGTTACTATATTTTTCAAAGAAAGGTAGGTTAATGTCCTATTTCCTGTATGTAGGTTTTCTTCTAGACGGATATGGTATTTTGATTGATCCTTTATTGGGAGGTACAAAAAATGGAGATTTGGCATTAGTCTACACTGTTTTGATATCAATATTAATGGTATTGAAAGGTAGATATCACCTGCCTTTCAATGCCACGACTTGTTGGTTTGGTATATTTCTTGCTTTTTTAATGTGCAGTGCAGTCTTTTCTTATTTTCATTATGATATTCCTTTATTCTACATAATTCAAGGAGGCAGACTCTATTTGTTGATATTGAGTTTGCCGATATTAATTAATATAAGTACGGTTAATGCGAAAAAACTTATTCGTATATTTGCAATAATGACTATAGTCATAGGAATAGTGGATTTGATACAGATAATATTTCAAATCCCTATTCTTCCTACTTATGATTTAATGTTTGATTCCTCTACAGGTCTTTATCGTTTTTTTAATTATCCCAAGTTTACAGAATTTTTCCTGCTGATTTGTATTATTTGTCCACGTTATTATGGGAAATACACCAAATATGTGATGGTAATGCTTGTTGTATGCCTTTTAGGGACTCTAGGACGTTCTTTGATGTTGATAACGTTGATATCAGTTGTTCTAACTCTGTACTTCTTAGGAAAAACTACTAAAATAGTCAGGTATATTTTAATTATTTCATTTTTCACATTGCCATTTTTATCAATAGTTATAGATCGTTTTTCTGGAGATTCAAACACAATGGGGGATATTCAGTCGGTAGTAAGTGGAAATATAGAAATGGTTGACTATACATCAGAAAAAGAAGGAACATTCACATATCGTATAAGTTGGGTGCTCGAAAGATGGATCTATTTGGTAAATCGTCCTTTTGGAGAACAGTTCTTTGGATTGGGATTGATATCAGACAGTTCGGAACTATCGAAGAAAATGTATGATTTTGTTGTAAATATTATCTTTTATGAATCGAATATGGTTCAACAATTGAGAAGTCCAGATA
>ERZ1504246.1363-NODE-1363-length-6126-cov-2.776643_pt1 | contig 6126 bp, 5 predicted proteins | sample MGYA00575509_ERZ1504246 | MGnify/ENA primary metagenome ERZ1504246 (study PRJEB39906, sample SAMEA3182115) | gut metagenome | biome: human; feature: gut; material: Stool; isolation source: human stools | place: Canada | collected 2013-06-11 ... | reverse complement strand
GCCGTAGAGAGGGAGATAAGACTGCTCCTGATTGCATCGGTGGCTCTTACCTCTGCCTGCGTTGCCGTCAGTGGAGGGATCGGTTTTGTGGGACTGGTAGCGCCGCATATGGCACGAAGGCTGATCGGAGGCAGACACCACGCCCTTATGCCTACCTCCATGCTGCTGGGGGCGCTGCTGTTGCTTTTGGCAGACACGCTGGGACGGTCTGCCTTTCAGCCGAGGGAGATCCCGGTTGGTATCGTGATCTCCGTGCTTTCGGCTCCGTATTTTCTGTTCCTGCTCCGCAGGTATTTTTAAGGGAGGATGTCTATGCTTTCACATATGCAGGCAAAGGGTTTGTCTGCCGGATATAACGGGGAGGCCGTCTTCAGGGGGCTTGACTTAAAAATCACGGAAGGCAGCATAACCACCTTGATAGGCTCCAACGGCTCTGGAAAATCCACCATACTGAAGACACTGTGCCGGATCATTTCCCCGGATTCCGGCGCAGTATACCTTGATGGCGAAGCGATCCACAGAATGCCGACAAAGCGTGTTGCCCAGAGACTTGCGCTGCTGCCGCAGGGAGCACAAGCCCCTGCCGGCATCACAGTCGGCGACCTTGTGGAATACGGGCGTTTTCCTTACAGGTCGGCGCTAAGCGGTCTCGGCGAAAAGGATCGGGAGATCATCCAGTGGGCTCTTGCCAGTACAGGCATGAGTTCTCTTGAACATAGAGAAATGGAGAGGCTTTCGGGAGGTCAACAACAGCGGGCATGGATCGCCATGGCGTTGGCGCAGAAAACAGGATTGCTGTTTCTGGATGAACCCACGACCTATTTGGACATCTCGCACCAACTGGATATATTGTACCTTCTGCGCCGCCTCAACCGGGAAAATGGTGTTACCATCGTAATGGTTCTTCATGATTTAAATCATGCCATCATGTTTTCCGACTATTTGGTGGCGATCAAAGACGGGATACTACACAGCGCCGGTACGCCGCAAGAGGTTATTACCCAGCAGGCGTTGCGGGAAATCTTTGATATAGAAGCGGAGGTCATTACACATCCGGTATTAAATGTTCCGGTATGCCTTCCCTTCAGGATAACGGAACAAAACAAAAAAACAGGAGGTTCGAACACATGAAAAAAGGGCTGCAATCAGTGGTGTTCTCAGTGTTGGTGGGTGCGCTGCTGCTGTGCGCCGGATGCGGCAAATCGGGAGACATCTACACGGCGGGCGTTTATACGGCTTCCGCTGAAGGTTATTCTGGTTCGGTTACCGTAGCGGTAGAGTTTGACGGGAGCAGCATATTGTCTGTACATGTCCTATCTCACAGCGAAACAGTAAATATCTCAGACCTCGCAATAGATGAACTCCCTTCCCGGATCGTGGAGGCGCAGACCTGGGATGTGGATGCCGTTTCATCTGCAACATTTACCAGCGATGCCATTCGTGAAGCGGTCAGAGATTGCCTCGCGCAGGCGGCACTCCGATGAACCATTTGCGTTGCAAAGGATATTTTGCGGTGATAGAATGGGTGAGATGAAGGGCAAGTCAAAAAATCAGCCATAGCTGCTGCTTTAAGTGCTTTTCCAGCGAAGTGCCGCAGGCATTTCGCTGGAGATTCCATATATGGCTGTATGAACTCCCTTCTATGCGCAAAAGAATATCGCGAATCCTCCAAGCAAAGGTATATGTGTTTAGTATAAAATGTGTCACTCTCATTGACAAACTCAATATGCTCAGTTATAATATACCAGCGGTATATACCATCGGTATATCAGGAGGCGTAGGAGATGGAACGAGCGGAAACTCAAAAGAAGATCCTTGAGATTGGAAAAAAAGAATTTCTGGAAAAAGGATTTAAGGACGCATCTCTGAATAAAATCGTCGCGGAGGCAGGCTTCACGAAGGGTGCATTCTACGGCTACTACCCGGATAAGACCGCTCTGTTTGAAGACCTTGTGGGCGGGACCGCAAGCGAGCTGCTCACCCGCTTCAAGGCGGCACAGGATGATTATTTTGACCTCGTCCCGGAAGGGAGAGCAAAAGACAGTCTGGAGCTTTCCACCCAACACCTGCACGAGCTTGTCGCGTTCATGTACGACCATTTCGACGAATTCAAGCTGATCCTCTGCCGGGCGGAGGGAACGGGCTATGCGGATTTCATCGAGGTGCTGGTGGATCTGGAGGTCGATCGATCCGAAGAATACTACGCCCTCCTCAGAAAAAACGGTATGCTCTCCGGGAGCATGACTCGTCAGCTTCATCACATGATCACAAGGGCTTACTTTACGGCGGTGTGTGAAACCATCGTCCACGATATGCCGAGAGAGGAAGCCATGAAATACGTTGATGAACTGGCTATCTTTTTCCACTCCGGCTGGAGCGGACTTTTAAGGCTCGAATGAGCCTTAAAAAATAACTGCCGGTTAGTCATCTCTAACTGACGCGGCGCATCCTCCAACAAACCTATATATTTTAAGAAAGGAACACGGAATATGAGCAAACAGAAAAAAGAAAAGCAGCCGCCGGTGCTGGGCAGGCTGCTGGAATATGCCGGAGGGCATAAGTGGCTGTCCGTCTTGGGCTGCGGGCTGTCCGGCGTTTCGGCGGCGGTCGGCATTTTCCCGTTCGTCTTTGTCTGGTACGCGGCCCGTGGCATTTTAACGCCTGGAGGCGGCGTTTCGGCGGGGCTTGCCCGCTACGGCTGGTACGCGCTGGCGGCGGCACTTCTGAGCGCGGCGATCTATTTCGCTGGACTTATGTGTACGCACCTTGCGGCCTTCCGGGTGGCGACGAATATGCGAAAGGCGGCGGTCGCTCATCTCATTGACCTGCCGCTGGGGTACTTTAACGCTAACCTCACGGGGCGGCTGCGCAAGCAGATTGACGACAACGCGGCGCTGACAGAAACGCTCCTTGCCCACACCATCCCCGACGCGGTGGGCGGGATCGTAACGCCGATACTGGCGGTGGGACTGCTCTTCGTCTTTGACTGGCGCATGGGGCTTGCCTGCCTGATCCCCATGGTCATCGGGCTTGTCTGCCTGATGAGTATGATGACCGGGACGGGCATGAAGTTCTTTGAGGAATACCAGCGGGCAGGAGAGCACATTTCCGCCGAGGCCACAGAGTATGTCCGGGGTATCCCGGTGGTCAAGGTATTCCAGCAGACGGTTTACTCCTTCAAGAGCTTTCATGCCGCCATCCTCAGCTACCGCGACCTTGCCAGTGGCTACGCCATGATGTGCCGTATGCCCTACACCCTGTTTACGGTGGTTCTGAATGCCATGTTCCTGCTTCTCATGCCCTTGGGAATGGTTCTCATCGGCGGCGCGGCAGACGGCTGGGCGGTGCTGGCCGATCTGGTGTTTTACATCTTCTTCGCGCCCCAGCTTGCCTTTATGATGGAGCGGCTGATGTACGCGGTCAACGCACAGATGGAGGCCGCCGAGGCAGTGAACAAGCTGGAGGCGATATTGAAGGAGTCCCCCCTTCCCGAGCCTGCGGCGGACAGCGGAAGCAAGCCCGCGGGTAGCGGCATTTCCTTTGAGAATGTCACCTTTTCCTATGACGGCGCGGACAGGCCCGCGCTGACGAATGTGAGCTTCCACCTGCCGCAGGGGGAGGCGTGGGCGCTGGTGGGCCCCTCCGGCGGCGGCAAGACCACCATCGCCCGGCTGATCCCGCGCTTTTTCGATGTGCAGGCAGGGGCAGTGCTCCTGGGCGGACGGGATGTGCGAAGCATCCCCACCGCGGAGCTGATGGAGCAGATATCCTTTGTCTTTCAGGAGGTGCGCCTGTTTAAGAAAAGCATCCGCGACAACATCCGCACCGCTCGGCCGGACGCCACGGAGGAGGAGATATTACACGCGGCGCAGCTTGCCCAGTGCGGCGATATTCTGGAAAAGACGCCGGGCGGGCTGGACGCCGTGATCGGCGCCAAGGGCGTGTACCTCTCCGGCGGCGAGATGCAGCGCATCGCGCTGGCCCGGGCGATTTTAAAGGACGCACCCATCGTGGTGCTGGATGAGGCCAGCTCCTTTGCAGACCCGGAGAACGAGGCGAAGATACAAAAGGCCTTCGAGGCGCTGATGAAGGGCAAGACTGTGCTGATGATCGCCCACCGCCTGTCCACGGTGCGGAACATGGATCGCATCCTTGTCGTCCGGGATGGCGAGATCGCCGAGGCGGGAAAGCACGACGAGCTTCTTGAAAAGGGCGGCGTATACGCCGCCATGTGGGAGGAATACCAAAAGGCCGCGCAGTGGAAGGTGGGAGGTGCCGCATGATCGAACGCATCCGCAAAAAATACGCCATGACGGAGAAGGGCGCAAAAGACTATGTGGCCGCCGTGTTCTGGTCCGTACTGGTCAACATCAGCAAAATGCTGCCGGTGGGCGTGCTGGCCGCGGCGCTCTCCGGCATCGTAGAGGCACTGACAAACGACACCGACCCAAGGGCGGGTCTTACGCGCTTCCTGGTCGCGGGCGTCCTTGCCCTCACCGCGCTCTTTGTGACCTTTCTGATCCAATACAGAGCCTTATACGAAGCCACCTACCGGGAGAGTGCCAACCGCCGCATCCGGCTGGCGGAGGTGCTGCGCCAGCTCCCGCTGTCCTTCTTCGGAAACCGTGACCTGACCGACCTGACCACCACCATCATGGGGGATACGGAGACGCTGGAAAAGGCGTTCTCCCACTTTTACCCCGCCATGCACGGCGCGCTCATCTCCACGGCGCTGATTTCCGCAGGCATGCTGCTTTACGACTGGCGGATGGCGCTGGCTCTTTTGTGGGTGGTGCCTGCGTCGCTGCTGATGGTATATCTCTCCCGGCGCATGGAAAAGCGGCATATAACGAAGGGTCTCGTCACCCGCCGCGCGGCCACCGACGCCATGCAGGAGGTGCTGGAGTGCGCGCCGGAGATCAAGGCGTGCAACCAAAAGACGCGGTATATCGCTGACCTGAACCGCAGGCTGGACGAGGCGGAGCAGGACACCATCCGGGGCGAGCTGTTCACAGGCTCCGTGGTCACGGCGGCACAGTCCTTCCTGAAGCTGGGCATCGCCACCACCGTCCTCACGGGGGTGCTGCTCATGAGCCGCGGCGACCTGGCGCTGATCCCGTTTCTGATGTTCCTTATCGCCGCCACCCGGGTATATGACCCCATCGGCTCCATGTTTGCCAACATGGCAGCGGTTTTCGCCTGCGAGGTGCGCATCGAGCGTATGCAGGAGATCGAGAACGAAAAGCGCATGACCGGACTGACCGAATATGATCCCGACGGCTACGACATCCGCTTTGAGCACGTGACCTTTGCCTACCGGGAAAAAGAGGATGTGCTAAGAGACGTCTCCTTTACGGCGAAGCAGGGGCAGGTGACGGCGCTGGTGGGCCCCTCCGGCGGCGGCAAATCCACGGCAGCCAGGCTGGCAGCCCGCTTCTGGGACCCGGCGGAGGGAACGGTGCGGCTGGGCGGCGTGGACGTGTCCACGGTGGACGGCGAGGCACTGCTGAAAAACTACGCCATCGTATTTCAGGATGTGGTGCTGTTTGCGGATACCGTGATGGAAAACATCCGCCTCGGCAAGCGGGACGCCACCGACGAGGAGGTGCTGGCGGCGGCGAAGGCGGCGCAGTGCGACGCCTTTGTATCCAGGCTGCCGGAGGGCTACCATACCCTGATCGGGGAAAACGGCTCCCGGCTCTCCGGTGGCGAGCGGCAGCGCATCTCCATTGCCCGCGCCATCTTGAAGGACGCGCCGGTGATTTTGCTGGACGAGGCCACGGCCTCGCTGGACGTGGAAAACGAGACGGCGGTGCAGGCGGCGCTGTCCGGATTGATCAAGGATAAGACGGTGCTCATCATCGCGCACCGCATGCGTACCGTCATGAACGCCGACCAGATCGTCCTGCTCTCCGGCGGCCGCGTGGTTGAGATGGGCTCTCCCGCGGAGCTGCTGAAAAAGAACGGCCTGTTCCGCCACATGGCGCAGCTCCAGAGCGAGAGCATGGAGTGGACGGCGTAGAAAGTTGCGGGATAAACAGAATTCCCAGTGCAATATTGGAAAACAAAGTATCGAAAACAAGGAGGCGTTTATGAAAGAAACAAATAAATGGTCTGTCAGGGATG
>ERZ1504246.1329-NODE-1329-length-6264-cov-3.942825_pt1 | contig 6264 bp, 5 predicted proteins | sample MGYA00575509_ERZ1504246 | MGnify/ENA primary metagenome ERZ1504246 (study PRJEB39906, sample SAMEA3182115) | gut metagenome | biome: human; feature: gut; material: Stool; isolation source: human stools | place: Canada | collected 2013-06-11 ... | reverse complement strand
GGGCATACGATACCGCCGGGTAAAAAAGGAGGGCGGACGCCGCGCGTCCGCCCCAAGTGAGGAGAAAAAACAGGACCCTTGCGGCGGTGACTGCTCACAGCCGCCGCGATGAAAGGGCAGAAACAGCGGAAACCGCTGGAAGTAAGCTGATACAGCGCCCTTGCGCCGCAGGACCGCAGGCGGTCACAGCAGCGCAGCCAGCAGCCACACCAGGCCGCAGGCACACGCGCCCCATACCGCCCACAGCCATGCAGGCGGACGCCACCGGCGGCGGGCGCCGGTCTGGCCCCGGGCATAGCTGCGGGCGATCCGCACCGCCTCGTCCACCAGCTGGCGGGAGCTGACGCCGCCGCCGTCCGTGGGAAGGATGAAAATAGCCTGCTCGAATATCCGCGGGTCGGGAGAGTCCACGACGATCACGCGGCGGGAAACGCCTTTTACCAAAACCGATGCCTCCTTCAGCCGTGACGGGCGCTGTTTGTTACAGCCATAGTATCGCCGCGGCGGCGGAAAGTTATACGGTGCGGCGGGCAAAATTTCCCGCCGTTTTTTGTCGCTCAGACGCGGTGCAGGTCCTCCCTGCCCTCGACGGCCATCACCAGCACAGCGCAGTCGTCCGCGCCGCCCGTCCGCTGAACGGACTGACGGAGAAGCTCCTCCGCCAGCGCCCGGGGCGAGGTGTCGTCCTCGCCGGCCACACCGTCGGACACCTGCACCAGCCAGGTGCCCGGCGATACCGCCACGCGCTGGGGCGGCACGTCGCCGTCGGCGCTCTCCAGTCCCGCGGGCAGCGCCTGCGCGCGATAGCGGGCCACGGCGCCCTGCCGCTTGATATAGGACGGCGCGGCGCCGTACTTGTACAGCGTCAGCACGCCCTCGGCCCGATCCAGGCAGGCCAGATCGATGGTGGTAAAGCCGGCGCCCCCCTGACAGCGGAGCATGGCAGCGGTGTTCAGGGTCTTCAGCGCCGGGAGAGGTTCGATACCCGCCTGCAAAAACTGCCGCAGGAGGCGGATGGTCATAGCGGCCTCGCAGTGGGCGCTCTCGCCGCTGCCCATACCGTCGGACAGCGCCAGACAAGTCAGCCCTCCGGCATCAAAAACGGCGCACTGATCGCCGCAGTGCTTTTCGCCGGTCTTGGGCCGCAGCAGGGCAGCGGTGCGGCAGGTCAGGTGTGCGCGGCGGAGCCGTTCCGCTGGGGCGGTCCGTGACAGCACCTCGGCCACCTGCCGGTACTGCTCCCGGGCCAGACGATAGGCCGCGTCCAGCCGCCCGTGGTGCAGCCTACGCTGGAGGAAATCATGGAGCTGTCCGTCCAGCGCCGTCAGCAGCTTGGGAAAACGCACACAACGGGCCGCAAAGTACGGCGGGAAATCCTCCGCCAGCGCCTGTCCCCGCCGCAGAAGCGCCGGGCAGGCGTCGTTGAAGGCGTTGTACGTATCGGTATAGTGGGTCTGCCAGCAGTCGCTCCGCAGGGGACAGTCCCGGCAGACCTGCTCCGCCGCCCGGTCAAACAGCACGGCGGGGTTTTCCGGCCGCAGCAGCGGCGCGTGGTCCTCCAGGCTGTCATACACCGCCCGGAAGGCCGCCGCAGGTGCCGCGGCCTCCGGAGACACCTCTCCGGCGGCCGTCAGCAGCATCCCCTCCTTTTCCGGCAGCAGCAGCCACACACCGGCAGCGGTCAGCAGCTGGCACAGCACCGCCAGAGGGCGGACCTCCCCCAGCAGCAGGGCCGCCAGCACACCCGCGGCGCAGAAGGCCGCGGCCGCCGGCACTCTTTGTCCTCTCCGCAGCCCTGCGGCAGCGGATGCGGCGGCGCACAGCACCACCGCCAGATACAGCTCTCCCGTGCCGCACAGGTCCAGTACCAGCCCCGCCAGCGCACCGGCGGCCGCCGCGTCGGGCACCGGCCCGCGGCCCACAAAATACAGCAGCAGGATCCCGGCCAGCACCACCGCCGGTGAAAATCCCATCACCGTCCAGCCCGCCGGCACGGCGCATACCCCCAGCAGCAGCAAAAACCAGGCCCGGCGCTTGTCCGCCTGCTCCGCCGCCGACTCCGGCAGCAGATCGGGCAGCAGCGCCGCCGCGCCATACAGCAGCGCCAGCGACGCCATACACAGGGCCCACTGCCGTCCGCCCCGCTGTATGAGATACGGCAGCTGGGTCAACCCGGCGGCGCACACAGCGGCCATAGGCCGGAAGCGGGGCCGCCGGTACAGCCGCGTATTGCACAGCGCTGTGTTGGCGCAGAAGATCAGCAGTGCCGCGGCGGTATGCCGCAGCCCCGGCTGAAAGTCCATGAACAGCAGGGCGCCCAGCCCCGCGCAGACCACCGCCAGCAGGCCCTGCCAACCCACGCCGGCTGCCGCCACCGCCGCCAGTGCCCAGGGGGCGTACTGCCCGCCGGGGGCGGCGGCCGTCAGCAGCAGCGCGGCGGCACAGCCGCCCACAGCCGCCCAGGGAATACGCAGGGCGGTGCGCTGTACCGCCGGGAGCAGATGTTTCATGGCTCGTCCCTCCTTTTTCCGTTATTGTAAACGGCTAAAGGCGCGATTTCCGTCGGGAAATGGCAAAGGGCTTTGATTTTTCGGCCCAGGGGTGAAAAGCGTCGGTCTGCCCTTGTAATTTTTCGTCGTATCTGGTAAAATAGCGTGAGTTTAAGGGGATCGCTATTCCCCGCACAGGAGGTAACACCATGATAAAGAAGCTTGCAGCCCTGACACTGGCGCTGCTGATGACCCTGTCCCTGGCCGCCTGTGGCAGTCAGAAGGACGACCAGGCCGGCGGCGCCGTGACCCCCGGCGTGACCGGCGATGCCGTTCCCGATATGGGCACCGTCAGCGGCGGCACCTACACCAACCGCTTTGCCGGCATCAGCTGCACCCTGGATGACAGCTGGTATTTCTACACCGATGAGCAGATCGACGAGCTCAACGGCTTTGTCCGCGAGAGCACCAGCGACGAGGAGCTGAAGACCCGCTTGGAGAGCAGCAGCAGCGTGCAGGATATGTACGCCGCCTCCACGGACGGTCTGATGACCATCAACGTCGTATTCACCAACATGGGTCTGCTGGGCGGCAGCACCGTGACGCCCCAGGATGTGGCCGAGCTGTCCGTAGAGCAGGTCCCCGCCGCGCTGGAGAGCTATGGCTTCACGGACGTGACGGCCCAGCTGACCACCGTGGATTTTGCCGGTCAGAAGAACGTTCCCGCCGTGGCCGTATCCGCCATGAACGGCGACATCGCCACGTATGAGCTGCTGGTATGCCTGAAGGCGGGCAATTACTCCTTCAGCGTGACGCTGTGCAGCTTCACCGAGGATGTCACCGCCGACATGGCCGCCCTGTTCACCGCCGTGCAGTAACGCCGCAATAGGAAAAGACCGTGCCTCTCGGCACGGTCTTTTTTTGTTACCATGTGGCGCGGGCAGTGAGCACGTTGCGCTTGTAAGTGATGCGGAAGTAGATATACTCCGCCACGCCGGTGAGTATCCAGGAGAACATATACAGCAGATACAGGGACGTAATCGTGTGGAAGTAGGCAAAGATGGTGTAGATCCAGATGACCCGGAACACGCAGGAGCCCAGAATGACCATAATGGTGGGGGCCACGCTGCGGCCCAGTCCGCGGGAGGCGGCAATGCTGGCGTCCATCAGGGGGCCGATCCAGTAGGAGAAGGCCATGATCCGCAGGCGGTCCACGCCGGCGTCGATGACCTCGGGCTTGTCGGCAAACAGGCCCAGGAACTCCCGGCCGAAGACAGTCAGCAGCACGCCGACCAGCACGCCCACAACGGCGGCGTACAGCATACTGATGTAGTAGCTCTTAAGGATACGCTCCTTCCGCCCCGCGCCCCAGTTGCGGCTGACAAAGCTGGCGCAGGCGGTGTAGAACGCGGCCATCATGTTGAACACCAGCGTATCGGCATTGGCGGCAGCCGCCGCACCGGAGACGGTGATCTCGTCAAAGGAGTTCAGGCCCGCCTGCACGAACAGGTTAGCCACGGCGAATATAGCGTTCTGCAATCCGGAGGGGATACCGATCAGCAGCACACGCTTGGAGGCCAGGTGGTGCAGCCGCAGCTTGCGGATATCCAGGCGGCAGGCGTCCTTGCGGTGCAGCAGATGGATGATAATGAGCAGCGCAGACACCCACTGTGCGATGGCGCTGGCGATAGCCACGCCCTCGGCCGCCATGCCGCAGCCGATAACGAACACCAGGTTCAGTATCACATTCAGCACGCCCGCCACCGTCAGATACAGCAGGGGGCGCTTGGTGTCGCCGGTGGCGCTGAGGATACCGTTGCCGCAGTTGTAGATGCCCATGGCCGGCAGGCCCAGGGCATAGAGCTTCAGGTACAGCACCGCACCGGGGAGGAATTCCTCCTTGGTGTGCAGCAGCCGCAGCATGGGCTCGGCGAAAAACACGCACACCAGGCACGTCAGCACGCCCATCGCCAGACAGATCAGGAAGGAGGAGTGGGTGGTGTGCTCCACGTCCTCGTCATTGCCCATGCCCAGCCCGCGGGCCACGGCCACATTGACGCCGCCGCCCAGACCGATCAGCAGTCCCGTGAACAGTGTGACCAGTGTGGTGGTGGAGCCCACAGAGCCCAGGGCCACGTAGGTGTTGTACGCATACTTGCCGGCGATGGCCACATCGCTGAGGTTGAACAGCACCTCCAGCACCTGGGTCATCATCAGCGGCAAGCTGAACAGCAGGATATTTTTCCAAAGTGAACCGGAGGTCATCTCCACAGTGAGAGCCCTCCGGCGTGTTGCAGTCTTCATGCCCGCACCCTCCTATACAATACATATCACATAGAAACATCCGAACGTGATTGTCAGTATAACACGGCGCATTACACAAAACAACCCCCTTTCGACACAATATTTTTTTATACCTGACGCTGTTCTTTTTGTGCATAGTGCATAGATAAGCTTTCAGGTTTTGGGCACATCGCCAAATGTGATACTTTGTCCCCCGCCTCTCGACGGAATTTGACAGCCACGGCAGTCTCCGCTATAATGTTAGGGAGTCTGGCCGCCCCCTTTTTCGGCGGCCGCAAGGAGGTCCCCCTATGAAACGTATGCTCACCGCAGCGCTGGCCCTGCTGCTGGCGCTGTCCCTGTGCGCCTGCGGCGCGCAGGATACGGACGATACGCCCACCTACCCCGCCGCCTTCTCCGGCTTGGAGACGCTGATCGACACCGCCCGCGAGGAGGGCCGCCTTACCGTGTGCGGCACCGGTGACGAGGCGTATATGACGGCCCTGTGTGAAAAGTTTGAAGAGCTGTTCGACATCAAGACCACTTACCGCGCCATTACCGCCGCCCAGGCGGGCAGCGCCCGGGGCGACGTATGGTTCGGCGGCAGCGCGGATACCTGCCGCACCCTGGCCGCTGACGGCAAGCTGCTGACCTATACGCCCGTCCACGCCGCTGACCTGACCAACGCCGCCTACGGCGATGCGGACGGCTATTGGTACGGCGTATCTGTCGACGCGGTCGTCTTTGCCGTCAACAGCGACGTACTGCGCCGCATGACCATCTCCGCCCCCAAGGACTGGGCAGATCTGACCGACCCGGTATACCAGGAGCTGATCTGGCTGCCCACCTACCGCAGCACGGAGATCGGCCGTCTGACCGCGTACAGCGCCGCCCTGCGGCTGGGCCGCGACAAGGGGCTGGACTATCTGGCAGCGCTGGACACCAGCGTACAGTTCTATACCGCCGCGGATGACACCTTCGTCAAGTGCCTGTCCACCGGCGAGTGCGTCATCGCCGTGGGTTGGCTCCACGATGGGCTCTCCGCCCTGTCCGCTGACACCTCCGGCGACCTGCATCTGATAATTCCCGCCTCCGGTACCTTCGGTCAGGTCACCGCCAGCGCCATTTTATCCGGCGCCAGCCATACCGCTGCTGCCCAGCTGTGGCAGGAGTTCGTTCTCTCCCCGGCCTGCGCCGATCTGGCAGAGGCACACGGCGACTATCGCCTGCCCACTATCGGCAGCGCCGACCTGGTCCAGCGCACCGGCGTGACACTGGACCCCTCCCTGCTCTCTCCCACCGGTGACGCCGACACCATCGAGGATAAGGAGACGCTCGTCTCCGACCTTATCGAAACACTGACCGACACCGGCATCGACACCGAGGATACCGCCCGCTGGAATGTGGCATAGATTCCCGCAGGCCGTCTCTTACGAGATGGCCTGCTCTTTTTCTACGCGGTCACTCTGCCTCTTGCAGCAGCTCCTCCGGC
>ERZ1504246.1281-NODE-1281-length-6496-cov-2.576308_pt1 | contig 6496 bp, 4 predicted proteins | sample MGYA00575509_ERZ1504246 | MGnify/ENA primary metagenome ERZ1504246 (study PRJEB39906, sample SAMEA3182115) | gut metagenome | biome: human; feature: gut; material: Stool; isolation source: human stools | place: Canada | collected 2013-06-11 ... | reverse complement strand
GAGATGTGTATAAGAGACAGCAGTAGGATCGCTGTACAGAGGACGGACAGCCTCGGCAAAGGCGGCGCGTTCCTCGTCGGTCAGGTCGATCAGGGTCACACCGCTGTCCACGATCTTCTTCTGGAAGTCGCCGGCGCTGGCGGTCTGCACATCATTGTTGTACAAACCAGCCTCGTCACCGGTCTCGGACAGGATGGTGCGCTGCTCGTCGGTCAGGTTCTCCCACACGCTCTGGCTGCAGATCCACTGGCAGAACATATTGACGTGGTGGGTGGTGGTCATGTACTTGGCTACCTCATAGTAAGCGCCGCCGTACAGTGTGGAGTAGGTGTTCTCCAGACCGTCGATGGTACCCTGCTGCAAAGCGGTGTAGCAGTCGCCGATGGCCATAGCAGTGGGAGCCGCGCCCATCAGCTCGAAAGCCTTGACATAGGAGGCCGTGTTAGGGGTGCGCAGAATCAGACCCTTCATATCGGCAACGGTCTTGACAGGCTTGGTGGTGATGATGTTGCGCTCACCGAAGATCCAATTGGTGGTGACGATATGGATGCCGTTCTGCTCCAGCAGGGCGGCCTGTTCAGCCCACCAATCGCTGGCGATAACCTTCCAGCACTGGTCAAAGTTGTCGAACACATAGGGAGCGGAGGTGATGTCCAGTTCGGGAGCGCCGTAGCCGGCTAGGAAGGAGCCGTCACACACGGTGATAATGGGCTCGCCCATCACGATCTGATCCATCAGATCGGACTTGGAACCCAGCTGACTGGAGGGGAACAGTTGCAGCTCGATGGTGCCGTTGCTGCGCTCGTCCACCAGCTCCTTCCACTTGTTGACAGCGTCATCAATGGGTTCGCCGGGGTTGTTCTCGTAAGCAACCTGCAGCGTCACCTTCGCAGTGGTATCGCCGTTGTTGGCATCATCGCCGGTGTTAGTGTTGTTGCCGGTATTGGTGCCGTCATTCTGCTTGCCGCAGGCCGCCAGGCTTAGAACCATGACCACGGACAGAAGCAGAGCAAGGATCTTCCTTGTCATTTTCATGATTTTTTCTCCTTTTTCTGATATTTTTCGTACCTGCTTTTTCGGTTTGGCGGATGCGCAGCCGCCGTACGACTCTGGGAGGAGACTCTTGCGGTGGTGAAGCGTCACTCGCGAACCTTGCCCTGATTATAAACACGCGTCCAAAACCTGTCAAGAGATTCACATAGGACTTTTAACTCGTGTAGCAATTTTCTACGGATACGTAAATTTTCCCTCCCTAAAACTGTAATTTCTCACAAAACCGTGATTTCTTTCTACAATTTACCGTGATTTTTTCAACTTTTTCTGCGGCTATGTCCCTGATTTCCAGCAAGATGCGCCTCTGGAACGTCACAAAATCCCCGTGGGATACATGGAAACAGTTGACAATCAGTTCACACGTGTGTATTCTATAATCAGTAACCTGCGCAGCGCGCTATGCGACTGCGCCAACGGAACAAGCATGAGGGAGAAAAAATATGGAACTGAAAGGCATCACCTGGGATCACGCCCGGGGTTATAACCCGCTGATCCCCGTCAGCGCCGAATTCTGCAAGGCCCACCCTGGCGTGGAGATCAGTTGGATGAAGCGCTCTTTGAAGGATTTTGAGGACTTTCCCGTCAGCAGGCTGGCGGAGATGTATGACATGATCATGATCGACCACCCCTACATGACCGCCGGCAGCCGCGCCGGCTTCCTGCTGGACCTCAGCAGTCTCATCGAACCGTCCTATTTTGACATGCTGGTCAAGGACACCGTGGGTCCCAGCCTGGAGAGTTACTGCGTCAACGGCCACTACTACGGCCTGCCTGTGGACGCTGCCGCCCAGGTGGCGGCCGAGAACGCCCCCGTCCTGGCGGCGCTGGGCGTGGAGACGCCCCGAACCGTGGAGGAGGCCATCCGGCTCAGCGGCCGCATCGGCAAGGCTCGCTTTGCCCTGCCGCTGGTGCCCACCCACCTGTTCAGCACCTTCATGAGCCTCACCGCCCAGTGTAGTGACAGCTCGTATTTCAATCCGGACACCGGCATCCGCACCGGTGCCGCAGAGCAGGCTGCCGACCTGCTGTACCGCCTGATCGCCGTGTCCAACCCCGTCTCCTTCCAGCGGGACCCCATCACCCTGCTGGACGACATGAGCCGGTCCGACGAGATCGTCTACTCCCCCTTCATCTATGGCTACGTCAACTACTCCCGCGTCGGCTATGCACCGCATCTGATCACCTTCGTGGATGCCCCGCTGGTCCGTCTGGACGCAGCCGCCTCCACCCAAATCGGCGGCGTGGGCATCTCCCTGACAAAACACCTGACGGTAGAGCAACTCCCTGCGGCGGTGGAGTTTGCCAAGTATCTGGCCTCTCCGGAGGTGCAGCGCGGTACCTATACCCAGGCCGATGGCCAGCCCGCCTCTCGCGCCGCATGGCTGGATGAGGGCAATAACCGTCTGACCAACAACTTCTTCAAAAACACCATCCGCACGCTGGACAAGGGCTTCCTGCGTCCCAAGACCGCCTTCTGGAACGAGTTTCAGGAGGCCGCGTCCCACCAGCTGTACCGTCAGGTGGAAAGTGGCCTGCCCCCTGCGGAGCTGGTGGCCGCCTTCAACGACTTGTACGCGGACATGCGAGCAAAGGAGGATCGCATATGAATCGACCTTTAGAGGGCATCATCGCTCTGGATTTCAGCCAGTATCTGGCCGGCCCCAGCGCCGCCCTGCGTCTGGCGGATCTGGGTGCACGGGTCATCAAGGTGGAAAACCCCAAGACCGGTGACAGCAGCCGCCATCTGTCCCTGAAGAACATGGTCTACGATGGGGACAGCGTGAACTTTCAGGCCATTAATCGCGACAAGGAGAGCTTTGCCGCCAACCTGAAGGATCCCGAGGACCTGAAGCTGGTGAAGGCGCTGGTGAAGAAGGCCGACGTCCTCATTGAGAATTTCCGCCCGGGCATTATGGCCAAGTTCGGTCTGGACTACGAGAGCGCCAGTGTCCTGAATCCCCGCCTGGTCTATGCCACCGTCACCGGCTACGGCACAGAGGGCCCTTGGAAAAGCAAGCCCGGCCAGGACCTGCTGCTGCAATCCATGTCTGGCCTGGCCTACACCAACGGCAATGGTGACCAGCCTCCCACGCCGCTGGGCATCTCCATGGCGGACACCTTTGCCGGCAACCACATGGTGGACGGTATTCTGGCCTGTCTGGTCCGCCGCAGCCGCACCGGCAAGGGTGGCCGCGTGGAGGTCTCCCTGCTGGAGTCCATCCTCTATTTGCAGCTGGAGGGCCTGACAACCTATCTCAACAACGGCCATAAGCCGCCAGTGCGCAGCCGCGTCTGCAACGCCCACCCCAACGTCCCCGCGCCCTACGGCATCTACGAGACCTCCGATGGCTACATTGCCGTCTCCATGGGCTCTGTCAGCCGTCTGGGTCACATTCTGGGCTGCCCTGAGCTGGCCGCCTACACCGATCCAGACCGTGCTGGCTCGCCATCTCAAGGGACGCCCCACCTCCGTGTGGCTGACGCTGCTGGACGAGGCGGGCTACTGGGCCTCCGCCGTGCTGAACTGGCGGCAGCTCACCGGCAGCGCCGCCTATCAGGCGCTGGACTTCTCTCAGGATATCCGCCGGCCTGACCTGCCCCAGCTGTTGACCACCCGCTGCCCCATCCGCTGCGACGGCCAACTCCTCAGGACCCGCAAGTGGGCGCCCCGCCTGGGTGAGGACACGGCCCGCATCACTGAAGATCTCGCTTTGAAGGAGGGAAACTGACATGAAGCCGTTGGAAGGCATGCTGGTGCTGGACTTCAGCCAGTTCCTGTCCGGTCCCTACGCAGGTCTGCGTCTGGCGGAGCTGGGCGCACACGTGTTAAAAATTGAAAATCCCAAAGGCGGCGACCTCTACCGCCTGCTGAGCATCTCCGACCTGCGGCTGGACGGGGATCAGCCCCTGTTCCACGCCGCCAACCATGGCAAGGAGAGCCTTGCCATGGATCTGAAGGATCCCGACCAGCGGGGGCGGCTGGAGGAGCTTCTCCGCCACGCTGATGCGGTGCTGTTCAACTACCGCCCGGGTGTGGCGGAGCGTCTGGGCCTGGACTATGACAGCGTCCGGTGCATCAACCCTGAGATCATCTACGGCAGCATCACCGGCTACGGCGCCGAGGGCCCCTGGAGTACCCGCCCGGGGCAGGACCTGCTGGTGCAGTCCCTGTCGGGTCTCTGCTGGCTCAACGGCAACCAGTCCCAGCCGCCGCTGCCCATGAGCGTGGGCATCACGGACATTATGGCCGGTGAGCATTTGGCTCAGGGCATCCTCAGCGGCCTCTACCGCCGCAGTGTCAACGGTGAGGGCATGCGCGTGGATGTCAGCCTGCTGGAGTCCGCGCTGGACATCCAGTTCGAGGGCTTTACCGCGTTCCTCAACGACCATGAGCTGCCGGTGCGCAGCAGCGTCAACAACGCCAACGCCTATGTGGCCGCGCCCTACGGTATTTACAGCACCTCGGACGGCTACATGGCTCTGGCCATGACCCCCATCCCCCCGCTGGCAAAGCTCCTGAGCTGCGCGGAGCTGGAGTCCTACACCGATCCCACCGGCTGGAGCTTGCAGCGGGATGAGATCAAGTCCATTCTGGTCCGCCACCTGAGGGGCCAGACCACTGATTACTGGCTGTCCCTTCTGGAGCCCGCCGACATCTGGTGCGCCCGAGTCATGACCTGGGACGAGCTCATGGCCAGCGAGGGATTCCGCCTCCTGGACATGGTGCAGAAGACCGTCACTGGCGGCGGCGTCACCGTGGAGACGCTGGCCTGCCCCATCCGCATCGACGGCCGACGCTATAAGAACGGTAAGAGCGCTCCTAAGCTGGGCGAGCACGATGATGCCGCGCTGCACGCCCTGCTGCAGCCGTAACTGCGGCCGTTCTGCTTATACTGCTATTCATTTTCCTTCCTCCTCAATAGACAGCACCTCCTCCGAGAAGATAGATCTCGGAGGAGGTGCTGTCATTTTGAGAAGGCTTTCTGCCCGTCAGATCACCTGAAACTGCGTCCACTTCTGCGACCGCAATCGCCACAGGAAGATCGTGCCCCGGAACACCAGATCAATGCTCATGCCCACGGTCACACCGATGACACCCCAACCCAGCCACAGGCCGAACAACGCCGAAAACAGCAGCCGCGCCCCGATGGTTAGAGAGATGGACACGTACATTGCGAACCTCACGTCGCCCGCCGCCCGCAGGCCGTTGCCCAGCAAACCGGCAAAGGGGTAAAGCGGCGTTTTGCTTTCATCTGATATATTCTCACTCCTTCCCGTTGGGGAAAAGTGTGCAATCATTGCACACTTTTTCCCGGTCGTTCTCACGCACTCTGGCGGATGACGATGCCCTCTTCATCCCATGTAGCCAGCCGGAAGTTGTAGGGGCGTCCGTCAGGTGCGGTCAGGGTGTTCAGGATGTCCCGCAGCTCCTTCACCTCAGCCGAATGGCGCTTGGCGATCAGCACGGCTTCATCCACAGGCTTATTGTCCAAAGCACAGCCGTCCACATACATGCGGAGCTGGTAGAGATCCAGCGCCTTAGTCTTGCCGGCCTTGGCCTCGTAGATGGTCACGCGGTCGATGTAGCCCACGAACAGATCGACCTTGGCCTTCAGCCCGATCTTCTGGAACACCGGATCCTCACGGCTCACCCGCAGGGCGGTAGGGTCCTTCTCCCGCTTGGCAGTCATCTCCTTGACGTACCGCAGCTCCATCGAGTCCACATCCTTTGCCGGGGCGGGGACGTAGGAGGCGATCCAACTGAGCAGGTTCTTCAGGCGCGGATCCGCTTCACAGAACGAAGTTTTCGTGTTCTTCGTGGCGGGCAGCGCGGCGGGGTTGTCCGAGATAAGATCCACCTGCACCAAAAAGCGGTTCTGGCTGGGGTGAATGGCCTCGCCCCAGACGCGATCAAACATTCCGTGCTCAATAGTACGTCCGTTGATGCGCAGTTCCACGCCGCTGGACTCCATGTTGCACTTATAGTAGATAGCGTTGGACGGGTTCTTCAGAATATTACCGTACTTACAGCGGATGGTCAGCGGGCCGCCGCCCAGGTTGCAGGGGATCTCACCGTAATCCTTTACGCTGCCCTCTTCCCACACCGGCAGCAGCGGCGTCAGCGTATGCTGCGTTTCCTCGCTGCCGCTAATCTCCACCACTTCCATGGTGATGGATGTATTTGCCAGAATGCCCGCGTAGACGTACCGCAGTTCCTCAATGATATACCGCACCAGATTGTGGAAGTCGGAGGGCGCTGCCTTACGGTCGGGCTTCACCGTCCGGAACTTCGCCATAGGGCAGCGGACGGAGATCGATGTGCCAGTGGGGTGGGGCAGATCACCCGTACCTGAATAGAAACGCACCTTCATGGGCTTGTCCAGTTCAGATGTGCCCATGGAATATGGCGCCTTGACCTCGCGGTACTGGTTTGCCGCGGCGT
>ERZ1504246.1255-NODE-1255-length-6638-cov-3.195048_pt1 | contig 6638 bp, 9 predicted proteins | sample MGYA00575509_ERZ1504246 | MGnify/ENA primary metagenome ERZ1504246 (study PRJEB39906, sample SAMEA3182115) | gut metagenome | biome: human; feature: gut; material: Stool; isolation source: human stools | place: Canada | collected 2013-06-11 ... | reverse complement strand
GCTGAAGGGTGCTATGGACGCTCTGGGCCTGGATGGCCAGCACCGGTTGGACATCGTGCTGATGCAGCTGGTGAAGCTGGTCCGCGACGGCGAGACCGTCCGTATGTCCAAGCGCACCGGCAAGGCCATCAGTCTGACGGACCTGCTGGACGAGATCCCCGTGGATGCCTGCCGCTGGTTTTTCAACGCCAAGCCGGAGACGCAGATGGAGTTCGACCTGGGTCTGGCCGTCCGGGAGGACAGCGAGAACCCGGTCTACTATGTCCAGTATGCCTACGCCCGTATCTGCACGCTGGTGAAGGCGCTGGCGGCGGAGGGATATACCGTTCCCGCCGCGGCGGAGGCTGATCTGTCCGTCCTGACCGCCGACGAGGAGAAGGCCCTCATCAAGCAGCTGGCCCAATACCCTGCCGTGGTGCAGTTGGCCGCCCGGGACTACGATCCCAGCTTCATCAACCGCTATCTGGTGGAGCTGGCTGCCGCGTTCCACAAATTCTACAACGCCTGCCGCATCAAGGGCGAAGCGGAGAACGTGCTGCTGGCACGGCTGAAGCTGGCGGACACCGCCCGCGCCGTGCTGAAAAACGGCATGACGCTCATTGGCTGCTCTGCACCGGAGAAGATGTAAACTATGAAAAAGCCACCCCATGAGGGGTGGCTTTTTCACGTCTCAAAGAACAGTCGGACGGCCCAGGCCGCGGCCAGGTAGGCAGCCAGGTCCGCCGTCAGGGCGGCAGGAATGGTGTAGCGTGTTTTTCTGATCCCCGCCGCGCCGAAATAGACGGCGACGGTGTAGAACGTCGTCTCGGTGCAGCCCAGCATCACGGCGGCGCAACGCCCGATGTAGCTGTCCGGCCCGTATTGGCGCATGATATCGCCGCCGGCAGCCAGCGCGCCGGAGCCGGACAGCGGGCGTATTACCAGCAGCGGCGCCGTCTCCGGCGGTACGCCCAGAACGGTGAGCGCCGGGGCGAGCAGAGCCGTCAGGGCATCCAATGCGCCGGAGGCCCGCAGCATATACACCGCCGTCAGCAGGGCGGCCAGCGCCGGCAGAATGGATACCGCTACCTGCAGGCCGCTTTTTCCTCCAGTGACAAGGGCGTCATAGACATCCACGCGCCGCCGGGCGCCCCACAGGGAGGCGCCGGACAGCAGCAGCGGCAGTATCCAGGCGGAAAATGGCTCCATCTCATGTCCTCCACACCCGGCCCAGCACCCGGGCGCAGGCCAGGCCCGCTGTCACCGACAGCGCCGAGGACAGCCACACCGCCGGCAGGATATCCAGCGGCGCGGCGCTGCCCAGTCCGCCCCGCAGGGCGGCCACGGTGGAGGGCAGCAGCTGCACCGAGGCGGTGTTCAGTACCACCAGACGGCACAACTCGTCGCTTGCGGTGCCGCTGCAGCCCACCGCCATACGCCTGGCGGCCTGTATACCCGCCGGCGTGGCGGCGTTGCCCAGCCCCAGCAGATTGGCGCTGACGTTAGCACTGAGGGCATCCAGCGTCTCCTCGTCCCGCCCTGCCTGGGGCAGCAGACGCCGCAGGACCGGGCGCAGCAGGCGGCTCAGTCCCGCCGCCATGCCGCTGCGCCGCATCAGCTCCAGTACACCGGACCACAGGCACAGCGCCCCGGCCATGACCAGTACCAGCTCCACCGCAGCAGCGGCACCCTCCAGTGTCGCCGCTGTCACCGCCGACAGACGGCCGCTGACTGCACCGTACACCAGGGACACCGTTACCATCAGCGTCCAGAATATCCCCATCACCACACCGCGCACCTCCTTACGGGAGAAGTCTACGCGGCGGTCTGTGCGGTTATTTGCAAAAATTCTCGACACGTTTCGAATTGTTGTTGACATGCTTCGTTGAATATGTTAAAGTACAGGTATAAAATTTGCGGGGATTTTGTTATTACTGCATAGAGGGGGGGAGGACATGAAATCTACCGGTATTGTCCGCCGCATCGACGAGCTTGGCCGGATCGTGGTCCCGATCGAAATGCGCCGCGCGCTGGATATCGGCGAGCGTGAGACAATGGAGATCAGCGTGGAGGGCGACGGCATCGTGCTGCGCCGCGCCCATGTGGGATGCGTGTTCTGCGACGGGAACAAGGACATATCCACGTTCCACGGTAAGAGCGTCTGTGCCAAGTGCAGGCGCGAGCTGCAAAAGACCTGAAAACAAGAAAAAACAGTGCCGCCCACTGGGGCGGCACTGTTTTTTTCGTCTTATGCTTTCAGCGCGGTATCGTACAGGGCGTTGCGGGGCAGGCCGGTGTCGTCCGCTACCCGACGCACGGCCTCTTTCAGCTTCATACCGCCGTCCCGCAGGGCCAGCACCCGTGCTGCGCCCTCTTCCAGCGTCAGGGCCGGCAGGTTCTGCTTCTCCCGGCCCGCTACCACCAGAACGTACTCCCCCCGTGGCTCGTTGTCCCGGTAGAAGGCCGCGGCCTGGGCCAGTGTGGTGCGGACAGTGTCTTCATGGAGCTTTGTCAGCTCACGGCACAGGGCGGCGGGCCTGTCTCCCAGCAGCTCCACCATGTCGGCGAGGGTTTGACGCAGGCGGTGGGGCGCCTCGTGAAACACCATGGTGCGCGCCTCACCGGTCAGCTCCTCCAGAGCAGCACGGCGCTCTTTTTTACCGGAGGGCAGAAAGCCCTCGAAGGTGAAGCGTCGGGTGTCCAGCCCGGACACGGCCAGGGCGGCGATGGCGGCGCAGCAGCCGGGAATGGCCTGTACCGTCACGCCGTTTTCGGCGCACAGGGCCACCAGCTCCTGCCCCGGATCGCTGATGGCCGGGGTGCCGGCATCGGTGACCAGCGCGCACGTTTCGCCGGAGAGCAGACGTTCCAAAATGGCCTGACCCGCCGCAGCGCGGTTGTGCTCGTGGTAGCTGACAAGCGGCTTTTTGATGTCAAAATGGTTCAGCAGCTTCACGCTGACGCGGGTGTCCTCCGCCGCGATGAAGTCTGCCTGGGCCAGCGTTTCTGCGGCGCGGGGCGAGAAGTCGCTCAGGTTGCCGATGGGCGTGGCCACCAGATACAGGATACCTGCCATTGGGAATTACCCCCTGTCCTTGAAATAAATGCGGCGCAGCTCGCCGCCTTCGCCGCCGTCTGCTTGTAGCAGCAGCGGCGTGTGCACCGCCAGTCCGGCCCCGCCGTGACGGCGGCAGGACAGCAGCACCAGCCGCGGCGGCGTCTGTGCGTCCTTCTGCACGAAGCGCAGCACCTTCGGCTCCAGCCGGTGGCGGCGCAGGACGTCCATCAGCTCCGCCGTCCGTTCCGCCCGGTGGACCAGGCAGAACCGTCCACCGCTGCGGAGCAGATACGCTGCCGCAGCACACAACTGGTCAAAGGTGCAGGCGGTTTCGGACCGGGCCGTGCCCCGGCTTCCCTCCGCCACCCGTCCTGTGTGGGGCGGGAAATAGGGCGGATTGGCCACGCACAGGTCGAAACTCCCGGCTTTTGGCAGAGCTGTCCGATCCCGCAGGTCGGCCCGCAGCACGGCAACGCGGTCCTCCAGACCATTGACGGCGGCGTTTTCTTCCGCCAGCGCACAGGCAGCACTGTCGATATCAATGTTGGTGATGTGCAGTTCCTGCTGCCGCGCCAGCAGCAGGAGGCCCAGCAGGCCGATCCCGGCGCCCAGGTCACAGACGCGCTCACCACGCCGCACTTCGGCAAAGTCTCCCAGCAGGAACGTGTCGGTGGAGGGCTTGAACACGTTGTCGTCAAAGCGGAAGCGAAAACCGCCCGGCCACAGCTCATCCCAGTGCTCCATGCCGCTTCCTCCTCTGCACATAGCTGTACTATCAGTTGACAAAGGTGTGTCTGTCCTTATCAACTGATGGTATCACAATGATACCATTATGATACCATTGTAATACAAAAATCGATAGGATACAACAAAAAAGTGACCGGCACCGCCGGTCACTTTTCCTCATCGTTGTGCTTGGTTCAATTACTCAGCGGGGCTGATAGCGCCGTTGGGACAGGTGTCAGCGCAGGAACCGCAGTCCAGGCAAGCGCCGGCGTCGATGACGTAACGATCATCACCCTGAGAGATAGCGCCCACGGGGCAAGCATCAGCGCAAGCGCCGCAGCTCACGCAAGCAGAACCGATCTGATAAGCCATAGTAAGTACCTCCATTAAGATTGTAAACACATTGTACCATGAAAAATGAAAAAATCAACCCCATTTTCCGTGGAAATTCAAGGTTTTTAGTTAGCATACACTAACTCGCGAAATCCCGGGAAACGCCCGTTCATCCGCCGGTGACCACCATGTACAGCAGTGCCGCTGTCTCCCTCGCCCAGTAGCCGGCGGTCAGGAACCAGGGGCTGGCGCAGCCGTCGGAATACGGTGTCAGGCCGCTGCGCTGCGCCCAGATGGCGGCGCGGAGCTGGTGGAAGTTGTCCGAGGCGATGGCCACATCCGTGGACAGGCCCTTCTCCCGCAGCAGCGCGGCGGAGAAGGCCAGGTTCTCTTCGGTGGAGGCGGACTGGTCTTCCAGCAGGATACGCTCCGGCGCGATGCCCATGGACACCAGCGTGTCACGGATACATTGGGCCTCGCTGATGGGTTCACTGCCGTTCTGCCCGCCGGAGGCGACGCACAGGGCGTCCGGGTGTGCGGTCAGATAGTCATAGGCCGCGTTGATGCGGCCCCGCAGCATCAGGCTGGGGTGGCCGTCCGGAAACACCTGACAGCCCAGCACCACCACGGTGCAGTCCTGTCCGTCGGCGGGCCGGTCCGCGGCGGCCATGGCCATTTTACCCAGCGTTACCAGAATGGCCGTCATACACACGGCGATCACGCAGCCCACCAGCGCGCGAAGCCATTTTGGCCGCAGCAAGCGGCGGAAGAAGTCCGGCCATGTGAGCCACGCGGCGCACAGCAATAGCAGCGCCGCCGGCCAGACCATGCCGAAGTGCAGGATACCTATGCCCAGCGGCAGCAGGAAGAACACCGCCGCCAGCAGGCAGAGGACAGCCAATATATGCCGTAGGACCTTTGCCATGTCAGTTCTCCTTGATATGTCCGGCGATGCGCTGCATGATCATATCCAGCGCCACCAGGTTGTGTCCGCCCTCCAGCACGATGATGTCCGCAAACTTCCGCGTGGGCTCTACGAACTGCTCGTGCATGGGCTTCACGGTGGTCAGGTACTGATTTACCACGGACTCCAGCGACCGTCCGCGTTCCTCCACGTCCCGCAGGGCGCGGCGCAGGATACGCACATCGGCGTCTGTTTCCACAAAGATCTTGATGTCCAACAGGTCACGCAGCGCCTTGTTCTGGAAGATCAGGATGCCCTCCACGATGACCACCTTGGTGGGCTTGATCTCCACCGTCTCGTCGGTACGGTTGTGGATGGCGTAGTCGTACACGGGGCAGTGGATGGTCTCGCCCCGCTTCAGCGCCTTCAGGTCCTCGATCATCAGGTCGGTGTCGAAGGCGTCGGGATGGCCGTAGTTTTGCAGGCAACGCTCGGCGAAGGGCCTGTCCTGCCGCTTGTAGTAGTTGTCGTGGTGTACCACACTGATGTCGCTGCCGAAGCGTGCAGCCAGGTGCTCGGTGAGCGTGGTCTTGCCGCTGCCGGTGCCGCCGGCGATGCCGATGAAAATGGTGTTCATAGTTGCGCCTCCCCGCATTTCTCTGGCTCTATTATAAGAAGCGCGGCCGGGAAAAGCAAGTGCCGGCGTGAAGTGTTGTAAAAAAAGGATGAATTTCCTCGAAATGCAGTTGACGGGCGGCACAAAAATGAGTATGATATGTATTATGTAAATCCAATGCCCGGTATGGAGGTTTTCTATAATGAGTCTGATCAAATGTCCCAAGTGCGGAGAGATGTTCTCCGATAGCTATAAGACCTGCCCCTTCTGCGAGGAGGACGAGGCCTATTACAGCGGTAAGCTGCGGAAGAGCCGTGGCCGCCGCGCCGCCGAGAGCCGCCGCCGCAAAACGCCCAGCATCCTGGGCCCCGTGGCCGTCATTGTTCTGATCCTGCTGGCGGCGCTGGTGGTGTGGCTGATCTTCGGCGACCAGATCAAGGAGGCCATCACCGGCGAAAAGCCCCCCATTACCGATGTGGACAAGCCCGACGACACCATCGACAAGCCTGACGACACGCCCGTCACGCCGACTATCTCCCTGAACCGCACCGTTCTGGTGCTGAATGTGGGCGAGAAGGACGAGCTGAAGGTCAACGGCACGGAGGACGCTGCGGCCTGGAGCAGCAGCGCGCCCACCGTGGCCAGCGTCAACTCCGCCGGTGAGGTGACGGCGCTGACCAAGGGCAACGCGGTCATTACCGCCGAGGTGAACGGCGAGTCCGTCACCTGCACCGTCACCGTCAGGGATGAGAGCGACGCGCCGGATAACGGCACCGATACGCCCGACAACAACAGCACGACCACCAAGCCCAATAACAGCAACAAGCCCAGCACCGGCAGCGTGGATGTCAGCAAGCTGAAGCTGAAGAGCGTGTATGACACCTATATCGACCCGGTGGACGGCGCGTTCGATATCTCCATGAGCCTCAAGGAGCCGGCCAGCTAGTTCACTGTGGAGGGTACGACCATGACCGCCACCTGGTCCGGCGGCAGCAGCTCCATCGCCACCGTCACCTCTGACG
>ERZ1504246.1238-NODE-1238-length-6755-cov-4.407910_pt1 | contig 6755 bp, 6 predicted proteins | sample MGYA00575509_ERZ1504246 | MGnify/ENA primary metagenome ERZ1504246 (study PRJEB39906, sample SAMEA3182115) | gut metagenome | biome: human; feature: gut; material: Stool; isolation source: human stools | place: Canada | collected 2013-06-11 ... | reverse complement strand
TTAATATGAATGCCCGGTTGTATGATCCGGTGTTAGGGCGTTTCTTGACTCCTGATCCTTATGTGCAAATGCTGGATTTCACTCAGGCTTTCAATCGGTACAGTTATTGTATGAATAGTCCGTTGTGCTATGTTGATGAGAATGGTGAGTTTTGGTGGGTTGTGGCTGCGGCTGTTATTGGTGGAGTAATCAATGTAGCTACTCATTGGGATAGTATTGATAATGTTTGGCAGGGGCTTGGGTATTTTGCTGTTGGTGGTGCAGCGGGTGCTATTGGTGCAGTTACGGGAGGTGCATTCGCTGGTGGCGGATTTATCGGAGGAGCTATTGGGGGGTTCGTTGGTGGTGGGACATCAGGTTTCGTCCTTGGTTCCGGAAATACATTAATGGGCGGAGGAAATATTGGTGATGCTTGGTCTAATGGATTTAAGGGGGTATTGAATGGTGCTGTAGCGGGGTCCGTCACAGGTGGATTGATTGGCGGTGGTATGTCGTTTGTTAAAGGTCAGAATGTATGGTCTGGACAAGATATTGCTCAAGGAAGAAATGCATTCTCGTTGAAGAATACACCGATAAATGTGATTGAGCATCCTGAAGCTTTGTCTCTTTCTCCTAGTAATGTACTCCAATCATTACCGGATGATCCTTTACTTAATAACATGAATGGCACTTCTATGAGTTCTTATAATAAAGGGCAACTCGGTGTAAAAGAAGCTATGAAAGAGTTTGTAGAAGATGGTGGAACTGTATATCAGACAGAAGTTAGCGTGGATTTACCTCATACTCTTTCTAATGGTAAAACTATTATGGTGCGTAATAGGTTTGATTTTGCTGGTGAGCTAGATGGTAAGTTACATTTGTTTGAAGTTAAAAATGGTGCTAGTGCAGGGTTTACTCCTAATCAGAAAATTAATCTTCCTAAAATGATTTTTAATCATCCACAATTCACGCCTGTTGGACGAAATGCTTTGCAAGTTCCTCATTTTCAGAATAACATAGGAATACCATATACAGGTAACTATGTAATAATAGTAAAACACTATTTCTAATATCCTATACTCGGTCAGATACTTTTTTGTGAAATGTAAAGGCTTATTTGTTTATTGTTATTTGCAAAGAACTTCTGGCTGAGTGTAAATAATAAATGGAAGTATATAAGTTTTGTATATAATCTTCCATGATATTGAAAAAAATAATTATATTTGTAATATTTTATTAGATAATTGATATGAAAGAACAAATGACAAAAATTAAATCTATATTAAATGAGCGTTTAGTTAAATATGGATTTAAAAAAAGGGGGTATGACTATTTTGTGAGAATGGCTGATGAGGATATTATTCAAAATATAGGATTTGGCATTGCTACGTATGGAGAGAAGCATGTCCGATATTTGAATCCTTCTATTGGTGTTATATATAAGGATGTCAACAAATTGGAATTACATCTAAGGAATTTGGAAAAAACAAAATATCCAGAATATGTTGGTCTTATGGTTGGATCTGCTCTTGGCTATTTGATGCCGGAAAATTCTTATAGGGAATGGCGCTTTTCTGATAATGAAGACGTGACAAAAGAGGCGAACAGTATGGCTGATGCCATTATTAACTACGGTTTTCCTTATCTTGATTTACTGTCAGATAGAACAGAATTGATTTATGGTTTGGAAATAGGTAAATATAGTCAAGGAGATGGCTACTTATTACCAATATTTCATTAACAAGCGCGCTTTGGAATGCATAGATGAATTCATTAAAAAACTTTCTGCTTCTTCTTACCTTGAAGATTATGAGATAGATATATTAAAAAAATTATCGGAAGAGAATGGAGAGGCTCACATAGTTAATAATAATGGACTAAAGTCTTATCTTGAGTTTGCTGATAATTTTAGACAAATGATAGGGCTTCATGAAAGTGGAATTTCAATGAGCGAATAATAATGAGTGTTTTTACTCTGGTATTCGTTGGCTATTGGGGGCTTTTAGTATTATCTTGGCATGAAGAAACTTTGTTTTCATGCTGAATGATATTGTATATTTTGTTTGTTTTTCTGTCGTTTCTAAAGGTAGTGGCTTGACAACAGAATAGTTATTTGGCTAGAACGATTGCACGACTAAAGTCGCCCCTTGGATAGATCTCATCTTGAATGTTGAAAAAATGTCACTGGAGGAATGCGGCGCAGTTATTCGTTCAATTGTAACAAGAAGTCTGGTCGAGAGCTTTGGTTATGATGCCTTAAACCGCCTTTCCACTTTTGGGGATAAAGTGGTGAAATATGACAATTGTGGTAATATTCGTCAGAAAGGTGATGCGGGAGAATTGGTGTATACAAATCCTAACCGTCCTTATGCAGTGACGGGACTGGCTCCTTTATCGGAAGATCGTATTAATTACGGTATTGAAATTACATATACCGCTGCCGAGCGTCCTTCTGTCATCGCACGTGGCACGCAAAAAGCTGTTTTGACTTATAATGCCAATCATGACCGCATACGGATGCAATATTCTGACAATTCCCGGAATCTGCTGACCCGTTACTATCTTGGTGGCAACTATGAACTGGATGTTGACAGTACAGGTATGCATGAACGTCTTTATCTTGGTGGGGGGTATTATGACGCTTCTGCTGTGTTGATGAAGAAAGGAGACACATCATTGGTTTACTTCATTCATCGTGACTATTTAGGTAGTGTTTTGCAAATCGCAGATGCACAGGGTAACATTGTGGAAGAAAACAATTTCGATGCCTGGGGATGTAGACGTAATCCTTCGACGCAAAAGGCTTACACTATTGGTACAGCTCCGAAATTACTGTTGGGCAGAGGCTATACAGGGCACGAGCATTTGGAAATGTTCGGGGTGATTAATATGAATGCCCGGTTGTATGATCCGGTGTTAGGGCGTTTCTTGACTCCTGACCCTTATGTGCAAATACTGGATTTCACGCAGGCTTTCAATCGGTACAGTTACTGTATGAATAGTCCGTTGTGCTATGTTGATGAGAATGGTGAGTTTTTCTTTAGCATTTTTCTTGGTCCGGTAGGAGCAATATTGGATGGTATTTGTTGGGGAGCTGTTATCGGAGCAGGAGCATCAGCGGTTACTTACTCAGTATCAACCTTGATAAGTGGGCAGCCATGGAATAGTGGAAATTTTTGGAAGTCCGTAGGTGTCGGTGCAGTTGGTGGTGCAATTGGTGGCGGTTTCGGTGCTGTTGGAAGTTTGTCGGCTTTAGGTACTTTTGGAAACTCTGTTGGGTATAATATGCTTAGCGGTGTAGCCAATACTGCGGCGACCAATGCTATATTTGGAAATGATATGAATTGGAGTGATATTTATTCTGTCATAGGTGGCTCTGCTATTGGTATTGTAATTCCTACCTTTAAGGGGGTAAATGGTGGTAAGCTTGCAAACAGTTTGGCTGAAATAGGCTATAATTCAATGAGAGGAACTGCTACGGGGCTTACTTCCGGTGTGGTGAATGCTATCGCATATAAAGACCCGGATCGGATTTGGCAGGATGCTGTTGGGGGAGCTATCAGTGGCGTTAGTAGAAGCATTGCGATGGATGTGATATTTGGTGCTCCGTATAAAGTTGAAAAGTCCTATGGTGCCGAAGGATTATATAGAGGTGGAGGATTATCAACATTACTCATGAAAGGTGGTGGAATCACATTAGGTAGGAATATGTATGTTAATTCTAGAAACGACGAAGAAGGTACTCGTTTCTATGAGAATTATCATATACAACAACAAAATCAAATGGGATGGGCCAACTTTTATGGACGCACCATTCAAGAATACAGTCAATATGGATTCTTTGACCCGATGGACAATGTATACACAACAAAAGGGACATTAGAATACAAAGCTGACGAGTATAGAAATAGAATGATGAAGATTCCTTGGAGAAGTTCTTATTATAAGTAAGAATAAGGAGGAGAAGGAAATTAATTTTATTCTCCTCCTTTTTTTTATGAGAAATATATGCTTTATTTGCGAAACAATTATTGATAATCAGCACAAATTGGAAATGAAAGTATTTTTTTATCTTATATTAGTTTTAACTCTAATGAGTTGCATCCAATTAACGAGTATATCACTTGTCAATACAACAAATGAACCTATAAAACTTTGTTGCTATTATAATGCTAATAATTATGCAGACTCGGTATATATTGATAAAAGAGATACTTCGTTATTGATTTTTCGATCCGCATGGTTTCATAGTAGTAAAAAAGTAAGAAGAGCATACATTAATCACATGGATAGTTTAATCATTCAAAGTTTGAGTAAAAGGATTGTTTATCGAGATAATAAATCTATTTATGAATTTCTTATCAATAATAATGATACAGCCGATATGGTTGAAACAAGAGTTAATTAAATAAATTTTATGCGCAATCAAATAGCTGGCAGATTAGGAAGATGTACATGAATGAGTTATGTCCTATTTTTAAGATTATCATTGAAAGAAGATTGTTTGAATCCATTCTAATAGAAAAAATACTGCATAAAACACTGCAAGAATATGCATAAATGATCTTGTTTTTGGATATAGATAGGTGAAATATGCATGATAACTAGCAATGTTAGGAGGCGTTTCATTTAAAGAAACACCTTGTTGGTTTTAAAGGAACGACTCGTTGGTCGGTGAGAAACATTTCGCTTCATTTAAAGGAACAGAATAAAAGGTACTTTGGATGTTTGTTTTGCTCTGGATATTGTCAATTGTGGGATGGACTGAGAATGTTAGATTGATACTTGAGACGTGACACATGCGTTCTATTTTCATGTTTTATCCTTATTTTCTGTCTTGTTGATTCTTATAACGTAAAATATGTGTGATTTGAAAATATGCAGACTGTGATTCCTTCCGTTTTTCCAGTTCAGCCCGTACTTGTGTTGTATATTTCTGATTCTGCACAATGATTCCTATCCATTTTTCATGTACTAAGAAGTTTTGTTCTGATTGCGGGAAGTTGCTTCACATTTCATTTCATCTCCCCGTTTGGGAGTACACTTTGAAATAAGTGTCAGAGTAACGTTATATTATTAAAAGTACTTAACGAAAGCCCGTTACGTCACTTTTTATTTGTTTCTTTGCACCAAATTCGGGAATAGTGTTGTCTTGTGAATCGGGGCAGCACTTAATTTTGCTTAGAAATTAATGGAGAAACTCATTATAAATGCTTGTCCGGTGTGTGGCAGTACGCACTTGAAACGCGTCATGACTTGTACGGATTTTTATGCTTCGGGCGAACAGTTTGAGCTGTGTTCGTGTGAAGACTGCGGATTTACGTTCACGCAAGGTGTGCCGGTAGAAGCAGAAATAGGCAAGTATTATGAGACTCCCGATTACATCTCCCACACTGATACGCGCAAGGGCGCGATGAATACCATTTACCATTACGTACGTTCCTATATGCTGGGCCGCAAGGCGCGTCTGGTAGCCAGAGAGGCACACCGAAAAAGAGGGCGTTTGCTTGATATAGGTACGGGAACCGGTTATTTTGCCGACGCTATGGTTGGCCGTGGCTGGAAAGTGGAGGCAGTGGAGAAAAGTCCGCAGGCGCGTGCTTTTGCCAAAGAGCATTTCGATTTGGACGTAAAGCCTGAATCAGCTTTGCAGGAGTTTGCTCCCGGCAGTTTCGATGTGATCACCCTCTGGCATGTGATGGAGCATCTGGAACATCTCAATGAGACATGGGAGATGCTTCGTGAGTTGCTGACAGAAAAAGGGATGCTCATTGTGGCGGTACCCAACTGTTCCTCTTACGATGCGGAACGTTACGGAGAGTATTGGGCGGCATACGATGTCCCCCGCCATCTCTGGCATTTCACTCCCGGCACTATTCAGCAATTAGCTTCCCGCCATGGTTTCATAATGGCGGCGCGTCATCCGATGCCGTTTGATGCGTTTTATGTGTCGATGCTGAGTGAGAAACATCGCGGCAGTTCGTGCAGTTTCCTTAAAGGGATGTATGTAGGGACGCTTGCCTGGTTCAGTACTTTGGGACGGAAAGAACGGAGCAGTTCGATGATTTACGTATTCCGGAAAAAAAGATAGCGCATGGGAAATAAAAACAGATATAAGTCGAAGTCACTGTTCGACATGCAATTTATAACGTCCAGTATCAGTACGACATTGGTGTTATTGTTGTTGGGACTGGTCGTGTTCTTTGTGCTCACGGCGCACAACATGTCTGTGTACGTGCGCGAGAATATCAGTTTCTCCATTCTCATCAGTGATGACATGAAAGAGGCGGATATTCTGAAACTTCAGAAGAAGCTGAATCAGGAACCTTTTGTGAAGCAGTCCGAATACATCTCCAAGAAGCAGGCGCTCAAAGAACAGACAGAAGCGATGGGGACAGATCCCGAAGAATTTCTCGGATATAACCCTTTCACGGCCTCACTTGAAATCAAGCTACACTCCGATTATGCCAATTCCGACAGCATTGCGAAGATAGAAAAACTGATAAAGAAGAATTCCAATATACAGGATGTGCTCTACCGGAAAGAGCTGATTGATGCCGTTAATGAAAATATACGGAATATCAGCCTTGTGCTGCTGGCACTGGCGGTGGTGCTCACCTTCATTTCCTTCGCTTTGATCAACAATACAATACGACTTGCCATTTATTCCAAACGATTCCTTATTCATACCATGAAACTGGTGGGTGCCAGTTGGGGATTTATACGGGGGCCCTTCCTGCGTAGAAACGTGTGGAGCGGGATATTGGCGGGTATGC
>ERZ1504246.1167-NODE-1167-length-7113-cov-3.405356_pt1 | contig 7113 bp, 10 predicted proteins | sample MGYA00575509_ERZ1504246 | MGnify/ENA primary metagenome ERZ1504246 (study PRJEB39906, sample SAMEA3182115) | gut metagenome | biome: human; feature: gut; material: Stool; isolation source: human stools | place: Canada | collected 2013-06-11 ... | reverse complement strand
CCAATTCAAAGGTTTTGATTTTTGCCAATTTTACACCTCCATACCTTGTTCCGGTTCTTCCTCGGCGCTCTGTTCAAATGCGGTTTCCAGCTCCGCCATACGCTGACGGTCTAAATCCTCCACAGAACGCCCCTTCCGCATTTCCACCAGGTCGGTGTTAAAGTCATTCAAATGCGGCACATGAACCGCGCAGGCATATCCCTTTTCGGTGTATGCCTTCATCCACTTTGCCGCTGTAAGCTGCCCCCAATTTCGCAGTTGCCCATTCTTGTCACGGGCCAGATAGTCATTGTCCACTGCAAACACCAGCCGCTTGATCTGCGGATGGCCTTCCAGATAACGGTCAATGGCTCCATTCCAAAGACAGCCGGTAGAGATACGGTGATCTTGCATCCAGTCACGCCCATAAAAGTCAGCGGCAATAGAAGCATGGCTCATCAGGTCGATGGGCGCCTCGGTGACAATCAGCAGATCGGTTTTGCCCTCGTGGAAGAAGGGGTAGCTTTTATCAGAGCCGGTCGCATCCATTTTGAAAGAGCTGTTATCTCTGGTCGCCCGCATGGAGCAGTACCGGGCGGTTCCTTCCGCATCGTAGCCTACAAACACGCAGTTGCCATACTTCTTTTCCTGATAAATCATCTTCCGATTCATAAAGTGGCTTACGATTTTAGGGCTGATACCTCGGACAGAAACCAGATACCAATAGGCCCGCTTCATGTTGTCTGCCTTTTCGGGCAGCACCAGCGGCTCCCGTTCTTTTTTCTCATAGGGAACCACCTGCTTTACGGATGGAGAGAACTCCTTGCCGATCAGCTTGCCCACCGCTTCGGGGAAGGACAGGTTTTCTTCCCGCATGACAAAATCAATGGCGCCGCCTTTGACTCCATCATCAGGACCCGTCCATTGGAAAAAGCGATTGTTTTCGGGGAAGATGTAAAGCCCGCCGCTGTGCTTCATGTGGACAGCTTTGCGGCCTGCCTTTTCCGGCTCATATCCATAGCCACGGGCCAGGGACAGAATATCCACGCTGTTTGCCTTCCTAATCTCATCCTCGGTAAATTTCTGATACGCAGCGGCGCTTCTGCTCATATCACATCACCTCACAATTCCAAATCAGGCTCCTGTTCTTCGCTGCTCTCAATCACAGGTTCCTGAGTCATATCCTGATGAAAATGGTCAACGCCCGGAATAAGCGCCAGCGAAGAACCATTCTCCCAATGGCAATGAATTTGCCCCAGATCGTCAACGGAATCTACGATGCCGGTCAGTCCCGCAGGCATTTCACGGTAGGGATTTTCCATCTTTTCATCCAGCACAACCTTGGTTCCGGGCTGGTAGTTCTGCCGGATGAGCTTTGCCTGCTCGTACTGATATTCCGGCGATCTGGTGGGCGCTTTCTTTTCTCCCGGTTGGATCGGGATGCCCTCTGCATCGTAACAGGCAGGATCGGCAGCAGGAACATTCCAGCTAAACATGGAACCGGCCAACATAGCTGCCGCCTGTGCCTTTGAAATGCCCTCATGGGCATTGAAGTAATTTGCCAGAACCTTGTTATACTCACGGTCGCTGGTGGAGTAGGCACAGGGATAGTAGCCCTTTTCGCCGCGCCTGACCTCTATGAGCTGCCCGGAACCGGGAAGAACTGCATAGCAATGTTCCGGCAGAGCAGAAGAATTAAAGTTCTTCGCCATAGTCAGCCTCCACTTCATACTCCGCAGAGTCCGCCGCTTCGACCTCATAGAACTCATCCAGGTCAAATCCGGCTTTTCCGATTTCCTCGTTGCTCATGCCGAGTTCATCTCTCAAATGGCGGTATAAGTCCCATCCGGCATAGTTCTGTGCCGCCCATGACAGCGCCTTATCCAGAATCAAACGGGTGCGATCTTCGCCCAGGCTCTCCAGAGAACCATTGCGGATGGCATTGAACTCATGGTCGGACAGGTTCAGCAGCCGATATGCTTTCTCAAACTGCGGCTCCTTTGCACAGTCCGGGAGCATCAGATTTTCCGCCTGTTCCACAAAGCCATAGTCCAGATTGCTATACTGAACATCACCGGCACGGCAGGCCGCCCGGAACTGTTCAAAGCCCTTCATATTGCTGAAGCCCCGGTAGTCCATTGTGCCGCCGAGGATTTGGGCGCCGATGATGGTATGCAGCATTTCTTCATCCGTAGTGGCGGCCACGATTCGCATGGAACTTCGCTCCTTGCTCAAGGTGCAGCCATACAGGATGAAAACATTCACTGTGTTATCCAGGCTCACAGTCTAATCCCTCCGTTTCTTCCTGCAATCGCTCCAAATACTCGTCGATGTCCAGTTCCTCATACTGAAATTGGAGCGATTCAACGATTGCCGGGTTGCAGTCCTCCGGCAGATGCTCCTTTACAGCATCCTGAACATCCCGGATTTCCCCCAGGAACCCCCAGCAGCTATCCACCTCCACATCTTCCTTGAAAAGCTGGAAGCCATAGCACTGGTTGGTCAGGTAGTAATCGTACTCCTTGACTTCGGCTTCCAGGGTTTGACGAACCTGTTCCAATATTTCAGGGGTGATTTTCCCGTGTTCCTGCTCGATCATCGCTTTATCTGCGTAGATCCAGCCAACCTGACCGGAATCCCACGGGCAAGAAAAGCCGCAGGTGTTCATGGTGATCCCGCTGTGATCGTACAGGTAAAGCGGAAGAATCACCATGCCATCCATTTGTTCTACCAGCGAAAACAGTTCGCCGGTGGAGAGGGCAGAAAGGCAATCATCCAAAAACCAGTCCGGGACTTCATCTTTCAACGAGGCCGCATAGCTGGAGGACACATACCAATCGTTTTCTGAACTCCAGTGCTGATTCTCCCGCAATTCCCACTCCCGCGTGGAGCGGTTGTATTCCAATCGGGCATCTTTGGCCTTGCCAGATTTGAGAAATGCAAAAACCGGATTGTTCCGGTCATGGCCGCTGGAGTATTCAGAAAACAGCAGGCTTCGCAGGAAATCGCTTGTCTCGTCATAATCATGTTTCTCGCCCAGGCTGTATCTGCTGTGCCAGCAGACCATTTTCCCCAGGCAGTCGTGATCCTCACGAGGGTTCATAGGGGTATCATCATCCAGGATGAAAAGGGTGTAGGGCGCCATTGTCGCTGTCATCGGCATATCGCTTCACCTCCTTCCAGACAGGTCGATTTGCTTAGTTGGCGCCGTGGCGGTTGCGATACCAACCAAAATAGAAAAGGCCGCCAATCATGGCGGCGGCAGCGGATACGCTCAAAATTGCTTTCTTCATATTGGCTCCTTTCAAAAACCAGATTTACAGTTCCATCTCCTGTTCTTCCTCACAGTCCAGCACAGGGGTGTCCGGCGGGGATGCCCCGTGTTCTTCAAACTGCTGTCGGGTCTGAATCGCAGCGGACAGTTTGGAAAGCAGGTCAAACATTTTGGTGCTGTCCCGACTGCCTTTGAAGTAACGATAGTGCCATTCTCCGTTTTGGGGTTCATACCGGATGCTGTGAAGCGAATTGATGATCCAGCCCTGTGTTTTGAGAGGAACAGGAATTTCATGCTCCCGAAAGAGCTGCATAATGAGAGATTTACCGTTGATCTCCCGGTTTATCACCTCCTTTCCCGCCATAATATCTCCTTCGGCCTCACGAATGGCGGAATCGTAACGGGCCTGTCGTTCTTGTGCCAACTGTTGTTCACGGACTTCTTGCTGCGCCCGCCTTTCATCAGCTTGCCGCTGCCGTTCCGCAGCAATGGGGGCATTGTGGGCTTTTGCTTCTTCATACCGTCCAAGCAGATTGGCAAATCCCAGATCAGCCCACCGGTCCGGGGCTTCCATACGATAGAGAAGATCGCCTTGATATTCACGGTCGCCATAGGGAGTAAAGAGAGCCGCAATCTGCCGCCCTTTGTCTGACCAGTCTGGATTAAGCGGCGGTTCTGACAATACGCTGCGAACCGCGCTGTGCAGTTCTGAGGGGTATAGGTTGGTGCTGGTCAGGATGTACTCATAATTGCGCCGGACTTCTGCATCGGTAAAATGGCGTGTCGGTTGTTCCGCAGGAACAGAAAAAGAGCCGTCCTTTTCAGACGGCTCTCCCACAGGTGCGGCGCTTGGCGCCGCTTCTGTATTTGGATGTTCTTCGGTCAGCGGGGAATCAGGACTACGCTCTGGAGTACGGTTTCCTCCGCCATCAGTTTCAGACTGTTCAGGTGGCGCGTCCGCTCCATGATGTCCTCGGTCTGCGGGATCGGCTCCTGCTGGAGCATTTGCTGGGTCAGGGCTTCGATCTTCTCGGTCGCCTCGTCCTGTACCCGGTGCATGATCTCCATCAGACTGCCATCCATTTTCAAAGTCGTAAATCGCTCCGGGTGATTCTCTCTGAGGTATTCCAGGGCCATCCGGCCGTACCTGCCCAGAGGCTGATCTGCTTCGCTGCTGTTGGAGATTTGCAGATCGGGCAGCATCATCCCGTCCTGCTCTCTGTATTTCAGATTGATATTCGGTTTGTTCATGTTGTGCCATCCTTTCACGATTGATGATCTTGATGTTCCGTTCCACTTCTAACAGGATGCCTTTGGAAAGGGCGGTTACTGCCGTACCAAGATGAGCAACCAACGGGAGTGTATTGAAATGGCTGACCGTCGCCATACCGTCACTCAACTGGATTTCTTCATCCGGCAGGTGACACTTTTTGCCGATGAAATAAGAAATGCTGTCGGTCAGAAGCTGGATGTATTGGGCTTCAAAACCACCGGCCGGGATCTCGGTGAACAAATGGCCTTTGGTTTCCTGCTTGAGTTCCTGCAAAAAGTGGTTGTAATTGTCTGCGACAGATTCGCTGGCCAGCGCATACAGTGCTTGGGAAAAGCCCTGCTTGGGGAAACCGTGTGCATATGACAGGCGCTCGGTCAGGGCCTCTTTCATTTCATCGGAAAGCTGCCAGTCCGTAGGATGAATCTCTTTGCCAGTAGTCTGGCTTACATCAAAGAGATAGTCAAGGGTGAGTTTGGCATTCCGATAGACACAAACAGCAACGCCCTTTGCACGGGGAATCAAATTTCTGCCTATGGCTGCCCATTGCTTTCGTGTCGCCAGAATCGAAACATCCTCGTCCTGTGCGTACACAAGAAGTATGTTGTCAAAACTGTGCTTATGGAACTGCGATGCAAATGCCAGATAATCCCGCCAGTTGTGTTCATTTCGGACAATATAGGGAGCCATGACTTCATATATCGTCCGCAGGCGTTCATCATTTCTCAACGGTATCTGACCTCCTTCCTGTGTTGGTGATTATGGCCGGTTATCCGGCCTCTTGCTCGGACTCCTGTCCTTTCTGAGCAAAGTAGAGGGCAAGTGCCTCGTCCACAATGCTGTCGAACTCTTTCTGGCTGATGCTGGCGGTAAAGTATTTCTTGTAAATCGCCGGTTTGACCTTGAACGCCGTAGCCGTGGATTTTTTGGGTTTCCGGTTAAACTCGCCGGACAAAATCTGTTCGGTACGCTCCGGGGTCAGCTTTCCGGTATATTCCCGCAGCAGGACAACCTTTCCCTCATTGACCTTGTACTCGCTTCCCGAAAGCACATCGTCAACCATCTGCTGTTCCTGTTCGGTCAGATAAGAGAGCTGCACAGCTACCACAATCGGGAACTCGGCGTCATCAATTCGCCTTTTCAGCGGAGTAATCAACTCATTGATGCGGAGATAGTTCGCAACGGCGCGGCCTTTCAGGTCATATTCTGCGCCTACAACATCACGGCTTTTCGACTTGTGGCACTCAATGCCACAAGTCCCGGTTTCCCTGATTTCATCAGGGTTTTCAAGCCGTTTCAACTCCTCGACAATATCGTTCCGGCGCCCCTGACAGATCATCTTGGAATAGCGCAGAGCCAGCACCGCCGCTTTTTCAGAGGGCAGCATTTCGGAGAAGGAGCGTTGCAGGACATTGGTTTCGATCACATAAATCCAGGCATCTTCATCGGAAAGATTTTCCTTGACGATACAGGGAAGTTCACGGTTTGCAATAGCTGCGGCGTTCTGCCGGTTATGACCGGCCAGCATTTCATACTCAAAGCCATCTTCATCCCGTTCGATTTTGCGGATGATGACGGGATTCAGGACCCCATGTTCCGCAATGCTTTCTACCAGATCATTGAGCCGGTCGCCCTCATACAGCCGGAACGGGTGGCCTCGGAAAGCACGAATGGCCTGCGGGGGAAGGGTGATGATGGTGTTCTTGGTCGGCAAGGATACGGAAGGGGTGGGTTCAATAGGTCTTTCTTCTGCGGCATCCAAGCCCAGAAGATCGTCAATGGACTTGATGCGCGGATTGATTTTAGGCATTTGCCAGCACCTCCTTTGCAAGTTCCAGATAGGCAAGAGAGGCGGGGTTTGCCTGCTCCAGTTCCATGACGCTCATTCCGTAGCTGTTTGCGTCCCCCACCTTGACCGTGTAGGGAATCTGACAGTTGAAGATGGGGAGCGATTGGAATGCCTTTGTGACCTGACCGTATGTACGGCGATACAGGTTCGTCCGCTTGTTGCATTTGGTGAACAGGATACCGCCGATCTCAATGCTGGGATTTAATTTCCGCTTGATTTTCTTGATGGTGTCCACCAACGCCTGCAAACCGGTCAGAGCGAACAGTTCCGGGTCAATCGGGATGATTACCTCGTCGGCAGCCGTTAAAGCGTTGATGGTCAACGAGCCGAGAGAGGGGTTGGTGTCCACGATAATGTAATCGTAGGACAGCCGCAGAGGGTTCAGCAGAGCGGCCAGGTAGTCATTGCTGTCCGGCGTCATCAGCAGATTTGCCTCCGCAACGGTGAGAGATCGGCTGGAAGGGATCAAGTCCACAGAGCCGATTTTCTGGATGAACTCGTTGGTATCCGGCAGAGATTCGTCCAGAAGCAGATTGGTGATAAGAGTCCCGGTATTATAGGGCGCCTGGGTCGGCAGGACACCGAAACTGGTGGTGAGGTTATACTGGGGGTCAAAGTCAACTACCAAGACCTTTTTGCCCATCTCGGCCAGCGCATAGGACAGATTTCGGACCGTGCTGGTCTTGGCTACCCCACCTTTCTGGTTGGCTACAACAATTATTTTCCCGCTTTCCATGATAG
>ERZ1504246.1133-NODE-1133-length-7378-cov-6.580363_pt1 | contig 7378 bp, 5 predicted proteins | sample MGYA00575509_ERZ1504246 | MGnify/ENA primary metagenome ERZ1504246 (study PRJEB39906, sample SAMEA3182115) | gut metagenome | biome: human; feature: gut; material: Stool; isolation source: human stools | place: Canada | collected 2013-06-11 ... | reverse complement strand
TCTACACTAGATCGCTCGTCGGCAGCGTCAGATGTGTATAAGAGACAGCTTGAAAGCAAGAATAATCTCCACTCCTGCCCGGTCGGCAACACTCTTTATCAGTTCGAGGTTCTTCCTCAACAGCTCTTCTTCCATGATGTAACAAGGAGAAGGAAAAAGGTCGAAATCTTTATCTGTCATATTCTTCGTTGTATATTTTTTTCTTATTAGTATCTATTCCTCTACACCCGCCGCCAACAAAGGCTTTTCGGATCATTAATAAATTCCGGTGGAATTTTACTAAAATTCTTCCGGAGTTTTAGTAAATCGTCAGTCGAATTTTAGTAAAACGGAACCAAGTTTTATTAATGAGCTATTTTATGTAAGCAAATATTGAAATTTATATCAAGAGTATCTGCCATTCTTCGCTACGCTCCTAATGGCAGACAGTTCTTTCACCCTATCACTTTAAAACGTGCGAAACGCAAAAGAAGTTGCTTGTCTCCCGCATTTTTGAAACGGATGGTGGCTTTTGCATTATCGCCCTCGCCTTCCACCTTCATCACTTCGCCCAGACCAAAACGTTCGTGTTCTATCAGTTGCCCCTGTTGCACGATGTTGCCGACTGTGCCTGCCGGCGAAGAAGATGCCGTTCCCATGGAAGGGGTCACACGTTTTAGGTTACGGGGGACGGTCGGAGCAATGACTTCCTGCCGGGTGCGAGAACGGAAAGATGCGGCACTCTCGTCCACCCTGCGCCCCAACCCGGCATCCTGCGGCAATTTGAGGAAACGCACATCAATATCCTTCAAAAAGCGGCTGGGACTTCCAAATTCCATTTTGCCATAGCGGTAGCGGCTCTTGGCATAGGTAAGGAAGCAGTGGTCTTCCGCACGAGTGATGGCCACGTAGAACAAACGCCGTTCTTCTTCCAACGCCCTGGGAGAGTCGCCCACCATACCGCTGGGAAACAGGTTCTCTTCCATGCCCACCACAAAAACATTCCTGAACTCCAGTCCTTTGGCAGAATGTACGGTCATCAGGGTTATCTTTTCATCGTCCCCGTCTTTGTCCGAATCCTGATCTGTCAGCAAAGAAACTTCCGAAAGGAAATCGCCCAGTGTGATGTTGTTGTTGCCTTCCTCCTGCCGCTGTGCGCAAAAGTCGCTCATGCCGTTTGCAAGCTCTTCGATGTTCTCCTTGCGGCTGAGGTTTTCGGGAGAGTTGTCCTGACAGACGTCACCGATGATGCCCGACTGGCGAATGATCTCCGTACCAAGTTCATAGGCGTTTTTCTCGGAAATGCTCTCAATAAAGCCGGTCATCAGATCACGGAAACTTTGCAGTTTGGTCACTGTCCCCTTGTTTATATTCACTCCGTAGGTCAGCGGCTCGCAAAGCACAGTCCACAGACTTACATTGTGGTCGGTAGCGGCAGCGGTGATTTTGCTTACAGTAGTGTCGCCTATTCCACGTGCGGGATAGTTGATGATACGCTTAAAGGCTTCTTCATCATTCGGATTGACAGTGAGGCGGAAATAGGCGATTGTATCTTTTATCTCCTTACGCTGGTAGAAGGACAAACCTCCATAGATGCGGTACGGCATACTGCGTTTGCGCATGGCTTCCTCGAAAACGCGGCTCTGCGCATTCGTGCGGTATAATATGGCAAAGTCCGAATAGGCATAGTTTCCCTGCCTGCGCAATTCGGCTATCTTATTGATCACGATATCGCCTTCCTCCACATCACTGTACGCCTGATACACTCCGATAGCTTCTCCTTTTTCTTTTTCCGAAAAGACTTCCTTGCGGATTTGCCTTTGGTTCTTTTCTATCAGACTGTTGGCTGCAGAAACGATTGTTTGGGTGGAGCGGTAGTTCTGTTCCAGTTTAAAGACCTTCGTGCCCGGATATACTTTTGTGAAATACAGTATGTTGTCGATATCCGCTCCCCGGAAAGAATAAATGCTCTGTGCATCATCGCCCACCACACAGACGTGCTGGTGCTCCTTGGCCAGTTGGAGCACAATACTGTGCTGGGCGAAGTTCGTGTCCTGATACTCGTCCACCAGGATGTAACGGAACTGCGACTGATAACGGGCAAGCACATCCGGATGATCGCGGAAAAGCAGGAAAGTGTAGAACAGCAAATCATCGAAATCCATTGCATCCGCCTGCCGGCAACGCTCCCAGTAACGGCGGTAAATATCGCGTATGGCAGGCATCTTGGCAGCACAGTCGCCTTCGTAAGCCTCTTTATTGTTGGCATAGCCCGCAGGAGACACAAGGTGATTCTTGGCATTGGAAATGCGGGCCTGCACCGTCCCCGGTTTGTACACCTTTTCATCCAACCCCATCTCCTTGATGATAGAGCGCAACAGGCTTTTGCTGTCTGCCGTATCATAAATGGTGAATCTTGAGGTAAATCCTATCTGTGCGGCTTCCGCATGCAGAATACGTAAGAATATGGAATGGAATGTCCCCATCCAAAGGTGGCGGGCACGCTCCACACCCACCTGCCGGGCAATACGCTCCTTCATTTCACGAGCTGCCTTATTGGTAAATGTGAGTGCAAGAATGTTCCAGGGCTGGTAATCGTTTTCCAGCAGATAAGCTATTTTGTAGGTCAGCACACGAGTTTTTCCCGAACCCGCACCGGCTATCACCAGCGAAGGACCGTCGTTGTAGAGCACCGCAGCACGCTGTCCTTCATTCAGTTCTTGTATATAATCGGACATATTCCTAATAATCTATCGGGTAAAGTTCTGTGCAAAGATAGAAAAAGGTTCGGACACCAGCGAACAATTCCATAGGTTATCACGTTAGTATAATAAAGTTTCAAAACTAAATAATTGAACTTATGAATACGTTATTAATGTCTTTAATGATAATGATTATGTCACATGAAATGCCAAAACTTCCTTACGCCAACAACGCGCTGGAACCTGTAATCAGTCAGCAAACAATAGATTACCATTACGGTAAGCATCTACAAACATACGTAAACAACCTGAACAATCTTGTTCCGGGTACAGAGTATGAGAAAAAGGATTTAGTTACCATCGTAGCTACCGCACCCGACGGTGCCATATTTAATAATGCCGGGCAAGTGCTGAACCATACATTGTATTTCCTGCAATTCTCTCCCAAACCTTCGCAAAGCGAACCCACCGGGAAACTGGCGGAAGCCATCAAACGTGACTTCGGCAGCTTTGAGAACTTCAAGAAAGAATTCAATGCAGCGGCAGTCGGCCTGTTCGGCTCCGGCTGGGCATGGCTGTCGGTGGATAAAAACGGAAAACTGCATATCACCAAAGAAGCGAACGGAAGCAACCCCGTACGTTCAGGACTGACTCCGCTGCTGGGCTTCGATGTCTGGGAACATGCATACTATCTGGATTATCAGAACAAACGCGCCGACCACGTCAACGCTCTTTGGAGCATCGTAGACTGGGATGCTGTGGGCAAACGAATGAAATAATCCCCTTATAAAATCCTGTAAAAGCGCATCTGTAAGCCGTAAAAGGCAACGCAGATGCGCTTTTTATATGACTATGAAAGGATAGCAACGGCTGATTAAAACTTACCGTATTCCATATACTCAAGTTTGGCGGGCAGCGTAAAATAAAACGTGGATCCTTCCCCTTTCTTAGACTCTACGCCAATGCCGCCACCGTAATGTTCTATTATAGATTTACAAATAGAAAGCCCCAAACCTGTTCCGCGAATATTATAGTTCATCTTGACAAAACGCTCAAAGATTGCACGCCTGCTCTCCTCTTCAATGCCACACCCGGTATCGGCCACGTAGAAATAGAAGTTCTGATTGCTCAACCTTCGGTAGCCGACCTTCACACAGCCTTGCTCGGTAAACTTCAACGCATTCCGTATCAGATTACCGACTACCTGCCCGAAGCGCACCCGGTCAATCCTCAAACGGCATTGGGGAAGTTTTTCTACAAACTCCGCCTGTATGCCCGGCAGACGGGAATGAGCATTCTCGGCTATGCACGTCTCCAGAATCAATGCGTTCACATCCACCTCACCATCGTTATACTCCATTGTGTTGGCTTCAATCTTGGAGTAGTCCAGCAAATCATTCACCAGTTGCAGCAGAACATCCTTGTTTTCATTGATCTCTTTCAGAAATGCCACACGCTGCTCCTTGTCCAAATTATCGGTTTCGGCAAGAATCGTGGTAAATCCAACAATCACATTCAAAGGAGTACGTATCTCATGGGTCATATTTGCAATAAAGGCATTTTGCAACTGACGGCTCTCTTCTGCAACTTCGTTCATTCGCTTCAAGGCCTGGACATGCTTTGACTTACTGATAGAAATAAAAATCATGATAAACAACAGCAGGAGAACTATTACTGCAAGACAGATTACCAATATTTCATTTTTCTGATAGAAATCATTTACTAAATCTGCAAAAGCAGCAGTATATGTCAGCTTCATAGTAATTTATTTGTTTATGAGGAAGTGTATGTGCATGCAAAGATAGGAAAGAAAATACAAAATGCAGAAAAGAAAATACAATTATTAAAATCGGAAATTCATATTCTTACAAATAAATTAGGCCGCAACCTTATAAAAATAAGATTTACGGCCTAATTCACCCTATCCAGTTCGCCTTACGGCGCCCATTTCATTTCTTAGCCTTCAATAGCAGCCTGCGCCGCTGCGAGTCTTGCAATAGGCACGCGGAACGGAGAACAACTGACATAATTCAAACCTACCTTATGGCAGAATTTAACAGACGAAGGTTCACCGCCATGTTCACCGCAGATGCCGCACTTCAAGTCCGGACGGATAGCGCGACCTTTTTCGGTAGCCATACGCACCAATTGCCCTACTCCGTTCTGATCGAGCACTTGGAACGGGTCTACTTTCAGGATCTTCTTTTCCAGATAAATCGGCAGGAAAGAAGCGATGTCGTCGCGTGAATAACCGAAAGTCATCTGCGTCAAGTCATTCGTACCGAATGAGAAGAATTCAGCAGAAGAAGCAATACGGTCTGCCGTAAGAGCCGCACGCGGGATCTCAATCATTGTACCTACTTTGAATTCAATGCTATCGCCTACTTCAGCAAACAACTTGGCGGCTTCAGCGCGGATAACCTCTTCCTGTTGCTTGAATTCGTACAGAATACCCGTCAACGGAACCATGATTTCGGGATGTGTCTCCACACCTTCTTTCTTCAATTCCAAAGCGGCACCGAGGATGGCACGCGTCTGCATCTGTGTGATTTCCGGATAAGTATTACCCAAACGGCAACCGCGGTGTCCCAGCATAGGATTGTGTTCGCAAAGAGCCTCTACACGTTGCTGGATATACTGCAAACTTACACCCATGGTATCTGCCATTTCCTGTTGTCCTTTCAAATCATGAGGAACAAACTCGTGCAAAGGCGGGTCAAGCAGACGAACAGTCACCGGACAACCCTCCATAGCCTTGAAGATACCCTTGAAGTCAGCCTGCTGATATGGCAAAATCTTAGCCAATGCCTTGCGACGTCCTTCCGCATCTTCCGCCAGAATCATTTCACGCATGGCTTTGATTTTCTCACCCTCAAAGAACATGTGTTCCGTACGGCAAAGACCGATTCCTACCGCACCGAAATTACGTGCCACCTGAGCATCATGCGGAGTATCCGCATTGGTGCGTACCTGCAATCTCGTATATTTATCAGCCAACTGCATCAACTCGGCAAAATCACCGGAAAGCTCGGCTGCTTTTGTTTCCACCTTTCCTTTATAAACCTCACCGGTGCTACCGTTCAAGGAAATGAAATCTCCCTCTTTCAGTACCACACCGTCCACTTCAACCGTACGGGCTTTATAGTCGATGTTCAATGCTCCGGCACCGGACACACAACACTTACCCATGCCACGAGCCACAACAGCAGCGTGCGATGTCATGCCGCCACGTGCGGTCAGGATACCTTCGGCAACAGCCATACCTGCCAAATCTTCCGGAGAAGTTTCTATACGCACCATCACCACGCGCTTACCGCCGGCATGCCATTCGGCAGCATCTTCGGCAAAGAACACAATCTGTCCGCAAGCTGCACCCGGAGAAGCCGGAAGGCCGCGAGTCAAAACCTTGGCCTGCTTCAAAGCCGCCTTGTCAAACACAGGGTGAAGCAATTCATCCAACTTATTGGGTTCGCAACGCAGCAAAGCCGTCTTTTCGTCAATCATACCTTGATGCAGCAAGTCGGTGGCAATCTTCACCATAGCCGCGCCGGTACGCTTGCCGTTACGTGTCTGGAGGAACCAGAGTTTACCTTCCTGTACGGTGAACTCCATGTCCTGCATATCTCTATAATGGTTTTCCAGCTTGGTCTGCAAAGCATCCAGTTCCTTATATATTTCGGGCATTGCCTCTTCCATAGAAGGATATTTGGCCGCACGTTCTTCTTCACTCACACCGGCAAGTTCGGCCCAACGCTTCGAACCGATAATAGTGATCTGTTGCGGAGTACGGATACCGGCCACAACGTCTTCACCCTGCGCGTTAATCAGATATTCGCCGTTGAAGAGATCTTCGCCCGTAGCAGCATCGCGGCTAAAGCAAACTCCCGTAGCGGAAGTGTCTCCCATATTGCCGAACACCATTGCCTGAACGCTTACAGCCGTACCCCATTCATCAGGAATTCCCTCCATTTTACGATACAGGATAGCGCGTTCGTTCATCCACGAGTTGAATACGGCGCAGATAGCTCCCCACAACTGTTCGTAGGCACAGGTCGGGAAGTCTTTTCCGGTCTGTTCCTTTACGGCAGCCTTGAATCTCTTTACAAGCTCCTTGAGGTCTTCCACTTCCAGTTCATTATCCAGCTTCACGCCTTTAGCATGCTTCACATCTTCTATAATGGCTTCAAACGGATCGACATCTTCTTTGTTGACCGGCTTCATACCCAATACTACATCGCCGTACATCTGCACGAAACGACGGTATGAATCCCATGCGAAACGGGCATTGCCGGTCTTGCGGATCAACCCTTCTACAACTTCATCGTTCAAACCGAGGTTAAGGATTGTATCCATCATGCCGGGCATGGAAGCACGTGCACCCGAACGTACGGAAACCAACAACGGATTATCTATGTCGCCGAATTTGGAACGCATCAGCGTTTCTACGTGTGCAATGGCATTTTCTACTTCCTGCTTCAACAAGGCAACAACCTTGTCCTGCCCCATTTCATAATATTCTGTGCAAACTTCTGTTGTAATTGTAAAGCCCGGAGGAACCGGAACTCCGATAAGGTTCATCTCTGCCAAGTTGGCCCCCTTACCTCCCAAAAGGTTTCTCATGCCGGCTTTCCCTTCTGCCTGACCGTTACCAAAGGTATAAACTCTTTTTTTGTCCATAATATAAATTTAAAGTTTTT
>ERZ1504246.1087-NODE-1087-length-7652-cov-3.173753_pt1 | contig 7652 bp, 8 predicted proteins | sample MGYA00575509_ERZ1504246 | MGnify/ENA primary metagenome ERZ1504246 (study PRJEB39906, sample SAMEA3182115) | gut metagenome | biome: human; feature: gut; material: Stool; isolation source: human stools | place: Canada | collected 2013-06-11 ... | reverse complement strand
GTATGCTGTCTGCAATGCCACTTGCAGGCTGTTTGCTTTCTGATTTTGTTCCAACTGTATCTCTACAATTGTTTGATGCAATTTGGCTTCCTGTATACGTGCAGAAGAAAGTGTGGTCTGCATTTGTTCCGTACCTCGTTTACTTGCCAGATAGGCTTGTTGTTCCTTTTCATAATCGGATGCAGAAACCAATCCTTTTTTGTATAGTATTTCTTCCCTGCTGTAGGAAGACAAGGCGAGTTTAAGCTCTTCCTTGTTCAGATTCACTTCATTGTGTAAATGGGAAATATAGATTTGATATTCGTTTAATTCTCTACGAGCCGCTTCTTCTTTTTCTTTGTACAGATCCAACTTCAGGAAGTCCCGGTATTCCGTGAGGCTTTTAATAAAACCCGTGTATGCCGATTGAATTTCACCTAAGGTCAATCGCCCGGTGAAATGGCCTTGACATATCATACTGTCATTTATTTGGAAAGCTTCCAATTCCTTCTTCAGTAAGAGCACCTCCCGGGTATCTGCCGGATTGTTGACAACGCCTATCAGTTCTCCTGCCTTTACTTTTTGCTTGTCTTTCAAGAAGACTTCCTTTAATTTTCCTGTACTCCGCGCTACAATCCATGCCGGGGGATTTTCTGTAGTGATCGTTATTCCTGCTTCTACAGTGTCAGGATACGAAAAGAAACATCCGCCTATAAACAGAAAAGAAATGACCATAAAGAATACAGTAATTCCCCATCGTATCAGTGCATGAGGCGGACGCGACAGGATTTCCTGTATCTCCTCACTTTTCAGTTCTATATCTTTATCTTCTATATCCATGATATGTACTTATAGTTCCAATTGGTTTTTAACCAAACGATAATAAATGCCTTTTTTCGCTATCAGCTCTTCGTGTGTGCCGGTTTCGGCTATTATTCCTTTTTCAATCACAACTATATTGTCGGCATGGCGGACTGTACTCAGGCGGTGTGCCACAATAATGGAGGTCTTCCCCTGCAAGAATTTCTCCAGTTTAGACATGATAGTACGTTCATTGTTTGCATCCAAAGCATTGGTGGCTTCATCAAAGAAAATATAATGAGGTTCCTTGTATACAGCCCTGGCTATAAGGATACGTTGCTTCTGCCCTTGACTCAACCCATGCCCTTCCTGGCCTATTTTTGTGTTATACCCCATAGGAAGTGATTCTATGTATTCTTCGATATTGGCTATACGGGCGGCATACCTTAATAATTCAGTATCTATATGTTCTACTCCGGGAGTGATATTTCCGGCAATAGAGTCAGAAAAAATAAATCCGTCCTGCATTACTATGCCACATTTTTTTCTCCATTGGCGTATATTGTAATTATTCAAATTGATACCGCCCAATGTTATTTCTCCTTTAGCAGGAGGATAAAAACCCAATAACATCTTCACAAGAGTGGTTTTTCCACTTCCGCTCATTCCCACTATGGCCGTTTGTTTTCCGGCAGGAATAGTCAGGTTAATATGATTGAGCGTCGGCGTTTCATTTAGTGGGTCATAACTGAATGAAAGGTTCTTAATTTCTATATCTTTGTTAGGGGGAATATTCCTTATCTGCCCTCTGTTGTTATCTTCTTCATCTTTTTTATTCCTTATCTCGCCCAACCGGTTTACACTAAGGCGCGCATCCTGCATATCTCTGATAAATGTAATCAACTGGTCTATAGGGCTGTTCAGTTGCCCTATGATGTATTGCACGGAAAGCATCATGCCCAGTGTCATTTTCCCTTCTATCACCAATGCCGCTACCAGTGCGGTAATAATTACATTCTTCGTCTGATTTATGAATATAGCTCCCGAATCCTGATACTGGGCGAGGGCAATACTTTTGATATTCAGACGGAAAAGTTTTGCCTGTATACGTTCCCACTCCCAGCGTTTTTGTTGCTCACAGGCACAGAGTTTTATTTCCTGCATACCGGTGACCAATTGTACCACGCTACTCTGATTGGCAGACTGCTGAGCAAAACGCTTGTGGTCCAGTTCCGCCCGTTTCTTCAGGAACAACCATACATAGATAATATAGACAAGACTCCCTATGATGAAAATCAGGAAGATAGTACCGCTATAAAGAGCCAGTACAATCCCAAATATCAATATGTTGAACATAGAGAAGAGAATGTTCAGGCTGCTACCTGTCAAAAAGCTTTGAATACGGGCATGGTCATTGATGCGCTGAAGAATATCCCCTGTCATTTTAGTATCGAAATACCCCATGGGCAGTTTCATCAGTTTGCTCAGAAAGTCGGAGATGAGGGAAATGTTGATTCGTATTCCCAAGTGCAGCAAAATCCAGCCACGGATAAAGTTTACGGTAGAGCTGCTGAAAGTCAGCATCAGTTGTGCCAATAAAACCAGATATACGTAATTTAGGTTTTGGTTACTGATGCCAAAGTCCACTATGGATTGAGTAAGGAAAGGCAGTAATAGCTGGATAAGGCTACCCAGCAACAGACCAAGTAACAATTGCCCCAATAATTGTTTGTATGGGCGCAGATAAGAAAACAGAAATCCCAATCCCTGATAATCTATCGTGTCTTCTTCTTCCACCGCATAGAAATCCGGTGTGGGTTCCAGCAATAAAGCAATACCTGTCGCCTTTCCTTCTTTTTTATTGCTCTGCCAGCAATTACAAAATTCCTCTTGGGTATATTTCACTTTTCCGGCTCCCGGATCGGCCACCCACACTTGTCCTTTCGCCATGCGATACACCACCACAAAGTGTTGCTGGTTCCAATGTACAATACAAGGCAAGGGCGCATCCTCCAGCAATTGTTGAAAGGATATTTGCACACCCATGGTACGGAAACCTATCTTTTCGGCTGCTTCACTGATACCCAGCATGGATACTCCCAGACGGGTAATGAATGACTTTTCCCTCAGCCTTTCCAAAGAATAGTGCTTACCATAGAAAGCGGCTATCATGCGGAGGCAGGTAGGACCGCAGTCCATCTGGTCGTGCTGCTGGTAATGAGGAAAACTTTTCATTATTTTATTTCTGATATTGGGCTTTAATTTTATAGGTTCTTATATATTTAATTTCCGGATAATGACGCTTTATATCAGAAAACCGTTTATAAACCGTATGTAATACTCCTCCTCCATTCTTACTATAAAAACTATTATTGTAATAGAAAGCCATGTGTATCAAAGCCTTATTCTTATCATAACACACGATAAGACTCTTATTCTGTAAAGAATCGGGAAGTCCGATTCCTAAGGAAGTATACGGATCACAGAATTTATTTAATAATAAGTCTGCACTACTATTGTCCGTAATAAGCGTAAATTGGCAACATAATGGAGCTGATTTTATTCCGTTAGATTCAAATAGATTTTCAAAAGCGTATGAAATACAGTTTTGATTGTCCTCCTCTGTACTGCGTTCCTCATTACTGACAGAATACAGGATTGTGTCTCCTAAAATAGATACCTTTAAATCTATGGTCACCTTATCAATAGATACAGTATCTACCTTGCCTAAGAAAAAAGAGCTAATACTATCTTTCATCTTAATGCATGTATAGTCTGGTTTTCCAATCTTGTAGTCTTTAATTCGTACACGCTTGTTTAAAAATAAAGTTGCTCTTCGGTTTATAGAAGAGGCGGAAGCACCCTGTCCAAAACAGCAGATACTTGATAATAAGAGAATTATTATGAAATTTATTTTTCTCATTCTTTTTGTTTTATATTATCAAAAGAAGCATACTCATACCGAGTTGCTTCTTTTGAATAATTAATAAAATCCGTTTGCAATAAAATTTTGTAATTGATAAACTTTGGTACTTTAGGCTTAACAGTGAGCTTGCATCATATCCAAAGCTATTTCTTGCACTTCTTTGGACCATTTAGTGTGATTGTTATTGTAGTTTGTAATTAAGTCGGTACAATAACTACCACCTCCAACTTGCTTCATCTGTTTCTTTTTCAGACTGAATGCCTTCAGATTGTCCAATGTCTTCATAATGATAAGATTTTAGATCATAAATAATTTTGTTGCGATATGTACAGCCCTTATCGCTTGGTTTTTGTTTGCAAACAATATCTTTATAGCACATAGTGCAAATCTTCTATAGTGTAGATTCCGGGCATTTTCCTTTCGTTGATAGTAATAAATGGAGTATGCTGCAAATGAATCTTGTTACAATAAGCCCGTTGTGCCTCTAATACCTGTTCTGCTTGCGGTACAAGTGGATAGTGTATTATCAGTCCGATATCATGATTGTCAAACCATTCTCCAAGCAAATCCATGGCTTGCCGAAATCCGTGTCTGATGTAACAGGAAATAACTGCCAACGCAACTTCTTTATCCTGTCTGTTCCGATCGGAGACAGAAAAAAGCAGACTGACAGAAGTATCCAGCCGTAGCCATTCCTTGTAATGTAGGGCACAATGCTTGCAATGCGGATTTATTATAATTTGTATTTTCCTATCAGCCTGTTTCTCATTATGCAGGACAATAGCAGATTCCGCTTGGGGTATTTCAGTTTCCATAGAGAGCAACGTATCTAGTAAGACGGGATAAGATAGCAGGGCTTCTTTCTGAGTCTTCAACTGTATACTTTGATAATTGGCACTAATCAACTCTTTCAAGGAATACCAAATGCTACAGCAAAGCCCTGCAACAAGCAGCAATAAAACAACCGAGGACGGAGTCAAACCCAATGAATCTGTATGATAAAAACCATATAATATAGCAGCTTGTGCCCAAATAACCATATCCAATAAGGTGCAAAGCATACATAGTTTCTTTGCGATTATAACCTGATAAACTACAGACCATAGGGTGGTTATTAAAGCAATAGCCGTTGACAAGACCCACACCATAAGGCAATCAGCCCCATGGATTGCCGTATAAAGAAATAATGTGGAAAAATAGAGCAACGCCATTTCCCCCAAACTGACTGCTCCCCCTATATTGGCAGCCTTGGAATGGAGACCGTAATTCAAACTGTGTCAATCCTTAACAAGTCTGATTATCTCAAATTTTACTTTCGGATAAATGTCTGAATATCAGATGAATTCAGAGTAGCATTAAACTAAGAAATAATAAACTAAAGGTTTGACACAGTTCTATTTACATAGCCTTGGAATGTAGTATCTCATTACAGTCCACCACAGTACCGATCTTACAAAAGCGTTGCAGAAAATCCTTATCGTATGACTCTTTATAGATGATGCCGATGGCCACAGCCAATCCCACCCATGTCATCAGATTAAAAAGCGTTTCTCCTATATGAGCATGATTTACAAACAAGTATATCATACCTGCCAAAGCAAGAATAATGAGATATCTATATATATAAAGGTAGCTAACAATCTGTTTTATTCTGTAATAAGGTTCTTGCTGAACTGTCTGCAACGGATCTATTATCAACACGGTACCTTTCCATATTGTAAGGAAAAACTCCAGAGAAACAATGCTTTTCTTTCCCTTGTCGGATATCAGCATCACTTCTTTTTCGTTCATATTCTTTACGATACAGAAATGTCCGTTTTGTATAACCGAAATGAAAGGTGATAAACCTCGTGCACGATATGAAACTCATCTAAAGCGTCACTTATTCCCCGCAAGGTATTTCCCATAGGGGTATCCAGCGACTGCCGGATACTTCCATAGCTTATCTTTACCGACAATTCTTTTAAATATCGGTAAAGTATATAGGTGGTGTGGTCAATTCCTGGCATATTTCTAATCTTTTTTATTCCATAACATCTATTATTATTCACTTCTCTCTTTCAACCTAAAGAGCATGAGCATCAATCCCGCCTCTTCATCTATCTGGTCCGCTATCCTTTTTCCTTCCGGAGTTCCACCCTCGTAAAGTTTCTCCTTCAACTCTTCGCTCCGTATGACTTGTGACATATATTCCCGCCCATTCAGATTGTGATACCCGTTCCATAGGAATCTGATATCAGTATGATATATGTCATCGGTAATCCGGAGAGCACGCCATCCTTTTTTGAGTTTCTTGTCATAGAAACAAATAAGGTCTCCTCCTTGTCGATAGAATACAATATACAAATAATTATTGGTCTCGGCCATAGTATAGATCCGCAGACAGCCCTTGCGGAGAGGGGAAAAGATTTGTGATCCATCCTCATAGGTAAACCGCCAGTCTCCTTTTGCCCATAAATATTCCACTTCATAATGGTTTCCTTTCAAACGATAGATACTGTCATTAAAAAAGTTCCAATAAAGGAGCTGGTTATTATAACTATCGGGAGATGAAGGTGAGTTGGTACGTCCCCAAACCTTATCAGTTGCTACTCTCAGTGATATTTGACCGGAACAGGTATCCAGTGTACCCCATTCGTATTGGGGATAATCCGCCGAGTCAATATTCAAGCCGAAAAGGAAATACAATTTTCCTTGGTCGTATATCATAGACCTAGGCCAGTATCGACGTTTGGAATGTTCCACTTGTTTGGTACCGATATATGTTCCATCAAATAAATAGGTAGACAACCGGAACGTTTCCATCATATACACATAAACTTTTTTCTCTATGGGGTCTACCGCCATACTTGTGAAATCAAGATATTCAGCAGGGCCTTCTCCTATGCGACCTATTTTATTCAGGAATTTTCCTTTAGGGGTGAATCTGGCTATGCCTTCGGTACTATCTATAATAATATTGTCTTCATCCATATAATAGTCTCCGAATCCCCTGAAAAGGAAAGTCGTATCGAATATGATAAAACGGACTTCGTCTACATAGTCTGACAATAACAGTTCCTTTTCTTCAAACGTGGTAGGGTCCAGAATAGTATATTCACCCTTTTCCACATTCGAAGTGCAAGAAAAAAACATGGCAAGCAGACAGAAATGCAGAACTTTCATAACTTTAATAGCAGAATATATGTTTGTAATCCTTACCTACGCCTTGGTCTCTATATACATCTCTCAACCGATCTTGAGCTTCCAGATTATCCCATCCACATACTGCTGCCCCGTTATCTATATCATAACCGTGTCCCCAGTCAGTCATACAATAAAATTCTCTTTGGTTGTCGGCGCACATATAGCCTTTCCCACCTAGGACATTCATTTGTTTCTTGTCCAATTTGAATGCTTCCAATTTTGCTAAGCTTTTCATCATATTAAATGGTTTTGTTGATATTGATGAGCAGTGATTATCGTATAAAATATCCGGTATATTCTGTTCCTTCTAGGTTTACTTTCAGCGTATATATTCCTTCTATCTCATTCTCCAGGTTTATCTGAATATTGTTTATTCCGGCATATATCATGAAATAGACCTGCACGCCCGTTTCTTCATTGACAATGCTGACGGTTACATAAGGAGAGGCATTTGGCAACCAGATACAGATTACAGCATCGGCTTGATATGCTGTTGGTTCAGACATTATTGATAATGGACGAATCTCTACATCGTTTTTTTTCAAATCAATATCTTTTCGCGTTTCCGCCATAACTACACCACTGATGCAGCAAAGCAATAATAATAGTACTTTTCTCATAATCATTGTGTTTTTCGTTTGTACAAATTTAGAGAAAACATCCATTTCCTGTAGCAGTAAAAGCGTTACAAAAACAAGGAAAAGCGTTACAATATGCCTATTACGACTGCCACAATCATCATGTGACAAGGATTCTTATT
>ERZ1504246.1084-NODE-1084-length-7672-cov-3.594460_pt1 | contig 7672 bp, 8 predicted proteins | sample MGYA00575509_ERZ1504246 | MGnify/ENA primary metagenome ERZ1504246 (study PRJEB39906, sample SAMEA3182115) | gut metagenome | biome: human; feature: gut; material: Stool; isolation source: human stools | place: Canada | collected 2013-06-11 ... | reverse complement strand
TGAGGGCCTCCTCCACGCTGCTTTCCCGGCGGCGGTACCGCTCGATGATGGCAGTTTCGAAGGACACGCCCTTGAGTCGGGGCATATGGAGCGTGACGTCGCCGGAGGTTGTGGTGAGATTCCGGTCATAGTGACCGCTGCGGTAGCCCTGACGTGCCTCGCTGCGCTCATAGCGGGCCGCCTGCGTCAGGGACTCCGCCTCCTTTTCCAGCAGCTCGTTCAGGGTTTCCTCCACGCTTCCTCGAACTAATTCTTTGAGCTGCCCCTTGATAATTTCTTCATTCAGCTGTACAATTTTCTCGGACATAGTTTGCTGTCTCCTTTCGAATGTTTGTGTGGTAACTTCATTCTACCAGAGCCTGCAAGCTATGTCTTCTTTTATGCGGTTTTCAATTTGCGCAAGTTATTGTACATTATCGCCTTGATCAAAGATTTATATATTGATTTAAGAGCAAAAGTTAATGCATGGTCAAAAATAACTCAACAAACGCCTCAGGCACGTATGGGATATGTTGGTCAGCATTTGGTGAGTGTCGTAACAGGATATCCTGGCGGAAAATCCGGTGCTCGTGGTTATGATTTAGTTATAGATGATGAAAGACATGGTGAAATTAAAACTTGTTATAGAGTCGATCAATTAGGGTCTTGTAATGCTTGTGGTGCAGTTGTTTCAAGTTTAGAAACGGAATGTGCTGTATGCAGATCTACAAGCATTAATAGGAAAGATGATTCGAAGTGGTTAATAGCAATCCGAAACAATGACGAGTTTGCAAAGTTATTGGATCCTTACAGATATTACTTTGTTCTTTTTGAATTCGAATCCATATATGATAGCAACAACAACGACATTATTGCATCAATATGGGAAGTTGACCCAAAGAGTAAAGGGTTTGCGTACTGTATGATTGACTATTATCTCAATATTCGTTCACAGTCAACATCTAAAGCACCGTTTAACATGTGGCCTCATATGCTAAAATTCGCATTAACAGAACCAACTTTGATTTACAGATCAAAAATCACAAATGATGGCAATATAATCACCGATGTATTCCCATCCAAAAACAATACTTATTCAGATGTACTACTTCCTTTAAGTTCATATTCTGGATCAACTACCATAAGTGTAGCTAACATTAAAAATGTTATTAAAAAATATAGCCCATCTGCTCGTGTTAATGGATTAAATAAAGAAAAGCTATTGCAATTATTAGAAGACATAAGGAAAACTAATAATATAACCAATGCCGATCTATGCAACAAATTCGCGGATGAAATATATTTGCCTAAAATCGTTTTGAAAAAAGCAGATATACCACTATCGTTACGCTCACAGTTTATCGATTTAAGATAATTATAATAGCATCATCTGTCTACATGCTAATCGTTCTAACGACTTTTCGTAATACTCTTGTTCTATTTCAAATCCAATATAATTACGCTTGTTATTAATACAAGCCAAGGCTGTTGAACCTCCACCCATAAATGGATCTAAAACAATATCGTCCTCATCACTGCTTGCAAGAATTAGTCTTGCAAGCAGTTTTTGTGGTTTTTGGGTAGGATGGATGCGGTCTTTTTCTTCATAAAAATTCACGTCATCCCATACATCTGTTAACCCCATTTGTGCATGATATGTTTGACTAATCTTATCGTATGGAATGTTGAATTCAAGAATTGTTTGCAATTTGTCCCACAATTCTTCAGTGGGTAATTGCTCGCAAACATTTTTGCCTGTATAAATACTCCACATACCGCCACCGTTTGATTTGACACCCAACATCTCATTGATTTGTTTTGCGGAATAACCTAATTCTTTTTGCCTTTGCTTTAAAAAGGATTTTGCAAAAGGTTTGGGATCTTTACATAAAAATAAAATACTTTCGGTCACATTAGGGAACATTCGATAATTTTTAGTTGCTCGCCCAGATACAGCTTGCATGCCTTTATTTAATACTATTTGTTGTCTAAGTTCAAAACCATACTTTTCTAAAATAGGCAACAATCTACTTAACATTCTAAAATAACCAAACAAATAGAAACTACCGCCCATTCTTAAAACACGGGCAGCTTCTGCAATCCATTTTTCTGACCATTCAAGATAGTCTTCTTCTGTTCTCCAAAGATAATCCCATTTTTCGCCGATAACCTTAAAATATGGTGGATCCGCGATGATAAGGTCTATAGACGCCTCATCTATCATTTGATTCATTCCGGCGACGCAATCTATATTATAAATAATGTTTGTATCCATTTTTTTACCTTCTCTGTATTTATCGAACCTGATCTCCATTAGCTAAAACAAAATACTGTTCATATTTCACATTGAGCACATTAGCAATTTGATTTAGCTCATCTTGTGTAACCGTATTTCTCTTAAGTTTAACACTGAAATTTTGTGGTGTTTGATTTATTCTTCTTGCCAATTCTGACAAACTTACGCCAGAACGCACACAAAGAACTCGTATCTGTTCAGAAGTAGTCATAATAAGCCTCCATACAACTATTATCACAGTTGACATTATAAATCGTTTGATTGATAATATCAACTGTTTCTTTGAGAAACGAGGGTGGCAAACTCGTTAAGTTAAGTTGATATGCAAAAACGAGGGAGACCTAAACTCAAGTCTGACAATGAAACAAAAAGAAACCTTTGAAAAATTCAAGGACTGCACAAGTGAACTGTCCTGCATCACTGAGTGTGAAGCGTTCAGTTCAGGATTTATCTTGGCCACTCGCATCATGGCGGAAGTGATGCAAGGCTTGGAGGAGGCCGAGAATATGCTACAAACCACAGTAATTTCTAAATTATAAAACAACTCATAAAAATCAAAAATCCGAACGTATCACCATTGATGATAATGTTCGGATTTTTTGACTTGTGGTGGAGCTGAGGGGAGTCGAACCCCTGTCCGAAAGCGCTTTGACAAGACTTTCTCCGGGCGCAGTCAGGTTTCAGCGTTCCCTCTCCGCGCAGACACCTGACAGACTGCGCGGTTCGGTAGAGTCATAATACATGGGCGGGGCAACTCTTACCCGCCGCACGTCCGCCGCATAAACGACGCCTTCCCCGGCCTGCGGCCTCTCCGGTTCAGACGGCTGCCTTTAGTTAGGCAGCGACAGCAATACGATTGTTGTCAGTTAATTTTTAAGTTGCCCGTTTTATGGCGGTCAGGCGCCGCCGCCCGCTTATCCAGCCTCCACACCCCCGTCGAAACCGGTGCAGCCCCATATTGGGGATTTTTTGGGTATTGTTCCAATACCCGGGGAAAATCGGTGCAGCCCCATGAGGGGTTTTCGCATTGTGCGACACTGGGGAACAGTACAGCCCATAAGGTTTTTGCGCGCTGTGCACACACAACCCATGGGAATATTTACATATGTGTGGGGGAGGGGGACCCTCCCCCACGCAGAAAACTTATCTTCCGAAGGGATCGGCCAGCTTCTCCGGCTCCGGATACGTCACGCCCTGGGTGTCCACGGTGACCTTCGCCATGACCTGGTCCTTCTTGGGCTTGTTGGTCATCATGTTCCGGGGCTGGTTGGCGATGCGGTCCACCACGTCCATGCCGTCCATCACGCAGCCGAAGGCGGCGTACTGCCCATCCAGGTGGGGCGCGTCCTTGTGCATGATGAAGAACTGGCTGCCGGCGCTGTCCATGGGCTGCGCCCGAGCCATGCTCAGCACACCGCGGGTGTGGCGCAGATCGTTCTGCACACCGTTGGCGGCGAACTCGCCCTTGATGCAGTACCCCGGGCCGCCCATGCCGGTTCCGTCGGGGCAGCCGCCCTGGATCATAAAGCCGGGGATGACCCGGTGGAAGATCAGCCCGTCGTAGTATCCGGCGTTGGCCAGAGCGATAAAGTTGTACACGCTCTGGGACGCGATGTCGGGATACAACTCGGCAACGATCTTGCCGCCGTCCTGCATTTCAAAAGTCACGATAGGATTTGCCATTCCGTTTCCCTCACTTTGTCATAAGAATATGCGCGCTTCCCGCGCAATGTCATACCATTCAATACCCGCGGTTTTTCTCCCGCATGGCGCGGTCCATCTCCCGCTTGGCGTCCCGCTTGGCCACGGCCTCCCGCTTGTCGTAGGTCTTCTTGCCCTTGCACAGGCCCAACTCCACCTTCACCCGGGAATTCTTGAAATATACCGACAGCGGTATCAGCGCATAGCCCTCCTGCTTCTGCAGGTCGTGGAGCTTCCGTATTTCCCGCTTGTGCAGCAGCAGCCGCTTGGGCCGGTCCGGATCGCGGTTGAAGATGTTGCCGTGGTCGTAGGGGGAGATGTGGAAGCTGTAGGCGTACACCTCGCCGTCCTTGGCTACGCAGAAGGCGTCCTTCAGGTTCAGGGTGCCGGCGCGGATGGACTTGACCTCCGTGCCGAACAGCTCGATGCCGGCCTCGTAGCGGTCCTCCACGAAGTAGTCGTGGTACGCCTTGCGGTTCTGGGCGATGGTCTTGGTGCCGGACTTGTCCATGGAGACACCTCCTTCCGGTAACGTGAACGATAGTATATCATATTTTCTCGCATCGCGCAAGGGGGATAGAGGGGTGGTAATTTTGAACTTTCTGTGCTATACTGGGGCAAAAAACGAAGGGAGACGCTTCTATGGATATGACTGAGAAAACGCTGGAGAGCCGTGAGGTCTACCGCGGCCGCATCCTGCACGTGCGGGAGGACAGGGTACGCCTGCCCAACGGGAAGGAGGGGGTCCGCGAGGTGGTGGAGCACCCCGGCGGCGTGGGCATTCTGGCCCTGGACGGCGACGACGTGCTGCTGGTGAAGCAGTACCGCTACGCCTTTTCCCGGGTGCTGACGGAGATACCCGCCGGCAAACGGGAGCCGGGCGAGGACCCCTTCGTCACGGCCCAGCGGGAGCTGAAGGAGGAGATCGGGGCCACGGCGGAGGCGTGGACGGACCTGGGGGCGCTGATCGCTTCTCCCGGCTGCTATGGCGAGACGCTGTACCTGTTCCTGGCCTGTGAGCTGACCTTCGGCGAGACGCACCCGGACGCGGACGAGTTTTTGGAGACGGTGCGCGTGCCCTTCGACGAGGCGGTGGAGCTGTGTATGTCCGGCGAGCTGACCGATGCCAAGACCGTGGCGGCGATCCTCAAGGCGAAAGTGCTGCTGGGGCGGTAAATTGCCCTTGTATTCTGTCCGCTTTTCCGCTACAATCAAACCAGTGGGCGCGCCGCGTCCCAAGGGAGGAGAGAAACGCCAATGTCCATGAATACGAAGAAAAATATATCCATCGTGCTGCTGGTCCTGGCCTTGCTGCTGTGGCTGCTGCGGAAGATGAACGTGCTGTACATCCCCGGCCTGTCCATGGTGCTGCTGGGCTTGTCCATGATCATGGTGGGTATCATGATGTTCCAGGTGAAGCAGAAAAAGAAGCTGGGCGGCACGCTGATCCTGGCCTTTGGTCTGTTCTGCATCGTAACGGCCGTGATGGAGATCAAGGGCTATTTTGCGTGAGAGACATAAAGAGGAGCACCCGACCAGGTGCTCCTCTTTCGCGCCGTCCCCCGTTCCGCCGCAGCGGGCCCCCAATTCCCATTTTTTGCCAAATTCTCCCGTTTTCCATTCCCGGTAACAGAAAAAATATGTAAAACTTCCATAAAAAGGCTGGACAAACGGTGAGACTGTGCTATAATCTGACTATCCGCAGAGGTACCTCTGCATTTACGTTTTAATGGTTATTAAAACGAGTGCACCTACGGAAATCTAAAACAAATGGGGTTTGAGACATGAAGAAATTGGCAGCAATCATTCTGGCGCTGGTCATGGCACTCGGCGTCACCACCATCTCGTGGGCTAGTGAAGTCGAAAATGTGGCGCAGACCACGAAGGGCAACACGACTACACAGTATTCATCTTTGGCGGAGGCACTGAACGCGGCCAAGGATGGCGGCATGGTGGAACTGCTGAAAAATGTTACACTTACCGGAAATTGGACGACGGTAGGTACTGAGTCCGAGCCGTTTAAGGGCACCTTTGACGGTAAGGGCTATACCATCACCGGACTGAACATCCCCACCAACGACAATGAGTATGTGGGCCTTATCGGCATACTGCATGGCGGTACGGTCAAGAATGTGAAGTTCGCCAGTGTGTCCGTTACCGGCAAGAACGATGTGGGCACGGCGGTTGGCCGTATCATCAATGGCGGCACCGTATCCGGGGAGCAGGTGCTGGGCGGTACAGTCAGCGGCGCCAAGCGCGTTGGCGGTGTGGTCGGCAGCATCAAGGCCAACGGAACGGTGAGCGATTGCACCAACGCGGCGGGTGTGACCGCAAATGACCGCAATGCCGGTGGTATTGTGGGTTCTGCTTACTACACTGAGACTGGCAAGCAGATGTACATTACCGGCTGTGTGAACAACGGGGCGGTGACGGCCTCCGGTGTATGCGGTGGTATCGTCAGCCTGTCTGCTGCAAATGTCTCCGGAAATACCAACACGGCTGCGGTAAAAGGTACGGAGGTTGGCGGCATCGTGGGTGAGCAGAAGTCCTACGGCTCTGTGACCAATAACACCAACAGCGGCGCCGTTACGAATACCGGTGGGAACGCTGCCTACGGTGCCGGTGGTATCATCGGTTGGCTGCGATATCATGAGACGAGTGAAGCCAATGCGTATCCGGTGTCTGAGATTATCTCTGTGACCGGCAACAAGAACTCCGGCAGTGTGACCGGTAAAAACGATGCTGGCGGTATTGTAGGTGTTGTGTACAATTCCGCTGTTATCATGAACAACAAGAATACAGCGACATCCATCTCCGCTGCTACTTTTGCGGCGGGCATCGTAGGCAACTATCAGACCGTCGAGACTCCCGCGGCAGAGGCACCTGCACAGAACAAGCTGACCTTCGGCGATGACAATACCTCCACGGCAACGCTGGAGCAGATCACCGCGCAGTGCAAGGATCGGCTGATCTATACCAACGGGAATGCTATCGAAATAGTAGAGGTTCCCGACCCCACCCCCGAGCAGCCGCCCCACTATTACTACCACCCCACCACCGACACCAAGACCGACAACACCAAGGGCTCCCCTAAGACCTTCGACGCGGGCGTGGGCATCTACGCCGTCACCGCCGTCCTCTCCGTCACCGGCATGGCATGGACCGCTAAAAAGCGTCACTGAGAGCAAAAAAAGAAAGCCCGAAAGGGCTTTCTTTTTTGCCCCGGCCAGCGGGCAAAAAGAGAGCACCCTGCCGGGTGCTCCTTTTTTAATCAACGATATCCACAGACACCTTGGCGCCGGTGCGCTGGGCGTAGGAACGGATCACAGTGCGTATCTCCTTGGCGATACGGCCCTGACGTCCGATGACCTTGCCCATGTCCTCCGGCGCGACGCGAAGCTGAAGCGTCAGCTCGTCACCGTTTTCCACCTCGGTCACGCTGACCTGCTCCGGGTGCTCCACAAGGTTCTGCGCGATATACAGCAGCAGATCCTTCATGGCGCGCTCCCGACTTACAGTACGTCGACCTTCTTCAGCAGGGCGCGGACGGTATCGGTGGGCTGGGCACCGGTCTTGATCCACTCGCGGGCGCGGTCAGCGTCGATACTGATCTTGGCGGGGGAGACAGTGGGATCATAGGTGCCGATCTCCTCGATGAAGCGGCCGTCGCGGGGATAGCGGGAATCGGCGACGACG
>ERZ1504246.1064-NODE-1064-length-7872-cov-3.155814_pt1 | contig 7872 bp, 6 predicted proteins | sample MGYA00575509_ERZ1504246 | MGnify/ENA primary metagenome ERZ1504246 (study PRJEB39906, sample SAMEA3182115) | gut metagenome | biome: human; feature: gut; material: Stool; isolation source: human stools | place: Canada | collected 2013-06-11 ... | reverse complement strand
AGCGACCCGGCGAATCAAATCACTGAGGAGACCATTCACCAGCTCTATGAAATGGCCATCGGGGCCTATCTACCCGAGGAGGATCGGCTGCTGCCCGGTCATTTCTACCGGCACGACAGCGTGTATGTGATCGGCGCAAAGGTGGAGCATACGGGCTTTCCCTGGCAGGCGCTGCCGGAACGCATGGGCGAATTGGTCACCTTTATCCATGAAGAATCCGAGATCAACGATCTGCTGAAAGCGGCGCTGATCCACTTCTACATGGCGTATCTGCATCCGTACTTTGACGGCAACGGCAGAATGGCACGGCTGATGCATTTGTGGTATCTGGTGCAGCAGGGATATTCCTCTGCGCTGTTCGTGCCGCTCTCCGAGTATATCAACAAAAGCCGCAAGGGGTATTATGACGCCTATACGCTGGTGGAGGAGAACGCAACCATCAGCGGTATGCTGGACGCAACGCCGTTTTTGGCGTATTTTATCGAAAATGTATATCATAAGCTGAACGGGGTGCTTCCGACCGCACAGACGACCGAGGCGTTTCAGACCGCCCTGTCCCACGGACAGGTCACTGAGAAGGAGAAAGCACTGTGGGAGTTTGTTCTGTCCGCTTACGGCGACGCGGAGTTTTCCACCAAGCAGTTGGAAAAGGATTTCGGGAACGCCGCTTACGCGACGATCCGCAGCTTTGTGTTGAAGTTTGAAAAACTGGGACTGCTCAAATCGACACAGTACGGGAATCGTGTGAAGTATGCGGTTTGTGTGTGCTGAAAACGGGAGCCGCTGCATCTGAGCCGCATGACCTGTGAAGTGCTCAGACTGCTATTTGACTACTACCGCAAAAAACCTCGGAAGTCTTGCCCTGTAAGGCTTCCGAGGTTTTTCTCCAAAATGGCGGAAATTTGTGCAACACCAACCAAACCCTTGCCCTGCAGGGCTTTCCGGCTTGACGGCTTGATAACTCCGGCTACTATCTCATATCCAAAGGATAATATCAAAATACGTGATATTATTTGCCGGAAATTAAAACTTTAAATATATTTGAAATTATGCTATAAGTAAATCAGTAAAACACGCATGCATTTATCAACAACAGATAAAAACGAGGAGGCATTGTTATGGTCAGGCTTTTTGACAATACCCTGCGCGACGGTGGCAATGTGGTGGGCCATGGTTTTCCTATTTCGCTGACCCAAAGCATCATCGGTGCGCTGCTGGAGGCAGGTATTCCGGATATTGAATGCGGTAACTGCAAGGGTCTTGGCGCTTACGCCAAGGCGGATGCTAAGCAAGCACCCAGTGACGAGGAGTATTTCGAGGCGGTGCAGCCCTACCTGTCTCGTGGACGTATCGGTATGTTTATGCTGGCAAAGCTGGCGGATAAAGAACTGGTTCGCGGCGCTGCCGACGCAGGTCTGTATTTCCTGCGGGTGGGCGCTGATGCCGGTGACGGCGCAGGCTCTGTCAAGGCGGTGGCAGCTGTAAAGGAAGCGGGACTTACCTGTCGCTACTCGCTGATGAAGGGTTACGTTCTTCCGGCGGCGGAGCTGGCAAAGGAGGCAAAACTCCTGCAGGACGCCGGTGTAGACCGCATTACCATCATGGACTCTGCCGGAACCATGTTCCCCGACCAGACCACGGAATATGTCAAGGCGCTGAAGGACTCTGTGACGATTCCTGTCGGCTTTCATGGTCACAGCAATCTGGGGCTGTCTCAGGCCAACGCGCTGGCTGCCGTGGCAGCCGGTGCTGACGAAATCGACTGCGGTCTGCTGGGTATGGCCCGCAGCGCAGGCAACTGCGCCACTGAGTTGGCCGCCGCCACATTGAAGAGGGAGGGCTACCTGCCAGAGGTGGATCTGTTCGGACTGCTGCACTATCTGGAGGACGACTTGATCCTCACCATGGAGCCATATCACTACCACGTAGCCATCGCTCCAGTTGAGCTGATGCTGGGATTATCCGGATGTCACTCCTCGTTCCTGCCCATGTTTCGCAAGGTGGCGCAGGAGGAGGGTGTGTCCCTGCTGAAACTTATCGCTGAAGCGTCCACCATTGACCGCAAGGCCCCTTCTGAGAGTCTGCTGCGGGACGTGGCGAAGAAGCTGAAATAAGAAGGAGGAGATCGCCATGAACCATCGTATTGAAAGCATGAAGCCCTCTGCCTCCATGGTACTGATGGCACGCGCCAAGGAGATGCAGAAAACCGATCCCACCGTTATCGGCCTGGCGGGAGGCGAGCCGGACTTTGCCACACCTGACCGCATCTCTATGGCAGCCATCCGCAGTCTGACGGAGGGCTATACCCACTATGTGGTGGGCCCCGGCCTGCCGGAGCTGCGTCAGGCCATTCAGAAGAAGCTGCGAGAGGAAAACGATCTGGACTATGACGTCAACTGCATCATAGTAACGCCCGGCGGCAAGAATGCCATCTATCTGGCGGTGCAGGCCATTCTCAACGAGGGAGACGAGGTGATGGTGCTGGATCCCGCATGGGTGTCCTACGAGCCGATCATTCAGGCTGCCGGTGGCGTAACCGTCAAGGTAAAGCTGGATTATCAGCAGGATTACCGCATCACCGCCGAGGCTTTGGAGGCTGCCTGCACCGACAAGACCCGCCTTATCATCATCAACTACCCCAACAACCCCACCGGACGTATTCTTCACAAGGACGAGGCCGATATTCTGGAGGCCTTTATGCTGCGCCATCCGCAGGTGTACATGCTCAGCGACGAGGTGTATGAGAAGCTGGTCTACGATGGGGCAAAGAGCATCAGCATGGGCGCCTATCCCTCTATCCATGACCGTGTCGCCACCATGAACGGCTTTTCCAAGAGCGCAGCCATGACCGGCTGGCGCATGGGCTATTTGGCGGCACCCAAGGCGATTTACGACGTGGCCTATAAGCTGTATCAGCACAGCCTGTCCTGCATGAGCGGTTTTTTGCAGAAGGGCGCCGTAGAGGCATTTAGCTGCGAGTATGAGACCGAGCAGATGCGCAAGACCTACGCCTATCGCCGCGATATGTTCACCGGCGCGCTGAACAAGATCCCCGGCGTCCGCTGCCTGAAGCCGGAGGGGGCCTTCTACGCATGGGTATTCTTCGATATCGGCGGCATGGACTCCACCCAAATGTGTGAGTACCTGCTGGAGAACGCGGGCGTGGTGGGCATGCCCGGTAGCGCCTACGGCGAGGAGACGGCCTGCTGCATGCGCTTCTCCTTCGCCAACGCCACCGAGGATCTGGAGCGGGCGGCGCGGAAGATCACCGACGCGCTGCTGAAGCTCCAGCAAAAGTGACCATCAGGAGCGGAGGCTCCTGCAAATAAACGAGAGAAGAACAAAAGAAATGGAGGTTTCCCCTATGGAAAAGAAATCAGGATTCTACGGCGGAAAGATTGGCGTGTGGCTGCCTGTCCTGTTCATGCTGGTGGGTATGCTTGTCAGTACCATCATTGGCGGCGGCGGATTGGCCCGCCTCACAGGTATTACATTCTTTGCTCTGGCACTGGGCTTCCTGTTGGCCAAGGATAAGAAAAACTACGGCAAGATCACGCTGAAGGGACTTCAGAACCCCATGTTGGGCACCATCATCATGGCCTATATCATGGCCGGTATGCTGGCGCAGCTCCTACGGCAAAGCGGTTTGATCGATGCCTTGATCTGGGGTATCACCCGTCTGGACTTGAACGCCGGATGGATACCCATGATCGCATTCCTGACCTGCGTGCTCATCTCCACCTCCTGCGGCACCTCCACCGGTTCGGTGGCCGCTGTCGCGCCGGTGCTGCTGCCGCTGGCCCACGGTTTGGGCATCAACATGGGCTTGATGTGCGGCGCTATCATCTCCGGTGCTATCTTCGGCGATAATCTGGCTCCTATTTCCGACACCACAATCTCATCCGCCCTGACGCAGGAGGCGGACATCTCTCAGGTGGTTCGTACCCGTTTTCCCTATGCCGCCATCTCCGGCGCTGTTGCTGCCGTGCTCTTTGCCGTTGTGGGCCTGACGCAGGACGCCAATATCCCCGCTGATCTGGAACTGGACGGCAGCACCGCCAAGTCTCTGTTCCTGCTGGTACTCCCTGTGCTCATGGTCATTCTTATGCGTAAGGGTTGGGATCTCATGAGCACCCTGATCCTCTGTAACCTCAGCGGTATTGTGCTGAATCTGGTACTGGGCACCATTGCACCGGCGAAGATGTTTGCCAACGACGGCCCCATCGTGGCCGGTATGTCCGGCATGATGACGCTGGTGCTGTATGTGACCCTGCTGTTCCAGCTGCTGGAGATCCTCAAAAGCAGCGGCGCCTTCGATGGCCTGACCGTCAGCTTGATGAAGCACTGCAAATCTCCCCGCTCCGGTGAACTGATCTGCTATCTGGTGGCCGCTCTCGGCTCCGTCGTCACCGGCGGCAGCGGCATCGCCATCGTGTTCTTCGGCTCTCTGGTGCGCCGCATCACCAAGGCATTCCACATCGACCGCTGCCGCGGCGCCAACATTCTGGACGGCGTGGCCTGCGGCGCTACCGGTCTGATGCCCCACGGCAATCCCACGCTGGTGTCTCTGGGTGTGGCGCTGGCAATCGATGGCGTGGATCCCAACTTCTCTTTCTTGGATATTATCCCCTATAACTTCCACTGCTGGGGACTGATGCTTATCTTCCTGCTGAGTATTCTTACCGGAATCGGCCGCAGGTTTGAGAAGCCGGAAGAGACGGCCAACGCATAACAGCAATTATGTTTTCCTTTGCACAAAACGAAAAGACCCGCGACAGCGGGTCTTTTTGCATTGCCATTTACGCACTTTACGGATATAATAAAATCGATAGCATACCGCACAGGAGGAGAGTCTGCCATGGATCATAAGGATATCACAATCTTTCTGGAATTGGTGCGCTGCCGCAATATCTCAAAGACGGCGGAAAACCTGTATCTGTCCCAGTCAGCGGTCAGCAGCCGGCTGAAGGCACTGGAGGAGGAGATGGGCTGCCAGCTGGTGCTGCGCTCCAAGGGCCAGCGCAGTGTGGAGCTGACGCGGCAGGGGGAGGAGTTCATCTCGGTGGCGGAGCGGTGGAAGCTGCTACTGGAGGAGACGGAGGCGGTAAAAGAAAAGGCGCTTTCTGTCGTTCGCATCGCCACCAACGGAAGCACCTACGACCGTCTGCTGGACGAGTTCTTGCGGCAATACACCGAACGGCATCCGGAAAAGAAGATACAGATAAAGGTGTGCGACTCCAAAGACACGTATGATCTGGTCTCCAAGGAACTGGCGGATTTCGGTTTCGCGTCCTATGAGTCCCTACAGGGAGGCTTGGCTGTCCGGTGTATCGATCGGCAGCCCCTGTGTATCGTCCGCCGTGCGGAGTCACCGAAGCCGCCGCATCCCATCAGCCCCAGTGAGTTGGATCCGGAGCGGGAGGTCCGCTTTATCGGCGGCGATTTCAACGGTCTGATCCTGTGGAGAAAGAAGTGGTTCGGCAGTGATAACCGATGTCATGTGCAGATCAATACCGCGTCCGGCGTACGGTCTTTTCTCCAGCATGGAGATTACTGGGCGCTGATTCCCGTCAGCTCCGCCTATGAGCTAGCGCGGCTGATGCCGCTGCAGATCTACACGCTTGAGAAGCAGTACGCAGGATTTGGAAATATGCCGTACCTTTGAAGCGGAGATCCTGGAATATGCCCGAAAGATTCACGAAACTGAGGATAATCCGATTGAGTACCGAAAGTAAACGGAGCCATATAGCCGACATGAACATGTCAATTCTTTGTTGACCAGACTGCTATTTGACTACTACCGCAAAAAACCTCGGAAGTCTTGCCCTGTAAGGCTTCCGAGGTTTTTCTTCAAAATGGCGGAAATTTGTGTAACACCAACCAAACCCTTGCCCTGCAGGGCTTTCCGGCTTGACGGTCTGATAACTCCGACTCTGTAGGCCGCTGGTTCGAATCCAGTCGGGCGTACCATAAGGTGGCAACAATTCGGATATTTTAAGCGCAACGCTTAGAATACCAAAGGGTTGCCACCTTTTTTTCTTTCAAATTCCGCACTCAGAAAAAAAGATATTTTCGCGTTATTTTGGTAACTGGGGAGATTCGAACTCCCCCTTTCACAGATTCAAAGGTAAAATCCTGAGAAGCGCCCTTTTTGCGGGCGCAGAATAGAGCGATTTTTCCTCAAAATTTCATACGATCTTTCAGGTGTCTGTTTGTTGGTTTCGTCGAAGCCATCAAATAGGCGCCCTTTTTCATTTCACAACTTAATATATCAACCGGCCGGAGCATTTTTAGGATGTTCCGGCCTATTTTTTTGCTTACGAGGAGGACTTCACAATGAACGATCAGAACGAACCCGCACAGCTCCGTTTCCTTGAAGAAACCGCCATTCGGCTGCGGCAGAACGGTTTTACGGTAGAACCGATCGAGGATCACCACCTGCCCGTCTGCTGGGAAAAAGGGCGCCTCTGCCGCATCACCGGCAAGGGCAGCGTGCTGTACCGCCAGGAGAACGTGGACAGTATCCGAGCGCAGGACGCTTTGCAGGTGGTGATCGACACCGCTAAAATGACTTTGGAATACATGGCGATTCTGGAATACGCACCTCAGCTCAAGGCGACCAATCTCACCGGTGACTACCGTATCCTCGCGGACTTCGGTGACGCAGTGCTGGCGGGCCACCCCACCGAACGCGGCGTCCAATTCGTGACTTGGGAGTGGGACTTCGACCGCAAAGGCGTCCATCACGGACATTATTTTCAGGATGACTATGACGCCGCCAAACGCGACTTCACCGTGCGCGGCGGGCTTGTTCAAAAAGACGCCCTTTTTGAGCCGGAGCAGCTTGCGGAGATCTACCGCGCGCTGGCGTTCGTCCGCGAGCAGGACGAAAGCCTTTCATTTGGACGGGATCGGGAACTGGCGGAGTTGATGGAGCAGGTCGGCGGACTGCTGCCCACGGATGCTCTGCGGCAGCGAGACGCGCCGGAACAGAGCGGCATGACAATGAAATAGGTATCCACGCGGGCCGGACAGAAATGTCCGGCATTTTTTATTTTAGGAGGAAAAGATGATGGAAATTCATGGCACGATCCACTTCAAACTCATTCTTCCGCATATCCCCGGCTTTCAGCAGGAGCCGCTGCCGGAGCCTGTTTGCAGCCATTCCCCGGAGTGCAAGGACTGCCCCTATCCCCGCCACGGTTTTCTCTGCTGGGGCGCGGACGGAACCTGCCTGCGGAGCCGAATGAACGAGATCAACGAAAAAAAGGAGGACAATGATCATGATGAGCGCAGTTTTGAGTAGTCCCAACCACCCGGAATACGGTGTGGCGACCATCCCGTTCCCCATTCCGCATGACCAGTACACATACTGCATGGAACTGCTGAAGGCGTTGGAGATCGGCGATGCGGTCAAGGCCGACTGCAAGGTGGAGGAGATCGACAGCTTCTATACTGTTCTCAAGCGAGTGGAAATGCTCACGGTCAACGTGGAGGAGCTGAATTACCTCGCCAAACGGCTGGAAAGCTTCGACACCGGCGAGGCCGCGCAGTTTCAGGCCATGGCCCACAAGCTGGAGCTTTTTGAACTGAAGGATCTCATCAACCTGACCTTCTGCTGCCAGCAAGCCACGGTCATCACTGACTTTTCCGACCTCGCCGCCATCGGCCGCGACCATTACATGAACCTGCACGGCGGCAGCGCAAGTGTGGATGAACTGAACGCGCTGGACGGCGAGGAATTGGCACAGCGGCTCATTGAAAGCGGCAGCGGCACGATCACGCCCTACGGCGTGGTCTACGACAACGGCATGAAGTTATCCCCGAACTGGACGGCATATCCAACGAGGTATTCGAGATGCTGGACTTCGC
>ERZ1504246.997-NODE-997-length-8331-cov-2.628323_pt1 | contig 8331 bp, 8 predicted proteins | sample MGYA00575509_ERZ1504246 | MGnify/ENA primary metagenome ERZ1504246 (study PRJEB39906, sample SAMEA3182115) | gut metagenome | biome: human; feature: gut; material: Stool; isolation source: human stools | place: Canada | collected 2013-06-11 ... | reverse complement strand
GTCGAAATTGCCCCACACCAGAGCCACGTAGCGGCGCTGGATCGTGTGGTCGAAGAACTGTTTGGCCAGCCGCGCGTGGGTCTGCTCGTCCTTGGCGATCACCAGCAGCCCCGAGGTGTTCTTGTCGATGCGGTGCACCAGTCCCGCGCGGTTCTGTTCTTCGGCCGGGATTCCCTGCTTGTTGAGGTGGTGCATCAGCGCATTGACCAGCGTGCCGCTGTAATTGCCCACCCCCGGGTGCACGACCAGTCCGGCCGGTTTGTCCACGAGCAGCAGCCATTGGTCCTCGTAGGGGATGTCGAGCGGAATGTCCTCGGCGACGAGCTCCACCTCGCGCCGCGGGTAGGGCATCACGATCTGGATGCGGTCGAGCGGCTTGACCTTGTAGCTCGACTTGGCCGCCTTGCCGTTGACGAGGATGTTCCCGCTGTCGGCCGCCGCCTGAATGCGGTTGCGCGAGCAGTGCTCCATCCTAACGGTCAGGAACTTGTCCAGCCGCATGGGGGTCTGGCCCTTGTCGGCCGTCACCGCAAAGTGTTCGTAGAGGCCCGCTTCTTCTTCGTCCTCCGCATCTGCCGGAACGGCGTCCAGCTCCGGGTCGTCGATGGGGTGTCTGTCGGTCATCAGTCGAAAAATCCCTCGTTATTGTTTGCGGGCCGCTCCTCGGCGGGTTCCGCCGAAGCCTCCTCCAGGACCGTCCGGGCGAGCGAATCGGCCCGCTGCTGCTCCTCGGCCCGGCGTTCCTCGGCGGCGACGGCCGCCTGCTTCTCGGCCTCGGCCCGGTAGCGGGCGAGTTTCTTCTCGTCGAGCGTCAGCCGCAGGTCGACCTTCGATCCCAGCGCTGCGCTGCGCTCGGCGCCCGGCGTCTGGATGTAGACGCGCGTGTCCTTCTGGTTGAGCAGGTTGACCCCTTCGTCGAAGTCCACGCGCCCGACGTTGAGGCCCAGTTCCCAGAGGCGGCCCTTGGCCTGCGCCAGCGGCAGCCCCACCAGCCGCGGCACGATCGTCGTGCCGTAGCCCTCTTCGACGCCCACGTAGAGCGTCACGCCGGAACCCATTTCGGCCTCCATGCGGGTCGTGGGGGTCACGGGTTTGCCTTCGCAGTACTCCTCCAGCACGTAGTTCGTGGCCATGTCGGCGCGGTAGACCAGTTCGGCGATCTCCAGTCCGGCGATTTCGAGCATGTTCTTGGCCTGCCGCAGCGAACGCCCGGCCACGTAGGGCACGGGGACCATCTTCTGACGGAAGGAGTTGATCGTGATGTAGACCGTGCGTCCGGGTTTCACCTCGACGCCCCCTTCGGGCAGCTGGTCGAGGACGATGCCCCCTTCGTAGGCGGGGACGAACAGCGAGTCGTTGATGTGCAGTTGCAGGTCGTGCTTGCGGGCGATGCGTTGAGCTTGGTCGAGCTGAACGCCCGAGAGGTCGGGCACGGTGCGCCGCGCGCCGTGGCGTGTGCCCAGTTGCATGAGGATGTGCGCGGCGACGGCCATCGCGAGGATGATCGCCGCGATCAGCGCGAGGTTCCACAGCAGCGGATGCCGCCGGAGCCGGGACAGGTAATTCTGGGGTTTCTCCATAGATCGCAGGTTATTTCGGGGCCTTCCGGTAAAGGTAGACGGCGATGCCGAGGTAAATGATATTGGGCAGCCACACGGCCAGCCCGGGCGGGAGGGTTCCGCTTTTGGCGAACTCCTCGAAGAAGCGGTTGAAAAGGATGTATGAGAAGCAGAGTCCCGTGCCGATGCCGATGTGCAGGCCGGTGCCGCCGCGGACCTTGCGCGAGGACAACGACACGCCGATCAGCGTCAGGATGAACGTCGAAAGCGGATAGGCGTAGCGCGCGTGCTTCTCGACCTCGATGAGGTTGATCGAGTCGGAGCCTTTGGCCCGCTGCTGGTCCAGGAAGGCGTTCAGCTCCGAGATGTTCATGGTCTGGATCAGGTCGTTGATCTCGCCCAGCTCGGTGGCTTCGAGGTTGATCAGCGTGTCGAGGTTGCGGAACTGCTCGAAGGTCTCCGTGCCCGCGGAGTCGAACTCCCGTTTGGTGTAGCGCGGGGCGGTCCAGCGTTTGGTCTCGGGGTTGAACTTGGCGTCCGAGGCTTCGAGCGAGTGGGTCATCGTGCCGCTTTCGTAGCGTTCCAGCACGAAGAACGAGGCCTGGCGGGCGCCGTCGTTGTAGCCGCGGATGTAGGCGAAGATGCCCGGCTCGATCTGGCGGTAGATGTGTCGGTCGTATTTGGTGTTCTGCTTGCGTTTGATGTATTGCTGCTCGAAGGCGACGATGTGCCGCTGCGAAATGGGGATCAGCCAGAGGTTGAGCGTCAGCGACAGCGAGGCGATGATCAGCGCCCCGAGGAAGTAGGGCCACATCAGCCGGCGGAACGACATGCCGCCCGAGAGCATGGCCACGATCTCGGTCTGGTAGGCCATCTTCGAGGTGAAGAAGATGCAGGCGATGAAGGTGAACAGGCCGCTGAACTGGTTGATGAAGTAGGGGATGAAGTTGAGGTAGTAGTCGAGGATGACCGATTTCAGGGGTGCGTGCAGCTCCGTGAAGTCGTCGATCTTCTCCACGTAGTCGAAGACCACCACGATCACGATGATCATGGCGATGGCGAAGAAATAGGTCGACAGGAACTTGCCCAGTATGTAACGGTCCAGAATCTTGAACCCCGGAAAACGCATTTTCATCTCTTCGGTTGTCAATATTTTTCGAATGCGATCCATTCGGTTTGGTCCGGATCGTCGATCGCAGGTCGTGCGAATCGGTACAACTCTCCGCAGCCGTGGATGACAGCTGTATCGCCTTCGAAGCGAATGAATGACCAGTAGATGCCGTCCTCATCGAAGACGCACTGGTCGGGGCTGAATTTCGAGTCGTCGATTTTCAGCGGTTCGGCGCTCTCGGCGCGGTTGTCGGGGGCCATGTAGGCGGTGTGTTCCCGCGCGTTGGCCATCATGCGGATGTTCTGCGCGAAGAGTCCGCCGCGTTCGTTGAACCGTAGGCGGGCGGCCCGGCAATAGACGAATCCCGGCTCGATGTTGAACGTATAACTGTGCCGGTTGGTACCCGCTTCGAAACTGATGCTCCCGTTTTCGCAGCGGCATCTCGTGCCCAGACTCCACTGTTGGATGCAGGAGCCGATCTCCAGCGGCGAGGCTTTCAGCATCTCGTAGGGAGCGGAGACCGCGAAGCTTTCTATCTTTTCGAGCATCCGTTCCCGGCCCTCTACCACGATGCGCAGCCGTCCGTCGGGCTGTACGGCCCCCGGGTCGGCGTACTGCCGCGCTTCTCCGGGCCTGTGGACATACTGCATGAGCACCGAGTCGGGCGTGAATACGGTTTTGCCCAACAATACGGTGTCCGTGGCATCCATGCGTTGCAGGAGGGAGGTCGTCGTGTCGCCGTTGCTCTCGAACAGCAGCGCGAAGCGTTCCGTGCGGAGCAGTTCGCAGTCCCTGTCGGCCCAAACGCCGACCGCCGAAGGTGCCGCCGCCGGTCTGTTCCCCGAACAGGAGACGCTGGCCGCCAGGGCCCACAGCCCGAACAGGATGACTTGGATCGTTCGTTTCATAATTTTCTTTACATTAGGTTGTCCGGAAAAGTCCCTTTACAGTCTTCGTGTCAGTTTTTCGACCATTCCCTCCTTCCACGCCCTGAAGTCCCCGGCGAGGATGTGCTCGCGCGCCGCCCCCACGAGCCGCAGGTAGAAGGCGATGTTGTGCAGCGAGGCGATCTCGGCAGCGAGCATCTCGCCGCAGACGCAGAGGTGGTGCAGGTAGGCCTTCGAGTAGAGCCGGTCGACGAAGGCCGTGCCCGCGGGGTCGACGGGCGAGAAGTCGTCCTCCCCCTTCTTGTTGCGGATGTTGATCGTCCCCTCCCACGTGAAGAGCTGCCCGTTGCGGCCGTTGCGCGTCGGCATCACGCAGTCGAACATGTCCACCCCGCGCTCGATGCCTTCGAGGATGTTCACCGGCGTGCCTACGCCCATCAGATAACGCGGACGGTCCTCCGGCAGTATGGCGTTGACCACTTCGATCATCTCGTACATGACCTCCGTCGGTTCGCCCACGGCCAGTCCGCCGATGGCGTAACCGTCGGCGTCGTACTGCTTCACGTTCTCCGCGGCCCGGGCGCGCAGGTCCGGGTAGGTGCATCCCTGCACGATGGGGAACAGCGCCTGGTAATGGCCGTATTTGGGACTGGTCCGGTGATACTGGTTGAAACACCGGTCGAGCCACCGCTCCGTGAGGCCGAGCGACTTGGCGGCGTATTCGCGCGGGGCGTCGCCCGGGGGGCATTCGTCGAAGGCCATCATAATGTCGGCTCCGATCGTGCGCTCGGTGTCGATGACGCTTTCGGGCGTGAAGAGGTGCTTCGAGCCGTCGATGTGCGACCGGAAATGGCATCCCTCCTCTTTCAGCTTGCGGCACGCGGCCAGCGAAAAGACCTGAAAGCCGCCGCTGTCGGTGAGCATCGGGCCTTCCCAGGTCGAGAAGCGGTGCACGCCGCCGGCGCGTTCGAGGATCTCCGTGCCGGGGCGCAGGTAGAGGTGATAGGTGTTTGCCAGGATGATCTGCGCGCGGGCTTCGTCGCGCACGTCGCGGTGGAAAATGCCCTTCACCGTCGCGGCCGTGCCCACGGGCATGAAGATCGGGGTGCGGATGACGCCGTGATCCGTATGCAGTTCGCCCGCGCGGGCGTGCGACGAAGGGTCTTTATGTTGCAGGATGAATTTCATACTCATATATTCGGCAAAAATACACAAAATATTTCTATCTTTGCGCATATTTCGTCAATATGCAACTCTTCGAACAAATTCTGTCATGCTACGGCTGGGAGGGTGCGGCCCTCGCGGGGGCGACGCTCCTGATGCTCGGCGTGCAGTTGTACTACTATATTTTCGTCTACGGCCGCATTCCCGGCTACAAGAACAACCGCCGTCCGCAGACGATGGACCGCGAGCCGCCCGTGTCGGTGGTGGTACCCCTCTTTTCGGAGGACTATTCGTTCGTCGAGGAGCGTCTGCCGCTGATCCTGGCCCAGAACTATCCCGATTTCGAGGTGGTGATCGTCTACGTGGGCCACGACTCCGATTTCTACGAGGACCTCGTGCGGCTCAAACAGTCGTTCCCGCAGATCGTGACGACCAAGATCCACCTCGACCCGCGCTTCCCGATTTCGCGCAAGATGGCGCTCAACGTCGGCATCAAGTCGGCGCACCACGAGCATATGGTCTTCACTTCGACCGACGCCTGCCCGCAGACCGACCGCTGGCTGTCGCTCATGGCCAAGGGCTTCACGCGGGGCGAGATCGTCGTGGGCTACTGCGGCGTGGAGCGCAAAAAGGGCTTTTCGAACTACATGATGCGCGCTTGGCGCATGATGCACTCGGCCGACTGGATCGCCCGGGCCGTGCGGCGCCGCGCCTACCGCGGGACGCTCCACAACTACGGCTTCACCAAGAGCCTCTATTTCGGGGCCAACGGCTTCAGCCACCTCAATATGAACATCGGCGAGGACGACCTGTTCATGCAGCGGGTCATGTCGCGCGACAACGTGAGCGTGATCCTCTCTGCGCGAAAAAATGTGGGGCGGCATGGGCTGGTGGATGAGCCAGCTGCGTTATTTCGGCTCGGCCTTCCGCTTCTATCCCCGCGCGGTGAAGACCTTCGTCCGCTGGGAGATCGGTTCGCGGGTGCTCTTTTTCGCCACGGTGGTCTGCGCCCTTGCGGTCATGCCTCCCGAGTACAAGCTCGCCGCGCTGCTGCTCGCCGTCATCCGTTATGTCGTCGTGGCGTTCGAAGTGCGCCGCATCGCGCGGCGGCTGGGCGAGGGCGGCATTGCAGGGCGTTACTTCATCTACGACCTGCTCGGCCCGCTGTGGGCCGCGGCGCTGGGGGCGATGCTGCTCCGCCGTGACAACCGCGTATGGAGATAGCCGACTATATCGTAGCCGAAGACCGTGAGCTGGTCGACCGGGTGCTCAAGGGGGACAACGACGCCTTCGAGTACCTTTTCAACCGCTACCGCGACGCCATCCACCGGTTGTTCGTGCAGCGGCTCGGCGGTGTGAACGATGCCGACGACCTGTTGCAGGAGACCTTTATCAAAGTCTACATCAACCTCCACCGGTACAGTGCGGACTACACCTTCGGGCAGTGGGTCTACACCATTGCGCGCAACACGTTCATCGACTTCGTGCGCCGCCGCCAGGACGACCTGCCGATCGACGAGCGTTTCGCCGCCCCGGCGTCGAACGCCCCGACTCCCGAGGAGAGCGTCATCAACCTCCAGCAGCGGTCGCAGATCGAGCACTATCTCGAACACCTCGCGCCCCGTTACCGGCAGCTGATCCTGATGCGCTTTTTCGAGGAGTACTCCTACGAGGAGATCGCGGCGAAGCTCTCGCTGCCGCTCGGGACCGTGAAAACCCAGATACACCGCGCCCGCGAACAGATGTGCCGGCTCATCGCCCAGGGCGACGAGCGATGAACGATTCACGATTCACAATTCATAATTCACAATTGGAGCTGATAATTAAATATTTCCCGGACTTGACCGGGCGTCAGAAGGAGCAGTTCGCGGCGTTGTACGACCTCTATGCCGACTGGAACGCGAAGATCAACGTCGTTTCGCGCAAGGATTTCGACCAGCTCTACCTGCGTCACGTGCTGCATTCGCTGGCCATCGCCAAGGTCTGCACGTTCGGCGACGGAGCGCGGATTCTCGACGTGGGGTGCGGCGGCGGATTCCCTTCGGTGCCGCTGGCGATCCTCTTTCCGGAGGCCCGTTTCACGGCTGCGGACTCCATCCGCAAGAAGATAACCGTGGTCGAAGGGGTTGCGGCGGGCCTCGGGCTTACGAACCTCACGCCCCGCTGCGTGCGGGTCGAGACCCTGACGGAGCGATTCGACTACGTCGTTTCGCGCGCCGTGACGGCCATGCCCGAATTTGTCGGCTGGATTTGGAACCGGCTCGAAAAGGGACAGAAAGGGTCGCTGCCCAACGGCATTCTCTACCTCAAGGGCGGCGACCTGGCCGAAGAACTGGCCCTGACCGGCAAACGGTGGCATGTCTACGACATTCCGCGCTTCTTCGGCGAGGAGTTCTTCGAAACCAAGAAGGTGGTCTATACCCCGAGGTAGGGCTTGATTCGCAGCCGGTGTTCCGGATCTCTTTCGTGCGGGGCGGAAGCTGCTGCCGGCGGCCGTGATTGTGCGGACAAGCGTCGGGAGGGCCTTCGTTCCGAAGCCTTTAAGGCTGCTGCTTGTGCGGCTTCTGCCGGGCGATGATCGTGCGGAGGTTGTCCATGAAGGTCTCGGCGTCGGCCGCGCCCTGGATGCGTCCCAGCAGTTCGCCCCGGGTGTCGAACACGAGGTAGAGCGGAATGGCGCCGCGGCCGTATCTCTTCATCAGTTCGCGGCCCGTGGTCTTGTCCGTGTCGTATTTGGCCGCCACGAACCGCTGGTCCATGAACTCCCCGACGTCCTTGCGCGAAAAGACCTGCCTCTCCATCATCCGGCACGGGGGACACCAGCTGGCATAGAGGTCGATGAAGACCAGCTTGCCCTGCTTGATCGCCATTTCGCGCACGGCGTCCGTCGATTTGGTCTCGAACTTCACCTGCGCCTGCGCCGCGCCCGTTCCGAGTGCGAACATCAGCAAAAAAAGTAGCTTTTTCATACGAATCGAGTTTTCCGGTGATGGGTGCAAAAACCGAACCGGCCGTTTGAAAAACGGCTTTTAAGGGTAGCGGCGCAGAATTGGCCCGACAGCGCGATAAGCCCCCCCCCTAAATCCCGCCTTTTAGGCGGGTGCTCAATAACCCGCATGCGGCCTGGATGTCCTCGCCCCGCGAGGCGCGGATCGTGGTCTGAATGCCGCGGGCGGTCAGCGCGTCGCGGAAGCGGACCATCGCCTCGTCGCCGGGCGAGAAGTAGGGCGAGTCGGGAATCCGGTGGAAGCGGATCAGGTTGATGCGGCATTTGATGCCGTTCAGCAGGCGCGTCAGTTCGCGGATGTGGCGCGGGGAGTCGTTCAGCCCGCTCATCACGATGTATTCGAACGACACCCGCCGCTGGTGGGTGAAGTCGTATTCGCGCAGGATCGCGGCGACTTCGGCGATCGGCCACGCCCGTTCGACGGGCATGATCTCCATACGCTCTTCGTGGAAGGGGTTGTGGAGGCTGACGGCCAGGTGAACCTTCGTCGCGTCGAGAAAACGCCGCAATTCGGGCACGACGCCCGCCGTGGAGAGCGTGATGCGTGTCGGCGACCAGCCGAAACCCCACTCGGCGGTGATTATCTCGAGCGCCCGCAGCACC
>ERZ1504246.977-NODE-977-length-8515-cov-4.318913_pt1 | contig 8515 bp, 7 predicted proteins | sample MGYA00575509_ERZ1504246 | MGnify/ENA primary metagenome ERZ1504246 (study PRJEB39906, sample SAMEA3182115) | gut metagenome | biome: human; feature: gut; material: Stool; isolation source: human stools | place: Canada | collected 2013-06-11 ... | reverse complement strand
CCATAATCACTTTTTCTGAGTATGGCAAATTAATAAATCTCTCTACCACTTTTATGAGAGCTTGTTTATCCTTTACAGGAAATAAAAAACCTGTCTTACCATTATTGATAGCCTCACGAACACCTGGAATATCCGAACCAATACATACACGCCCCATAGCACTATGTTCAAGTACAACATTCGTCATTCCTTCATAGTAACTAGCATGTATGACAGCATGAGCACCCGCTATACAAGGTTTCATATCCATTACAGAACCGGCATATTCTACAATCCCTTTCTTCTGCAAATCATCTACACGTTGACGATAAAATTCTTCATCATATTCTCCATAGATAACAAAACGAGTATTTGCATATTTTGCTTTAATAACTTCCGCACAAGTCAAAAACTCGTCAATTCCCTTAATACGAACAAGTCTACCGACATAATTAAATATAATCGGTATCGTTTCATCTGGATAGTCAACATAAGCAAAAGAATTAAGATTTACTCCTGAACCAGGAATATCTCTATAGTTTATTTTATTCTTCAGAAGTTCATTTAGCACATCTCTTTCTCTACTATTTTGATACATCATACAAGATGCATCTCTAAATCCCAACTTATATAAAATTTTAAGGCAAATACCTACAATTGGATTATAGTTTGATGGCTCTAACAGTCCTGCATTATTTACAATATAAGGTATTTGTAGTAACCGGCAAGCGATACCACTGTATAACACACTTTTTGTTGTATACGATAATACTATATCAGGTTTTCCTGTCTTGAAAATTTTATAATATGTTTTGATTAAGCTTAGATCTTTAAAAGGATTAGTTCCACGCCTATCCATCATGTGCCCAATGAAGTGGCAACCTCTTTCTATGAAAAACTGAATCTTGTCGCCCGGAGGACATACAATAGTAACATCAAAACCAATCTTTAGCAATTCTAAGATTAGCTCACTTCTGAAGTTATAAAAGTTATAATCTTTACAAGCTACCAAAAAAACTTTTTTTTTACCAATCATCAAATAGTTCTTTTTATTGACTCCTTAAAACCTATAGAACAATAACTATTGTCTTTATACTTAGAGAACTCTAAATCATAATAATCATTCGCAAATGCACGCTCAACCTTGTGACTTAACTTCATCAAGACTCTTATTATCCAATCAAACCCATGAATAACTAAAGTTTTTTTCCCCTTAGCCATTCTTACATTTCTAATAATCTCAACAATACTTGTATGCCTAGCATTTTGTGGATGAAATATTCCTGAACTTTGATTTTCTATAATCTCACAAATAAAGTTACAAAGATTATCTATAAAAATAACACTTTTAGTATTACTGAAATATGGAAATATCGGAAAAAACTTAGATAGTTTAATAAGTAATGCAAAATTCCCCTTACATCCTTTACCATATACAACTGGTGGTCGGACCGATACAACTTTAAAATCCGGTGTGGCCATAGCTTGAATACCTTTGTCTGCCAATAGTTTACTCTTTCCATAAAAATTCTTCGGATTCTCCTGAGAACAGCTATAAATTCGTTTTTGAGTATCGCCAAAAACATTCATACTACTCATATAGATGAACTGTTTTACGCCATTAGCTTTTGCTTCTCTGCATAAATCAATAGCAAGATTCGTATTTACTCGGTAAAATAAATCTTCCATATCCGGAGTAATTTTAACATGGGCAATACCGGCTACATCAATAACTGAATCTACACCACTAAAATTTACATCCACAGGCTTATTCTTAATGGCATCTACACATTTCACATCATGCCCCCTAACCATTAAAGCATCTCTATAATGATTACCAATATAACTACCGGTTCCGTATATTAAGATTTTCATAACAGTACCTCACTTAAAACTTTCCCAATTCTTAGTCACTTCATCCCAAGGTGCTCTATCCTCCTTATCATAAATGTACACACATTTAGCATCTTTGAAATCCCTTAGCCATTCTGCAATACTTACCATACCACCCTCCACTCGTTTACCATAATCAATTACTTCACTCATACTGGTGAACGGTTCAAAATCTTTACGATCTGAAGGATCTATATAGCTATTCTCCATACCTTTTACCCAAAGGTAATCCAATGGCATTCCGGCAAATTTACCGGTAGGATTCCATGCAGAAGCGCGAAAATTGGTTTCCATGAAATAAAATGTTCCATCCTTATCTATCAAGAACTCAACCTCGAATATTCCCTCAAACCCAATCTCCTCAAACATCGCTTGCAACTTACGTTCCATTTCCTTATCTGTAAACATACACACATCATGATAGGGACTATAATATCCTTGAATCAGATATTTCCAAGTCATCTGTGTTACAATATGCATGTCCCTACCCCGGTTGATGGTATAGCCTTCAAGAGCCATCTCATTTTGTTTATCCACAAAATGTTGAATCATGATAAACGGACTTGAAATTTTAGTAATTGCATTTTTCAATTCATTTTCGTTCTGACACACATATACATCATCTTTCCAACTACCTGAATTTGGCGATATATCCTTTGTAATGATAGGATACCACAAATCTTTTGGAAGGTCATCATTTTTACTTATCACATAGCTATCTAAAACATTAAAGCCATGTTTCTTCGCAAGCTGCTGGATATTATATTTATCCATAAACTCATTAATACGCCCAGTTTTTCCTGCATTGTAAGCAATAAATTTACCCTTCCATTCATCATAGTGGAGATCAAAATAACCTACCGACTTGTCATCGGAAAACACGATATAAGGTTTATGATCTGAATCAAAATTCCCATATTCATCCAACAGGAGCCGGAACCCCTCTTCTACTGAATCCACCCTGTGTAACTTTGATATATACTTACTAAAAATCGCCACCTCGTAACGTCTCTTTACAGAAATGTATACAGGGTTTATTCCACTCTCTCCAAAAGCACGAATCATATTCAGCGGATTGTAATGTTCTAAAGCAAATACAATGCACAAGTGCCCATTATATGAATTATTCATTGTGTATTACTCTTGATAGATATTTTATTTCTTCTTTTCCATATCTTTGATCGATAGTAATTGGAATCATATATTTAGAAATCCAATATTCAAAACTATTTTCCGGTTGTTCATCACAGATATAACTCCACCAATGACCTTGAAAATGCTTTGCATCAAACAAACGTTGAATTAATTGTTCATCTTCAACGACTAACGGATAAACCATCGGAACCGTATCTTCATCGTAGTATTGAAGAGGGTTTATTTTATTTATACAGCCAAGCATATCATGTGCAAATACAAAATTATCCCTTCTGCAACGCTTTATATACTCATAGTCTGTTCCATCCAATATAGCACGTGTCAATTTTGACATTTTCATAACAGGTTCACCGTCTATTCTATGCTCATTTATAGAACGAGCTTCATAAGCTTTCCCTTCGCAACCATACTCTATGCGCATTAACAAAAAAGTGGCAGTGTCACTCGAATAACATTGTGGATACTTCTCAACATATTTATGAGCGTCTTTACCAATCACATACGCACCATCGGGAGTACCTACAAACTTTCGGCAAGAATAAATATTCATAGCACCATCAATAGGTTTATTAAAGAAAGCTTGGCAATTATCTATAATAGGATTCTTGCTTTGATTTGCTAAATCCACCATACGTTTATGTGACATCACTCCATAATAATTTACAAAGAGAACAGCTTCATCATCCATCGGACTTAAATCTATGGGATTAAAGTTCCAATCTGTATGATAATATTTTACTTCCACCCCATATTCCAACAATGTTTCACGCACTGTATCACATTGATAATATGGGATCCATATCGCCTTACATCCTGTCATTCGGAAAGCATGCCATATGGCAGCCCTTCCAGTATTCAGCCGCGCAATATCTATATCTTGGTTATAAAACTCTTTTCCTTTATAAAATTGAAGTTCTATAAATGATCCTATTTCCATTAATTAAATATGGTATTTATTATTTATAGAAAAATAAAAACTTTGATTATATCATTTTTTTAAGAATCTTACCGGTTTGCAAGGATTACCAACAGCAATACAATTATCTGGAATATCCTTAACTACCACACTACCGGCACCTATAGTAACGTTATTGCCAATACGAACATGTCCCACTATGGTCACACTCGCACCCAAAGAAACATTATCGCCAATCACTGGACGCCCATTAGATTTTGCCCCTAAAGTAGTACAATGTATACACGAAAAGTTCTCACCAATAGATTCGGCATTCAAAATAGTAGCGTAAGGATGAGACAAAAGCATTCCAGCACCGATTTTTGTTGTAAAAGAAATTGTAAAATATCTATTTCCTGGACGATACCATCCTATTAACGTTGCTGGAATAGCTCCTATACGATGATAAAACAACGTACGAAAATATGAATTAGTATGCAAGAAAAATATTAATCCCGTCCACTTTCCTAATTTTATATGCTCATGAGTTCTCATTCTCAATATATCACTAAATATCATCTTCTTGTCCATTATTATAACAATCAATAAATGAGGAGCATAAAGGAATGAAAATAACAGACTACAGAAAAGTCTCCAATAATCACGTATTTGTTGTTTTACCATATATCATATAATCAACTGATTAGCTAATTTTGGGAATCCAATATTGTTCTACGCTCTTCTTTTGTAGGAATATAACTATATACTATTATTGCGATTTCCGACAAAACATTAATGCTTGAAATTTAAAGTTCTCATAAATGGTTTCCAATTGAACTCTTATTTATCTAGCTTAATCTGTCTCAGCCTCCTTATAAAGATAATCTATCAAAGCATCTAAATCGACTTTTTGTTTAGTAGCCACCTTATTAAATTGATTCACCCCACGTTTTGCATATTCTCTATGAACATCCATATTACAAATATACAATATACGAGCTGCAATCTCTTCAATAGAAAAAGGATTAAAATAAATAGACGCCCCCTCACAAATTTCTGTAATACTTGCAAATGCTGATGCTAAAACAGGTACTCCGTAGTGCATAGCCTCAAGTGGCGGATAACCAAAACCTTCATTCAATGAGGGATAAATCAAACAATAAGCATCGTGATAAAGCTGTTCCAAATCTGCATCCTCTAGATAATCAAAAAATTCAAAATTCTCTTTACACTTAATCTTATAACGAAAAATCTTACTAGACTTTGCTCCAGCTATCCTTACCTTATACCCTTTTAGATAACCTCCTTGAAAGAGCATATCTAAAGCTTTTATAGCACGAAGATTGTTCTTCTCAAAACGGTTACCGCTTACAAGGAGAAAATATTTATCAGTATACTTTAAACTTAGTTCCTTATCAGATGAAGTTGAAGGACTATAAAATACTGGCACCTTTCGATCCTTGAAAGATGGGAAATAAGCCTTTATAGCACAAGCTGTATGATTACTTACTGTAATAAAGCTAAACTTAGAATTATTCCACTCTTGAAGATAATACTTACATAACTGTTTCTTAAAAGTAAGTGGAACTAAATATTTATAGAAAAAAATACCCAAATCTTTCCATGAAAGATTCTTATATAAAAAGCAATATGGATCAGCTGGAGTCTCTAAACGCCGAAGTCCGTGAATAGTACCAATAATCTTACATTCATCAAATTTAAATAGCGGCATATTAGGAAGTGGTGAATATATTAGCATACTACCTGTTTCATGTAGTATTTCACTCAACTGTGCACTATTGATGTCATATAATTCATCTCCGACTGCATCTTTAATTAATGGATTAATCCACCTATTTCCATCATAATAACAGGCTACAGGAAGCCTTCTCTCTAATATTCTTCTTAAAATAATTTCTCCATATTTGCCTCCTCCATGCCGTTTGACTCCATGAGCTGGCTGTGTAGCTGTAAGATCAAATAATATTTTATTCATGTATATGTTGTCACTAATTATACAGATCTCAAATAGTTAATAATATTTCTGTTGATTTAAGCAACATCTTCTATTTTTGATACATACTTATCTATAAATATGCCGCAATACTTCTTCTTGAGATTCCCAAAAGAACTGCATTTTGGGAGGATTATCCAGTTTAACAAGTTTGTGAAAACCTGTAACAATTGATTCTACAGACGTATCTGGTATTACAACCCCATTTTCTGCTCTTACTACACGCATAGCACCTACAGTATCGTTAGTTAACACTAACGTTCCACTATCCATTAATTCATAAAGTTTATTACTCGCACAGAAATAAGAATTTAAATTAGGATCATCATAAAAACAGACTCCAATATCTGCAGATACAGCCAATTTTTTAATCATTTGGTGAGGTAGAGGATTAAGAATATAAACTCTTTCCTCTAATTTATTTTGATTAATCATATCCCCCGTATATAATACTAACTTACGATTACCTCTTTTTATTTTAAGTTCTGTTTCAAATAAATCATCTGTTCGGGTTACAAATTTTGTAGGAAAATTCTCCAATAGATATAACTTACCTTTAGCCTTTGGATATCGAAAACTGAAATATCTAAGTCTATCAATTTGTGGAATAATGATAGCATGAAGATATGGAACCATATAATACTCAATATATTTAATTATTTTATTTTTTATACCAATGACACATTCTATAGCTAGTTCATGAGAGTCATAAACCACTTTCTTTGTCTTAACAAATCTTAATGCATACACCAAAGTACCAACATCATTACAGTGGATATAATCAGGATTCTCTTTCTTGATAATTTTGTTTAATTCATTTGAAAATTTTACTATTTCCCAGATTTTAGTGAAATTCATATTATCACTACTTTGTTTGTTAATAACATATACAGGATAATCATTTATTTTATTTTCACCTAATTTGTGAGTTTGTACTAAAACCACAGAATATCCAAATTTCCTCAAAGATGCTATTTCTTTACTAACACGTGCATCATACAAAATATTTCCAGATAAAAGAATCAATATTTTTTTCATTTCTTGTATGGAGATTGTTTTAAGTTATAATTATCTCTTTGATAATAAGTCCAATCATTGCCTATTTCAAAAAAGTAGTTTGTATATGGAATAAACTTATAACTTGATGTAATATTTGTATATACAAGTAAAGCAAAATAAAAAAATGATACTTTTATCACAGTTCGTTTATACGGAACAAATTTCAATATATAACCCACTGCACAACAATATAGAATTCCTACAAATAACTCAAATCTTCCAAAAATCCAAAAGGTAAGTCCTATCCTATAAAGAAATGGATATAAAACGCCACATAATAACAGAGCCTTGCCATACCTAAGCTGTTGAATTTCTTTCCGATATTTAATAATACCCAAAAAGAATATAATATGCATCAAATACCCCATACTAATACCTTTACCTAGTGTACCTTCTTCATCACTGAAATATGCATCCATATAGTACTGCGCAAAAGAGCCATCCAGTAGATTATTAATATAATTAAATAAATATATATCAATAAATGATATTGCAATATTAAATATCACAAATAAAAGAACCAGACTTCTATTCCCAATTCCTTCCAAACGAATAAAATAGATTAAAAACATCAGTATTCCTGAGTAATGAAAACAAGCAGACAATCCCGCAAAAAAGAAATATTTCATTTTCTGTTCTGAGCAATAATATTTAAAACAATACAAAGCAATACAAACAGAAATCATATTTCTCATAGGAAAATCTATGAAACCAAATAACCCTATCAAAACATAAAAATATGCTAAACTAAAATAACAATTGAACCCCACATATTCTTTAATAGCTTTTATAATTATCGTATAAAGGGCAAATTTTATCAATAGTGCAAAATGCCAAAAGTCTATTTTTAATAATTGAAAGACTGATTGTAAAATTACAAAACCCGGTTCTGTATAGAAATCAAAAGGTCTATAATCATAATACTGATACTCATAACCTCTCCAATCAGATCCTGTAGTATACCCACAACATATAAAAAATGCCATTACAAAATTAATAATGTACCACATTTTTATATTGTTTCCATTAGGGTTTCCATAATGACCTAACAGGGTTAATAATAATAAGAAAAAATAGATTATCATCCTCAAAGTATATAGGAACTTATTTCAAACTTAAACAAAACAAACTATTATTTTACCTTTTAAGTCATCTAAACTCACGATCTCACCCAGTCTACACATTTTTTATCTAACTATCTAAAACATAAAATAGCCATAACGAAATTTATTTTCTTTCAATATTTCTCTTCCACAATAATTCTATATATGAGAGAATTCTATCACACGCTATTCCATCACCATAAGGATTAATCGCTTTACTCATTTGTTCATAATAGTCCTGATCATCCAATAAAGCAGATACTTCATAAACTATCTTATCATAATCAGTACCTACTAGTTTCACAGTTCCGGCTTCCAAAGCTTCTGGTCGTTCAGTAGTATCTCGCATTACCAACACAGGCTTCCCTAACCCCGGAGCTTCCTCTTGAATACCTCCACTATCAGTCAATACAATGG
>ERZ1504246.931-NODE-931-length-8885-cov-12.171687_pt1 | contig 8885 bp, 7 predicted proteins | sample MGYA00575509_ERZ1504246 | MGnify/ENA primary metagenome ERZ1504246 (study PRJEB39906, sample SAMEA3182115) | gut metagenome | biome: human; feature: gut; material: Stool; isolation source: human stools | place: Canada | collected 2013-06-11 ... | reverse complement strand
TTCCACTGGGTGTAACAAAAACACTCAGGACACATTCGGTTATCATCAGCTTGTTTCGTAACCAGATCATTTCATCCGGTGTTGCTATATGGTCAAAATCCAATGCCGTCACACACGAGTATTCAATCAGCCCCGCACTGCTGAGTTCCCTGAATATACCGTTATAGGCAACAGCGGGCAGGAGTCTGGCTTTCCATTTCTGCATGTCACCTGGAGCTACACTTCTGATTTTTGCAATGGCTTGTTGTAACGTATAGTCTCCAAACTCATTGTCATGTAATTGCATGTCTCCCGTACGAATCATCTGTATAATATCATCCAATCCCGGATAAGTCAGGTTGTACTTTGTCCAATTAATCTTTTCTGTCAATGTTACTTTCATATTCCTTACCATAGACTTTATTACTTTTTTATCCATCTGAGATTATCAGCCGCATTGTTGGACATGTCACCGTCAATATGCTCCACTTCCGTATAGCTCTTCGGATCAGGATTGACCAGGAATGTCTCCGCAACGAGGAGATCGACATAAGCCTTCTCCCCGCCGATGATGATGTACTGTCTGCCGTTTGCCTCCCCGAATACCGGTACATTGCCTCCCTTTGCGGATGATGGCATTGCCAGACCGGTGCAGGGAACTTTTTCAAGGCTTTTTCTGATATCCGACCATAACCTGTATTTCCTGATGTCCCTCATGCCTCGTGAATACAGACCTTCATACAGGTCACAGAGGAAATCCACACTGTCGTATATCCCCAGTTCATAGGCCTTCTCGAACCATCCTGTCGCTTCCTTGTACATTACGGGAGTTCCATACAACCCTTTGAGGCGTATATGTCCCATTGTGAAAGCCGACAGTCCGTCACCTGAATCCGCAGCCTGCCTGAATAACCCGATGCCTTTCTGTATATCCTGCGGACATCCTTCCCCTTCCAGGTATATATGGCCCAGATTGGCTTTCGCTGTAGGTTCCTTTTCCGCGATACTTTCCAGAAGAGCGATTGCCCTGCCCACATCACGCTTTACAGCCATCCCTTTCAGGTAATACACAGCAACGGCGTTGATTCCATACACGAATCCCTGCGTTGCCGAACGGTCATACCATAGGAAAGCCTCATTGACATCCCCCTTATCCTCATAATACAGACCGGTTAAATACTGGGCCTCGGCATCACCTGCCCGGGCCTTTTCCAACATTTTTCTTGTTTCTTCTTTCATGTTGTTTGATTTTTAGATTTGATATATTGTTTAAGTCTCACACATCTAAGGATTTCGGGGTTTTGTCAGACGGTAGTTTTTTATGTGTGTAAGTTAAAAGAGGAGAATATGTGAGTGATGGCCTAATGAATTTGTCCGGCAGTTGTTTTGGTGTGTCAAGACTTCCCGGCAAAGGTTATCCGATGAAGATGATAGCCAGGACTGAAGGATGGAGTGTAAGTATGGTCTAGAGATAGAAAAAAGTTTGGAGTATAGAAATAATTATGAAAGGGACCATGCATTACGGTTGCTCCTCTATTCTTCTCGTTATAATATGAAGTGTTTCTAAAAATATGAGTGAATAATTGTTCTAGAGTATGATATAAAGAAGAGGGTCAAGGCAGAAAGATTTCTTGATGTTGGAATTAATCGTATGGTCAGTGTCATGCTATCAAGATACGTCATATTTATATAAAAATAATGAGAAAATCGTTATATGAGGGAAAGAGAACTAAAATACTATAAAACTTAAATGTTATACCAAATAATGTAAAATATCCCTAAAAATAAGAAGATTGACAAATAAAAAGTTCCTATGGTTAACAAAATAGTTTTTTATTTGTACTTTTATAAACCAAATAGAGACTAAATACATATGAAGATAGAAGAATTTTTAGCAGAACGATTAAGAAGCGCACATATTATGGCAGGCTAACACATATCATAATGTTTTTTCTGTAGCTCATTGCTTAACGGAATTGGAATTCTAAATTTTGAACTGTATTATGTGGGAGAAGTCATGCGGAAAATATTCTGTGCAAAATCGTTGTGCGTATTGTCTCGAATAATTCAGGTTTCTACTCCTCCTAATGCATGGATTTTAGATCTATTTACAGGTAGCAGTACAACTGGCATTCTTGCCAACCTATTGGGTAGATGTTTCCTTGGCATAGATCAAAAGGAAAAGTTTTTGAGACTAAGTATAGTTCTTCGTGAAGAAATCAATTATATCTCCAAACATAGAATCTGTTTGGGTAACTTCAAATACAATCACCTTTGTTTGAAGAAAAGGAAATTGATTGTCTTATGGAATCTTGTGTGTATTATAGGCAGAATTTGCCTTTTTAATGTTCATGTAGCAAATATATGTATTAAAATTGTACGTATAGAGAGATTTAAAGAAGGGGTAACAAATGAAGATAAGAACTATATTCGCCGAGTCTTGAATTGGATACATAGGTGAATTATTTAAACAATATGAGACTGTAGATATTTACAGAATCAATATAAAAAGTAGTGATTTTTTTAGCGATAATAATATGACAGCAATTGTTGGTACTATAAACAGGAGAGGTGTTGCATTTGCAGCTGATAGTGCAGCAACACATACTATTTCATCAAGGCATAAAATTACCAATCATGCCAATAAAATATTTGAATTATCTAAGTATAATCCTGTAGGAGCGGCTATTTGTGGAAATTTGGATTTTCTAGGAATGCCGTGGGAGGATATTTTTAAAATTTATCGCAATCAACTTAGAAATTCATCAAAGCCATTACTCAGCGATTATTCAAAGGATTTTTTTAATTTTATTAATCAGAAAATTATGCCGTCACTTTGTGATAAGCAAAAAAGTGATTTATCTTTCGTTATAAATAGTTTCTGGGAAGAAATTTTAAATTTAGCTCAAGATGATATTAAAAAGATAGGAGATACAGTTAATGATGAAACATTATATTCAGCTTTGCTGTTGAGACTTGACGAGTTCATTGATTTGTATTCAATAAAAGACAAATGTTATGGATTTGAAGATTATACATTGGAAAAATTTGTTATTTATGCAGAAGATATTATTGATAATACTTTAAAGGATTGCCTTTCTTCTAGTTGCCCTAAAAATTTTAAGGGAAAGTTTATTAGTGCTTTGTTTTTAATAATCACCTCAAACATTCATGTATATTTAATTACAACCGAGATTATTATTTGGGGATATGGGGAAGATGAGCTGTTCCCATCTTATGAATCTTTTGTTGTAAGTTTAGCTTTTGATAATAAAATAAAGTATACTAGTAAAAGTAAATATGTAGTTTCTAATGAAAATGTTGCTTGTGTAGAGCCTTTTGCACAAACAGATGTTGCAAACACTGTTGTTCGTGGAATTGATGCTGATTTACGTGTTCAATTCTACAATACCTATAAATCCTCTCTCAATACATTTAAAGATGAAATTATATCAAAACTACAGACGGCTAATGCACCAATGGAATTAATAAATATATTTCATACTTTAGATGTTGATGCTTATACTGATGTGTATATCCAAAATATGAATGAGTACATCCAAACGAATTATATCGAAAAATTAGTAAATACAATTTCTTACCTAAGTAAAGAAGATTTAGCGGACATGGCAGAAAGTCTTGTACGAATGACTTATTTGAAACGAAGAATTACTTCAGAAGAAGAGAGTGTTGGAGGACCTGTAGATGTTGCTGTAATAACGAAAGGAGATGGATTTATATGGTTAAAACGTAAACATTATTTTTCTCCAGAATTAAATCATCATTATTTTGAACGCTAAATAAATATTTATGATGACAATATATAGTGAAATATCAGAAATGTCAATATCCAAAGCTCAACAATTGGATACACACGCTGAAATTTATAACGAAATAAATCAATTAGAAGTAAAAAAACTAATTGATAAAGATTTTAGTTGTATTAAAAGTATTGATTGGGGTAATACACCCAAAGAAGAGATAGATAGACAAACATACTTTGCAATTACAGATGAATAACGTGTATTTTTTCGGGAACAGTAAATAACTAAAAACTTCATTTATGATATTTTCATCACATAATTATAAATATAAGCCTGTTGTTGAACAGGTTGCGATTAAACAGTGTGCTATTTACGGTCTGCAAAATACTTTCTATGATAGCTGGTCTATTCAACCTGATGATGGCATAATAAAAAAAATGGAAGAAGGACTCATAAATTATAAATTCTTTTTCCTTTTTTGTATTAATCAATAGTTTACAAAGTAATATGGTGAGAATGGCAAAATGTGAACTTTAAGGCTGCCCAGAATTTCATTAAGTTTATTTCAATCCGAATGGATAATTGCAATATGCCATTCCTTTTCACTCAAAATCTGTATATTGACTTGTTCTCAAATGGGCTAAATGTCGTTGTAAGGTAAATTATTGATATAATTAACGGCTCAAATACATATTATAACCTAGTGAACACATTTCATAATCTTATTGCAGTCAAACAAAGAATAGGTAATAAAATTTGCATAGAGCGTGTAGTAATATATTACTTAGAACCGATTTTCCGAATTTGCCTTTTCCACCCAGGTAGGACTTGATGTGATTCAGGCAAAGATAGTATCGGATGCCTATGAAATGACTCAAGTTCAAAAAGGAGCAAAATTTGAAAATGGTTACACGACAAATATTCTATTTAGAGGAATGTCACGTGGCAGATTACCAAATTTTCCTGTTATAGCCTTTAATTACATTCGTGGTATAGATCATGTATCGTAATCCAGTACAAACTGAAACTATTTGGTAAGTTTCTCTCAGTTCTCCTAAAGGTCATAAATAAGAAGTGCCTCTGAATTATCGGGAAGCGGGTTTAGATTTTATTCCCAGAGTTCAAGGCACGTTTCTGAATTACCCTAAAAAATAGAAAGAAGAGACAAGTCATTATAAACTCATCTCTTCCATTATCCTATCTATCTTCTGCATATCACATCATACACAGAACTGCCTTTCATGTAATCATCTACTCCAGGCTCGAACTCCTTCCACCATTTCCAGACATGCAGACCATAACCTTTCCATTGCAGCGTCTCTATCTCTGCCTTCCACTGATAAGACCATTGATTGTTGAGGCGTGGGCAAATAAGGATACGTAGATGTCTTGGAATACCTGCCATCAATTCCTCCGACAATACCTTTCCGCCCGTAGAGAACCATTGGAAACCTGGAAAAAGCCTCGTCATCCCTTCAGCCACGCCATCATCATCCACTATCACAATCCTCATGTCCGGGCGGTATTCCATTGTCGGGTTTGGAAGATGATAAAATGAAGGAATATTTTTTACCTTGGAGAATAACACTTTCAACCTTTCTGCCGCCCCTTCTCTTCTCAGCGTCTTACTCCCGAACCTTTCATTCCTGTATGCATTGCCGACCGTATACCTTATCTCATTGGTCGTAAAGTCAGGACATGCATAAGGGAGAAGTATATCAAGCGCCTCGTCTTTTTCAATACCATATTCACAGAGATTGCAGGCCGTATCATAGACATACCCGTTACGGTTGCCTCTCCTGAATCCCCCTTCCGTCCATGAGAGTATGATCCTGAGACTTTCATCCATATCAGTTATCGGGGCTGTGTAGTTGACTGTTGACGCTTTTTTTTCCACTGCTATCACTTCCGGTTTATTCCATACAAGTGCTCCAAGGTTGAGATAGAGGTCAGGATCGTAGGTGACGTTCGTATATCTTGCCACATCCTGAGCTCTTCTATCCTCATCCACACCAAAATCCTCAGCTATAGCCTTGTAGTAGAGTTTATGTCTTTCTGCGTCAAGACCGTCCGGCACCTTGACCAGTACCTTGAGACCCTTTCCGGAGATTGAGAGGAAGACCGAGTATACATAAGGGTTCTTCATCAACCGTTCCTTCTCTAAAAACACGTCCCCGTCCAGATGGTCTATGTCGATGGCCATGATACCGCTATGCCTTATCAGCCTGTCTTTCCCGCGTCTCTCGAATATGCCTGAGAATGAAAATCCGGGAGCGTCGAATTTAGCCCGGTCCAATTCCTCCCTGGTCTTGGCATTTCTAACCTTGTCCGCGTATTCCCTGTATCTGCCTTCCTGAATCAAACGGAGGGCATAATCCACACTCATCCTTTTTGCCGGGAGTGTGTTGTTCTTACTTGTATAAAAATCTATATCGTTCATTGTTGTTTGTTTTTATGTTATTGATGTGTGGAGGCGTTCGCTGTTTGGGAAGCGAACACCCCACTAAGATGTATATTAATTGATGTTTACCACTGATTACGGGTGTTTATGAGTGTTTATAGGTGTTTACTAGTGTTTAGCCTGTTTACCTATGTTTAGTGTGTAAATGAATGAACACCACTATCTATTTTTTTCTTTTGGGCCATTCTTCAGTCTTACTTATATGATATTGCCTTTATATAGTAGTAAGTAATAGGATATGAAAAGAAATAACCCAAAGAAAAGAAGAGAGAATGATGTTTTTTCTTTCTTTTGGGTCATTTCCTATTGAAACTACCATATACATAATAGGTATTTAGGGATAATAATAATGAATAACCCAAAAGAAGAAAAAAATCAATATAAGAGTGTTTATTCGTTTATATAGTGAACACTTGTAAACAGTATAAACACCCATAAACACTAGTAAACACCTATAAACACCTTAAACACCCGTAAACACTAGTAAACATCAGTAAACAATGCTAATCATCAGAAATCAACAGCAAATAATATACAATGTGAAGGGATTGGCCCTCAAAAGCCAATCCTTTCACTTTTAGCTATTCTTACATTCATCCATTCTCATCAACATCCATCCCTTTCAGCCTTTTTCCGACAGTGGCAGGTGATAGGTTCAGTTCCTCAGCTATCTTCCTGTTCGACATTCCCTGCCCATGCAATTTCCTGATCTGTTCGAGTTGCATATTGTCACCATTCTTCAACAAATCGCATTCCCTCACTGTCTGGATAGGAATTGGACTGTCTGTCCCGGTCTGATGAAGCTGTGCGGGCTGTATGAAACGGAGCATTGTAGGATCGAGCGTCTTGTCAATCACATAAGGTATCACATGGTTCCCGTCCCATACTATCCTGCCGTTCCTACTCTTGAGCTGTTTCACGTACCTGCCTGTCGAGGAATTGTTGCTGTCCGTACCTATGGCAAAGACCGACTGTACGAAATTGGTGAGCATACTTGAGCCCAGACAGTGGTTGATGTCGAGAGTGGCGAACGGCTGAATCTTCGGGGTATGGTTGACCACGAGAATTGAATAGCCCTCCTTCGCCCAGCTACAGAACTCCTGGCAGATAGGCTTCACATCCTCCGCCTTCATTCCCCCGTTATTGACAAGAAAGGTGAGGTTGTCAAGGATCAGTACCTTTGCGTTCACCCTAGTCATCATCCTCCTTATCAACGGCAGGAACTTGTCCGAATCATAGAGACCGTCTCCGATCATGCTTAAATCCGGGCGGTGGAGATCTTCGGGCCATACATGCAGTTCACCGTCCTTTGAGGTATATCTCTCCTGGAACTGCTTCATGGAGAGTTCAAGGTCGAGGTACAATACGGTTTTCCCCAGTCGCCCGCTTATATGCTCCGCTATCTGGACCGCATAGAGACTCTTGCCCGTATTTGTCCGCCCGAAAAGGATGGCGAACTCATTCTCGAACCATAGCGCGTTTCCGTTTCCGTCACCTCCCCATAATATCTCCGGTACGGGTTTCCGTTGTTCTTCCATCATCATATTGTTTAAGGATTGTCCCATTATAAAGTCAAGTTCGTCCGCTCCGTCTGCCTGTAGTGTATCTCTGGGTGTGGATGCAGGTGTTGCAGGTGTCGTGTATTCATCCTTCTTTTCCGTATGCCATTCTTTCCCGTTGCCGAAGAAGTTGAATTCCGGCACTTCTATGGGTGGCACAACAAGAGGTATGTACGGCAATGGATTTTCCGCATCATTCCAGCATTTCTCAAGACTGGCGTTAAGGGAAGCAATAGTTTTTTCATCAGGTTCTAATTTTTCAGTCATTATTTTATTACAGTTTTTAGTTATACATTGATTTAACATTCACACGTATAAGAATCTTCCGCTTTCAGCCCGCCATTTTTTGATATTAATGAAAGAAGGATGACAAAACCGGCTACTGTCCCGCCATCCTTCCCATGACTGAAAACTGAAAATTACCTGTACACAGATTAGGGCATGACTGGAAATGAAGCGCGTTTTTCATGTCCGGAGCGCTGTCATATATATGAGGTATGTTTTTTTCCGTCCTACATCTCCCCAAAGCCTTATCACTGAAGAAACAAATACTCATATGAAGGGTGTCTGAGATCCGGATACATAAGAAAGGATCAACGGCGCTCTTCTGTTTTTTCTTCTCCCTCCAAATCGCGTTTTTGCCATCCTAACCAGCTCAACGCCTAATAACTGAAACATAAATGGCACACAGCAATATGTTTGAAAATCTAATCAATAAAATATTGGGACTTGAGCGGGAGCCTATTCCCAATCGTCAGGATACTTGTACCGCACCTGATGTCACCGAAAAAGCGGTATCACACGAACTGATCCCTGAAAAATACCAAAGAGACATAGAAGCGCTCCGACAGAAATATGGAGACGCTTTTAAAACCGGTCTCTGCATCAATCTGACCCTACAAGAGGCTTTATCAATCATACATAGAGAAAGAAAACGGATTGACGCCTATTCCGGCCTTGTCTCTTATCTGAAAAGGGAATTGGGCATAACATTAACAATCACATCACAGAAAACTAAACCTAAATCATTATGAAAAACTATTTTATAGCAAACGGAGAAGTGCTCAATACAAATATGAGCATTGAAGAAATGGAATCACGGGTACAGGAATCATTGGACGA
>ERZ1504246.862-NODE-862-length-9611-cov-2.530557_pt1 | contig 9611 bp, 6 predicted proteins | sample MGYA00575509_ERZ1504246 | MGnify/ENA primary metagenome ERZ1504246 (study PRJEB39906, sample SAMEA3182115) | gut metagenome | biome: human; feature: gut; material: Stool; isolation source: human stools | place: Canada | collected 2013-06-11 ... | reverse complement strand
CCGAATTGACGTTGCGGACGCTGATGGCGTTCGACGAATTAGGCGTCCGAAGCCACCAATACCAGCCCTTTGACGTTGCAAAACCGCTGTTCGTGTAACCGTCGGCGTTGTTCACGCATTGCGCCGTAGGATAAGCGACGCGGGAAGCGTCGTTGCTGAATAGCGCAAGAAGCGTTCCTTCTGCGATATTGTTTTCATTCGCAAGCCCCACTTCGGTGGTGGACGCAAGAAACATTTTCGCCTTGAAGGTTTCGTAACTGCCGCCGTCGGTCGAAGATTTAACAACGGTCAGCGTTGTTTCCATAAGCTCCGCAACAAACTTCGGATCAAGCATTGCAAGGAAGCCCGCCCACGAAGTGTACGGATTATACGTTACGTGCGTGTTCTTCGTCGTCGGCGCTTGATCCGCGCTGTGCTTTGCGCTGTACCATGCGCCCGCCGCCGCGTTACTGTTCAGCCATTGCAGAAGGTTTGAATAGATATGTCGGTTATTTCCGTAATTCTTGCGGTCGCTGTTGCTGTTGCTCGGCTCTTTCGCGTCGGAAGCCATGTTCTGAATGATCTTTTCCGTAATCAGCGTTACGGAATTCGACGGGTAGCCGCTGTGGTTCTTGTCGGCGATCTTGAAAACGATCTTTGATCCGAAGCGCGATTGATACGCCGAAAGAACCGGAACTTCAATCTTCGCGCCCACCGTCAAACTGCCTAATGTTTTTGACATTGTGCCGCCTCCTTTGATTTCATTAAGCTGTTGTAATAATGATCCGTCCGCCGGATCAAGTGATAGCTGTTTCCCTTTTCGGCGTGTCCTCTCCAGCTTTGATAGGATTGTTCAACGGTCTTTCCGTCGATCCGTCCCGCCGCGTGAAGGGCGGCTAATTTCTTCAACTTCCGCTTCATATTGTTTTTGCTCCTGCGGCGCACCCTGCGGATCACCGCGCCGCTTTCTGTCAAGTATGTATGAAAGCCCAAGAAATCAACGCCGTGTTTTAAGGGAAAGATATTTGTTTTCGCATTCAGCGAAAGCCCGCGCGCCTGTACGAACGCTTCAATCTGCTTCCGGCACTCCTGCAAATACGCTTTGTCGTGATGGATCAAAAAGAAGTCGTCCATATAGCGCCCGTAATATTTGATACCCAGCTTTTCCTTTACGAAGTGATCCAGCCCGTCAAGGTAGAGAAGGGCGAAAAGCTGTGAAGTTTGATTGCCGATCGGTATTCCGACGTTGCCTTCGGTGCTGTCGATGATAAGATCAATCAGCCACAAAACGTCCGGATCGGTTATCTTCTCGCGGATTAAGGTTTTCAAAACGTCGTGCCGGATCGAATAGAAATACTTTGAAATATCGCCTTTCAGTATCCAGCCGTCAATTCCGTTCTTCCTGTAAAACCTCCGCATGAACTCTTGAAGCCTGTCTAACCCATAATGCGTACCTTTCCCCACCTGCGACGCGTAGTTATCGCGAATGAACGATCGTGTCAAAATCGGTTCAAGCACGTTATCGCAAAGCGAATGTTGAACAACCTTGTCTTTGTAGCTGTTCGACATAACCACGCGGCGCTTCGGTTCGTATACCTCGAACGTGTTATACGGGGACATGGTATAGCGCTTCGTTCTGATCTGCGCGCTTAATAGGTTCAGCGCTTCAAGAAGATTAACTTCAAACTTTGCCGCCGCTCCTTTCCACCTCTTGCCTTGCCGCGCCTTTCGGTAGGCATTGTATAGGCTTTCAAAACTGTGTATCTTTTCAAAGTCTGTCATAATAAAAAATCCTCGCTGTTTATAACCTTTGCCAGCCGCCGGAAGGCGGTATGCTCCGGTATCGGCGATCCTGTATTCGTCCCCGCCGTGGATAGCGGCGACGGGATACACCTTCCTTTGATGGTGGTATTCTGCTTTCGGCTGTGCCTACTCGTTCACATAGTCCACCGAAGCGGGCGAACGCCATTGTTGCCGTTGTACGCGTTGTTGTTGTTCAAAGAGCCGTCCGAATTGACGTTGCGGACGTTGTTGGCGTTCGACGAATTAGGCGTATCAAGATGTACCCCGAACGTTTTTCAAGCTCTCGTTTTGTCCCGCTTCTTCCACGCGGTCGTCATGTACTTCACTTCAAGCGCAAGTTTTGACCAATATTCGCAACTGCTCATAGAAATAAAGCCCATTTCCTGCGAAAGCTCTATGAAAAATAGAAGCTCCTTGCAATAGGTCAGCGCCTTTGCTTGTAGCTTCTGCCGTTGTCTGTATTCCTGCGCGTCCCGAAGGTCTAATTCGTTCGCTTCAAGGACGCATTCGTAAATGTCCACCGCTTTATCCTGTATGCGGTTTACCAGTGTAAAACGGTATTTCTTCGGGTAGCGTTCCGTCGAATTCGTGATCGTGAAGGTGTGCTTTACAAGGTCTTTCGCTTTCACAATCACGTTGAATTCCGTCGGTTCTTTCCGCTCCCGCTCCGGTCTTTGCATATATGCACCGTCCTTTCCGCATTCGCTCGATCATAGCGGTATCGTCGGCGCACCCGTCGAAATCGAAGCCCGCTTCGGTAACGGTCAGCGTTGCCGCGTTCCCTGTAATCGTTGTTCCTGTGATCTGCAATACCTCCGCGCCGCAAGCCGCGCATGGCGGCGAAAGCTCCGCAAAGATGTTTCCGATCACGCACGACAATTCCGCCGCCGTGCAAGCGTACCGCGTCAGCATTCGATCCTCTGCAAACTCTCGTTCCAAATGCCCGTAGACGTTACGCCGTCGAGATCATCGAAGAGGATCAAGAACGGATTTGTCGTAATGTCATTGAAAAGCACCGCTTCCAGCATGTCCACGCGCGCGTCAAGCGCGTTCGTGATATTCAGAAGATTTGTTGCCGCGTTATCGTCAAGGACGTTTTGCAAGCCGTTAAACCATGCGTTGAAGTCCGCCGCCGCCTGTGTTTCAAAATCCGCCATGTGTTGCTCGAACGCTTCGTACTGCGTGTTACCTTGCAATTTCAGCGAATTCATATACGAAACAAGCGTGTTGTACTCCGCCGCCGAAAGGGATTGATATTCAGCGAACCACGCTTGAAGCTGTGCGTTAAAAGCCGCCGTGTCGATCTGCTGAACGACGGCGGCAACAACGCCGCAAAGCGACGTGTTCAAGCGTTGATCCGTGATCTTGCTTTGCGTGATAGCTGTTACGCCCGCGCCCACGTAGATGTCCGCCAGCGCAAGCTCGTAAACGTCCGCGTCCCTCTGCAATGCGGGCGCGGTAGGGGACGCGCTGAACGAAGAAGATTTGACCTTCACCGACATAACGCGGTTTGTCAAATCCCAGCGCACGACAACGCGATCAATGCGGTTCAACTGTCCGTCCGCCGTGTCAAGCTCGACGGCAAGATTGCCCGTGTTGAAGTAGAAGTAACCGTTGATCCACGCTTTGCCCGTTTTAACGTTCAGCTTCATTCCGTCGTTTGCGACGACTTGAAGCCCCGTCGAAGGAACGGGGAAAACGCCGTTCCCGATGAACGAAGCAAAGTATTCCGCCCAATCCTCCGCCTTGTACGTGCGATCGTGCGAAACGCTGTTGAAGAAACTTGATTTTTCCATGCTGTGAAGCCCTCCTTTATTTCGTAATCTGCCGAATTTGTGTCAGAAGCGCGGGCAAGCTCTCGCCGAAGGTAATATCTATTTCTTCGCCGCTGGTTTCGTAGGTTTCCGCGATCTCCGTTATGCGAACGTCAATGCGGACGTTCCAGCGCTTATTGATACACGTTACCCGATCGCCCAAATCGTAGTCCGTGCCGTACTTCAAATTCGCGTTCGTGTTGATCTTCGATCCGAAAGCAAGCGTTTCCGCGTATTGCTCCAGCTCTTCAACGCCGCGCGCGGAAAGAAGCGCTAAATACTGCGCCGTTGTAAGCGTTACGGTCTGCCCGCTCTCGTTTTCGTATTCCTGCACGATGTCCGTTGCATTGATGAAAACTTCGTCGCGGGAAAGCCCCGTCGAACTGCCGCCGACTTCGGCAACCTTCCGCGTTACGCCTTCTTTTTCCTCTCCGCCGACGTAAGCCGTTGTTTTAAGGTTTTCAACGCTGTTCGTGTATTCCTGTTCAACGATGTTGTCGAACTCCTGCGAAAATATACAAGGCGCGTTCCCTGCGGTATTGCCCGCCGTAAGATCGCGCCCTTCGTAAACGGAAAAGGTATGCTTGCCCGTGCGGGCATTTGTCAGAACCCGAATACCCAGCTTCGCCGCCTTCGCCGCCGTTTCCGCCGCAAGCTGGGCGTTCGCGTACTGCTCCGAAGTATAGTCGATCTGCCCGCTTCCGGTGTCTGCGTCGGTCGTGGATATGCTGAAATTCGGAATATTGCGCGCCGCTCCTGCGTTCGTGCAAGTCTGCTTCACAATGGCGTATAGAATGTTCTGTGTTGTGTCCTTCGTGATGATCTGCGTTGTCAAAATGCGCTTGCCGATCCACGAAAGAAGGAACTTGCCTTGAACCTCTATTTCCTCCATGCCCTGTGAATTCTTCGTGATGTGAATATAGCGGATTTCCGCCGCTTCGTTGCCGCCGCGCTTGATGATGATATTTTCCTTCACCAGCAAGCGGGCGTGTTCCTCCGTGAAGGGAACAAGCAACTTGAATTCGCCGCAACTCCAATAACGCCGCGTCCATATCAAGGACGAAATCTTTTCGACGATCCCTTGAAGTGTCATATCGCGGCTATAAACGTATAATTCCACCGCGCTACACCCCCAAATACAAGTTATTGTGATAGATCGAAACTTCGAGATTTTCGGCGTTCGCGTCCGCTGAATAACGGAAGAGATTGTCGCCCACGGCGATCTGCAAATACGAACTATCAACGTCGAGATAGCGGAACGCGTCTGTAATCGTGCCGCCACGGTTCAGCTTCACGGCTTTTTCACCGTAGCCCGTGGAAACGGTTAAAACGTCGCCCGCTACAAGCGAAATATTCAGCTTGATAAACTCCCGTGTATCGACGTTCAGCAATACGGGATTTGTAACCGCGCCGATCGCGCGGAACTCGATCCGGATACCGCTTTTCACGTCGCCGGAATTGTAGACGTTCACAATCAGCGACGGCTGGCGATAGCCGATTTCCCAGCCGTCGTAAAGCTCCAGCCCGTCCGGAACGGGGAATTCAAAGCCGCCGATCCACGTTGCTATGTCCTCGCGCGTTTCTGTTTCCTCTCTCCAAAAGGGATTAAGGCAAGACAAGCTAACCGTGAATTGCTCGAAGATCGGCTTTCGCTTGAAGATCGGCGCGTCGTCGATCTTGCACCCGATCACCCGCCGGAAGTCGCCGAAAACATACGTCAACGTTGCTTCGTACTGCGGATTTAATATGCGGTTCAGCTTCCGGCGTAGGTTCTGCGCCGCTTGCTTGTCCCGCTCCTTGATGTATCCCACGATGTCAATATCGCGGCTTTCGATCCGATAGCCTAAGTATGTGTCGCCGTCCTGCCCCATGCTGTTGGTGCTGTAAATAGCGTTCCGCACGTCGGAAAGTCCGGTAACGTCCTTGAAGTTTACGTGATACGAAGAAGCGGGGGAAAACTCTATGCTTTCCCCGCGCTCGTTCGTGTAGATCAATTTTTCTTGTGTCCTCATGCCATAACCTCCCGCGCAATCTGCCGGAACTGCCGCGCCGCCTGTCTTTGCTGTTCGGCGTAGCTCGTTTCGTTCGCATAGATGTTTTGCACGACTTCAACGGAAGGCGTACCGCCGACGCGCGTGTCGCGTCCCTCTCCGGAACGGAATTCCGGAACGGCGTTCGACGTTTCGCGCCGGATCGAACTTTCAACGTCGCGCATTTCGCGGGCGAAGCCTTCGCCCAAGCCCTGCGCCATGTACGAACCGATACGGGCAAAAACCTTCGACGGGGAATTGATGTCCATTTCCTCTTCAACCGCCGCCACAATATCCCTCATCATAGAGCGGACGCGGCTTTCAAGCCAGCCGGACATATTTTGAAAGCCCTGCCAAATGCCGCGCACCATCTCTTCGCCCGCTTCCGTGAACCGCGATACGTAAGAGCGAAGCGCGGTAATAACGGGCTGAATGATTTGTGCAACCTTGCCCGTGATCTGCGGGATACCCGCGATCATTCCTTGCGCTATGCTCTTGTCGATGTTCGTTCCTTCGGTTACGAACTTTTGATGTTGTGCCGTGAATGCGGTAATAATGCTTTGCGCGATCTGCGGTACTTTCTGCGTGATCTGCACGATACCCGCCACCATGCCGGAAGCTATGTTCTTGTCGAAGTCCTGTCCGGCTTGATTGAAACGTTGAGCTTGCGCCGTCAGTCCGGTAATAACCCGCTCGACGATCGCGTTCACCGCTCCGGACAAGCCTTCAATGTTCGCAATAATGCCGTTGTTCACGGCGTTTACTGCTTCCGCCGCCGTCAGCGCGCCCGCTCCGCCCATTGCGGCGGTCATATCGCCTTCAACGCCGCCCATGTTGTCGGTGAAGCCTACGCCCACGCCGTCCGCCATGTTGCCGCCGATTTCAGCGAATACCGTTGACGGGGAATGAATGCCGAAGAAGTCCTTGATACCCGAAACAAGGGACGAAGCCCAGCCGGATACCTTTTCCCACAACCACGAAGCCGCGCCGCTGATACCTTCCCACAAGCCGTGAAGAAGGTTTGCACCCGCGTTTACAAGCTCCCCGTCCAGCGACGCGAACGCTTGCACAATGCCGGAAACAATCTGCGGAACTGCCTTCACGATTTCAACTATGATCGTTGGCAAATTCTGAATGAGCGCCACGAAAAGCTGAACGCCCGCCATAATGATTTGGTCGATGTTGCCGATCAGCGCGTTTACAATGCCGCTTATGATTTGCGGGATCGCTTGAACGATCGTCGTTATAATCTGCGGTAATGCCTGTATGAGCGCGACAAGAAGATCAATGCCCGCTTGAATGATAAGCGGTATGTTCTCCGTAAGCGCCGTTATAATGCCTTCAATGATCTGCGGGATCGCTTCAACAATCGTTGTGATGATCTCCGGAAGGGCGGTAATTAACGCCGTCAGAAGGTCGATACCCGCTTGAATGATCTGCGGGATTGCGGAAAGCAAACCGTCGATCAAGCTGGTTATCAACTGCGGAAGCGCCGCAACAAGAACGGGGATCGCGTTTATAATGCCTTCCGCCAGCCCTGTTACAAGCTGTAAAGCCGCGTCGATCAGCAACGGGATATTGTCGATCAGAACTTGCACGATGTCCGTTACAAGCTGAACCAGCGAAGGAACAAGCGTCGGCAACGATTGAGCTATGCCCGTAGCGATATTCGCGATCATCTTCACCGCGAATTCAAGGAAGGTCGGTAACATTTCCGTTAGCTTTTCGATCGCGAACGTAACCATACCCAGCAAGCCGTCTGTGAAGTCCTCCGCCGCACTCTCCGCACCGGAAAGCGCACCCGTCAAGCCTTTTCCGATAAGCTCGACGAACGGCGTTATTTCCTGCAAAAGCTCCGCCGCAAGCTGTTTCAGCTTTGTAATGATCGGTTCAGCAATCGCGCCCAGCGCCGCCATAGCGCTGTTCAGATTTGCTGTTGCCTTCTGTGCGTCGATAATGTCGCCGTTTACCTCTCTGTACTTGTCCGCCGCTTCGGAATAAAGCCCGTTCAACGTGGACGTGATAAGGGCTTGCCGCTCCTGCTCCGATGTGCAAGCGTCAAGGCTGGCTTGAAAATCATCTTCGGAAACGCCCGCCCAATTCAGCGCGTCGGCAAGATTGCCCGTGATTGATCCCGTTTTTGCCGTTTCGTTCGCGGCTTCGGTCAAGCCTTCAATCGGCAAGCTGTCGCCGAATGTCGCGTAAACGCCCGTGCAAATGTTTGTCCAGTCCGAAAGCTCTTTTTCGTTCGTAGTCAGCTTCGCAAGGTGGGCGGCGGCTTCTGTTGCCTGTCCGTCGTCGCCAAGAACGCCGTACAACTCCGTATAGGTGTTTTTCGCGTCCTCTGCCGAATGTCCCGCCGTCGTGAAGCTGGTTTCAAGTTTACCCATGTTTTCGCGGGCTTCGCGTGTTTCTTCGGCAAGCCCGAAGAATGCCGCACCCGCCGCCGCAATCGCCGCACCCATAGCCGCGCAAGCTGCGCCGATCGCCTTTCCTGCTTTGCCGACGGTTTCGCCGACGCTCTCCCAATCCACCTTTGAGCTTTTCAGCTTTTTAGAAGTGTCGTCGATTTCCTTTTGAATTTTCACCATGTCGGCTTTGGTGTTGTTCAGATTTGTTTGCATTTTCTGATATGCGGGATTTGTCGGTTCGATACCGTTATCGCGCATTTTCTTCAATGCTTTTTCCGCCGCTTCTGCTTTCTTCGCCTGTTCGTCGAACTGCTTTTGTAATAGCTTCTGTTTCGCGGTCAGCGCTTCCACGCTGTCTGCGTTGTCGGCGAATTCCGCCGTCGTCAGCTTCATTTCCGATCCGATTTCGCGAAGGGAAGAATTTATGTTAGTGCAAGCGGCGCGATACTCTTTTTCGCCTGTAAGGTCGATTGATGTTTTGATCTGCTCTTCTTTCGCCATTTATATCCCTCCCAGCACGTCGTCAATATCAACTTCTTTCGGAACGGGCTTGAAACGATCCGGATTGAATTCACGATGAATTTTGAAAAGCGTCAAAATTTTATACGGTGTCATGCGCCATACTTCGGCTTCGCTCCAGCGAAGAAGCGTTACGCCGATATAAAGAAGGCGGGCAAGGTCGATTATTCCTTGCCCGCTGTTGCGTTTTTTTCGATGTCCTCTTCGTCGTCCTCTTCCTCTTCGTCCCGTTCGGGCGGTTCGGGCGTTCCGTTGTTGCCCATAGAAAAGGATTTGAAGATCGCCGCTTTCACGTCGGCGAAATTGCCCGTATGAATGAGCTTGCCCACCTGTTTTTCGGTAAGCGGTTCTTCGTCGTCCGCCGCGCCCTCATTCAAAAGCACGGTCAGAAGCCAGCGAAGATTTTTAATGCTGTCCTTGCCGGAAAGCACGGTATCAAGGCGATCGAAGCCGCCGAATTTGTCTTGCATTTCGTCGATCGCGTTCAGACTGAAAAGAAGGTGTCTTTCCTTGTCCAGCATGATCGGGAAACGTCCGTCTTTAATTGCGCTCATAGCAGAATAAGGCGGGAAGCCTTTTCAGACCTCCCGCCGTTCCTCCTTTCGATATTCGATTAACCGCCCGCGTTGTTAGGCTCACGAACGGAAGTGAACCAAGCCGTCGCCACGCTGTTCGTAGGCTCTGCGACGTGTTCAGCCTTCCACAATCCGTCGGAACGCTTGATAAACTGTCCGACGATCTCCGGCGTAGTAAATTCGATACTGTCGCCCTTCGTGGTGTAGTTTTCATCGGGGATCGCGAATTTGACCTTGTAAAGCCAAATGTACTTGTACGTTCCGCCCGCCTTCTTCGCGCGGAAGCCGATTGCGGTATAGGGCGCTTCGTCACTGTCAGAACCGTAAACAACCTTGTCCGTGTCCTGCTTCTGTCCAAGCAGGGCGGCAAGATCAGCCGGAAGAAGATCGTTCACGTTCAGCGTGATTTCTCCGGATACGAATTCTTTTACAACTTCGTCCGCGCCGTCGTCGGCGTAAAGGATCGCTTCGGCGACTTCA
>ERZ1504246.817-NODE-817-length-10185-cov-4.202073_pt1 | contig 10185 bp, 10 predicted proteins | sample MGYA00575509_ERZ1504246 | MGnify/ENA primary metagenome ERZ1504246 (study PRJEB39906, sample SAMEA3182115) | gut metagenome | biome: human; feature: gut; material: Stool; isolation source: human stools | place: Canada | collected 2013-06-11 ... | reverse complement strand
GTAAAGCAGGCGGGATTTGAGGATGGAGCGCACATTGGCGTCTATTGTCTGAACGAACACTCCGAACAGACGGGCAAGTTCGTGCTTGGTCATCCATACGTTGCCGTTCTCTATCTTTACACTGACGATGGGTTGTTCATCCTTGTTTTCCAAACCGGTGATGGTGATGTATCCTCTATTTTCCATAAGGCGTTGTTTTTTAAATGGTGTGACAATATAATGATTTGTTTATTCATACAGCGTTTTGCGTCGTACCTTTTTGCATATTTTTTAGTTTTCGATCCAGCATATTCATGTCATGGCTCAACTTTCTGTCCACCACACGGGCATAAATCTGTGTGGTCTGAATGTTGGTGTGTCCGAGCATCTTGGATACGCTTTCAATGGGAACGCCTTTGGTAAGGCAGATTTCCGTGGCGAACGAATGCCGGGCGAGATGGTAGGTGATCCGTTTGTTGATTTGGCAAATTGCGGCTATCTCCGCCAAATATTCATTCATCTTCTGGTTACTGATTACCGGAAGCAATCTTCCATCTTTCAACTTGCCCTCGTATTTGGCGAGAATATCCAACGGTATTTGCAGTAGGGGAATGAATGATTCCACGCCGGTTTTACCCCTGTCTTTCATAATCCACTTCTTGCCGTCCACCCCGATCTTTATGTCCTCGCTTGAAAGCGTATAGATGTCACAGTAGGGCAAACCGGTATAACAGCTAAAGATGAAAGCGTCACGCACGTGTTCCAACCGCTTTGATTTGAACTCCTTATAATAGATCGTGTCAATTTCCTCCTGCGTGAGATACCCTCTGTCGGTCTTGTCAAAATTGAACCTGAAATTCCCGAAGGGATCAATGAAGCTCAATCCGCTTTTCTGGGCAAACAACAGTATCGTATGGAAACGTTGTACAAATTTCATGGCGGTATTGTTGCTTACCTCACATTCCTGACGCAAATAAAGGTAGAAGTTCTCGATGTGGGTGACGGTGATTTCCTTCACGGGAATGTCCGACAACTTGTATTCCTTTTGCAAGAACTCTATCATCCGCTGTTTGGTAAGTTCGTAGCGAGAGTAGGTCTTTTGCGTGGCGGTCTTGCCGACCTTCTTTGCATACTGTTCATTGTGCTGGGTGAAGTAGCTGATGAGTGTTTTCTCCTTTTCCTCCAATCCCAGGAATGCGTTCCTGATTTTTTCCGGCAGTGCGTAACCGTCCACGTTCATCATGCGTGTGTAGTGCATGGTGATGGCCGAACGTATCTCGTCCAGTGTCTTGTTAAGTGAGGATACCCTGAGGTTTTCTTTCTTGTCCGCACTCTGTTTGTTGATGACGGCTCTTCCCGTTTTCGTGTCCCAGTTATCGGGGTGTATATCCAACTTGCTGCTGAATTGCACCTGATCACCGTCCACCGTGATACGTACCATTATTACTACATGACCGTTTTTCTTCGGTTCGTTCTTCTTTAAATAGAAGAGTGTCTTGAATGTCGATTTCATACCGTAACTCCTTTCTTGTTGCAAAGTTAATTTGTTCATTTCGTAACGGCTATGACTTTCGACTGCCAATATTCGACAAATGAGCGACTTACCTATAAATTCGTTACGGTTTTTATCGTAACGGAAAACCGTAACGAATTAGTAACGATTCATCTTCACAGGGTGGCTTTTTGAGGTCCTTTTTCTGTCGTAGGCAGGTAAGGAAAAAAGCTCCTTAAACCATTGGTTTAAAGAGCTTTGTCTTAGATTGTCGGAGTATTTTCATTTCTCCTAAGTGATCCGCCTGGGGCTCGAACCCAGGACCCCAACATTAAAAGTGTTGTGCTCTACCTGCTGAGCTAGCGAATCAATCCTTATTTGCGAATCAGTTATTTCCTGATTGCGGGTGCAAAGGTAGTTACTTTTATTTAATTTGCAAGCATTACGTAGAAAAAAGTTTCAATTATTTTTCCTCGTTGTGGCTTGTTTCTTGATTATCAGTAGTTTCTACTTCATCATATTTTATTTTTTTCTTTGTTGATAATAAAGCGTTGGTAGTAGGAGAGCATCAAAGTTGTTAGTGGCAAGGCGATAATCATGCCGAGCATTCCCATTAATGAACCCCAGATAGAAAGAGATAAAAGGATGATGGCAGGATTCAGTCCGGTAATCTTTCCCATGATTTTGGGGACAAGGAAGGTATCCTGTATGATTTGTACGATTGCAAAGACGGCTAATGCACATGCAATGATAATCCAGAAGTTCTGTCCGGTGTCGGCAGCTTTGAGGATTGCCAATAAAATGGTGGGAAGGAAACCAATGATTTGCAAGTAGGGAACCATATTCAATGCTCCGATGAAAAGTCCCAGAGCGATAGCCATGGGGAAATCGATAATCAGGAAACCGATGCTGAAAAGAATACCTACGCAGAAAGCAACCAAAGCCTGTCCACGGAAATATCTGTTCATACCATCCTGTACGTCGTGAACCAGGTTGGAGGCAAACGTACGGTATTTATTGGGTAGCAGATGCAACCATCCTTCAGCTATCGCTTCGTAATCCAATAATATAAAGATTACATATAATAATATAATGAAAGAGGCAAGGATGCTGAATAGAATGTTGAGAGATTCTGCAAGCAAAGTCCACACTCTGGGGACGGTATCCTTGATTGTCGCCAGGATATTCTCTTCACTTAATACACGGTTCAACGCCTGAAGATCAATGTTCTCGTGGATAAATTCAGAAAGGTTCTTAGGTACATTGTTACCGGCTCCATTGGTGAGGTAAGTCACCAACAAATCGTTCATTCTGCCTATTTCCGAAATCATCGGCGGCACTAATAGGTAGAATAAAGTGACTCCGATAACCGTAATGAGGAATAAGGAACAGAAGATGGAAATAATGCGGCTTTTTAATCGTAGCTTATACTGGAAGAATTTGACTAACGGATAGACCATATAAGCTATCAGCCACGCAATAAAGAAAGGTAATAACACTCCGCTAAGACGTTCCACGAGCATTAATATTCCTACAACTAACACACATCCGATGGAACCGCGTATAAAACTGTCGAATGTTATCTTTTTCCTTTCCATAATCTGTTTCTTTTATAGAGTTTATACTTTCTGCTCATCTTCCCCTCGTGCACGGAGATAACATTCCCTGCACAGAGGCTCATATTCGGCTGTTTCGCCTAAAAGAACCTGTTTCTCATTCTTGACTGTACGATGTGAGAAAGAGGCCAGCTGACCACATTTCACACAGATCGCATGAACTTTGGAGACTTCATCGGCAATGGCGCACAATTGTGGCATAGGTCCAAATGGATTTCCTTTGAAGTCCATATCCAATCCTGCAATGATAACACGGATTCCATTGTTGGCAAGCTGGTTGCATACATCAATCAAACCACTGTCGAAGAACTGTGCTTCATCAATACCTACTACATCTATCTCAGAAGTAAACAGTAAAATGCTGGCTGACGAATCGATGGGAGTGGAGGCGATAGAATGGCTGTCGTGAGAGACTACGTCTTCTTCTGAATAACGGGTGTCGATAGCAGGTTTGAATATCTCGACACGTTGTTTCGCGAATTTCGCTCTCTTCATTCTGCGAATCAATTCCTCTGTCTTTCCGGAGAACATAGAACCGCAGATTACTTCGATCCGGCCTCTTCTTCTAGTCTCCTGTATGTGGTCTTCTGAAAATAATACCATGAGATTTTGTGTTTTCTTGATTAAATAAATATGTGGACAAAGGTAAGCAATTCGATGTGCAAGAACTGTTAAATTATCCATTATTTTAAGTTATTGCATAAATTATTCCTACATTCGCACCGTATAAACAATGGACTGACATGAAACAGAAGCTATTAACAGATATTGAGTTGGATGTTCATGAGTTGAAGTATCTCATGGATTCATTTACCAAGGAGCCGACTCCGACTTTGTCTGAACTGTTGAAGCGGAGCATTACACGGATGCAGGGGCGTTTGGAAGAACTGCAGCAGGAGGTGGATGCTGTTCAGGTAATTTCTCCGTCAGCTGTGGAAGAGACAGCGGAAGAGGAGGATGAAGTTGCCGGGTCTGAAGAGGATTCCCCCGTGATTATACAATCTCTCGAATCGGTTGTTGTGAAAGAAGATGAGGAAGGAGAAGCCATTGTTGCGGAAGAGAAACCTGTCGTAATAGCGGCAGCTGCAGAGACAGCAGAAGCAGCAGCAGCAGCAGAAGAAGAAGAAGAAGAAGAAGAAGAAGAAGGGAAAAAAGAGGAATCGGCAATTGTTGAGGAACCTGTCGTTGAAACTGTTGTGAAAGAGGAAGAACCTAAATCGGCTGTGTTGGGAGAAAGTCTCAAACTGTCTGCCGGCTTGCGACATGCTATCAGTTTGAATGATTCTTTCCGTTTTTCTCGTGAACTGTTCGGAGGCAACACTGATTTGATGAATCGGGTTATCGAACAGATATCAGTAATGAGTTCCTACAAGACTGCAGTCGCATTTCTGTCCTCGAAAGTCGAATTGAATGAAGAAAAGGAGGCGGTGAACGACTTTCTGGAGCTACTAAAGAAATATTTTAATCAATCAGTATAAAACAAAAACAAGATGGGAAAGCTATATGTGGTGCCTACGCCGGTAGGGAATCTGGAGGACATGACTTTTCGGGCTATCAAAGTCCTGAAAGAGGTCGATCTGATTTTGGCGGAGGATACACGTACTTCCGGTATCTTGTTGAAACACTTTGAAATAAAGAATGCAATGCAATCCCACCACAAATTTAATGAACATAAAACGGTGGAAAGTGTTGTTAATAGAATAAAGGCAGGTGAAACGGTGGCACTTATTTCGGATGCCGGAACGCCTGGAATTTCCGATCCCGGATTTCTGGTTGTTCGTGAATGTGTGCGCAACGGTATTGAAGTGCAGTGCTTGCCGGGAGCAACCGCTTTTGTTCCGGCACTCGTAGCATCGGGATTGCCGAACGAGAAGTTCTGCTTCGAGGGATTTCTCCCCCAGAAGAAAGGACGGCAGACACGACTGAAGACATTGGCGGAAGAACACCGCACGATGGTGTTTTATGAATCACCCCACCGTCTGTTGAAGACGTTAACACAGTTTGCCGAATATTTCGGTGCTGAACGTCAGGCAACCGTGTCGCGTGAAATATCCAAACTCCATGAAGAAACAGTTCGGGGCAGTTTGGCTGAATTGATAGAACACTTTACCGCTACCGAACCCCGGGGCGAGATTGTGATAGTATTAGCAGGAATAGATGATTAAATAACTTCATTAAAAAACGTAAAACGTAAACGTATGAAAAAGTTAGCTGTTTTATTTGTATGCGTAGCCTTGTTGGCTTCGTGTGATGGCTTTAAAGGTGGAAGTAAAGACCTGAAAGCTGAAAATGATTCTCTTTTGATGGAACTGAACCAGCGCAACGCTGAACTGGATGATATGATGGGGACTTTCAATGAAGTTCAGGAAGGTTTCCGTAAGATCAATGCTGCCGAAAGCCGTGTTGACTTGCAGCGTGGAACCATCACTGAAAACTCTGCCAGTGCCAAGCAACAGATTGCTTCTGACATCGAATTCATCTCCAAGCAAATGGAAGAAAACAAAGCGCAGATTGCAAAGTTACAGGCACAGTTGAAGAATAGCAATTACAATTCTGCACAGATGAAAAAAGCTGTTGCCGCTTTGACTGCTGAATTGAACGCTAAACAACAGCGTATCGAAGAGCTTCAAACAGAACTGGCTTCCAAGAATATCCGTATTCAGGAATTGGATGCTGCTGTCAGCGATCTGTCTGTAGCAAAAGAAACTCTGGCCGCAGAAAACGAAGCGAAAGCTAAAACCGTTGCAGAACAGGAAAAGAGCCTGAATGCTGCCTGGTTCGTATTTGGTACTAAATCTGAATTGAAAGCTCAAAAGATTCTTCAGAGCGGAGACGTGTTGAAGAGCGCTGATTTCAATAAGGATTATTTCACGCAGATCGATATCCGTACAACCAAAGAAATCAAGTTGTACTCTAAACGTGCTGAATTACTGACTACTCATCCGACCGGTTCTTATGAATTGGTAAAAGATGATAAAGGCCAGTTGACATTGAAGATTACTAATCCTACTGAATTCTGGAGTGTATCCAGATACTTGGTTATCCAGGTAAAATAAGGTAGATATCCCTTTTGAATTGCCAATGTGCTGATTCCTGGATTCAAGAAATTAGCACATTGGCTTTTTTGTTTCTTATTATATAACTACTGATGAAATATAAAAATCTTTTTTTTGATCTTGATGATACCATCTGGGCTTTTTCTCAAAATGCTCGTAACACCTTTGAGGAAGTATATCAGAAATATTCGTTCGACCGCTATTTTGATTCATTCAATCATTATTATACTCTTTATCAACAAAGAAATACCGAACTCTGGGTTGAGTACGGTGAAGGAAAGATAACGAAGGATGAATTGAACAGCCAACGTTTCTTTTATCCTTTACAGGCCGTGGGAGTGAAAGATGAAGCGCTCGCTGAACGGTTTTCGAGAGATTTTTTCGCTATTATCCCTACTAAAAGTGTTTTAATGCCTCATGCAAAGGAGGTATTGGAGTATCTTGCTCCCAAATATAACCTCTATATCCTTTCCAATGGGTTTCGTGAATTGCAATCACGTAAGATGCGTTCGGCAGGAGTGGACGGGTATTTCAGAAAGGTGATTCTCTCGGAAGATCTCGGAGTGCTGAAGCCTTGGCCGGAGATATTCAATTTTGCTTTGTCTGCTACTCAATCCGAGTTGCGCGAATCCTTAATGATTGGTGATAGTTGGGAAGCGGATATAACCGGAGCGCACGGAGTAGGGATGCATCAGGTTTTCTACAATGTGACAGAACGGACAGCTTTCCCTTTCCTCCCTACTTATCACATCCATTCCTTGAAAGAATTAATGGATTTATTATAGGTTTTCTGGATTAAGTCGTATTTTTGTTGCGTTTTAGTTTTGCATAAAATACGATATAATCATGGATAGTACGCTTCTGCCTTTCGCCTTACTTTGTTTCACTTCATTCTTCACGTTGACCAACCCGTTGGGAACGATGCCTGTCTTTCTTACCATGACTCATGGTATGACGGATAAAGAACGTCAGTCTATCGTACGTCGTGCTACTATTGTGTCGTTTATTACATTGATGGTATTTGTCTTTGCCGGGCAGTTTCTTTTCAAGTTCTTCGGTATCTCTACCAATGGTTTCCGTATTGCCGGTGGGGTGATTATCTTCAAGATAGGCTTTGATATGCTTCAAGCCCGCTATACACCGATGAAGTTGAAGGACGAAGAAATCAAAACGTATGCGGATGATATCTCTATTACTCCTCTCGGCATTCCTATGTTATGCGGTCCCGGAGCGATTGCCAATGCAATCGTTTTGATGCAGGATGCGCATTCTTATGAAATGAAGGGAATCTTGATCGGTACTATCGCCCTGATTTATCTGTTGACTTTCTTTATTCTTCGTGCTTCCACGAAATTGGTAAAAGTCTTGGGTGAAACGGGTAATAATGTGATGATGCGTCTTATGGGACTGATTCTGATGGTGATTGCAGTGGAATGTTTCGTTAGCGGATTGAAGCCGATTCTGGTAGATATTGTGAGAGAAGGAATGAAGTAGCAATACTGCTTATATCTCCTCTATGAAATGAACAGGGTATTTATTCCAATATTTTTTATATACCCTGTCTTGTTGGTCATCGAAATTTAATTGATACATTCTAAATGTAACCAGATAAAGTTTTGGTTGCCAATATTCTTCATAAGAATATTGGTATTTCATGCCTATAGCCTGCATAACTTTTCCACTTCTCGGATTGTTTACATCGTGCGTAGCTGTGATATAGGGAATATTTATTTGTTTCAGCATATCGATTACTGCCTGACAAGCTTCTGCACAAATCCCTTTGTGCCAAAACTCCTTCTTAATGCTATACCCCAAATCATGGCTGTCATCTCCGTTTATATGGATACAACCAATGGGTACATTGTTTGTTTTCATACAAATAGCATAGTAGAATCCTTTCTGCTGAATCCAGCTTTTTATATATTGGAGATAGTCTTTTGCTTCCTCTATATCTTTTAATGGGAACATCGGTAGAAATGTATTAACGTCTTTATCACTTAGAATTGAGAACAAGGCGTTTATGTCTTCTTCTGTGAAATGTCGCAATATCAATCGTTGGGTTTCTATATGATTCATCGTATTCTATATTATTCAAGCGTCTGCAAATATAACAAAAGTATAGTTTATGATGTATCGTATGAACCGGGAAAATCAGTAGACATGTATAGTTGTTACAATTCTCTTGGCATAATTGTGACTGAATGTTCTGTTTACACCTCTCAAACTTGATATAAAGAAATGAGACTGAATTCCCGCCTTTCCCCTAGAGAATTCAGTCTCATTTATATGATTCAAGTCAATGGATTATCTGCTTCCACCTGCCCACCAAACGTTTTCACTATACACATATTGTCCATTTCCGTAAGCTGCTTTCACTTCGGCATTTGTTGTTGTGTCGCTATTGCCATAAGGACAACGTAATGGGAAAGAGTTTGGATTTTTTAGCTCAATAAAGTTTTCGCCTAGTCCTTTCATTCTGCGAACATCATTGTAAGATTCTGTCGCTTCACCTGAAGCTCCCCATAATGCGAAGTATTTTTGAGTCATTGTTGTTTTCAAAGGTTCAGCTGTATATTTGGCCTCTATCGTATTGTCAAAGTAACTTTCGGCTTCAGCTTCCGTAATACTGCTTGCTGCATTGATGAGTGTTTTGCCCAACTCTTTTCTTGAAATAGTAAAGCTGTTTTCCGCATTTAACAGTCCAGCCACTACTGCATCTTTTAATGCACTTTTAGCATCACGTTCCAATCTGCACAGAGCTTCTGCTTCCAGGAATTTTAATTCATGATAACTCAACAACAGTGTTGGTGCTGATATAGAATACATAAATAAAGAAGTTCCATATTTGGAAGTGCCTTGTTCTGGTGTACCGTTAGGCGCATATACGGCGTTGTCTGCGGTTCCCGGAGCTTGTTCTTTTCCGGAGGTACCCTGTTTAGTGATGAAAGCTCTGGACAGACGTGGGTCATTGTATTCTGCCAGTTTGCTTCTCATGCTTTCGCTTGCACCTAATCCGGCACGTGCCACAAAGAAACCATAAAGCGGATTTATGTTATTAGCGTCATATACGTCGAATGCTGCTTGTTCTTCTGCGCTTTCGAAAGAGTTATTTACATATTCCAACACCTTCTCCATATCCGCGTCTTTGTTGGCAGATCTTTTAAGAAGATGCATCGTGTAGCGTGCTTTCAGACCATATGCTAACTTAAGCCATTTTTCAGCATCACCCTGGTACAGCAAATCTTGAGCTTCCGGGTCTATCAGATCTTCTTTCTGTAAGTCTGCAATGGCATCATCCAGATATTGCATTGCTTGGGTATAGATTTCTTCTTGCTTATCCATTTTAGGAGTTAGGTAAACAGGAGAACCGTTTTCGTCAATTAATGCAGCCTGACTACATGGAGCATCTCCAAACATATCGGCTATCAATGCGCAATTATAAGCAGCCAACACTTCAGCCATACCCTTGGTTACATAATTCCCATGGTCTATGCCTCCCTCGCTGCATTGATTGATAATGATACGGGCGGATTTCAATGTTGAATACAGACCATTCCATGTATTGTTGAAAGTGGAAGATGAGGTCGGTTCGCTCTCTCTGGTTTCTGCATAATACAATTGGTTGTCAACACCTACTTCATATTCAATGTAAGCAGATAGATAAGTATTGAAATCACCTCCTGCATTGGAAAATGCAGTAGAGGTTATCACATCTGTCAGAATGAATCTTGCGGCTACGCTTTGCGTATGGCCGTGGTCCTTGTTGATTCTATCCATTGCATCTTCCGAGCATCCGGAAAAAACAACTGATAAAACAGTAGCGGCAAAAATACCTTTAATTATATTATATGTTTTCATCTTTCTTTTTAGCTAATTAGAATTTTACATTAAATCCAAAACCATAGCTGGCTGTTCCCGGAAGAGAGAAACGTTCGAATGCACCTCCCATGTTGTCATTACCTTGTGAAGCTTCCGGATCGAAACCTTTCATTTCAGACCAAACCAAAATGTTGCGGGCAAAAACATTAACGTTCACATTCAG
>ERZ1504246.754-NODE-754-length-11108-cov-3.569800_pt1 | contig 11108 bp, 6 predicted proteins | sample MGYA00575509_ERZ1504246 | MGnify/ENA primary metagenome ERZ1504246 (study PRJEB39906, sample SAMEA3182115) | gut metagenome | biome: human; feature: gut; material: Stool; isolation source: human stools | place: Canada | collected 2013-06-11 ... | reverse complement strand
GCAGTGAAGGAAGCGTTTTGGGGCTTTGATCCTAAAGATGAGCAATCTTGCATTGAGGCTGCTAAGAAATATGCACTTGCTATTGTAGATACATGTAACAAATATAATATCGATGGATTTGATTATGATATTGAGGATTGGGGGACTTTAATGAACTCCAGTATGCCATCAGTACCCAATGCGTTTATGAAGACTTTACGTGAGGAGTTTGATAAGACGGGGAAAATGTTGGTTGCTGATATCCCTGGTGGTGCAGGTTGGTTGAGCTTTTATGAAGTGCTTTCAGAGGAAACAGTTCTAAGTCTTGATTATATAGCTTGGCAGACCTATGAACTAGGACATTCTGGATTGGATTCTTTCTTTGAAGCTGTACGTAGAAGTCACCCTAATGTCTTTAAAGAAGCTATGGGGAAATCTATTGTGACTGCAACTTTTGAAAGAGCAGTGGATAAGCATTACTTTACCGAGCAACAGAGCTATCATCCGGCTTGTGGAATAGAACATGCAGGTATGGGGGCTTATCATATTGAGTATGATTATCCTGGAAATCCTGATTATCCCACAGTGCGTGCAGCTATTGCTGCACAGAATCCTCCTATTAATAACTAAAAGAAAGGGTTAAACAATGAAGAGAATATCTTTACTTAAAATAATGGCATTTGGGGTACTGGCACTGGTCCATACTGCATGTGAAAATGCTAAGTATGATGTTATAGATAATTTAGTCTATATAAATGAAGCGTCTACATCCAAAACTAAAGAATTGACATTGACAGAGGGTACGACGCGTACTTCGTTAACTGTACGTTTGGTGAATATTATTAATCAAACAATAAAAGCTAATTTATTTATTGACGAATCTGTATTAGATGCTTATAATAAGAAGAATGAAACTAATTATAAAATGCCTCCTAAAGAATATATATCATTTCCTGAATCAGTGACAATTGAAGCAGGTTCTGTAAGTGCAGATCCTGTGAATGTTGATATTAAAAGTTTTGAAGCTGAAGGCGGTGCTCAATATGCAATTCCCATCAGTATTAAGAATGTGGAAGGAAGTATTGAGAAGTCGGAATCCTCTTCCAGTTTTTTATTGGTTCTTGTGAAGCCTTTGAAACAAGCTGTTCCTAAATTAACATGGTATAATGGTATGCATGCAGCCCCGGAAGGAGCTTGGGGGTTAGCTTTGCCAAATTATACATTGGAATGGTGGAGTAAAGTCACCTCTAAATCAGGGAACGGTGGATATACTAAGAATAATCAGGCTATAATAAACTCAGGAGGTTCAGGGACAGAACTATATATACGGTTTGGTGACTTAATCTATTCCGAGAATGGTAGCTATAAAAATAATTTCCTACAAGTAAAAACGATGGGGTCTCAATTTGATACAGGTGATCCAACTAAGGGAAAAGGTTTAGAAGCACAAAAATGGTATCATTTTGCAGTGAGTTATGATGCAGCATCCGGTACTACTTTATTGTACCAAAATGGTACTGTAGTTGCCTCATTATCTTCTTCAATAGGACAACCGATGAATATTGATCAATTTCAGATGATTTCTTCAGGAGAAGAATATTTTCCGGATTTCTGTGAAATGTGTCAGGTTCGTTTTTGGAAAGTTACACGCACAGTTAATCAGATAAAGAAATCTATGTATACCGAAGTTGACTATACAGACAAGAATTTGTTGTTGTATCTGCCAATGAATGAAGGTGAAGGAGCTACAATACTACACGATGTAACCGGTAATGGTCATGATGTGGAAATTGGCAATTCTAACCTAGGTAACGAAAACCGTCAAAAGGTGACATGGGAAACATATTCATTTGCTCAATAATTTAAAACAGTATGATATGAAAGCATTATTTAAATATATATTATATAGTACATTTTTTGCTATGTCATTGCCATTAGTCACAGCATGTGACGATGACGAAGCAACAGATCCGTATGATATCAATTATGTCTATATTTATAAACCAAGTGAAACAAATGCTACTTTAGAGTATAAAGGAGACGGAACTTTTTTGAAAGAAATCGCCACCGAACATATTTTGTCTCCTGTCAGGTGTACTAAACCTGCACCACAAGATTTGACCATCCAATTAGCTATTGACAGGTCATTGGTAGATGCATACAACAGTGAATATGGAACGAGCTATGTAGCTTTACAAAATGCAGAACTGGAAAATGCAACTTTGTATATAAAACAAGGGGAATATATCTCTGCAGATACTTTAAAAGTGCATTATACTAATATGGAAGAATTTAAGAACGGATCGGAAAATTATATTCTCCCGATTGCTATAACTTCTATTAATGGAACAGGAGTATCAGCGAGTGAAAGTAATAGTAAGATATTCTTGACATTTGAATCGACTTACAAACCAAATCATGTCACACTGACTTCAAGTAAAGAATATCTGTTAGAGTATCAGTATAGTCAAGGATTTACAAATTTAAGCAGTGAATGGAAGCTTGACGGTATCTTAAAATCGGCATGGGCCGCAGATGGTGACACCAAAGTTACTCTTGCTATTAATCCGGCATTAGTTGGAACGTATAATGCATTGCATGGCACAGATTATTCTTTACTGACTAGTGCAAGTTTGAAGCAATCGACAATAATGATTAAACAAGGAAAAACAACTCCGGAAGAGAGTGTTGCCTTGAGTTTTTCGGATGATATGGCTTCTGTGCAGCTGGGTACTAACTATGTTATTCCAGTGACAATCACGAATGTTGATGGAGTAGGAGCAGATATAGGCGAGAATAAAGTTATATATATTGTTTATAAAACAGCACTTGTCGGATTTTTATCTTGTGTAAACAAACCGGTAGGTTCTGTAATAAATGACCATTCGGGTTGGAGTTTTACTTTGAATGGACAATCTAGCGACTTGTATGATTATGTTCCGGATGGCAGCATACTTGATATCGATTTGGGAAAACAAGAGAATATAAAAACTATTGCTTTACATTTCTATGAATGGTTTTATTCTTCGGAAAGTGCAAGTATAGCGATAAGTAATGATGGAGAGAAATATGAGGATCTTGGTGTAGCTTCAGGATTTGCAAATAAGACAAGTTACATTCTTCTTCTTGTGGCTAAACAAGCGCAATATATAAGAGTAACTTTCCATGGAGCTCTTTATTATTCTCCTTATATTAATACTGTAGGTATTTATACTGAAACTGAATAAAAAATGGCCCAAGTTTATTACTGAATGAGCTTGGGCTATTTGCTGTTTATATCATGTTGTGATCAGTTCTAAGTTTTCTTTGTTAATAAAACTTAGAACTGATTTTTTTCTTGAGTATCTTATATTTTTGGATTGTATTATCTAAAAACTAATTAAAGGAAATGCTATGAGAATCATTCGCCGTATTATTTTTCAGCTGCTTTGTTTGTTGGGAGCATGTTGTTATATTCCTGCAACAGCACAAGTCGTTTTAGTTGATAATGGAAAAACTAAATCCAGGATTATTCTATCAGAAAATGACCAGATTAATCAAATATCAGCAAATTTATTTCAATTGTTCCTTCAGAGAATTTCAGGTTGTACATTTCCCATTGTAAAAGGACAGAATGCAAAAAAAGGAGATATTATAATCAGTAGCAAAACCCCAGCTGGAGTGACAGAAGACGGTTTCAGCCTATCTACGAAAGATGGAATCTTACGTATTTCAGGCAGTGGGAATGGGGCAGTCTACGGAGTTGTAACTTTACTTGAACAATATCTTGGAGTGGATTATTGGGGAGAAAACGAATACTCTTTTAACCCTGCGAAGACAGTCGAACTGCCGCTTATCGATAAAATAGATAATCCGGCTTTTCGTTACCGCCAGACACAATGTTATGCTATTCGTACAGACTCCATATATAAATGGTGGAACAGGCTGGAAGAGCCAAATGAAGTGTTTGCTGCCGGTTATTGGGTGCATACTTTTGATAAGTTGCTTCCTGCTTCCGTATATGGAAAAGACCATCCGGAATATTATTCTTATTTTAAAGGCAAACGCCATCCGGGGAAAGCGAGCCAATGGTGTCTGAGTAACCCGAAAGTTTTTGAAATCGTGGCTCAGCGGATTGATTCTATTTTTAAGGCAAATCCGGATAAGCATATTATGTCTGTGAGTCAGAATGATGGTAATTACACTAATTGTACATGTGATGCCTGTAAAGCAATAGATGATTATGAAGGAGCACTTTCTGGAAGTATCATTACTTTTTTGAATAAACTGGCTGCCCGTTTTCCTGATAAGGAATTTTCCACGCTTGCCTATCTGTATACGATGAATCCTCCGAAACATGTGAAGCCATTGCCGAATGTGAATATCATGCTTTGTGATATAGATTGTGACCGTGAAGTGACTTTGACGGAAAATGCCTCAGGTAAAGAGTTTGTGAAAGCAATGGAAGGCTGGTCTGCCATCACTAATAATATTTTCGTGTGGGATTATGGTATTAATTTTGATAATTATCTGGCTCCGTTCCCTAATTTTCATATCTTGCAGGATAATATTCGTCTGTTCAAAAAGAATCATGCCACTATGCATTTCTCACAGATTGCAGGAAGCAGGGGAGGAGACTTCGCTGAGTTACGTGCCTATTTGGTATCTAAGTTAATGTGGAACCCCGAAGCGAATGTTGATTCTTTGATGCAGCATTTCCTGCATGGATACTATGGAGAGGCTGCGCCATACCTTTATCAGTATATCAAGGTGATGGAGGGAGCGTTGATAGGCAGCGGACAAAGATTGTGGATTTATGATTCTCCTGTTTCCCATAAATACGGAATGCTGAAACCACAACTGATGCGACGTTATAATCAACTGTTTGATGATGCAGAGAAAGCGGTGGCTGAAGATAATAAATTCCTGAAGCGTGTGCAGCGTGCCCGCTTGCCCATTCAGTATTCGGAATTGGAAATTGCCCGTACTGAGACTGGTACAGATATGAATGAGATCAGTCCGAAATTGGCACTTTTTGAAGAACGGGTGAAAGAATTTAATGTACCGACATTGAATGAACGTTCCAATTCTCCTGTGGAATATTGCCAGTTGTATCGGGAGAGATATATGCCCCGTGCAGAAAAAAGCGTTGCGATAGGAGCAAAGGTTACTTATCTTATTCCTCCTACCGGTAAATATGCAGAGATCGGAAAAACGGCATTAGTGGATGGATTATTCGGAGGATCTACTTTCGTTGAAAGCTGGGTTGGCTGGGAAGGAACAGACGGTGCTTTTGTTATAGATTTGGGTAAAGAGAAAGAAATACATAGTATAGAGACGGATTTCCTGCATCAAATCGGAGCCTGGATTCTTTTCCCTCTGAAGGTGGTTTATTCCTATTCTGAAGATGGAGAGAATTATGCACATTGGGGAACACATGATATGCCGGAAAACCGTTCGGGGAAAGTGGAGTTCCGCGGAGTGAAGACTGAATCGGAAATGCCAGTGCATGCCCGTTATGTGAAAGTTGAGGTCACCGGTACGAAAGAATGTCCCGAATGGCATTATGGTGTAGGGCATCCTTCGTGGTTCTTTATCGACGAAGTAACAATAAAATAAAAAAAAGTAGGGGCAAGCGTTAGTAGTTTGCCCTTCTTAGTTGTATTATATATAGATGGGTCAGAAAAATGACCCTTTCATCTATATACTATTGAACTATGCAACAGAATAAAACTGCTTCTCAAGGAAAAACTATCAACCCGATTTATTGGGTACCTACCGCTTATTTTGCAATGGGACTTCCCTTTATTGCCATCAATTTGGTTTCCGTATTCATGTTTAAGGATTTGGGTATTTCTGATACTCAGATAACGTTTTGGACTTCTCTTATCATGATGCCCTGGACACTCAAATTCTTATGGAGCCCTTTTCTTGAAATGTATCGGACCAAAAAGTTTTTTGTACTGGTAACCGAACTGTTGAGTGGTATATTGTTTGGAGTAGTAGCTTTTTCGTTATTCTTTGATTATTTCTTTGCTATCAGTATTTCCACTATGGCGGTGATTGCGTTCAGTGGAGCCACACATGATATTGCTTGCGATGGTGTATATATGGCAGAACTGAATAAAGAGGATCAGGCTAAATATATTGGAGTGCAGGGGGCTTTCTATAATGTGGCAAAATTGGTTGCTAATGGTGGATTAGTTGCTTTGGCAGGTATGCTGGCCGAACATTTCGGGGCAATAGAAGGAGCTTCGATAGATGCCAATAAGGGTGCATATTCATCTGCATGGATGATTATTTTTGCCGTAATTGCTGCAGTAATGGTATTGCTCGGTCTTTATCATATAAAGATGTTGCCTTCTACACAAGTTCCTGCTACCGGAAAAAAAACTACTTCAGAACTCATGCAGGATTTGGTAAATGTGATTGGGAACTTTTTTACTAAAAAACATATAGTATATTATATCTTCTTCATTATTCTCTACCGATTGGCGGAAGGATTTATAATGAAGGTTGCTCCTTTGTTTCTGCGTGCCTCCAGAGAGGTCGGAGGTCTGGGGCTGTCATTGACAGAAATCGGAACATTGAATGGCGTCTTTGGTTCTGCCGCCTTTGTTATCGGTTCATTGCTGGGTGGAATATTTGTTGCCAGATATGGATTGAAGAAAACTTTATTCATGCTTTGTTGCGTGTTCAACCTTCCTTTCCTTGCTTATACTTTCCTTGCTGTAGTCCAGCCGACCAGTCTTTATCTGATCGGAACATGTATCACAATGGAGTATTTCGGCTATGGTTTCGGATTTGTCGGACTGACCTTGTTCATGATGCAGCAGATTGCTCCTGGCAAACATCAGATGTCACATTATGCATTTGCTTCGGGAATCATGAATCTGGGAGTTATGCTTCCGGGAATGATCAGCGGCTATTTTAGTGATTTACTGGGATACCGTAGTTTCTTTATCTATGTACTGATCGCAACAATTCCTGCTTTTTTGATGACCTATTTTATACCTTTTACGTATGATGATTCAAAAAAGAAAAAATAAATTGCTATTTTTGAGTGATAATAGATAACTAATTACTAAATAAATAATTATTATGAATAAGATTCAAATTCCCTGGGAAGAACGTCCTGTCGGATGTACAGATGTAATGTGGCGTTACTCGCAAAATCCGGTCATCGGACGCTATCATATTCCTTCATCCAATAGTATTTTCAATAGTGCTGTCGTACCTTTCAAAGATGGGTTCGCCGGCGTATTCCGTTGTGACAACAAAGCTGTACAGATGAATATCTTCACAGGGTTCAGTAAAGATGGTATTCATTGGGATATTAGTCATGAACCGATTCAATTTAAAGCCGGTAACACGGAAATGATCGAATCCGAATATAAATATGACCCGCGTGTTACATGGATTGAAGACCGATATTGGATTACTTGGTGTAACGGCTATCATGGACCTACTATCGGTATTGCCTATACATTTGATTTTATAGATTTCTTCCAATGCGAGAATGCCTTCCTGCCTTTCAATCGTAATGGAGTACTTTTCCCGCAAAAGATAGATGGCAAATATGCTATGTTAAGTCGCCCCAGCGACAATGGACATACACCGTTCGGTGATATTTATATCAGCTACAGTCCGGATATGAAATACTGGGGTGAACATCGTTGTGTTATGAAAGTGACTCCTTTCCCTGAAAGTGCCTGGCAGTGTACCAAGATTGGTGCAGGTTCGGTACCTTTCCTTACTGATGAAGGCTGGTTGCTTTTCTATCATGGTGTTATCACTACTTGCAACGGTTTCCGTTATGCAATGGGTTCGGCGATACTCGATAAGGATCATCCCGAAAAGGTACTTTATCGTACCCGTGAATATCTGATAGGTCCGGCTGCACCTTATGAACTTCAAGGTGATGTGCCCAATGTGGTATTCCCATGTGCGGCATTGCAGGATGGTGAGCGTGTAGCTGTTTATTATGGAGCTGCAGATACTGTTGTAGGAATGGCTTTCGGCTATATCCAGGAAATAATTGATTTTACAAAACGGACGAGCATTATTTAAGAAGGATATGAGACGTATATTATTAACTTGCACACTGGCTTTCACCCTTCTCCCCGTATTTGGGGGAGAGGGTAAGGCCCCCCCTATGAATAAGGAAAAGAGTCTGTTGATAGACTATGTAGATCCTTTTATTGGAACGACAAATTTCGGTACCACTAATCCCGGAGCTGTTTGTCCGAATGGAATGATGTCCGTAGTACCTTTTAATGTGATGGGTTCTGCTGATAATACTTACGATAAAGATGCACGTTGGTGGTCTACGCCTTATGAATATACCAATTGTTTCTTTACAGGATATTCTCATGTAAATCTGAGTGGTGTCGGTTGTCCTGAACTGGGTTCTTTATTGCTGATGCCTACTACCGGAGAACTGAATGTAGACTATAAGGAATATGGGAGCAAATATAAGGATGAACAGGCTTCTCCCGGCTATTATTCCAATTATCTGACGAAGTATAATATAAAGACAGAAGTCTCTGCTACTCCGCGTACAGGTATTGCCCGTTTCACTTTTCCTAGAGGAAAGAGTCATATACTTCTGAATTTGGGCGAAGGCCTGACCAATGAGAGTGGAGCCATGCTTCGTCGTGTAAGTGACAGCGAAATAGAGGGAATGAAACTATTGGGTACTTTCTGTTATAATCCCCAAGCTGTATTTCCCATCTATTTTGTGATGAGAGTGAACAAAGTTCCCACCACAACCGGATATTGGAAAAAGCAACGTCCGATGACAGGTGTGGAAGCAGAATGGGATCGAGACCAAGGCAAATATAAATTGTATACCCGCTATGGAAAAGAAATAGCAGGTGACGATGTGGGCGCTTACTTCACTTTTGAAACAGAGGAAGGAGAACAGGTCGAAGTACAGATGGGAGTTTCCTTTGTAAGCATAGAGAATGCCCGTTTGAATCTGGATAAAGAACAGTCGGGAAAAAACTTTGAACAGGTGCTTTCCGATGCCCGTGCACAGTGGAACGATGACTTGTCACGTATCACTGTAGAAGGAGGAACGGATGCACAGAAAACAGTTTTTTATACGGCACTTTATCATTTGTTGATTCATCCGAACGTTCTGCAGGATGTAAATGGTGAATATCCGGCTATGGAGAGCGATCAGATTCTGACAACGAAAGGTACCCGATATACTGTATTCTCTTTGTGGGATACATATCGTAACGTACATCAGCTTTTGACTTTGGTTTATCCCGAACGTCAGATGGAAATGGTACGTACCATGCTCGATATGTATCGTGAACATGGTTGGTTTCCTAAATGGGAATTGTATGGAAGAGAGACTCTTACGATGGAAGGTGATCCAAGTATCCCAGTGATTGTGGATACATGGATGAAAGGATTGCGTGACTTTGACGTAGATCTGGCTTATGAAGCTATGTACAAGTCGGCTACATTACCCGGGGCGGAAAATCTGATGCGTCCGGACAATGATGACTATATGTCAAAAGGATACGTGCCGCTTCGTGAACAATATGATAACTCCGTATCTCATGCACTGGAATATTATATCGCAGACTTTGCCCTTTCCCGTTTTGCGGATGCTTTAGGAAAGAAGAAAGATGCGGAAATGTTCTATAAACGCTCTTTGGGATATAAGCATTATTATAGTAAGGAGTTCGGTACATTCCGACCTATTCTTCCAGACGGAACTTTCTACAGTCCGTTCAATCCGAGGCAGGGAGAGAACTTTGAACCGAATCCCGGTTTCCACGAAGGTAATTCTTGGAATTATACTTTCTATGTACCACATGATGTATATGGATTGGCTAAACTGATGGGTGGAAAGAAACCTTTTGTCAATAAGCTGCAAATGGTGTTTGATGAAGGACTATATGATCCGGCTAACGAACCGGATATTGCTTACGCTCATCTGTTCTCTTACTTTAAAGGTGAAGAATGGCGTACACAGAAAGAGACACAGCGACTGCTGGATAAGTACTTTACGACCAAACCGGACGGTATCCCTGGAAATGATGACACAGGTACGATGTCTGCATGGGCTATTTTCAATATGATAGGTTTTTATCCCGACTGTCCGGGATTGCCGGAATATACATTGACTACTCCGGTATTTAATAAAGTAACGATCCGCTTGGATCCTAAATGGTATAAGGAAAATGAGCTGGTAATTGAGAGTAATCGTACCGGATCGGAAACTCTTTATATAAATAAGGTGTTATTGGATGGTAAGAAGTTCAATAAATACCGCATTACCCACGATGAACTTGTTCATGGTAAACGCTTGATATTTGATTTGAAATAACACGCAGTGTTTCATAGGTATCGTTTTTGGGTTGACAAGGCTGTCGGACTTTTCAGGGTTCGGCAGCCTATTTTTTTACATCTTACCTGAATAATCCTTTCAAAAAGATAGTGTCACTATATGTCTGCGATAATGACACTATATCAGTGGTATAGTGACACCATTTACCTGGGATAGTGTCATTATCTTATTTTTATAAATATCCCCTTTTCCGTTTTAGTATTAAATATTTGGAATGTAGCCGATTACAAAGTTTCCTTTCATCCGTCTTTTATACGATCAGCGTATAATTAAGATGATGAATAGAAAGAAATTATTTCAACATATCCTTTGGATATTAATCGTAGCAGAATGTTTTCCAATGCTGGCTGTTGCTGCATCGAAACAAAAAGAACAACGTTACAAGATCGCCGTATGTGACTGGATGATATTGAAACGTCAGAAGATTGGTTCGTTCCAATTGGTGCATGAGTTGAAAGGAGATGGAGTCGAGTTGGATATGGGTAGTCTCGGTAAAAGAGAAATGTTCGATAACAAATTGCGTGAGCCCCATTTCCAGCAGCTATTTCGTGAAACAGCTCAGAACTATAATTTAGAGGTTCCTTCTATTGCTATGTCCGGTTTTTATGGACAATCTTTTTTAGATCGTGCTAATTATAAAGAATTAGTTCGGGATTGTCTGGATGCAATGAAAGTAATGGGTGCCAAGGTCGCTTTTCTCCCTTTGGGTGGAGTGGAAGCAGGCTGGCAGGAAACTCCGGAACTTCGGACAGCTTTAATAAAAAGGCTGAAGGAAGTAGGG
>ERZ1504246.749-NODE-749-length-11150-cov-5.740694_pt1 | contig 11150 bp, 10 predicted proteins | sample MGYA00575509_ERZ1504246 | MGnify/ENA primary metagenome ERZ1504246 (study PRJEB39906, sample SAMEA3182115) | gut metagenome | biome: human; feature: gut; material: Stool; isolation source: human stools | place: Canada | collected 2013-06-11 ... | reverse complement strand
AGAAGACCAACACCGAATCGAACATCCGTCTTTTGGACGTTCCCAAACGTATCATAGAGAAATACAAGGGGCTGGCTCGGGACGGTCATGTTTTCCCCGTTCCGAGTAACGGCAGTTGTAACAAGATACTCAAAGAGATAGGCAGACAATGCGGCTTCAAGGTGCGTTTGACCTACCATGTTGCACGCCACACGAACGCCACGACCGTACTTTTGTCGCACGGCGTACCCATCGAAACGGTGAGCCGCCTTTTGGGACACACGAACATAAAAACCACCCAAATTTACGCCAAAATCACCGCCCAGAAGATAAGCCAAGACATGGAAACCTTGTCGCACAAGCTGGAGGACATGGAGAAGAATATCTGCCGAGCCATTTAACAACCTTAAAACAGAATAGCTATGAAAGAAGAAAGGAATATTATCACGATGGACGGGCAGGGCAATATCTCCCTGCCGAGCGATATAGGTGCAACCGCCATGACCGAGCGGGAAATCTGCGAACTGTTCGGGGTTATCGCCCCGACGGTTCGGGCAGGGATAAAGGCGCTCTGCAAAAGCGGAGTTTTGAAAGAGTACGGCATCAAACGCCTTATCCGCCTGCCGGAGAGAAGTTACATCGAGGTTTACGATTTCGAAACGATAGCCGCCCTCGCTTTCCGTGTCGAATCGTTCGGGGCGGCGAAAGTCCGCAGGGCATTATTAGAGAGGATTATACACGGGCGAAAAGAGAAAACGACGGTGTTCGTGCCGCTATTCACGGGCTGTTCCCCTGAAAAACATTGGCAGGCATGATGATATATCCACATGCCAGCATAGCAACACACCAACATGCCAACGTGCCAACACACCAATGTACCAACACTGGTATGCTGGTACGTACCGACAGGAGCGCAATCGGTTTTACACCATCAAAAATCGGAAAAGTAAAATCGGCAATAATTAAAAGGGGACAAGGAACGCTGTTGGCCTGCCCGTATTGCAGGAGGTTCTGCCCCTGCAAGAGCGGGGCAATCATTCCCGTTTACAAAGGCAAAGCAAGCACGGGGCTTTATGTCGGCTAAAAGGTCGGGCGGCTGCGCCGTTTCCCGATAAATCTTCCTCTCGCTTCGCTGCGAGCGTATTTATCGGGAAAACCTTGTATCCGGCCGCCCCATGCAAGAGAAGCCTTTGAAAACGGAAACGACCGCCCCGCCACCCACCGACCGAAAGGGAAAAAATAATAGGGGAAGTTGGATTGGAGCGGACGGGGCTATGGCAGGCACATTTCGGAACGTTTGCTACAGTCGGCACGAAGCGTAGAACCGATATACAACGGACAGACCGCAGACACGCCTCAGGGTATTTACGGAGAAAATACCATAGCTTATTAGGGAATTTTCCGAGCCGCAATACTACGTATCGCTGAAAATTCCCCAATAAGGCAAGGGGCAAGCCCCTCTGCACACCCCATCGGGGACGGCATTTGCCGCCCCCGAAGATACAAAAAAATCATTGTTGCACAAGCCAAAAAAGAAAGGAAGAATATATGGGTTTCGTAGTTTTACACATGGAAAAGGCGCACGGCAGCGACAGCGGAACGACCGCACATATCGAGCGTTTCATCATACCGAAGAACGCCGACCCCACACGCACGCACCTAAACCGCAGGCTCATCGAATACCCCAACGGGGTGAAAGACCGTTCGGCGGCTATACAACAGAGATTAGAAGAAGCTGGGCTGACACGCAAAATCGGAAGCAACCAAGTACGGGCTATCCGCATCAACGTATCGGGAACGCACGAGGACATGAAGCGGATAGAAGAAGAGGGGCGTTTGGACGAGTGGTGCGCCGACAATCTGAAATACTTTGCCGACACGTTCGGAAAGGAGAACATCGTGGCGGCTCACCTGCACAGGGACGAGGAAACGCCGCACATACACGTTACGCTCGTCCCCATCGTCAAGGGAGAGCGCAAGCGCAGGAAAAGGGAGGAACAGACGAAGAAGCGATACCGTAAAAAGCCGACCGACACCGTAAGGCTGTGCGCCGATGATATTATGACACGGTTGAAATTGAAGTCCTACCAAGATACCTATGCCGAAGCGATGGCGAAATACGGGCTGCAAAGGGGCATAGACGGCTCGAAGGCTCGCCACAAGTCCACGCAGCAGTATTATCGGGATATACAGAAACTCTCCGACAACCTCAAAGCGGAAGTGGTGGATTTGCAACAGCAGAAAGAATCGGCACGGGAAGAACTAAGACGGGCGAAAAAAGAAATACAGACCGAGAAGCTGAAAGGGGCGGCAACCGTCGCAGCCGCCAACATTGCCGAGAGCGTTGGTTCTCTTTTTGGCAGTAACAAGGTCAAGACGCTGGAAAGGGAGAACACCGCCCTGCATAGGGAGGTAGCCGACCACGAGGAAACCATCGAAGCCCTGCAAGACAGAATACAGACCATGCAGGCAGACCACAGTCGGGAGATACGGGAAATGCAGCAAAAGCACGGCAGGGAGATAGCGGACAAGGACACAAGGCACAAGCAGGAAATATCGTTTCTGAAAACGGTAATCGCAAAGGCGGCGGCATGGTTTCCCTATTTCCGTGAAATGCTCCGTATCGAAAACCTATGCCGCCTTGTGGGATTCGATGAAAGGCAGACGGCAACGCTCGTCAAGGGAAAGCCGTTGGAGTATGCAGGGGAACTCTATTCGGAGGAACACGGACGGAAATTCACAACCGAAAAGGCAGGGTTTCAAGTGGTGAAAGACCCCACGGACGGGACTAAATTGGTTCTTGCCATCGACCGAAAGCCCATTGCCGAGTGGTTTAAGGAACAGTTCGAGAAGTTAAGGCAGAACATACGGCAACCTATACAGCAGCAAAGGAAAAGCAGGGGTATGAAACTGTAAAGCTCCAATTTTATACAGCGAGCAAATAAATCTATTGCAACATAAGTGATTATCACAACTTTTCACTACCTTTGTGGTTGGATTAGGGAAACTCCGTCCAAGACATATTAGAAAAGAAAGAAGCGTTATGCTTATCTTGTTGTTGAAAACGTAGGAAATTTTCAAAATGAGCAAGGATGGCATAGTGGTTCTCACGCTATAGCGTGGGCTGCTATTACTACATCTGCTCATTAGGTTTTTCCTACGACCTTCAACAAAGACGTGGCATTGCAGTTCCACGCTTCGTGGTTTAATAATAAAAGGTCTTAAGGAGCTGGAAAGACAAACATAGTACTATGGACATGACATCTCTTTGGGGAAGACTTGCAAAATTGCAGAGTTTCTTTCAGGATGGTTTGAATGTGGATGAAAATTCACATTTGCCAGAAGCGGATTTACGCAAGATAAGTCTTGGCAATCTGTATGTATATCAACAACAAGGTGTATTGAACACATTCGAAACTGGCGTAACTCCCTCTGTTCGTAAAGTTATTTTAGGTGAATACTTTGGTATAACGGATAGGGATAGTGCCATCGAAACTTTGAATTGGTTGTCGCAAGCTCCCTCGCAAACAATGTTTCACTATGCTTATACGGCTTTTCTTCAAGGAGGGGGTAATATAAGCAGGAAGTGGCTTAATGAAAATGAAGAATTGAAAGAACACACCGATTTCCGAAATGACTGTTTGGAAAAGTTGGAAACGATGGAGGAAAAATATCCGGACATTGAACAAGCTGGAATTGTCGTATCCAAAGAAGAAATGGGCAAACTCGGAGTACTTGCGTGGGATGCAGGAAGATTAAACTTTATCAGCAGACTTTGCCTTGAGCAAGAGTACATTGTAAAAGAAGAATGTATGCAGTGTATCAATGCCGCTTACGAGATGACCAAAGAAGTTTATACCAATTGGAAAGACTATGCTTATAGTTATGTTCTTGGTCGTACTTTGTCGATGGGAACTACCAACATGATTGGATTGGCAGAAGATTTACTGACAGATACCAAAAGCCCTTGGACTTATATAAAATGGTGATACTTTATTAAAAAACATTTATTAACTCTACATTTTTTTTGAATTATGAAAACGTTTAATTATGCTCCAGCCTCTCCTATCAAGGATAACATTACAATGTTGGCTGTATCAGTCGGTATGGTTGTCGTGCCGCTCGTTTATCCATTCGGTATAAGAATAGGCAGTACCCGAATACTTGGCCCTACGAGTACTGCCATTGTTTTTATAATCGGAGGACTCGTTCTCTTGGTAATAACATTGAACAAGGTTCGTCTTGCCCGTGCTTTGGCGGCGAACGGAGGAAAAATCGTTGTCGATGCAGATAGTGTAACCTATCCTATAATAAAGAAAGGGGAGAAAACCGACAAAATATTTAAAATATCGGATATAAAACATCTTAAATATGACGATGAAGAAGGAGAATTGGAAATCTTCTTGACGGATGATACACAAATAACATTGCATGCAGGATTCTTTGAATCTTTCGAGCGATACGAGGAATTTTTCGCTTTGTTGAAGAAGTGAAGAGGCTAACAAGTTCGATTTATGCGGATAATGGCGTGTGGCTCAATCGCTTTTCGTGGTGATTGGGCCACGTGTTAGCCGCAACCTTGAAAAACAAAAAATACAATGAATAGAATATTGGCACTATACATCTTTTTACTATTGTGTGGCACGGTTTCCGCACAACAAATCGTAGAATGGAGCGATTTGCAGACTATAACAGATAACTCACGGCGCACGGTCTATTATAAAAAAGGCAGAAAACAGCCGTTACGGGGAAAATATCGCATTATACGAGGACTTGACGAGGAGTGTGTTAAATTTTCCGATGGCATGATAAACGGTGATTATCGCCGCTATCGTGATGGGGTGCTGCGTGAATCGGGTATATATGCCAAAGGCAAGCGTAACAGCACATTCACGGAGTATTACCAAGACGGCGTTACTCCCCGAAAGGAAACACCCATGCAGCAAGGCAAGATAGACGGAACTGTAAAGACCTATTTTCGTAACGGCAAAATAGAAGCCGAAAAGGAATATAAGCAGAGTGTGGAGAGCGGGCGGGAGCGCCGCTTTGACAGCAAGACAGGAGAGCAGATTTTTGAATCTCATTATATCGACGGGAAAAAAGATGGCGAGGAGTGGGAAATCTTCGAGGATGCGAGCACGCTTCGCAGCAGGATAATACGCCACTACCGTAACGGAAAACTTGACGGCTCTTATCGTGTGGAATCGACACGGGACGGCAAACCCTATATAACTATCGAGGGACAATACACTGACGGCGAGAAATCGGGGCAATGGATAGAACATAACTATGATAACAATACCCAAACCTGCACATGGCATGGTGAAGGTGGGGCTTAAACAGAGATGAAGATAGTTATCATAATACTACTTTTAACGCTTGCATCGGTCGTAAGCTGCGAGCCACCCATGCCGCCGACGGACGAGGAAATGATACGCCACTTCGCCACGCACGAGGCGGCATTCGACAAGATACGCAAAATCATGGCGGAGAGTTCGGAGGGAAGCTTTCACTATCCACCGCTCTCTCCCTGCGATATTCTCATCCTTGATTCGGCAGGACAAATATCCTACCAACCGAACCAAGTGCAGGACACGCCGGTACACGGGTTATCAAGATCTGACCGAATACAACTCGACTCCTTGTTGTCAGAGATTGGATGCGGTCTTGTCCTTGTTGACCGCAGGGAGCAGGAAACGGCAGATTCGGTATATGTGAGCTTATTTATGCTGTACTACTCCCACGGCATCGTGGATGCGGGAACATCCAAGAGTTTCGTTTACGATCTCGAATTGAGAAGCCGCCGTGACATCCGTATCACCGAACACGGCGACCTGAACAAAATTTACCGCAGGACATACAATGACACTACGCTATACAAGCCCGTCAAGGAAGGCTGGTATATAGAGTTAGACCATTCACGATAATTTTCTTTTTTCGCAAGTCGATTTTATAAAATTGTCACCGAAAGTTCGTACTTTCGGAAAAAGATGTTATATTTGCAAATGAAAGAGTTATTTGACAGCATAGCAATGTAAAACGCTGAAATTCGCACAGTTGCTAAATCGTTACCTCTATTTCTCAAATAATTCGCTAAAAGTTTATTTCTCAATCGGTTAAGTCAAACCGAGAAAAATCTAAAATATAAAGGCATAAGCTTAGGCATTGATTTTGATATCCGTCAGGGGGGAGTAATGTATTCACGTACTAAAGATATAAACTATTTTACCGGTAACGTAATACAGACTGCCTACAATGACCGTAATCCTTTGATTGTTCCTAACTCAGTAAATAAAATAGTGAATGGAGAAAACGTTACTTATGTAGAAAATACAACTCCTATTACCAGTTCTAACATTTATAAATACTGGGGTGACGGTGGCTCTGATATGGGAAGCTGCTTCCTGGTGGACAAATCATACGTCAAGCTTCGTTCTGTTGTATTAGGTTGGGACCTCCCCAGAAGATGGTTGGCAAAAACTCCTTTCCAGGCAGTAAAAGTGTCTGCATATGGCAATAACTTATTTGTCTGGACTCCATCCAGCAATACATTTATTGATCCCGAAATGACTTCATTTGGTAATGACCTTGAAGGTAACTATGGAGAATACACAGCTAATCCCAGCTCACGTCGTTTCGGTTTCAACTTAATGGTTAAATTTTAAACAGGAATAAAAATGAAAAAAATATTATTATATGCATCATTAGCAACAACAGCATTGTTTGCAGGTTGCGACCTGAACATCAATGACGACCCGAACTACCCGATGAATGATCAGGTGACGGCGGATTTGATATTCCCCTCTATCAGTGCTTCCATTGCTTCGGCGGTAGGCGGAGAAATTTATAATTACGCTGGCTTTTTCGCTCAGTACTATGAACAGAAACCGGAGTCGAATCAGTATAACACTCTATGTGAATATACATTTACCGAATCTTCCCAGCAAATGGATTATTCTTATAGAATCCTGTTTGCAGGAGCTTTGGAAGATGCAAAGCAGGTTCTGGAAAAGACTACAAACCCTGCCGACCGCTTCGCCACTACCATACTAAGAGCATATGCCTTTCAGATAATGGTAGATAATACCAGTGACTCACCTTATTCGGAAGCTCTGCAAGGTAATGCCAATGCCACACCTAAATGGGATACAGGTGAAACAGTATATAAAGGTATATTAGGTGAGATCGATGCAGCAGAAGCTGCTTTGGATGGAAGCGGTATGGATGTGCCGGATTTGATATTCAACAAAAATATCGCTCAATGGAAAGGTTTTGCCAATGCTCTTCGCCTCCGTATGTATCTGCGTTTCATTGATGCCAATATAGATGCGGCTTTGTATACAGAGAAAGTGAAGACCTTGGTACAAAACAACGAATTCTTTACCGGTGACGTGAAACTGGATTGTTTTTTGGATGAAACAGACAAACGGAATCCATGGTATAATACAAATGCGGTCGGATTGACCGGTAATCATTGTGCTGCTTATCCATTAATTTCTTATTTAAGCAGTACGGGAGATCCTCGAATCGCCTATGGTATTAGTAAAACAGATGCGGATGGAAAGTATGTCGGTCAACTTCCCGGAGGAAAAACACATATGCAAAGCATTCTGGGTACTGACAACTGGAAAAATAAAAACGTGAGTGCGATTGATTACTCTATCGGGGCTACAAAACCTGTCTATTTCTTTACTCAGGCTGAATTACAATTCCTGATAGCAGAGGTATATGCTCGTTTCCTCAATGATGATGCGAATGCAAAAAGTGCTTATGAAGCAGGTGTAACTGCTGACTTTGCCGTTCGTGGATTTACAGGTCAAGAAAGCACTATTCTGGAAGGAGAGTGTGCATGGTCTGCTGCCTCTACACTGGCAGACAAGCTAAACTTGATTTATATGCAGAAATGGGTAGCTCTTTTCTATATGGATCACATGGAAGCATGGAGTGAGATTCGTCGTACGGATTGTCCGAAACTATCTTCTTATTCAGCAGCTCAGATACAAGCTAATGAGGCAGTATACACTCCGGGAGAGTTGGTTGCACCATGGACTAATGGTCTGGAAGCAGGCGGACTGATGAAACGTATGACTTATCCATTAAGCGCACGTCAGCAAAATGTAAATACTCCTGCAGGAGTACCGGGAAGTACTCCGGTTTGGTGGGATATCAAATAGTAACCAATAACTTAGTAAGTTTTACGTATGAAAAATATAATATACAGCATATTAGTATGTTTGCCGTTTGTCTTTGGAGCTTGCGACAAATCAACAGATGATACTTCTAAAGTCACCTATTTTGTAACGTTGGAAAGAGAAGGCGATGAAAAGATCGTTTTAGAAAAAGGACAACCCTTTGTGGAGCCGGGATATTATGCGGAAATGAATGGAGAGGATATAACTGAATCAGTTCAGATAAAAGGAAGTGTTGATGTCAACACTCCGGGAATCTACAATTTAGTATATGCGGCATACAATGAGGACGGTTTTGCCAAAACATTCACGAGAACAGTATATGTAGCAGATGATACTGCTTCTCCTTTGAAATCCGGAATTTATACTATAGCCGAAGGAAGCAAGCGTACCGCCCCTTCTGTGGTAGCTTTCAGTGGATATGAGATTGTGATTTTGCAGATGGAACCGGGAATATTTTATATCAGCGATTTCTTAGGAGGCTGGTATGACCAGCGTGCTGGCTATGGACCGGATTATGCAATGGTTGGTAAATTCGAATTGAATGATGATAATACCATTACTCCTCTGGAAAGTTATGTTGCAGGTTGGGGAGATTCCATGGATCAAATGACTAATACATTATTAGATCCTGCGACTGGGACTCTGAAATGGACTGTTGCTTATGCCGGTCAGCTATCTTTTGACATTATAGTAAAACAATAAAAATACGATTATGAAGAAATATATGATATTACTTTTAGTTTCACTGGCTTTTACATTCGTGGCATGCGACAACGATACAGAACCAGGTGGTACTGCTGTTGAAAAAATGGCAGGAGACTGGTGGGTGACAGTGAATGCATTTATTGACGGGAAAGAAGTAGAAGATCCCTTTGGAGCAGGACATCTGCAAATGAGTACTTACAATACAGCCAGCAACAGTGAAACTGAAATGTGGCTGGACGATTTAGGAAATTTCTGGGAATATAAACTGAAAGTAAACGTGAATTATGCAACGAGGACTTTCTCGACAACGGGCTTTGTGGATAATGTAACATATGAGTCCAAAGTGAAGATAACTGATGGTAAGGTACTGGAAAAAGCTGCCACAACTCCTAGCGGTATGCCTGCTGACAGTATCGTATATATGGTACAGTTCGACGACGATGAAGATGGATTAACTTATAAGGTTTCAGGTTTTCGTCGAACAGGTTTCCCTGCTGACGATTTTTAACAGAAGAGTTTAAATATGGAGAGGGCTGTTCCGCGAGTGGAACAGCCTTTTTTGCAATCTAACTTCAAATAAGACAGATCAATATATGGCAGTCTCTAATATTTACAATAATTGCTTGCCTTTAAAAGAAAAATGAATGGGATAATGTTTTTAATTAATAATATCCATTACCTGATTAATTGTATACAAATGAAGGTGCCTTTTATAACATGATACTATTTTTTTATTTATAATAGCTACCTGTTTTACAGATATAATATTGATTATAAGATAAATACTCCTCATTTCGGTAGAGAAATGGTATTACAAAGAGAGAGTAGATCATAAGCTGAATTTTGCTAACTAACTGTCAAATAGATGTATAGGCTATTTCTGTTTGATAAAATATCGACCTGTGTTACTGATTTGCACTCTGTATATCTTTCTGATTATCAGTTATATATAAATTTATTAGTTCTGCAAAGACTTTGCAGATTTCGTATATCGGTATGCGGACACAAGAAGTTGAAATCAAACCAACTTTAAAAGTCGTATTAAAGTCTGATTCTCAGAATCTTGATGAAGTTGTAGTAACAGCTATGGGTATCAAGCGATCTGAAAAATCTTTAGGTTATGCTGTCTCCAGTGTAAAAGGAGATGAGATAACTAAGGCGCGTGAAAGTAATGTGCTTAATTCGTTGTCCGGTAAGATTGCAGGTTTGCAAATTGCACAGTCGTCCGGAACAGTAGGTGGTAGCTCAAGTATACAGATTCGTGGCGCTTCTTCCATTGGTACAGTTTCTTCTCCTCTGTTTATTATTGACGGACTTCCTATTGATAATGGTTCTTACAATCCTGACAGAACCAATGGTATAGTCGATGTGGGTAACCGCGCAGGAGACATCAACTCTGACGATATTGAATCTATCAACGTATTGAAGGGTGCAGCTGCAACCGCATTGTATGGAGCGCGTGCAAAGGATGGTGCAATTGTTATTACCACAAAGAAAGGAAAAAAGAACTCACCGGTCTTTGTTACGGTGAATTCCTCAACACGATTTGAAAATGTACTCAAATTGCCTGATTTCCAGAATGAGTATGCACAGGGTAGTTACGGAGTGTATAATGTAAAGATGTTGAATGGATGGGGACCGAAGATTTCGTCGGTACAAGATCAGCAATTTACAGATTATAAAGGAGATAAAGTGACTTTGAAGGCAAATCCTGATAATGTGAAGGATTTCTATGAAACCGGAATGAGTTATATTAATAATGTATCAGTAGCCGGAGGTGGTGAAAAAGCTGATTTCCGTTTGAGTTTTACCTCTACCAACCAGACGGGTGTTGTACCTGGTTCTGACTATAATAAATATGCTTTTTCTGTGAATGCAGGTATGAACTTTACGAATAACTTTACAGGACGTATTTCTGCTCAATACATACGTTCTGATTCAGAAGGTCGTCCGGCACAGGGAGCAAATGATAGTAACTTGTTGATTCCATTGATCAATGGATTGCCAAGAACCATTGATATTCATGACATCAAGCAGAATTGGATTGATGAAAATGGTAAACAGATTACGCTAGACCCGGAAGGTAAAAGTAATAATCCGTACTGGATTATTAATAAGAATAAGTTTACCAATAATCTGGATCGTATGATCGGCAATATCACATTGACTTATAAACCGATTGAAGGATTGACTATTACTAATAATGTCGGAACGGATTTCTATACAGAAGGAAGACGTAAAGTTTATGCAAAAGGTACTGTAGGAGCCTTGAAC
>ERZ1504246.736-NODE-736-length-11344-cov-2.764904_pt1 | contig 11344 bp, 10 predicted proteins | sample MGYA00575509_ERZ1504246 | MGnify/ENA primary metagenome ERZ1504246 (study PRJEB39906, sample SAMEA3182115) | gut metagenome | biome: human; feature: gut; material: Stool; isolation source: human stools | place: Canada | collected 2013-06-11 ... | reverse complement strand
ACGCTGTTGGTCATCGGCGGTGACGCGGTGGTCAACTTCGGCGGTGCCGCCGCCAGCATGACCGACGCCGCCCCCGCCGTGCCCCTGACCGTTGCCTCCGTCTCCGCCCTGCCCACCGACACCACTGAGCCCTCTCCCGAGACAGCACTGTTCTCCGGCCTGCTGGGCGCAGCGGCGCTGACGGCCCATCCCGGCGGCGAGACCGCCGAGGATGCCCTGCTCAACAACGAGGACGCCGCCAAGGCTGCTGCCGCACAGGCCGCCGAGGAAGAACCGCCCCAGGAGACGCCCGAGGCCGACGAGGCGCCCGTCTCCACCGCCGTTCAGGCACTGGGCGTGATCTCCGGCACCGGCGTCCGTATGCGCAGCGGCGCAGGCACCGGCTATGACATCCTCAAGACCCTGGACAAGGGCGCCGTTATCGAGCTCACCGCCCAGGAGGGTGACTGGTACCGTATCTCCTTCGACGGCAAGCGCGGCTATGTGGCTGCCCAGTATGTCACCCGCTACGACACCGCCTCCGGCCTTAACGGTGCCGGACGTGTCACCGCGGACGTGCTGAACATCCGTACCGCCGCCAAAAGCGGCAGCACCTCTCTGGGCACCGTATCTCAGGGCACGGTCATCGCCGTCACCGGCATTGAGCCCGGCGGCTGGTTCGCCGTTACCTACAACGGCATCAGCGGCTATGTAGCCTCGCAGTACGTGCTGATCTGCCCCACCTCCGCCCTGACCGGCACGGCGGACAAGCCCGCCGAGAATACAACGACCGAAGGGTCTCCCGCCGAAGCACCTGCCGAGACCCCGGCAACGCCGGCCGCCTCCGCCTCCGGCAGCAGCATCGTCTCCATCGCCCAGCAGTATCTGGGTGTGCCCTACGTCTACGGCGGTTCCTCTGCCAGCGGCTTCGACTGCTCCGGCTTCACCATGTATGTCTTCGCCCAGGTGGGCATCAAGCTGCCCCACGGCGCCACCAGCCAGCTCAGCTACGGCACCGAGGTCTCCCGCAGCGATCTGCAGCCCGGCGATCTGGTATTCTTCCAGGACTACGGCTATACCGCCTCCCATGTGGGCATCTATATCGGCGGCGACCAGTTCATCCACGCCTCGTCCTCCTACTACAACGGGCACTGCGTGGTGATCACCTCCCTGTCCGAGACGTACTACAACAACCACTACCTCACCGCGCGGCGGCACTGATACAGACAAAACACCCACGGCTTCAGCCGTGGGTGTTCTTTTTTACAGCGCCGCCCGTTCCGAAAGCGGGCTGCATATGGTGTTCTGCAATGGACCTGTACACCGCGCCGAAGCCGCATCGCGTCACTCCGCGCTGCCGTCCGCGCTTTCGCCCTCTGCCGCCTTCTGCGCCGCGGCGATATTCACATACAGCTCCTCCGGCTTGTGGGGATGCAGCTTGATGTTGTACAGCAGCATAAACGCCGACACCAGCACCATCACCAGGCTCAGCGCCTGGCTGACGCGGATGGGCTCGCCGCCGATGGTCCAGTTGAACAGGTACAGGCTGTCGGTCCGCAGCCCCTCGACCCAGAACCGTCCGATGCCGTACCACAGGAAGTAGAACCAGGTGTTCTCACCGTCAAAGCGGCGTCCCTTCGCCACGATAAAGACGATCAGCAGCAGCCCCACTACGTTCCACAGGCTCTCGTACAGGAACGTAGGATGCACCTCCACCAGCGTCCCCGCGGTGGTGGTCAGCTGCATCCGCCACGGCAGCGTCGTCTCCGCGCCGAAGGCCTCCCGGTTCATGAAGTTGCCCCAGCGCCCGATGGCCTGCCCGATCAGCAGCCCCATCACGATCAGGTCGGTCAGCGCCCCCAGCTTGAAGCCCCGCTTTTTGCTGAGCACGAAGCACACCAGCACCGCCGCGATCACGCCGCCGTAGATAGCCAGCCCGCCGTCCCATATAGCCACGGACTCCGCCCAGTCAAAGGAACCATCCGCTTTTTTGAACCGGTCCAGATAAAACAGCACATAGTACAGCCGCGCCCCCACGATAGCCAGGGGAATGCCCCACAGCACGCCGTCCATCAAGTTATCCTCGGTGATTCCGTACTTCTCCTTCTGCTTCATGCAGAACCACAGCGCCAGCAGCACGCCCAGCGCGATAATGATTCCGTACCAATAAATGGCCTTTCCTCCGATATGGAAGGCTACGGACGAGCCGGTAAAGGCCCAGTCCCCGAAAAGCCCCGGAAACCGGATGGGGCTGTCCGCCATGATCCTCACGTTCACGTTATCCCTCCTTGGGCGCGATCACCGACAGCGCCATGTGCGCCCGCGTGAAGTTCTCCCGCAGGAACGCGCGCACATCCTCCGCGGTGATGTCATCGTATATCTCCGGGAAGCGGTACGGGTCATACCCCTGGAACCGCCCCTCCGCCATGGACACAGCGATGGACTCAAAGGCGTTCAGCTCCCGCAGCGCCGCGCCGAAGTTGGCGTTGACGATCCGCTTGTAATAGTCGCCGTCCACACCCTCCGCCGCCAGCCGCTGCGCCTCGTCCAGAATGGCCTCCGCCACGGCCTTCGGGTCCTTGCTGTCGCCGCCGGCATAGGCATAGGCCGCGCCGGGCAGCAGGTCGAACGCCGCGCCGAAGGAGCCGTTGATCAGCCCCTGGCTGTACAGCCGCGCATACAGCGGGCTGGACTCGCCCATGAGCACGTCACAAGCCAGCTCGCCGATGGCGGCAAACCGGTGCTGCGCCTCCCCTCCGTGCTGGGGCGGGCACTTGAAGCCTACCAGGAACGTGGGCATGGCCACCTCCATCTGTGCCTCGGCATAGCCGCAGGCAGCGTCGGTACTCTCCTCCGCGCCATAGTCGCGCCGGATGATCGCCCCGCTCTCCGCCGGCAGCACCCGCTTTGCCGTGGCCAGCACCGTCTCGGGGTCCACATCGCCTACCACCACCAGGCACATATTTGCCGGGGTGTAGAACGCCTTGTGGCAGTCATACAGCGTCTGCGCCGTGATATGGCTGATGCTCTCCACGCTGCCGGCCACCGGCGTCCGCGCGGGACTGCTGCGGTACAGCGCCTGCATCATCTGCTTGTACACCTGCCACTCGGGGTTGTCCTCGATCATGCCGATCTCCTGGCCGATGATGCCCTGTTCCTTCTCCACGCTCTCATCGGTGAAATAGGGCACAGACACGAAGGACAGCAGTATCTCCAGATTTTCGTAAAACTTCTCCGTAGAGTCAAAATAGTAGCACGTAATGGCGTTGGAGGTGAAAGCGTTGGGCTCCGCGCCGTTTTTCGCCAGCTCCTGCAGGGCGTTGCCGTCCTTCGTGTCGAACATCTTGTGCTCCAGATAGTGGGCGATGCCCGCCGGAGTGTCCTGCCACTGTCCGTTCAGCTCAAAGCGCATATCCATGCCGCCGTAACGGGTGGCAAACAGCGCGTACTTTCGGGAAAAGCCCTGCTTCGGCACGATGCACACCGGCAGTCCGTTGTCCAGCGTCTCCCATATCACTTCCTCGCCGATGCGGGGATACAGCTTCTTGTCCATGTTACGCCTCCTCCTTTCCCCGCAGGAAGTACACCGTATCCGGCTTCACCGTCTGTGCCGCCGCTACGATGCGCTCCTTTGTCACCTGCTCCAGCGCCGCGGCCAGCTCCTCCGGTGTCTCCTCGACCCCAGCCGCGATCTGGCCCAGATAGAAATTCTCCAGCGCACCCTGAGAGTCCGACAGTGACAGCAGCGACGCACGGATGGCCTGCAGAGCACCCTCCTGCTCCCAGTCCTCCCAATCGCCCTGCTGCACCGCCTGCAGCTGGCGGCCGATCTCCGCCTCCGCCCGTTCAAAGTCCGCGGTCTCCACGCCGCTGGACACGGTCAGAATGTTCTTGCTGCGGGCATAGCTGCTGGAGGCGTAGTAGCACAGGCTCAGCCTCTCCCGCACGTTCAAAAACAGCTTGGAGTTGCTGGTGCCGCCGAAAATCAGATTTGCCAGCACCATGGCCGGATAGTCGTCGCTGCTGCAGCGGTAGCCCATGGCCAGCTTGCCCTGGGTCACGTCCATCGTCTCCACGATCCGCCGGGGCGTATCCGGTGCCTGTATGCGCTGCACCTCCGGCAGCGCCGTCTGGGCGCCGCGGGGCAGCGCCGCCAGCGCCGTGAGCACTGCGTCCTCCACACGCTGCGCCTCCGCGCTGCCGCAGTAGATGACCTCCACCCGGCTGGACGCCATCAGCGCCTGCCCATGGACATACAGTGACTGGTTGGTGATACGCCCGGCCGTCTCCTCGTCTCCCAGGCGCAGCACGCTGTACGGCTCGCCGGCGCACATCTCCTGCATGAGCCGGATATCCGCCCAGTCACGCTTGTCGTTCTTCAGGCCCCGAATGGCGTCGATCAGGTTGGCCTTTTCGCTCTCCACATAGCTGCTCAGAAAACGTCCCCCGTGGGTCACAGGGTCCAGCAGCAGCTCGCCAAGCATCGCCGACACAGGCTCCAGCAGCTTCTCGCCGTGGGGCGTGAAGGCGTCGTCGATAAAGCCGGCAGCAAAACCCACACACTGGCGCTCACCCTTTTTGCGGACGGTATAGTCGATATTGGCGCCGTACAGCGTATCCAGCGCGGCGGACAGGCTCTCCATATCCGGGCAGCGGACGGTACCCCGCCGCAGCACAGCGGGCAGCAGCGCGTTGGCCGCCGCTGTCTCTCTCTGCAAAGGTGCGATCAGCTGCACGGTCATGCGGCTGGTTTTGAAGCGTTGTGCGGGCAGATACGTCAGAAACACGTCCTGCATGATCTCCCGTCGATTATCAAACATAGTCAGTACCTCCGGTGCAAATACTCATTCAGCATATAGTATACACCAAACTTTTCCAAAAGAAAAGAGGGCGTTTTTCAAAAGACGCAAAAGACACAAGTATCCCCCGGCGAAGCCGGGGGATACTCACATATTCTTCCTGATGCTGCTCAGTGCTGTCTTTTCCAGTCGTGACACCTGCGCCTGTGAGATGCCGATCTCGCTGCTGACCTCCATCTGCGTCTTCCCCTGGCAGAACCGCAGCGCCAGTATGCTCCGCTGCCGCGGGTCCAACCGGGCTATGGCGTCCTTCAGCGCGATGCGGTCCAGCCAGCTCTCGTCGGTATTCTTCTCGTCCCGCACCTGGTCCATGACGCACACCGTGTCCCCGCTGTCGGCATACAGCGGCTCGTACAAACTCACCGGATCGCTGAACGCGTCCATGGCAAACACCACGTCCTCCCGCGGAATGTTCAGATACCGCGCCAGCTGCTCCACCGTGGGCTCCCGCTGCGTCTCCACCAGCAGCGCCTCACGGGCCCGCAGGATCTTGTAGGCCGTGTCCCGCATACTGCGGCTGATCCGCAGGGCGCTGTTGTCCCGCAGATAGCGGCGTATCTCCCCCACGATCATCGGCACGCCGTAAGTCGAAAACCGCACCGGCTGCTCCACATCAAAGTTGTCGATGGCCTTGATGAGGCCGACGCAGCCCACCTGGAACAGGTCGTCGGCGCTCTCGCCCCGCCCCGCGAACCGCTGCAGCACCGACAGCACCAGCCGCAGATTGCCGCAGATCAGCTGCTCCCGCGCCGCTGTATCACCTGCGTGGGCGCGGCGCAGCAGCGCCGTCATCTCATCGTTTTTCAGCACAGGCAGCTTCGCTGTGTTGATACCGCTGATCTCCACTCTGCCCCGCATGACGCCACCTGCCTCTTTCGTGATAGTGGCAGTATTTCCCGCCGGTGCGGCGGTTATTCTCCCCGGCGGAAATCCCTAAGATCCGACGGTATGGGACAGCCTCCGCCGCGCATATCCTGACGGCAGGAGGTGACACCGATGCTGTGCAAATTTTCGCTGCTGCGGCGCAAAGAGGTCATTAACCTGTGCGACGGCTGCCGCCTTGGCTGTGTGGGCGACGTGGAGGTCACGGTGCCGGAGGGCTCCGTCAAGGCGCTGATCGTCTTCGGTCCCTGCCGGTTCTTCGGGCTGTTCGGCCGGGGCGAGGATTACTACATCCCCTGGGAGTGCGTCCAGAAGTTCGGCGATGACATCATTCTGGTGGATAAACCCTTCCGCCGGGACCCGCCGCCACCGCCCCGCCGTAAAAAGGGTTGGCTTTTCTGAACCATGCTTGTTAACAGCTTCTTATCACACGATCGGATTTGTTGCAGGTTCTTCTGAAATTTGTCATATGAGCGCATGATTTTCACGCATCAACCCTCCATTTTTGCCGATTTCATGTGGAAGAATGTCGAAAAAGGAATTGACTTTACGGCGAAAATGCGGTATAGTAATTTGCACTACATACAGTAGGGTATTGTAGGGGTTGAAAACACTACCGCGAGGCGCAGACTGCGTCCCGCGTTTCTGCCCCTACTTAATTTTTTTGCTTTTTTACCGTTTGGAGGTGTATTCCGTGGCATATATGCGGCTGGGCGATCTTTTGGTCTCCTCCGGTATCATCACCGGCGAGCAGCTGGAGCAGGCCCTGGCCCTGCCCCGCGAGGACGGCCAGCGTCTGGGCGATGTTCTCATCCGGCAGGGGGTTATCTCCGAAGCGCAGCTCATTGACGCGCTGCGTGTGCAGCTGGGCGTGGACTTCGTGGACCTGACCGCCGTGTCCATTCCCGTGGAGCTGGCCAAATACGTCCCCCGGAACCTGGCCAAAAAGTTTCTCGTGGTCCCGGTAAAGCTGGTGCAGGACCGCCTGTACCTGGCCATGCACGACCCCCTGGACTTTGTGGCCCAGGACGAGGTCAAGACCGCCTCCCGCAAACGCATCATCCCCATGATCGCCACCCGCAAGGCGGTGGAGCAGGCCATCGAGCGCCTGTATGGCAGCGAGGGCACCGCCCGCGTCATCGAGGAGATGAAGCGCGAGGCCGGTGCCGGCGAGGACATCATCCCCGCCCAGATGGCCCGGGACACCGCCGACCCGGAGGCCTCGGCCCCCACCATCCGCTTTGTCAACTCCCTGATCGAGCGCGCCTTCACCGAGCGCGCCAGCGACATCCATCTGGAGCCCCAGGAGGGTGAAATGCTGGTGCGTATGCGTATTGACGGCCTGCTACAGCGTGTGCTCACTGTGCCCGCCGATCTGCAGAACACCGTCATCTCCCGCCTGAAGATCATGGGCGGCATGAATATTGCCGAGCACAAGGTGCCCCAGGACGGCCACGCCATGTTCTCCGTCCGGGGCCACAGCCTTGACCTGCGTATCGCCTCCATGCCCACCGTCTACGGTGAGAAGATCGTCCTTCGCCTGCTGGACAAATCCGCCCAGGTGCTGGACAAGTCCGTCCTCGGGCTGGAGGGCCGCGACCTGGACAACTACAACGCCCTGCTGAAAAACACCAGCGGCGTGGTGCTGCTGGTGGGCCCCACCGGCTCCGGCAAGTCCACCACCATGTCCAATATGCTCCGCGACCTGTCCAGCGACGCGCTGAACATCGTCACGCTGGAGGATCCGGTGGAGTACCACCTTCCCGGCGTGAACCAGTGTCAGATCAACGAAAAGACCGGCATGACCTTTGCCAGCGGCCTGCGCGCGATCCTGCGTCAGGACCCGGACATCATCGCCGTGGGCGAGATACGCGACGGTGAGACGGCCTCCATCGCCATGCGGGCAGCCATCACCGGCCACCTGGTCTTCTCTACCCTGCACACCAACGATGCCGTCTCCGCCGTCCACCGTCTGGAGGACATCGGCGTGGAGCCCTGGTTGGTGTCCAGCGCCCTGCGGGGCGTGGTCAGCCAGCGTCTGGTCCGCAAGCTCTGTCCCCACTGCAAAACGGCTTACCGTCCCTCTGCCGAGGAGCTGCTTCTTCTCGGCCTGCCCGAGGACAGCGACGTCACCTTCTACAAGGGCGCCGGCTGCCCCGAGTGCCGCCATTCCGGCTACATCGGCCGCCGCGCCGTGTTCGAGATACTGCTGCTCAACAGCCGCCTCCGCCGGCGCATCAGCCACGGCGCCGACGGCGACGAGCTGCTGGCCGCCGCCCGGCAGGACGGCTTCACCACCCTGCGGGAAAGCTGCCGCGAGCTGGTGCTTGCCGGCGTCACCTCCGCGGCGGAGGCCGCCCGCGTCATCAACACCGCCGCCGAGACCTGATTTCACAGAAAGGAGCGCCCCGCGCCCATGACCACATTCCGTTATAAAGGCCAGACCGCCGGCGGCGCGAAAGTCTCCGGTGTGCTCCGCGCCTACGATGAATTTGAGGCGGCGGACAAGCTCCGCGAGAGCGTTGCCATCATCACGAAGCTGGAGGCCGTTCCCGAGAAGAAGGAGAGCGTGCTTCCGGGTCAAGGAGAAAGAGCTGGCGCTCCTGTGCTCCCAATTCGCCATCATTCTGGCCTCCGGGCTGTCGGTGGAGCGCTGCGTGTCCATGGTAGCCGCCCAGACGAAGAACAAATACCTCCGCCGAATGCTGGATAAGGTCTCCGAGGAGGTGGGCGCCGGCTATTCTCTGGCCCAGAGCTTCGAGAACAACGCCCCCTACCTGCCCAAAACCTTTACCGAGACGCTGCGCGCCGGCGAGCAGTCCGGCACGCTGGAGAGCTGCTTCCAGCGTCTGCATGCCTACTACGACCGTTCCGCCAAGACCAGGGCCAAGATCGTCAGCACCCTGACGTACCCTGTGATGGTCATCATCGTGGCCATCGTCGTCTTTGTCATCATCATCGCCGTGGCGGTCCCCGCGTTCACGGACGCCTTCACGGACTTGGGCTCCGGCAGCCTTCCCGGCGTCACCAGAGCCCTGATGGCCGTCAGCGCCTTCTTCACCAAGTGGTGGCTGGTGCTGGGCGTTCTGGCCCTGCTGGTCATCGCCTACCTGACCTTCCGCCGCACGGAGCGCGGCCGCGTCGCGCTGGCCGCCTGGAGCCTGACGCGCGCCCCGCTGCGCCGTATACACTCCATGAACGCCGCCGCCCAGTTCGCCCACAGCATGGCCACCCTGCTGGCGGCAGGTCTGCCGCTGCCCCGGGCGCTGGAGGTCACCGCCAACGTCGTGAGCAACTACACCTTCTCGCTGGCGGTCCGCCAGGTCCGGCAGGACGTGGAGCGCGGCCGCCCCATGGCTGAGAGCATGGCCGGCATCGAATGCTTCCCCGCCATGCTCACTGAGATGGTAGGCGTAGGCGAGCGCTCCGGCGCACTGGAGGAGACGCTGGACGTGATCGGCGGCTACTACGACAACGAGGTGTCCGTCACCACCGCCCGGCTGCTGGCCGTGCTGGAGCCGGCCATCACCATTGCCCTGGCCGTGCTGGTGGTCCTGCTGCTGCTGGCGGTCTACCTGCCCATGTTCACCCTATACGGCGGCATATAACCAAGGTATCATTTCCGCGCGCTGCGCGGGACGATATAGAACTACAAACAGAAAAGGAGAAACTACCCATGCTGAAAAAACTCAACAACAAAAAAGGCTTCACCCTGATGGAGATGCTGATCGTTGTCGCCATCATCGCTGTTCTGGTGGCTATCGCCATTCCCGTATTCAACGGCGCTCTGACCAAGTCCAAGGAGGCCGCCGACGTCGCCAATGTCCGCGCTCTGTACGCCGAGTGGCAGGTCGGTATCCTGACCGAGAACAAGGCCATCCCCACTACTGTCGACGCTTTCTTATCCGGCCCCGATAACGGTGAAAAAACCACTTTGAATTACCCGGGCAACTTCACCAAGGTTGAAGGCAAGGACACCTTCCAGTATGCCGCCAAGAAGCTGACTGACGGTAATGGCGATGGTGGAAAGACTTACAGCTGGACGCTGGCTTCCGCCACGTTCAATGGCTGATTCCTACTCTTTTTCCCCCGCCCCGGCTGTGCCGGGGCGGGGACACCCGCAACGACACAAAGGAGCCTTCCCATGCTGTACGCCGCCCCCGCCATCACCATATATAGCTGCTTCATCGCCGTCCTGCTGGGCGCCTGCATGGGCAGCTTTCTCAACTGCGCCGCCTGGCGCATCGTCCATGGCGAGAGCGTCCTCCGCGGCCGTTCCCACTGCGACGCGTGCGGCCATGTGCTGGCGCCCCGCGACCTGGTGCCGGTGTTCAGCTATGTGTTCAGCCATGGCCGCTGCCGTTACTGCGGCGCGAAGCTCTCCCCCCGCCACGCGGTGGGTGAAGCGGTGGCCGCGCTGGTGTTCGTGTCGCTGCTGCTGCGCTATGATATCTCCCTCCGGACCCTCGAAGCCTGGGCCGTGGCCTGCCTGCTGCTGGCCTGCGCCTTCGCGGACCTGGAGGGGTACATCATCCCCGACCGCTTTATCGCGGTCGGCGTTGTGCTTTTTATCGTCACCCTGTTTTTTGTCCCGGACCCGGGCAAACGGGCGCTGGACGGCCTCATCGGCGGCGTCGCCGTGGGCGGCGGCGTCCTGCTGCTGGCGCTGCTGATGGAGAAGCTGCTCCGCCGCGACGCCATGGGCGGCGGCGATATCAAGCTGCTGTTTCTCACAGGGCTGTTTCTGGGCTGGCAGAAAAACCTGCTGTGCCTGCTGCTGGCCTGCGTCGTCGGCATCCTATGGGGCCTTGTCCGCGCCAAGCGCGGACAGCAGGGCCTTCCCTGGGGCCCCGGCATCGCGCTGGCCGCCTGGTGCGCCGCCCTGTTCGGCCAGAACCTTATCGACTGGTACCTGTCATTGCTGTAACGCTTACCATCGATCGACAAGGGCAAACACGCCTGCCAACGTGTCTTTCCGTTGCTTTTTGCCCTTTTCGCCTTGGCGGGCGTCAGCCTCGCTCCAAAGGAACGTCGCTCGGCAGCATTGGCGAGAATATGCCGACTCCGCCCGCCTGCGTCTCAAAAACTAAAAATCATTCGAAAATACATCACCGGCAGGTGCGGAGCAGTTTTGCCGGAGCAGAAATGCGTCCAGGTGACAAAAAGCCCGCAGGGAATACAGGGTGTATTGCCAAGGGCTCTGCGGAAGCATGGGGGCATTTCTGCCCGCCAAAACCGTATTCGCCCGTGTCAATTGATGGTCACAACAGCCGTGCGGTCAAAGACCGCTCGATACAGTGGGAGGACTAAGTTCCGAAGAACCACTATGAGGAGGAATAACATTGTTTAGAGGCAAGAAATATCAGGAGAGCGCCAAGCTGATCGATAAGAGCGCTCAGTATGAAGCCGCTGAGGGCATGGACCTCATCTGCAAGACCGCCAAGGCCAAGTTCGACGAGACCGTCGAGCTCCACGTGAAGCTGGGCGTTGACTCCCGTCACGCTGACCAGCAGGTCCGCGGCGCCATCGTGCTGCCCCACGGCACCGGCAAGACTGTCCGCGTGCTGGTGTTCGCCAAGGGCGACAAGGCCGACGCTGCCCGTGAGGCCGGCGCTGACTACGTG
>ERZ1504246.713-NODE-713-length-11677-cov-3.320341_pt1 | contig 11677 bp, 8 predicted proteins | sample MGYA00575509_ERZ1504246 | MGnify/ENA primary metagenome ERZ1504246 (study PRJEB39906, sample SAMEA3182115) | gut metagenome | biome: human; feature: gut; material: Stool; isolation source: human stools | place: Canada | collected 2013-06-11 ... | reverse complement strand
GTGGAAGCCTATTTGCCTGACTGGAGGGCGCGCCGCGCCCTCCTTCGCCGGTAATTCCGCCATTTTGCGCCGTACATTCGATACTTCGCCGCCGCCCGTTCAATCGGGCGGTGGTTTTCTTGTGATTTTCACAAGAAAACCACCGCTTTTTCTGTGCGTTTCGGCAAAAATGCAGCGAAGCAATTGACAATTGCGGCAAACACTGATAGGATAACTATGCTGAACGGAAACGTTACCGGTAATGTTTTCGCTTTCCTCTGACGATTTTCGTTCCTTTCGATCTGGTATAGTAGGAGGCACACCCAGGTATGACGATCAAGGATATAGCCAAACAGTGCAGCGTCAGCGTCAGTACCGTCTCCCGTGTGCTGAATGACCGGCCGGATGTCAGTGAGGATGTCCGGCGTAAGGTGCTTTCCGCTATCAAGAATAGCAACTACATTCCCAACAACAGTGCCCGCGATCTGGTACGCACCAAGTCCGACGCTGTGGGTCTGGTAGTCCGCGGTGTGTCCAATCCGTTCTACACCGACATTATCCGCGCCATTGAACGCACCATCACCGATGCCGGTTTTACAATGGTCATGCAGCAGATCGGTACTTGCGACGACGAGGTCAAATGCGGTGCGGTCATGGAGCGCGAAAAGCGCCTGCAGGGCATCGTGTTCCTGGGCGGTCGGTTTGATTACACCCCCGCTGATCTGGCGATGCTGAACGTTCCCTTTGTGTGCTGTTCCTACTCCAACCGCTATGGCACGCTGATCGAGGGCGAGTATTCCTCTGTGTCCATCGCCGACGGTGACACCGCACAGCAGGCGGTGGAGGAGCTGTACCGCCACGGGCACCGGCGCATCGCCGCGCTGATCTCCCGTCCCAACGATCAGTCCATCAGCCAGCTGCGCTATGAGGGCTATGTGCAGGCGCTGGAGAGTCACGGCATCCCTGTGGACCCGGAACTGGTGATCTCCACCGGCGGATTCGGCGCGAAGGACGCCTACAGAGCCGTGCAGGAAAAAATGGCCGAAAACGTTGATTTTACAGCACTTTTCGCCATCGCGGACTCTATGGCCATTGGTGCCATGCGGGCTTTGATGGACGCCGGCAGGCGTATCCCCGAGGACTGTTCCGTTATAGCGATAGATGGGTTAGAATTGTCTGCCTATATTGAGCCGCCGCTGACTACCCTGTGCCAGCCTATGGAGGAAATGGGCCGCCGCAGCGCCGAGATTTTGCTGGACATGGTGCGGCACAAGGGCTCCCACGCCTGTGAGCTGCTGCCCACCACCCTGCGCCAGGGCCGCAGCGTGGCCGCGCCCAGGTGATACTTTTGTATATCTTTGTGATCTATTTTGTGTATCCTAAGTATCCGTTTCCTGCATCCCAATAATTTGTTTTTTGTACCCTAATAATCTGTTTTTTACATCCTTGTGATGTGAAAATAAAAACAAAAAAGGAGTAATTACCATGAAGAAGTTTCTTGCAATGCTTCTTGCTCTCGTGATGGCCCTGTCTCTGGTTGCCTGCGGTGAGAAGAAGGACGACACCAAGACCGAGGGCGGCGACACTGCCACCGGCAAGGTCTATTATCTGAACTTCAAGCCTGAGCAGGATCAGGACTGGCAGGATCTGGCCAAGGCCTACACCGAGGAAACCGGTGTGCCCGTCACCGTCCTGACCGCCGCCTCCGGCACCTACGAGGAGAAGCTGACCTCCGAGATCGCCAAGACCGACGCCCCCACCCTGTTCCAGGTGAACGGCCCCGTGGGTCTGGCCAACTGGAAGGATTACTGCTACGATCTGAAGGATTCTCAGATCTACGGTGAGCTGACCAGCGACAGCTTTGCCCTGAAGGACGGCGACGCCGTTGCCGGCATCGGCTACGTGATCGAGTCCTATGGTCTGATCACCAACAAGACTCTGCTGGAGAAGGCCGGCTACACCGTTGAGGACATCCAGAGCTTTGAGGATCTGAAGAAGGTCGCCGAGGACATCACCGCCCGCAAGGACGAGCTGGGCTTCGCCGCTTTCACCTCCGCCGGTATGGACGGCAGCTCCGACTGGCGCTTCAAGACCCATCTGGCCAACCTGCCCATCTACTTTGAGTATCAGGCTGACGGCATCAACAGCACCGATGCCATCAAGGGCACCTATCTGGACAACTACAAGGCCATCTTTGACCTGTACATCAACAACAGCACCTGCGCTCCCGCTGATCTGTCCGGCAAGACCGGCACCGACTCCGAGAACGACTTCCAGAACGGTTCCTGGGAGTATTCCGCTCTGTCCGCCAAGTACTCCGATGACGAGATGACCATGATCCCCATCTACATCGGCGTGGGCGATGAGGCCAATCAGGGTCTGTGCACCGGCACCGAGAACTACTGGTGTGTGAACAAGGACGCCGCTCCTGAGGACATCCAGGCCACGCTGGACTTCATGTACTGGTGCGTCACCTCCGACAAGGGCACTCAGGCCATGGCCAACGACATGGGCTTTGTGATCCCCTTCAAGAAGGCCGCCGAGTCCCCCAACCTGTTCGTCAAGGTGGACAAGGAGCTGACCGCCGCCGGCAAGACTCCTGTGTCCTGGAACTTCACCACCATGCCCTCTGAGCAGTGGAAGAACGACGTCGGCTCCGCTCTGACCGCATACGCCGCCGGTACCGGCGACTGGGAGGCCGTCAAGACCGCCTTCGTGGACGGCTGGGCCAAGGAAGCCGCTCTGAACGGCTGATCCCTTTTTACACCGTGATTTTCCGGTCGGGTGGGCTGAAACAGGCTCACCCGACCGCCGCACAGCCCCTGCGCTCCTGCGCAGCGGCTGCCTGTGCGCCCCGGCTTACAGGACGCGCAGGCAGCCGGATAATTCAACAAAACCGACATGGAGGTACACGCTTATGCAAAAGAACATCCGCAGATACTGGCCCATTTTCCTGCTGCCTACGCTGGCTGCCTTTCTCATCGGCTTTGTGATCCCGTTTATTCAGGGTCTGTATCTGTCCCTGTGCAAGTTCACCACCATCAACAAAACCACGTTCGTGGGTCTGAGCAACTATGTCAAGGCGTTTCAGGACGAGCAATTCGCACACGCCTTCGGCTTTACCGCTTCCTTCACCGTGGTGTCCACCGTGCTCATCAACGTTATCGCGCTGGGCATTGCCCTTCTGCTGACACGCGGCATCAAGGGCACCACCCCATTCCGCACGGTGTTCTTCATGCCCAACCTCATCGGCGGCATCGTGCTGGGCTATATCTGGCAGATCCTTCTGAACTGCATACTGAGTCTGATGGGCAAGCCGCTGCTGACTCTGGACTCCACCTCCGGCTATTGGGGTCTGATCATCCTGATGTGCTGGCAGCAGATCGGCTACATGATGATCATATACATTGCCGGCCTGCAATCCATTCCCAATGACTATATCGAGGCGGCCTATATCGACGGTGCCACTCCGTGGCAGGCCTTCTGGCGGGTAAAGCTGCCCAATCTGATGCCCAGCATTACGATCTGCCTTTTCCTGACCCTGACCAACTCCTTTAAGCTGTTCGACCAGAACCTTGCTCTTACCGCCGGTGAGCCCGCCCATTCTACGGAAATGCTGGCAATGAACATCTACCAGACGTTCTACGCCCGCTCCGGCCCCATGTGGAAGGGAATCGGGCAGGCGAAGGCCGTGCTGTTCTGCATTCTGGTCATCGCCATCTCCAGCCTGCAGCTGAAGTTCACCCGCTCTAAGGAGGTACAGCAGTGATGAAAAAACGCTCTCAAGCCATCAACACGGTCTGGACGGTGTTCCTGACGATCCTCAGTCTTGCGTGGGTCTACCCCGTGGTGGTGGTGCTCATCAACTCCTTCAAAAAGGACTCCGCCATTTCCACCAGCACCGCTTTCCAGCTGCCTCCCGCCGACGGCTTTGCCGGGCTGGGTAATTATGCCAACGCAATCCATTCCAAGGGCTTTCTTGCCGCCTTCTTCAACAGCTTTATTATCTCCGTCACCTCTGTGGTGCTGATCCTGGTTTGCTGCTCCATGTGCGCGTGGTTTATCACCCGCGTGAAGACGTGGGCCACGAAGCTCTGCTACTTCCTGTTCGTGTTCTCCATGGTGGTACCCTTCCAGATGCTGATGTTCACTCTGGCAAATCTGGCGGATAAAACGAAGCTGAACACCCCGTTCAACATCTGTATCATCTACCTGGGCTTTGGCGCAGGACTGGCGGTGTTTATGTTCACCGGCTTCGTGAAATCCATTCCGCTGGAGATCGAGGAAGCGGCCATGATCGACGGCTGCGGCCCGCTCCGCACCTTCTTTCTGGTGGTAATGCCCATGCTGAAGCCCACGCTGGTCAGCGTCGGTATTCTGGAGACTATGTGGGTGTGGAACGACTACCTCCTGCCCTACCTGGTGCTGGACGGCACAAAATACATGACCATTCCCATTCTGATCCAGTACTTCCGCGGCGGCTTTGGCCGCGTGGAGATGGGTCCCATGATGGCCTGCATCGTCCTGACCATCCTGCCCATCATCATCATCTACGTTCTCGGCCAGAAGCACATCATCAAGGGCGTGGCGGCAGGCGCCGTCAAGGGCTAAACTTACAACACGCCGGGGGCGGGCTGATCGCCCGCCCCCGTATATTTTGGCCGGGACCGTCCGGCTGAAAGTCAAATCCTATCCAAGAGAGAAGTTGAGTTATGAAACGAAGCAGCGGTATTTTAATGGCGGTATCCTCCCTGCCCTCCCCCTATGGCATCGGTACCCTGGGCAAGGCAGCCTATGATTTCGCCGATTTCCTGAAAGACGCCGGCCAGTCCTACTGGCAAATGCTCCCCCTGGGCCCCACCAGCTATGGCGACTCCCCCTACCAGAGCTTTTCCGCCTACGCCGGCAACCCCTACTACATCGACCCGGATATGCTGGCGGCTGACGGACTGCTGACGGCCGCCGAGTGCGCCGCCCCCGACTGGGGCAGCGACCCGCGCCATGTGGACTACGGAAAGATCTACGAGAGCCGCTTTACCCTGCTGCACAAGGCCTACAAACGGGGCTGGGAGCGGGACGCGGAGGCCGTAGCGGCCTTTGCGCAGGACAATGCGCGCTGGCTGCCGGACTACGCCCTGTACATGGCCTGCAAGCGGCACTTCGGCATGAAGGCATGGACGGAGTGGCCCGACGACGACCTTCGCCTGCGTAAGAACGAGGCCGTGCTGGACAAGTACCGCACACTTCTGCGGGAGGATGTGCAGTTCTTCACCTATCTGCAATTTCTGTTTTTCAGGCAGTGGACCGCTCTGCGCGACTACGTCCACCAGCAGGGCATCCGCATCATCGGCGATCTGCCCATCTACGTGGCCATGGACTCAGCCGACGTCTGGGCTGAGCCGCAGTTCTTCCAGCTGGACGACGATCTGGTGCCCAAGGCTGTGGCCGGCGTCCCGCCGGATTACTTTACCGCCGACGGCCAGCTGTGGGGCAACCCCCTCTACGACTGGGACGCCATGCGTGACGACGGCTTCGGCTGGTGGATCCGCCGGATCGACGGCGCCGGCAAGCTGTATGATGTGATCCGCATCGACCACTTCCGCGGCTTTGCCAACTACTGGGCCGTGCCCTACGGTCAGCCCACCGCCAAAAACGGCCGCTGGATCGCCGGTCCCGGCATGGACCTGATCGAACGGCTCAACGGCTGGTTCCCGCAGCTGGAGTTCATCGCCGAGGATCTGGGCTACCCCACCCCGGAGGTGGCGCAGCTGCTCCGCGAGTCCGGCTGGCCCGGTATGAAGGTGCTGGAATTCGCCTTTGACTCCCGGGATTCCAGCGGGTATCTGCCCCACGCCTATACGCCGCACTGCATCTGCTATACCGGCACCCACGACAACAGCCCCCTGGCACTGTGGCGGCAGGAGGCCGCGCCGGAGGATGTGGCCCACGCGGTGGAATACCTGGCGCTGACAGCGCAGGAGGGCTTCCACTGGGGTATTATCCGCGGCGGTATGTCCAGCGTGGCGGAGCTGTTCGTGGCGCAGATGCAGGACTATCTGGGCCTGGGCGAGGGAAACCGCATGAACATCCCCGGCACCCAGGGCGGCAACTGGACCTGGCGGCTGCTGCCCGGCGAGCTGAGCGATGCGCTCTCTGTCAGGATCGACCGCATGACCGCGCTCTACGGCCGCAAGGCATAAGCGAACACCCCCGGCAGTGCCGGGGATGTTTTTTTGCCGTGAGCACCGCTTCCGCAACGCCGAAACCCCCATCTGCCATGTGACAGATGGGGGTTTCGATGCCGCCGAGGTAGGGGTTAGACCTCCGCGACCCGTACTGCAATATGGGCCCTGCCGGGCAGGGCAAATAAAAAACCGGCTGCAATGTATGCACCTTGGAAGCGCATCCCACTTGCAGCCGGTCGATCATGCGGTCAAATGCCGTTTAGACACCGTAGCTTTGCGTCTCGGCCTTTCAGCCGATTTGCCAACAGAACATTATTGTATTTGTAGTGTATCACTTTCGTTCCGTTTCGTCAAGTCTTTTTCGCAAAAATCCGTGTTTTCTACGCGTCCGTCTCTAAATCTCCGATTGCCGCGCACGCCTCACGGTATGCCGCGGCCGTCTCCGGATACAGCGCCGACGCGCGCTGCATATCGCTGCCGCGCAGGGCCTCCGTCAGGGCGGAGGCTGCCTGCCCCAGCTGCACCAGCCCCAGGTTGGCCGCCAGGCCCTTCAGCGTGTGCGCCGCCCGGAACGCCCGTTGGACGTCTCCGGCACTCATGGCCGCCTGCAGCATGGCGAAGGTGTCGTCTCCGGCGAACATCCGCAGGAAACGCTCCACCGCGGACGCGCTGCCCAACCGGCGCACGGCGTCCGCCATGTCGCCGCCCATCTCTTGATAAAGCTTCTCTAAATTCATTGTTTCTTCCTCTCCAGCCACTCGGCGATCGTTCTTATCATCTGCCCAGCCTCCAACGGCTTGGGGATATGCGCGTCCATGCCCGCTGCCAGGCAGGCCGCTACGTCCTCGTCAAACAGGTTGGCGGTCATGGCGATGATCGGCAGGCGGGCGTCCGGCCTGTCCATCCCGCGGATGGCGCGGGTGGCGGAAAGGCCGTCCAGCTCCGGCATCATCACGTCCATCAGCACCGCGTCGTAGGTACCGGGCGCCGACGCGGCAAACATCTCCACCGCCTCCTTGCCGTCGGCGGCCTGATCCACCATGGCGCCGGCCTCCTGCAGCAGGTAGACCGCGATCTCCCGGTTCAGTTCGTTGTCCTCCGCCACCAGCAAGCGCCGTCCGGCGATGGAGGCCGCCGCGTCGGGAAGCGCGGCTTCCGGTTCGGCCTCACTGGGCATCATGGGCAGCACCACGCGGAAGCGCGTTCCCTGTCCGCGTGCACTGTCCACCTGAATGGTACCGCCTCTTTCGTCCACCAGCTTTTTCACCACGGCCAAACCCAGGCCCACGCCGCCGGAAAGGCTGCCCCTATCGCTGTTTTCCTGGGCAAACGCCTCGAACATATGGCGCTGGAACGTCTCGCTCATGCCTGCGCCGTTGTCCTCGCATATAAATTCCAGCCGGCACACGCCGTCCGCATAATGGGACTCGCGGAAGCTGCAGCGCACCCATCCGCCGGGGTGATTGTATTTGATGGCGTTGCCAATGATGTTCTGGCAGATCTGCCGCATATACAGCGGGTCGCCTGTGAATCGTTCATGCTCCAGCGTCAGGTCCATCACCGTCAGCGCAACGCCTGCGCTCTCCGCCTGGGCGCGCGAAATATCCAGCATCTCGTGCAGCTCGCTTGTCAAACAATAGGGTGTCTTTCCCAGCGCCTCCTGCTTCGGGCGATTCAGCGTCAGCACGTCGTTTACCAATGCCAGCAGATACCGCGCCGCGGTCTGCGCCTTCTCCCGGCAGGACTGCACCAGCGTCACATCCTCCGGGTTCCGCCCGATGATCTCCAGCATACCCATGATGATGTTGATGGGTGTGCGTATGTCGTGGCTCATGCTGCGAAGGAAGTGCGTCTTGGCCTGGTCCGCCGCTGTGGCACGCTCTACTTCCTTTTCCAACTGCTTCTGGTACGCCAGCTCCCGCCGTTTGCGGTCCTGGCCGAGCCTGACCAACAGCAGTGCCGCCACCACCGCCGCCATCGCGTACACGCCGAAGGCGGAGATCAGCATATTTTTTGTCTGCGCGAACACAAAGTCTGCCGGCAGGAACACATACAGGCTGTACTTCTGGTACATCCCACGCATACCGAAAAACGTACCGCCACAGTCTAACTTCGCCAAACGGCTGCCGCTGTCCGCCTGCTCCAGCGCCGTGATCAGCGGCACGCTGTCCACCGGTAGGTCCCACTGCTCCGCCGCGCTGCTGCCCACCACGCGCTCGCCGTCGGTGATGTAGGTGTAGACCTTGTCATTGAGCAGCGTCTCGTAGCCCGCCAGCAGGCTCTCGATGGACGCACGGTAGGAGGCGATGATCGTGTTCGACTGGAGGCGGACGCAGAAGACGACGCCGGGATTTTCGACGCGCGCCACGGCTGCTATGTCGTATACCGCGCCGTCACGGGTCAGGCGGCGGGCGAAGATCTTTTCCGGGTAGTCCATGATGGAGCGGATCGCCTCATTGGTGTAGTAATCGCTCCAGTCCATGTCCGCACCGGAGCTGAACTCGATCTCCAGATCCTTGTCCAGCACCAGCACGCAGGTTACGCGCTGACGCTGGGCGTACCGCGCCAGCTCCTCGTTGGAGCGGTTCTGCCCCACCATACCCTCGCGCTCCGCCACCTCCTGCGCCTGCTCCGTCAGCCGCACGAGGCTCTTTAGCCGGTCGGCGGCGACGATGTCGCGGTAGCTGATGCACTGGTTTTGCAGATATTGCAGCGTCCGCTGGGCGGTCTGCTGGGCGTTGCGGATGCTGCTGTTGCCGCCGATGAGAGCCGTGACCGCCATCACAAAGACGCCCAGCACCAGCATGAGCACCCAGATATATTTGTTGGAAAACTTATTGCCCATGGATCAACCCCGCTAAAGCCGCCTGTGCGTCCACGCCGTAGCTCTCCAGAATGGCGGCCACGGTGCCGTCCGCCACCAGCTCGTGCAGCATTTCGTTCAGATCCTCCGCTCTGCCGCTGCCGTCGTCCTTATAGAACGCCGCGCCCAGACCTGCCCGCAGCAGCCCCGGCTCCAGCACCCGGTATTCCCCGGCGCGCCCGGCGATGAAGGTGAGGTACGCCGTCTCGTGTCCGGCGCAGGCGTCCACGTAGCTTTTGTCCAGCGCGGCGAACACGTCCACCGTGTCGGCGAAGCAGTACACGCTGTCCACCTGCTCCACGCCGGGCACCTGATGCTTCAGAAACAGCTCCTCCGGCTTAGTGGATATCTGCACGGAAATACGCTTATCATTCAGGTCGGCCAGTGTACGGATATCGCTGTCAGCCTGCACGATGACCACCTGACGGCTGTACATATACGGCCCTGCCCAGCGGTAGCGGTCCTCTCTGCCGTTCATGGAGAAGCTGCCCCAGAGGCAGTCCACGTCGCCTCGCTCCAGTAGGGCGTCCTTCTCCTGCCAGTTGATTTTTTGGAAGCTCGCCGTCCAGCCCAATCTCTCGCAGGCGGCGGTGGCGATCTCCACGTCGATACCCGCATAGGCGCCATTCTCATCCAGATAGAAATACGGCTCATAGTCGTCGCTGCCAATGACCAGCACCGGCAGTTCTTCCGTTTCCGTCTCCCGCTGTCCGCAGCCGCACAGCAACGCGCCGCACAGCGCCAGCAGCACCGCCAGCAATCTTTTTGTCCTGCTCATTCCTTACCTCTCATGCCGTATACCTCACGGCACAGTGCGCCCTGTATGTCCTCCAGACAGTCCACCAGCAGCGGATCGAACGCGCCGCACTCGCCGCGCCGTATCATAGCCAACGCCTCCGCATGGGTATACGCCGGCTTGTACACCCGCTGGCTCACCAGCGCGTCATAGGCGTCCGCCAGGCCCACCGCCTGCACGGTCATCGGTATCTCGTTGCCCTTCAGCCCGTCGGGATAGCCGCTGCCGTCCACCCGCTCGTGGTGCCAGCGGCAGATCTCCGCCGCAGCCTCCACCAACGGCTCGCTTTCCATCTCCTTCATGCCCCGCATCAGTTCCTCGCCGATCAGGGTATGCTTCTTGATCTCGTCAAACTCCTCCGGCGTCAGGGGGCCGATCTTTCGCAGCAGGGCATCCGGCACGCCCATCTTTCCGATGTCGTGGAACATAGCCGCGGCGGCGGCCCGCCGGCAGTCCTGCAGGGTCAGGCCGTATTTATCCGTGCGTTCCAGCATTCTCTGCAGCAGCCGCTGCGTGATCTGCTCCACGTGCCGCCCGTGGTCCGCGCCCTCGCCGTTGCGGTAGCCCATCACCCGCGACAGGATATCCGCCGCGATACCCATCATATGCTCCTGCCGCCGCAGCTGCTGCATCATCACCGCTGCCAGCCGCCGCTGCCGCGCGTACAGCTTCACGGTGTTCATCACCCGCTGCCGCACGATACGGATATCAAAGGGCCGTTCTATGTAGTCCGCCACGCCCATGTCATAGGCCTGCCGCACCTTTTCTTCTGAGCCGTCCGCCGTGATGATAATGACCGGGATATCCTCGATAAACCCCCGCTTATTCATCTCATCCAACACCTGCAGGCCGTCCATCTCCGGCATGATCATGTCCAGCAGCACCAGTGAGATATCCGCGCCGTAGGTCTCCAGCTGCGCCATACACTCCCGGCCGTCCTCCGCCTCCAGCACGTTGAAATCCTCCGCCAGCATCTCCCGCAGTATCGCGCGGTTCATAGCCGCATCGTCCACCACAAGAATATGCGGCTTGATCTCCTCCTCCTCCACGGGGGTATCTTCGGTGACCACGGCGTCCTTTCTCCGCTTGGCCCGGTACATCAGCCGGTCCGCCCGCTGCACCGCCTGGGCGATCGTCTCCTGCTGCGCCATGACGCAGCCCACGCTGATGGTGATATGCTGGCCGCCCTCGCAGCCCGGTATGCTCACTGTCCGCAGCCGCCGCTGAATGTCTCCCAGCACGGTGGCAAAGGCCGCCTGCTCCACGCCCGGCAGCAGCAGCAAAAACTCGTCGCCGCCGTAGCGCACCAGCGAGCCGCTGCGGCCAACCACCTCATAGATGGTATCCGCCAGCGCCCGCAGCGCGTTGTCGCCCACCTGATGGCCATTTATATCGTTATACAGCTTCAGATCGTCCATATCGATGAGCGCTACACCGCCGCGGTATACCTCATTGCTCATCTCCCGCTGGTAATGGTTGCGGCTCAGCGCGCCGGTCAGCGCGTCTATCTCCTGCTCCTGTGTATCCCGTCCGGAGATAACCAGCACTTTGTCGTTGATCCGGTCGATGCGGATGTCATACTGCCGGCAGCCTACGCCGCCCTGCCGGAACCGCAGGCGAAAGCTCTCGTTTCGCTCCTTTTCGTAGAAAAAGCTCCGCAGATTTTCGCTGCTGAGATAGCGCATCCACACGCTTTTCTCCGCCAACACACCGCCGTTGTCCCGGAAGATGTCACGCAGCTCCTCTACGGTGTACCATTTGTCCTCCAGCCCACTGGCCAGACTGGTTTTCCGGACCCGCAGCTTTCCCCGGGTCCTGTCATATTCACATACGGTGTCGCAGATCGGCAGCAGT
>ERZ1504246.704-NODE-704-length-11763-cov-3.701315_pt1 | contig 11763 bp, 9 predicted proteins | sample MGYA00575509_ERZ1504246 | MGnify/ENA primary metagenome ERZ1504246 (study PRJEB39906, sample SAMEA3182115) | gut metagenome | biome: human; feature: gut; material: Stool; isolation source: human stools | place: Canada | collected 2013-06-11 ... | reverse complement strand
GCAGTACACACTGTTCTGCCAGCAGGTCCGTGAGGAGGAAGAACGCGGCAGCCTGAGCTATCTGTCGGTGCTGTTTAAGGCCACCAGCATGGCCGACCTGCTGAACCGCATGGAGTTCGTCAACGAGGTGGCGGAGTACAACAAGAGAATTATCTCCGCCCTGCAGGAGACGCGCGAGAACATCAAGGCCGAGAAGGCGGAGATGGAGGCCAAGGAGACCCAGCTGAGTGAGCAGCAGGACGAGCTGCAGGGCAAGCTGGACGAGACCACCAAGCTGATGAACGAGTATGCCGCCGACCAGAAAGCGTTGGAGCAGCTGCATGACGCGGAGGCAAAGGCGGCTGATGAGATCGACGCGCAGCTCGAGCAGCTGATCGCCGACTCCGACGTGGTGCCCAGCAATGAGGGCTTTATCTGGCCCGTCAGCACCAGTAAAAAGATCAGCTCGCCCGTCGGCTCCCGCGTGGCCCCCGGCGGTTTCGGCAGCACCAACCACAAGGGTGTGGATATCTGCAACGTGTCCTATACCAGCAGCGTATATGCCGTCAAGAGCGGTAAGGTGATCCTCACCAATACCAGCGGTTGGGGCGGCGGTTACGGCAACTATGTGGTCATTGACCACGGCGGCGGCCTGACCACCCTGTACGCCCATTTGAGCGTGGTGAAGGTGTCACAGGGCCAGACTGTCTCGCAGGGCACCGTGATCGGCGTCACCGGAAACACCGGCGCCTCCACCGGCCCGCACCTGCATTATGAGGTCCGCACCACCACCGTGGTCAACGGTGTGAGCAAGATCGTGTACCAGAACCCGCTGAACTATCTGGCGGGCTACATCAAAGCCTGGTAACTAATGACATATTGAAAATGCTGTTCCATAGAATGGAACAGCATTTTTTTTGCATACCGCCGGGGGAGAAGGGAAACCGCATGATCGTTTACATGACGCAGGGCCAAAAGACAGTGCTTTCCCGCATAACGGTGGAGGGTCTGCCACTCCATTATCTTTCTGTGGGGAGGGGCTATTTCGCCCGCCGCCGTGCTCTGTACTGCCTGCGTCAGATGTATGACTCCGGTGTCCGCCGCTGTATCTGCGCCGATGTTTACCTCCTTTCGCTGGCGAAGCAGGTAGACATAACATCATACCCCGTCCTGCCGCTGCGCCTCGCCCTGCTGGGCAGTCTGCTGGATATTCTCTACCCCGGCGGTCTGCAAAACGCCGCCGCGGTGCTGCGCTGCGGCCCCGGTGGAGAGGAGACGGCCCGGGCGGCGCTGGCGGTGCTGGCCCGGCGGGCGCGGTATGTGCAGCTGGACATGGAGGACCCTGCGGCGCTGGCGGCGGAGCTGCTGTATCGCTGGGGGATCGCCGCCGGAGACGGGGGCCGGCGGGCGGCGCTGACGGTGGTGTGCGGCGATGTGCGGGAGGATACGGAGGGCCCGGCGATATATCTGACAGAGGACTGCGGGGCGCGGCAGACGCCGGTATGGACATCGCCCCGGGCGGCGGCGCTGGCGGTGCCGGTGACGGAGCCTCTGGCCGCGGTGCTGACGGCGGCCGGAAAATGGCAGATATCCGACATTCATATCACAGACTTGCTTGACATACGCACGGAAAGTCACTATAATGCAACGTGACATATTGTTTATAGCCCTAAAAGGGTATCCTTATGGATAGAAAGGGAAGTGTGCAGCATGGCAAAGGAATTCAAAATGAGCCAGGCTCGGTATGACGAGCTGAAACAGGAACTGGATTACAGCAAGACCACCCGTGCCGACGAGGTGGCCCGCGGCTTTGGCGACCTCAGCGAGAACAGCGAATATGACGAGGCGAAAAACGAGCAGGGCAAGCTCTACTCCCGCATTGCCGAGCTGGAGGACATTCTGCTCCATGCCGTGATCGTGGATGAGTCCGAGATGGACTCCGACAAGATATCCATCGGCTGTACCGTCACCGTTACCAATCTGGATATGCGAAAGCAGCTGCCCGCCTATAAGATCGTCGGCTCTCAGGAGGCCGACGTGATGAGCCGCGCCATCAGCGAGGACTCACCCTTTGGCAAGGCGCTGATGGGCCGCAAGGCGGGCGATGAAGTGACCGTGGAGGCGCCCAAGGGCGTGATCCACTACCGTATCGACAGTATTGAAAGATAAGCACCGCCGGCAACGGCGGTACGGATAGACGAAGGAGGCTGCATTATGGCAGACGAGACCAACCGCAACGTGAACGAACAGCCCCAGGCCCAGGACATGGGCGAGCTGCTGCGCATCCGCCGCGACAAGCTGAAGGTGCTGCAGGACGAGGGACGCGATCCATTTACCATCACCAGGTTTGATGTGACCCACCACACACAGGATATCAAGGATAACTTTGACGCCATGGAGGGGCAGTCTGTGTCCGTGGCAGGCCGCCTGATGAGCAAGCGCGGTATGGGCAAGGTGTCTTTCTGCGATCTGCAGGACAAGACCGGCCGTATCCAGATCTACGCCCGTAAGGACGAGATGGACGAGGACAACTATAACCACTTTAAGAAGTACGATATCGGTGACATCGTGGGCGTCAAGGGCGAGGTGTTCCGCACCCAGCGGGGCGAGATGTCCGTCCGTGCACACGATATCACGCTGCTGAGCAAGTCCCTGCGGCCCCTGCCGGAGAAGTTCCACGGCCTGACCGACAAGGAGATCCGCTACCGCCAGCGGTATGTGGATCTGATCATGAACCCGGAGAGCAAGCGAAATTTCGAGATCCGCAGCCAGTTCGTGGCGTTCCTGCGCCGCTATCTGGACGGTCTGGGCTTTATGGAGGTGGAGACGCCCGTCCTCAGCCCCATCGCCGGCGGCGCCAACGCCCGGCCCTTTATCACCCACCACAACGCGCAGGATATCGATATGTATATGCGTATCGCCACCGAGCTGCACCTGAAGCGGCTGATCGTGGGCGGCCTGGAGCGTGTGTACGAGGTGGGCCGTATCTTCCGCAACGAGGGCATGGACACCAAGCACAACCCCGAGTTCACTACCTGTGAGCTGTACCAGGCGTACACGAACCTGGACGGCATGATGGATATCCTGGAGGGCATCCTCACCGGTGCCGCCAAGGAGATCCTGGGTACCTACCATGTGCAGTGGCTGGGTCACGACATCGACCTGACCCCCTCCTGGCAGCGCGTCACCATGGCCGACGCGGTGAAGAACGTCACCGGCGCGGACTTCATGGCCTGCATCGGCGATGCCGACAAGGGCGTGGAGCTGGCCAAGAGCGTGGGCGTGGATATGGACGGCGTGGCCCATACCTGGGGCAACGCCCTGTACGAGACGTTTGACCAGAAGGTGGAGGAGACGCTGATCCAGCCTACCTTTATCACCATGTACCCCGTGGAGGTCAGCCCGCTGGCCAAGCGCAGCCCCACTCAGCCCGAGCTGACAGAGCGCTACGAGATGTTCATCTGCGGCTGCGAGATGGGCAACGCCTTCTCCGAGCTGAACGACCCCATCGACCAGTATGAGCGCTTCAAGGCGCAGGCCGCCAAGCGCGCCAACGGCGACGAGGAGGCCGACATGATGGACGAGGACTTCGTCATGGCGCTGGAGTACGGTATGCCCCCCACCGGCGGCCTGGGCTTCGGCATCGACCGCTGCGCCATGATGCTCTGCGGCACCGACTCCATCCGCGACGTGATCCTGTTCCCGACAATGAAGCCGTTGGACAACTGAAATGGCTGAAAACACCCCTGCGCCAAAGCGGCGCGGGGGTGTTTTTTCTGTCCCCCACTTGCCAAATGCCGCACCGGATAGTATACTTAGCACATAACATCCCGTCGCGGTGCGTACAGTAGCACAGGCGCGAAGGAGGAGACTATGTACACCATCAACGACCTTTATGATCTGACACATACACTGGCGGGGGACTACCTGGCCCGCTTTACCTATCCCTGGGAGGCGCTCTCCGATCTGGCGGACTGCATTCGTGCGCTGGGCGCACAGCTGGACAGCGAATATCTGCCCTTTGGCCCGGAGGTGTGGGTGCACCGGACGGCGCACGTCGCGCCCACGGCGTCCATCACCGGGCCGTGCATCATCGGCCCGGAGGCGGAGGTGCGCCACTGCGCCTTTATCCGGGGCAGCGCGCTGGTGGGCGCCCATTGCGTGGTGGGCAACTCCGTGGAGCTGAAGAACGTCATCCTGTTCGATAACGTGCAGACGCCTCACTACAACTATGTGGGCGACAGTATCCTCGGCTATAAGGCCCACATGGGCGCCGGCTCCATCACCTCCAACGTGAAGTCCGACAAGACCCATGTGGTGGTCACAGACGGTGCGGAGCGAATCGACACCGGACGCAAGAAGGTGGGCGCCATGTTGGGCGACGGCGTGGAGGTGGGCTGCAACAGTGTGCTGAACCCCGGCAGCGTCATCGGACGGGGCAGCCGGGTATATCCGCTGTCCTCGGTGCGGGGCACCGTGCCGGCGGCGAGCATCTACAAGCGCAGCGGCGACATTGCCGCCCAGCGCTGACAGGGAGGAAGAAAAATGGGTAAATATTTCGGCACGGACGGCTTCCGGGGCGAGGCCAATGTGACCCTGACGGCGGACCACGCCTATCAGGTGGGCCGCTTTTTGGGCTGGTACTGCGGTGAATGCAAGCGCCGCGGCGGTGACAGCGAGCCGGCAAAGGTGGTCATCGGTAAGGACACCCGCCGCAGCAGCTATATGTTCGAGTACGCCCTGGCCTCCGGACTGGTGGCCTCCGGCGCGGACGCCTATCTGCTGCACGTGACCACCACGCCCTCTGTGTCCTATGTGGCGCGGACGGAGGGCTTCGACTGCGGCATTATGATCTCCGCCAGCCACAATCCGTTCTATGACAACGGCATCAAGCTGATCGGGCGGTCCGGCGAGAAAATGGACGAGGACACCGTCGCCCTGATCGAGGACTACCTGGACGGGAAGCTCAGCGTGTTCGGCCAGACCTGGGAGACGATTCCCCTGGCGCAGCGGGACCATATCGGCCGCACGGTGGACTGGTCCGCGGGGCGTAACCGCTACGTGGGCTACCTCATCTCCCTGGGGATGTTCTCCTTCAAGGGGAAAAAGGTGGGCTTGGACTGTGCCAACGGCAGCGCGTGGATGATCGCCAGAAGCGTTTTTGACGCACTGGGTGCCACGACCTACGTCATGGGCGATGAGCCAGACGGCTTCAATATCAACAACGGCGTGGGCTCCACTCATATCGAGGCCCTGCAGCGCTTCGTGGTGGAGAAAGGACTGGACGTGGGCTTTGCCTACGACGGCGACGCGGATCGGTGCCTGGCGGTGGACGAAAAGGGCCAGATCATCACCGGTGACCATATCCTGTATATCTGCGGCCGCCATATGAAGGAGCTGGGCGAGCTGCCCCACAACACGGTGGTGACCACGGTCATGTCCAACTTCGGGCTGTACCGGGCCTTTGACCGGCTGGGGATCCGCTATGCCAAAACCGCTGTGGGCGACAAGTACGTATACGAGTATATGAGCAAAAACGGCTGCGCCCTGGGCGGCGAGCAGTCGGGGCATATCATCTTCTCCAAGTACGCCTCCACCGGCGACGGCATTTTGACCAGCCTGAAGCTGATGGAAGTCATGCTGGAGCGCAAGCAGCCCATGAGCAAGCTCACCGAGGGACTGACCATCTATCCCCAGGTGCTGGAGAATGTGCGGGTGCACGACAAGGCTGCCGCCCGTCAGGACCCGGCCGTGCAGAAGGCTGTGGATGACGTGGCCCGCCGTCTGGGCGATACGGGCCGTATTCTGGTGCGTGAATCCGGTACAGAGCCGGTGCTCCGCGTAATGGTGGAGGCGCCGGAGGATGCCGTCTGCCGGGAGTGTGTGGCACAGGTGGCGGAGATCATCCGGGCGCAGGGACACGCGGTTTGAGTACGCAATAAGGGAACGCCGTACCGCGTTCCCTTATTTTTTGTTGACATTCGCAGAGGATACCTATATTATAAGGAATATTCTGAGAGGGGAGGGGTACCGTTATGACAGAGCGCATTACCAGCCGGCGCAATCCGCTGCTGGAACAGGTCCGCAGGCTGGATACGGCGGCGCTCCGGCGGAAGGCCGGGGGGTTTTTGTGCGACAGCCCCAAGCTGGTGGGCGAGGCGGTGCAGCACGGCGTGTCCGTGCAGTGTGTCATCGCCGCGGATGGTGTGGCCTTCCCGGAGGGACTGCCGGAGAATGTGCGGCGGGTGACGGTGCCGGCGGACGTGATGGCGTCCATTTCGCCCATGCCCACGCCCCAGGGGATGCTGGCCCTGTGTGCCTTGCCGGATATGGCGGCGCCTGCGCGCCTGTCGCCGGGCCGCTATGTGGTGCTGGACGGTGTGCAGGACCCGGGCAACGTGGGGGCGGTGCTGCGGACGGCGGACGCCTTCGGCTGCACCGGTGCGCTGCTGCTGCCGGGCTGCGCCGATCCCTATGGGCCAAAGACGCTGCGCGCCGCCATGGGCGCGGTGTTCCGCCTGCCGCTGTACGCGGTGGGGCTGGAGGACCTGCCCCGTCTGCTGGCAGACGCGGGGCTGCCGCTGTACGGCACGGCCCTGCGCCACGACACGGTGGACGTGCGGCAGCGGGATCTGCGCCGCTGCGCGCTGGTCATTGGCAGCGAAGGCCGGGGCGTCAGCGCGGAGGTGCTGGCGCTGTGCCGCGAGACGCTGCGCATCCCCATGTCGTCCCACTGCGAGTCGCTGAACGCCGCGGCCGCGGCGGCGGTGCTGCTGTGGGAGGCCTATCGCGCGGAGGAGGGGAACTGAGATGGCGGCTTTGAAGTATTGGGTGTGGCTGACCACACTGCCGGGCCTGGGGGAACGGGCGAAATTGCAGCTGCTGGCGCATTTCGGCTCGCCGGAGGAGATCTATTTTGCCCCGGAGGGCGAGCTGCTGCTGGCAGAGGGCATTACGAAACTACAGGCCGCCCTGTTGGCGGACAAATCGCTGGACCGGGCGGAGAAGGTGCTGGAGGACTGCGCCAGAGACGGCCAGTTCCTGCTGACCATGGACGACGCGGGATACCCCGCACGGCTGCGGAACATCTACGACCCGCCCCTGCTGCTGTATGGCAAGGGCAGCCTTCCCCTGTTCGATGATGAGGTGGCCGTCACGGTGGTGGGCACCCGGGACTGCACGCCCTACGGCGTGCGCGCGGCGTCACAGCTGGGCTATGAGCTGGCCAGACAGGGGGCGCTGCTGGTGTCCGGCATGGCCAAGGGCATCGACGGCGAGGCGCTGAAGGGCGCCCTGCGCGCCGGCGGCTTTACCGCCGCAGTGCTGGGCGGCGGCGCGGACGTGGTGTATCCGGCGGCCAACCGCCGGCTGTATGAGGATATCGCCGCCACCGGCGTCATCCTGTCGGAGTACCCTCCCGGGACGGAGCCCAGGGGCGATCACTTCCCGGTGCGGAACCGATTGCTCAGCGCGCTGAGTCTTGCCACCGTGGTGGTGGAGGCCCCGGAGAAAAGCGGCGCGCTCATCACCGCCGCCACGGCACTGGAGCAGGGCCGCGAGGTCTTTGCCGTGCCGGGCCCCTTCGACGCGCCCAAGAGCCGGGGCTGCAACGCCCTGATACGCGAGGGCGCGGGCCTGGTGTGCGAGGCCTGGGACGTGCTGAGCTTTTATGAGAGCCGCTTCCCCCATAAGCTGCGGCCTCTGCGGGCCACGATCCCGCCTCTGCCCAAGGGCGCGGAGCCGGAGAGCGACGCGCCTGCCGTTCCGGTGCAGGAGACGCCCGCGCCCACCACGCCGGTACTGCCGGTGCTGGATATTTCACAGGACACCGCCGGACTCACCGACGATCAGATCGCGGTGCTGTCCGTTCTGCAAGCGGATATACCCACCCTTACCGATGACGCGGCACTGCTGGCCGAGCTGCCGGTGCGCCGTGTGCTGTCGGCGCTGACGGTGCTGGAGATCGACGGCTACGTCTGCCGTCAGGGAGCGCGGAGCTTCCTGCGGACGGTGGAACTCAAAAAGGAGTAAGTAACAATATGGCAGCAAAGAAGAACCTGGTCATCGTGGAGTCCCCGGCCAAGGCCAAGACCATCGGCAAATATCTGGGGCCGGACTATGTGGTCAAGGCCAGCATGGGTCACCTGCGTGACCTGCCCAAGAGCACCCTGGGCGTGGACGTGGAGGGTGACTTTACCCCCAACTACCGGCCCATCAAGGGGAAAGAGGATATCATCAAGGACCTGAAGACCACGGCGGACAAGAGCAAGACCGTGTACCTGGCCACTGACCCGGACCGCGAGGGCGAGGCCATCAGCTGGCATCTGCAGCACCTGCTGGACCTGCCGGATGACAAGGCCCGGCGCGTGACGTTCAACGAGATCACCAAGAAGGTGGTGCAGGAGTCCATCCAGCACCCCCGCGCCATCGACCAGGACCTGGTGGACGCCCAGCAGGCCCGCCGTGTGCTGGACCGCATCGTGGGCTATCAGCTCTCCCCCCTGCTGTGGAAGAAGATCCGCCGCGGCCTGTCCGCCGGCCGTGTGCAGTCGGTGGCGATCCGGCTGGTGGCCCAGCGTGAGCAGGAGATCGCGGCCTTCGTGCCCCAGGAGTACTGGACGTTGGACGTACACCTGCAAAACCACGCCGCCGCGTCCTTTACCGCCCACTACTACGGCGTGGACGGCAAGAAATACGAGCCTAAGGACGAGGCGGATACCCAGCGCATCGTGGAGGAGTTGAAAAAAGAGGCCTTCGCGGTCAAGACCGTGAAGCGTACCGACAAGCAGCGCAGCCCCACGCCGCCCTTTACCACCTCCAGCTTACAGCAGGAGGCCTCCCGCAAGCTGAATATGACGCCCCGTCGGACCATGGCCATTGCCCAGCAGCTGTATGAGGGCGTGGACATCACCGGCGAGGGCACCGTGGGTCTAATCACCTATATGCGTACCGACTCGCTGCGTATCTCCGACGAGGCCCAGGCCCAGGCCCGCGAGCTGATACAGTCCCGCTACGGCGCGGCCTATTGCCCCGACGTGCCCCGGAAGTACAAGACCAAGGCCGGGGCCCAGGATGCCCACGAGGCCATCCGTCCCTCCGACCCGGCGCTGACGCCGGAGCAGGTGAAGGGCGACCTGACGCCGGAGCAGTACCGCCTCTACCGACTGATCTGGAGCCGCTTCCTGGCCAGCCAGATGGCCAACGCCGTGTATGACAGCATCTCCGTGGAGATCGCCGCCGGTGCCCATGCCCTGCGGTGCTCCGCCAGCAACCTGAAATTCGCCGGTTATACCGCTGTATATGAGGAGAGCCGGGACGACGACAAGGAGGAGAAGGACTCTCCCCTGCCGCCGCTGGAGGAGGGCGAGCAGGTGACGGCGGTGGGCTTTGCGCCCCTGCAGCATTTCACCCAGCCCCCGGCCCGCTATACCGATGCCACCCTTATCCGCACCATGGAGGAGAACGGCATTGGCCGCCCCTCCACCTATGCGCCCACCGTGTCCACTATTCTGGACCGCGAGTACGTCATCAAGGAGGGCAAGTACCTGCGCCTGACACCGTTGGGCGGCGTGGTCAACGACCTGATGTGCCAGCGGTTCCCGGACATCGTGGATGTAAAGTTCACCGCCCGTATGGAGCAGAAGCTGGACGATGTGGAGGCCGGCCAGGTCAAGTGGAAGGACCTGATCCGCCAGTTCTACGTCCCCTTCCACGAGAACCTGGAAAAGGTCGAGAAGGACATGGAGGGCGTGTACCTGAAGGTCCCTGATGAGGTGACCGAGGAGAAGTGCGACCTGTGCGGCCGCAACATGGTGGTCAAGTCCGGTCGGTTCGGCCGGTTCCTGGCCTGCCCCGGCTACCCGGAGTGTAAGTTCACCAAGCCTCTGGTGGTGGAAATGCCCGGCCGCTGCCCCAAGTGCGGCGGACGCATCCTGAAAAAGACCAGCCGCAACGGCTACACCTACTACGGCTGCGATAAGTTCCCTACCTGCGATTTTATGACCTGGGACGTGCCGGTAAAGGACGACTGCCCTGTGTGCGGCAAGACCATGTTCAAGAAGGCCGGCAAGGGCTTCAACAAGCCCTTCTGCGCCAATCCCGAGTGCCCGAACTTCCTGCCGGAGGACAAGCGCGGCTATCGCCGCCGCAAGACCGATGACGCCGCGGCGTCTGCCGAGGACAGTGCGCCGGCCGCGGAGGAAAAGCCTGCGGCGCAGCCCGAGACGAAAAAGTCCGCTGCGAAAAAGACCACGGCTGCCAAGAAGCCGGCTGCTGCCAAGAAGACCACGGCGGCCAAGAAGCCTGCCGCGGCCAAGAAGACGACCACAAAAAAGACTACGACCAAGAAAGCGGAAGAATAAATGGAAAGCGTAACTGTGATCGGCGCGGGCCTGGCCGGGTCCGAATGTGCCTGGCAGCTGGCCCAGCGGGGCATCCCCGTGGTGCTGCGGGAGATGAAGCCGGAGAAGAAGACCCCCGCCCATGTGACCGGCTATTTTGCGGAGCTGTGCTGCTCCAATTCCCTGCGGGGTGCGGGGCTGGAGAACGCCGTGGGCCTGCTGAAGGAGGAGCTGCGGCGGCTGGACAGTCTGATCCTTCGCTGCGCGGACGCCACGGCGGTGCCCGCCGGCGGTGCGCTGGCGGTGGACCGGGAGGGCTTTGCCCGCATGGTCACCGAGTCCGTGCTGGGCCACCCCAATATCACCATGGTCCCCGGCGAGGTGACCGCTATACCGGAGGGGAATGTGGTCATCGCCAGCGGCCCGCTGACCTCTGACGCGCTGGCGGATGCCATTGCGGAAAAGCTGGGCGGCGGCCATACGCTGAACTTCTTTGACGCGGCGGCCCCGCTGGTGACCTTCGACAGCGTGGACATGGACAGTGCGTATTTCGCCTCCCGCTACGATAAGGGCACCCCGGACTACATCAACTGCCCCATGACCAAAGAGGAATATCAGGCCTTCTGGGCGGAGTTGGTGAAGGCGGAGGAGGCCGAGGTCCACGGCTTTGAGGACAGCGGCGTGTTCGAGGGCTGTATGCCGGTGGAGGTCATGGCCCGCCGGGGTGAGGACACCCTGCGCTTCGGCCCCCTGAAGCCCCGCGGCCTGGTGGATCCCAAGACCGGCCGTGAGCCCTACGCCGTGGTGCAGTTGCGGCGTGACAACGCTGACGGCACCATCTACAATCTGGTGGGCTTCCAGACCCACCTGAAATGGGGTGAGCAGAAGCGGGTGTTCTCCATGATCCCCGCCCTGCATGATGCCCAGTACCTGCGCTACGGCGTCATGCACCGCAACACCTATCTGGATTCGCCCCGGCTGCTGGACCGCTATTACCGGCTGAAAAGCGACCCCCGTATCGCCTTCGCCGGTCAGATGACCGGGGTGGAGGGCTATGTGGAGTCCTGTGCCAGCGGTTTTCTGGCGGGTATAGAGTTGGCACGGCGGCTGAAGGGACAGGCGCCCCTCGACCTTCCCCGAGAGACGGCCATCGGCGCCCTGGGCCTGTATGTCAGTAACGAGAGCGTGGCGGACTTTCAGCCCATGAACGTGAACTTCGGCATTATCCCGCCGTTGGACCACCGGGTCAAGGGCAAGCGCAACAAAAATGCCGAGCTGAGCCAGCGGTCGCTGGCCATTCTGGATACCATGAAAGAGGAGGTGCTCTCTCTGTGAAGATCATCATCGACGCTATGGGCGGCGACAACGCCCCGCTGGCTGTTCTGGAAGGCGCTGCACAGGCCGTCAAGGAGTACGGCGTGCAGCTGATCGGTGTGGGCAACGA
>ERZ1504246.699-NODE-699-length-11832-cov-3.893521_pt1 | contig 11832 bp, 10 predicted proteins | sample MGYA00575509_ERZ1504246 | MGnify/ENA primary metagenome ERZ1504246 (study PRJEB39906, sample SAMEA3182115) | gut metagenome | biome: human; feature: gut; material: Stool; isolation source: human stools | place: Canada | collected 2013-06-11 ... | reverse complement strand
CTATATAACCAAAATAGTAACGCCATCACATCAGGATAGCGTTACTATTTTTATATACTCATATATGTTCCGTTGGAAACATCTGATGAAGGCTCTCTTTTATTTCAGCATTTCATTAATTGCCTGCACAAGAGAAGCAAACTCTTCCTCATTATATAAACGAGTTAGCTTTACAATTTTCCCTTCCTTATCAATCAACACGTTTCTCGTTATTCCAGATTCACGTAATGCATACTTCGCAAAGATATCAGCTCCCGGATCCAGTCCTAACGGATAAGTGACTCCGGTAGATTTTGCAAAAGCCAGTACTTTGTCAAGCGGTTCGTCACGGTCAATGCCAATCAGAGCAAAGTCTGCATTATTTTTATGCTTCAACCAAATATCCTTCTCGATAAACGGCATTTCTTTACGGCAAACCCCACACCAGCTTGCAGTGAACTGCAACATGACAACTTTACCACGAAGGGAAGATAAACTCACTTGCTTCCCATCTGTCAAGGTAATTGTGAAATCCGGAGCCATCTCTCCTACCCGAACAATATATCCTGTACTATCTGCCTGAACTGATTTTGCATCCGCAGTTACTTCTACACTATCTGTTGCAACTTCAACATTCGCCGTTCCTTTCTTCTGTCCGGAACAAGCCCATATACCTATGGCTAAAAGCGCCACACTACATACATTCATAATTTTCATTTTCATCTAATCATTGGTAACTTTGCAAATATAAAAAAAGTATGCGATGTATTTGCATTTTTAAAAGAAATTCATACCTTTGCACCCGCAAAAGAAAAACGCCTCTTTAGCTCAGTTGGCCAGAGCACGTGATTTGTAATCTCGGGGTCGTTGGTTCGAATCCGACAAGAGGCTCTCCAGAATGAATGCTGTTTATCACATCAGATAAGCAGCATTTTTTATTAATATCTTCTTTAAGATTTTTGCTTACGAAATACTACCATACCCACAGCCAACAAAATCAAAAGAATTCCAATAGCACTATTCAGGGTAAACAGTTCTTTAAAAACAAAGACACCGATCACAACGGCTGTCAGTGGTTCCATCGCACCTAAAATAGAAGTCAGTGTAGGTCCCGCATACTTAATTGCCCGTACCAAAGTTATATTGGAAATAGCCGTAGCCGGCAATGCAAGTCCTAAAATAATCAGCCATATATAACCGTCTGTCACCAGATGAAGCCCGGAAGTTGCCATAGCTCCTATCAGATAGAAAACAGCTCCCATCCCCATAACATAACATGTCAGTACAGTGGAATTGATTTGAGCGGCTCGTGTTGTTCGAACCCCAATGATGTATCCTCCGTAAGAAAAGACAGAAATACAAGCCGCCACCAGTCCTACTATTGTATCACCACTTTTCGCCTCCAACTCTCCCGATGACAGTAAAGCAGCACCAAACAAAGACATTAAAACAGCAAGCATCACCAAAAGAGATTTCTTTTCATGAAAGAAAAACATCATTGCCAATGATACAGCCAACGGATACATAAAATGAATAGTCGATGCTACCCCCGTGGCTATATTCTGATAGGCAATGAGCAAACTGAATGAGGTGGTTGCCCGCAACAAACTTAATAAAAAAACGACTAACAAATCTTTCTTTGCCAGCCGGAAATTACATCCCGAACACCATCCAAACAGTGTCAATACAATAGCAGCCACTCCCCAACGATAAGAAAGCACCTCGAAAGCCGAAAAACCAGCTAACAACAGAGTTATAGAAAAAAACGGAGCCAGCCCAAAAGTGGAGGAGGATACCGCCGCATAAAGTATACCTTTAATACGATTCATCGATATATTCAACTAATTCCAGATATTCACAATGCAAAGATTATAAATATTTCTTTAATGCCACCATTAATTTCATTTTTTCAAGCGGCTTAACCAGATATTCATTACAGCCGACCTTTATTGCAGCAATCCGGTCAGAATCGAAAGCATGGGCGGTAAGTGCGACGATAGGTAAGCTAGCATTAAACTTACGTATTTCAGCTGTAGCCTTCAATCCATCCAGTACAGGCATTTTCATATCCATCAACAACAAATCGACATGTTGGCTACGCGCTATTTCCACTGCCTTTTGCCCATTCTCCGCATGCAGTAAATCATAATGATCCTTCAGGATAGTAGACACCAGCTGATAATTACTTTGTATATCTTCAGCTATGAGAATTGTTTTCCGACCGGCACTCTTCTCCATCACTTCGTCATTCGCACCAAACTCTCCTCCGGAGATATTCTCTTCTTTCTTCTCTTCTACCATAGAAAGTGTATCGACTTCACAAGGTAAAAATGCCCAAAACAGCGATCCTTCATTGTGTACCGATTCAAAGCCGACTTTACCTCCCATAGCTTCTGCAATTGCCTTGCAAATAGAAAGTCCAAGTCCGGTACCTTGGGCAAACTCATCAAGTTTCTCAAAACGCTGGAATACTTTTCCTTTTTTATCATCAGCTATACCAATACCGGTATCTTTCACATAAAAATAGACGCCTCCATCCTTACATGCATATCCCATTTTAATAGAACCTTTTGAAGTATATTTGATAGCATTAGTGACATAATTCGTTATAATTTGTGCCACGCGATTACGGTCCAGAGTTACCCGACAACAGTGATAAGGATTGATTTCAGTTAACACGATATCCGGATTCTTCAGGCGCTGCTTCATGGAAGTAAACATGTTTTCAAAATGTTCGGATAAGTCGAATGGTTCGTATTTCAGTTCTACCGAACCGGCTTCCAGCTTGGATAAATCAAGTATATCATTTATCAGTTTTAGCAATAACTCATTATTACTATTAATAATCTGGATATAGTCCGCCTTTTCTTCTTCTCCGGCATAAGCCATCAACTCCGAAAAACCTACAATAGCATTCAAGGGAGTACGGATTTCATGACTCATATTCGCCAGGAACGCAGATTTCAATTTATCAGACTGCTCTGCCTGATGTTTGGCTTCCTGCAATTCCTTAATCATTTTTTCACGCTCCGTTACATCATCCACGCGAATTACAACACCATCCACAGATCCATCTTCAAGAACTACGGGAGTGGCAAACACTTCAACGGTATGCGCACTGTCCAACGAAAACTTCATCTGTTCCGTCTGTAATGAAACAAAAGCACGTTGCATCACACAATTTTCACAGGGAGAAGTACGATTATATGTACTTTTATAGCAAAGTTCACCTTTTTTGTAGGCTTCAAAAGAAAGACTTTTTGAACATAACGAAATATTTTCCCATTGAACCATATATTCCTTCGTGATGTAGGCCAACCCTGAATTCGTATTGTTAAGAACCAGTTCATTCTGTCGTACCAAAGCGTCCTGTATTTCTTTATTCTTTAGTAAGGTCAATTCAGTCTGTTTATAGGAATCGATATTTTGCGTCATACCGAACAAATACTTATAAGGGGCATCGTTCAAAGTTGTGGTTTCAACAAGGCCACGCGTTTCCCACCATTGATACATGCCATCTCCTTTAAAGTCAATGCGATATTCCACATCCCATACACCGCTTCCTAGTTCTACCGCCTTTTGCAAAGTTTCAGCAAACTTTTGTCGGTCATCAGGATGTACGAGAGTCAGATATTTCTCGACCGAATTAATTTCTGATGCCTTTTTCCCATTTTTATCAAAACCTTCACCGAAACTCACCCTGTTCTTAGCCGGCTCAAAAAACCAGGTGAAGGCATTCATCGCTTCCATAGTGACAGTTAACAGCTGTGCACGACGCTTCAGTTCATTTTGTAAACTCTGATCCCAGCGGGTATTTAACAGAAAGCGTTTGCCATCATCTTCAATTATACTTTTGCGAACAATAGTATCATAGCTGCGTCCATCCTTCAGTATAATACGTTCCATGCCGAAATAAGGGTTCCCAGTATTGTATACCTCTAAATCAGTCTTCTGAATACGCTCTACTTCTTCTTCACTCAGCACATCATAAGTAGTTTTATCCTCGCTGGTACCAAACATGAGCTTACTCTCTTCATTGCAAAAAACATAGCGGAAATCATTCTCTACATCTTTGATATGAACAGATAACGGAAGATTATTTAATATATTATAGAAGAACTGCTCCTTTTTCTGCACCTCCGTATTATTCTTTCGGGTACCAACATATTTCAATACCTTCTTATTAGAATCAAATTCATAAGGAGCACCGCTTATCGTACAAAATTGCCAGGTTGAGCTATCCGGTAACATAACCCTGCTATCAAAAGAAAAAGAAAAATCTTCCCCATTGCTCATTCTTTCCATTACTTCAGTAACCTGACTACGGTCATCCGGATGCAAAGTCTCCAGATATAGTGCCATACTAACTGGCTTAGACTGATCGTATCCATTCAGCGGTTCATTATCACTATAAAATAATTTGGCCACTGCATCAAATTCCCAAAACATGATGTTGGCTGCCTTCATAGCAAGCTCCGTTTTCCGGCGACTTTGACGGAGTACCTCTTCACTTTTCACCGTTTCTGTAATATCTTCAAAGATAAAAATGTAATTAACAAACTTGCCATCATTGTCATAAAGAGGATTACCATTACATTTCAAATAGCAGGTCCGGGTACGCGTAGAGAAAAAGCGTTTATCGGTTCTCTGTTTATCGAAATCATACAAAAAACTCATCTGTACCGGAACACAACGACGAACTGCTTCCTTCACCACGTCAGGAACCACAGAATTTTCATTTATGTTGAGTTTATTACCAAGAAGCGTTTGCGAGTCAGCGCCAAAAATTCGGCAGAAGCTTTCATTGCATCTTACCAGAGTGCCATCGGCTGTGAAGAAACCTATTCCAACAGGAAGTGAATTAAATACAGTTAGTAATTGTTTGTGTTCCATTTCTTTATCCTTGAATAACTTAGAAATAAATATTTTATCTCCGCACTATGCAAATATATACACTTTTACGATTATAATATGATTTTATAGCGAAAATATTATTGCCAGGTTATAACATACAATAAGGGGCTATCCACGATATTGTGAATAACCCCTATCTCAAATGACATCCCATATATTATCATTTTAAAAAGTACATTTTAATACTCCTCAATGACTGTATTTCCAAAAATATCCTTTTTAATAATTTTCCCATGACCGTTACCATATTCAATTATTTCGTTTCCAAAAATATCTTTTTTAATAGTTGTTCTATTCCCCTTATCATCCTCGATAATAGTATTCCCAAAGATATCTTTTGTAATCGTCTTTCTATTACCTTTGTCATCGCGAATAATAGTATTTCCCAGAATATCTTTCTCTATAGTTTTTCTATTACCCTTATCGTCCCGGATAATGGTATTTCCTAGAAAATCTTCTTCAATAGTCTTTCTATTACCTTTATCATCACGAACAATGAAATTTCCTAAAATATCCTCTTCGATAGTCGTTCTATTGCCTCTATCATCACGGATAATGATGTTCCCCAAAATATCCTTTTCAATAGTCGTTCTATTGCCTTTATCATCACGAATGATGATATTCCCTAAGATATCCTTTTCAATAGTCTTTCTATTACCATTATCATCACGGATGATGATATTACCTAAAATATCCTTTTCAACAGTCTCTCTCCCTTGGTCAACTCCCGAATACTCATAATTATCTTCAACAAGATTTGCACCATAGCCCTTTATTATATAAGGAGCCAAAATAAACTGGGCAACAAACAGGATAAATAAAATCTTTTTCATGGCGTTTTTCTTTTGATTTAGAACAAAAGTAACGCAGGAAAATCAGAATAAATAAGTGAATTCCATAATTGTCAGTAGGGAAAAACCTAAAATAAAAAGGATTAGCGCATGCAGTAACGGTATATCCATAATATACTACCTAATTGGTCCCCAGAATGGTCCCCCCAAAAAGAAATTCCTTGAAAGTACTTGACTTTCAAGGAATTCAAAGTGTTACTTGAGGTTCCTGGCGAACCTCTCTTTCTTTATTTTCCTTATTTATTAGATAAAACACCATTTTTATAAAACACTGAAAAACAACAAATTATTTATCACACAAAGAAAATAGAGTAAAATAAGATAAAAGTTTGTAGTACCAATGTAGTACCAAATCAAAAAGAATCTCTATCTTTGTAGTACCAACTTATAAAAGTAAAATATGGGTGCAACATTCATTTTAAGAACTGACAAAAGCGAAGGATATGCAACCTTATACGCTCGCATACAAAACAGGGTTCCAAAGATTAACATCCGAGTATCTACCGGATTAGAGGTTGATATAAAAGAGTGGAACAAATCTTTAACAGGAGCCAAAGCCCTAACAGCTTTCAGGACAGGCAAAGGAAAAGAACTTTACCTTAAACTAGATGCTATTTCATCAACGATTGACGCACTAATAAAAAATGGTGTAGCCATAACTTCCGACATGGCTAAAGAGCGTATACATGAAATAGTATATGCTGAACAGATAGCAGCCGAAAAAGAACGAGCAGAAGCCGAAGCTAAAGCCCTAGAAGAAGAACAGGCTACCAACTTCAACGACTTCATAGCACAATTCATTCACGAATGCGAAACAGGAAAACGGAAAAAGAAGGGAGGAACTACAAATATATCTCCTGGAACAATCAAAAGCTACAAAGGCTTTCAGTCCCAGTTTAAAGCGTATCAGGAAACAAGGCTAAAGGTTATTGATTTTGAGGATCTGACAATAGAGTTTTATAATGACTTTCGATCATTCCTCACAGATAAGGAATATTCCCCTAATACTATTGCCCGGATGGTGAAGATATGCAAAACAATCTGTTATGCAGCCGAACAACTTAAACTAATGGATGCGGCAAACGTCCGGTTTGGTTTTGATGTGATCTATAAAGATGTTGATAATGTCTATTTGACTGAAGAACGAATACAGGAACTTTATGAGTACGATTTATCCAATCGTCCGGCATGGGAAAAGATAAAAGATGTGTTTGTAGTCGGCTGTCTGACCGGGCAACGAGTAAGTGATTATAAACGCATCAATTCAAAGATGATTGTTACCCTTACCGATGGCAATAAGTACATCAAACTTAAACAAGAAAAGACCGGAAATACCGTTTATATTCCTCTTGATTATCGGGTTGCAGCTATCCTTGACAAATATAACGGTACACTTCCCAAAGTCTACGACCAAAAGATAAACGACCATATCAAAGAGATTGGCGAGGCTTTAGGATGGACGGAAATAGTAGAGTTAGACGAACAACGGGGAGCAATGGAGTATACAGCAAAGAAACGTTTCTGCGACCTTCTTAAAACTCATACCTGCCGAAGAAGCTTAGCAACCAATATGTATAAAGCCGGGGCTTCATTAAGTTCTATTATGGCTATCACCGGACACAGTAGCGAGCAACAGCTAAAGACATATCTCAAACTGGATGAATCGGAAAAGAGTATGATAGCGGCTAAAGAGAATTATTTCACGAAATTACGAATAGCTAAATAATTATTAACAAATAACATGAATAAAATACTCAACTTTTTGCAAGATGCATCTGATTTATATATAACGTTTACTGAAAGTCAAATATGTTTGGATCTTAGAAATAAATCGATTATTAAACTTGAATCGATTATAAACTCTACATCCCCCGAAAGTAAAGATGTACTGTATGAAATGCTTTATTCCTGGGCAAAAGACGCCTCTTTTACCCCTTTATATGGCCCATTTTCCGATAAAATGTTAGAAGATGCAGTATCTCAAAATACTATTAAAGAAAATACAGCAAGAAAAATTATATGTAGTATAGAAGAAATTATTTTCTCATTAAATAAAGACGATAGAGAAATCTTCATTAAAAGATTGTTTAAAAGAGTGCTTCCTTTTTTTCACAATTATAATAATTTTAATTTTGTCAATATGCTTCCAACGTATGTATCTCAAGTATATACCCAAAAGGAGGAAAGAGATAATGTCTGGAATTTATTAAAAAATATATTCTTAACAACCCATTGTATAAAAGATCTCATTTTATCAACAATAGATATATGCAAGGACTTCGGAATAGATATTTATAGTATTATAAATGAAATTGGAATTGTCGACTTTGACTGTTTTCTCCTTAAAGAAAATAGTCTACCCTTAAAAATAGAAGAAACCCGTAAAAAGCAAGCCAAAGGATCATTATTACAACAATGGGTTGTTATTCGTAATCTAATGGAATGTGCAGTAGATTGGAGGTTAACAGACGATAATAACAATCTTATGTACAACAAGACTGATGTAGCTAGGTTTTTATCATTTATCTGCGGAGGCAGTGAAGATAGAATACGAAAACGTTTAGATGAAGAAATTTCCTCCAAAGAAATGAATGAAATTATTCCATATTTGGAAAGCATAGGCCTTCACAAAATCGCTGAAAGGTTAAAAAAATAAAAAAACATAATATTTGGGACGTCCCAAAGGTAGTCCCACCCACAAAAACCGCTTATATATTTGCGTCCATAAGAACTAAAAATGTAAACTTATGGGCGCAAAATCTTTTTATACACCTACTACTTCAATGCTTATTCAAGTCATATCAATAGATGAACTTGAAAGCATGATGAGCCGTTTACTCGATAAGAAATTGGCTCCTTCTCAAAATTCCACCCCGACGGTAGAACGATTTCCTGAAAACAAATTGTATAGACGCAAGGAAGCAGCCGAAAAATTAAACATCTCTCCTACACTATTAGAGAAATGGACAAAACAGGGATTAATCAAGTCTCGAAAAATCGGAACTCGCATCTATTATGTTGAGAAAGACATTAACGAAGCTATCAAAAATGCCTTTAATTCTTCTAAATCCTAAAGACATGGGAAAGTCAGACATTAACATTACCCAGACGCAACAGATCGTTATGGGCTTCATCTCCCCTATTATTGACGAAATAGTAGACAGAGTATCAGAGAGAGTATTAGCTGCATCAAAGAAAGAACCTAAGTTCTACACTCGAAAAGAAGCCGCTGAAATCCTTCATGTCACCTTACCAACATTGGCGAGAATAACAAAAGACGGACTTCTTATCTCCAAACGTGTAGGTAGTAGAATCCTGTATGAAGCAGATGCTATCGACGAGGCAGTAAAAAAACAGGTCGTATTCAAATATCGGAGGGCATGACTATGAAAGAAAAGAAAAAGGCAGCCTCCACGACTGCCAATCTCCAACATAGATCCGGAAACAAAGATAGCAAATCATTTCGAATCAAACAACAGATTCGCAAACTATTCTTAGATGGTGGCAAGTACACTAGTAAAGATTTAAACACCCTTACTGGCGGAAACGATAGCCGGAAAGTCATATCCGACCTTAGAAAAGAAGGCTGGGACATTAAAGACGTTCGTCTGGACGATAGAAGAAAACTATACTGGTTAGAGCCGGACACACGGCAAATGTCTATTGACTGGGAAGGAGGCAATAATGAATAAAAAGTCTTTTGTTATATACTGTGATATAGGGGATCAATTAGAGCTACTCACCGACGAGCAAGTAGGAGTTTTGTTTCGTTCAGTAGTGAAATATGCTAGTAATGAAGAAGAGCTATCCAGTAATGACGGTATGGTCAAACTTCTTTTTTCGGTAATAAAGAAACAAATAGATCGGGACACAGAAAAATATAAAACAGTTTGTGAACGCAGAAGAGAAGCCGGAAGCAAAGGAGGCAAGCAAAAGGTAGCAAATGCTAAGCAAAACTTAGCAAACGTAGCAAATGCTAGCAATTGCAATCAAAACTTAGCAAACGTAGCTGATAATGATAGTGATAATGATAGTGATAATGTAAATGATACTCTCTCTCTTACTCTCTCTCATTTGGTAGAGAGTGCAAGTGTGAGCGAGAGTGTGAGTGTGAGAGAGGAAGCTAATAAAGTTTTCAATCCCCAATCAATCAAAGAACAACTACTATCGGATGAAACATGGAAAGAATCGGCATGTATGCAATCTACTTTGGGAGTATCATTCATGAATATGCTTCCCGCCCAGCTAGATAAGTTCATTGCTTATATCGTTTCAATCGGAGAGGAACGAAGTATATCGAACATATCAGACGCAAAGAGAAGGTTTACTTATTGGTGGCAGAATCACGGAAGAAAGGAGGTACAGGATGAAAACAAACAAGTATATACCGTCCCCAATTAAGGGAATGCCGAACGCACCTGAAGCAGAACAAGCCGTTATCGGTTCACTTCTTAGCTTTGGCGGTGACAAAGTATTCGATGCCATATCTCCCGAACTGAATAAAGATATGTTTTATGATAACCGGTACGCTGTATTGTATGATGCTATCCAGTCGCTTTATGCAAGCAATAAACCATGTGACATCGTATCGGTATCAAATGAAATCCGCTCAATAGGGAAGATCGAGGAAGTGCCTCCACACTTCATAGCGGAAACCCTCAATTACGGGTTTGATTCGTTTCATGCCGTCGAACATGCTTTGATGGTAAAACAGAAATATCTACAACGGAAAGCTATTGAATTATCCCATATACTCCAACAGCAAGCCTATGATGATACGGAAGATATCGGCGACGTCCTTTTCAATGCGGGAAAAGCACTGGAGCAAATGCAGCAGGATTTAATCGGGCAAAGTGAATCCCAGTCATTTAAAGACATTGCACAGTCCGCATTAAAAAACATAGAGAGGAAGATGGGATTGTATAGTAGCGGAAAACAGACAGGAATAACAACCGGGCTACAAGACCTTAACGATATGAATTCCGGTTGGCACGGTGGCGAGTTGATAGTATTGGCAGCACGCCCAGCTATGGGAAAAACTGCTGTATCTCTACATTTTGGAAAGTCAGCAGCTAGACAAGGTATTCCGGTAGTCATTTTTTCTTTAGAAATGGATTCTGTCAGCCTGTATGAACGTTTCATTGCTTCTGAATCCAATGTACACCCAAGCAAATTAAGGTCCGGCAATATAAGCCAAGATGAGCTACAGCAAATAGATAAGGCGATAGGGGGAACTTTATACAGCTTACCGATAACAATAAACGATAACGCAGCTATAGGAATGAGTTACATCCGTGCAACGTGCCGTTTATACCATCGACAAAACAAATGTGGAATGGTGATAATAGACTATCTACAGCTGATAACCGAAAGCTCAAATGGGACAAGAAACAGAGAACAGGAAATAGCCCGAATGTCCCGGGAGGCAAAGATTATCGCTAAAGAATTGAATGTACCTGTTATCCTTCTGTCACAACTCAACCGGGAAGTAGACAAGCGGCAGGATAAAAAACCTATTCTTGCAGACCTTCGGGAATCGGGAGCCATTGAGCAGGATGCGGACATGGTTATATTCGTCCATCGTCCGGAATATTACGGAATCAGCGTCAATGATTCATCCGGACATGAGATTTACAACTATGGTGAATTGATTATAGCCAAACATCGAAACGGTTCTGTTGGAACAGTCAAATTCAAGCATAACGGTTCCCTAACTAAGATATTTGACTACGATACGAAAGGTTATACGGAAAACAATCCTTTCTAGCTATGGAAATAGAAACAATCTACGGGCAAGTGATAGCGAAAGCAAACAACTATCAAGCCGTACCGGGCAAAGACGGCCAGAAACGGATCATCAAAAACGAACGGATCAGGGAGTATGAGAAATCCTTCTGCCTACAATGCAAGAAGTATCGAGGAAAGCGCATTTCCGGTCGTTTCAAGCTATTTATTCGTGTCTGGCATGGAAATATTCGCTTCGACCTGGATAATGCTCTAAAAACGATCCTTGATTGCTTGCAAATGGTGGAGGCTATTACAAATGACAGCCTATGTTTTGAGATTCATGCGGAGAAGCGGATAGACC
>ERZ1504246.539-NODE-539-length-14667-cov-4.164043_pt1 | contig 14667 bp, 7 predicted proteins | sample MGYA00575509_ERZ1504246 | MGnify/ENA primary metagenome ERZ1504246 (study PRJEB39906, sample SAMEA3182115) | gut metagenome | biome: human; feature: gut; material: Stool; isolation source: human stools | place: Canada | collected 2013-06-11 ... | reverse complement strand
GAGCCGGAAACAGGAAGGATACAAGAGATGGAAAGCAGCAGGCAGCGGTGATACTGCAAACGAAGAAACTGCCGGAAACAAATGGAAACATGGTGCATGGCTCAGGCATGCTTTGGGAGTAACCACTCCTAAAGCGAGAACGTATCCTGTATTTGATGAAGAGGCGGTGGTGTGGTGTGCCGGTTTGCTGGGAGTAGAGGCGGTGAGATTGAAGGAAATACTGCAAGATGTCTCTTCCCATTATCGGGAATTCTGGATAAGAAAGCGGAAAGGGGGATACCGTATGATCTCTGCTCCGGACAAAGAACTGAAATCTATTCAGGATACTATTTATCACCGTATATTGCTGCCCGTCAATGTGCATCCCGTCGCTACCGGATTCCGGCGTCAGCATTCCATTGTCGATAATGTCCGCCCCCATCTGGGGAAACGATGTGTCCTGAAGACGGATATTCACGATTTCTTTCTTTCTATACGCAGTCCGAGGGTGAAGCAAACCTTCGAAAATATAGGTTATCCTAAGAATATATCGAAGGTGTTGGGTGAGTTGTGTTGCAGGCGCCGGCATCTGCCGCAAGGAGCGTCCACCAGTCCGGCATTGAGTAATATCATTGCTTATGAGATGGATCGGAAACTGGCGGCGATGGCAGAGGAATTCGGGCTGGCTTATACTCGCTATGCCGACGACCTTACCTTTTCGGGCGATGTTTTTCCGAAAGAACAGGTGCTTGTCCGGGTCAAAGAAATCATCAGGGAAGAGAAGTTTGAGCCGAATCACGAGAAAACCCGTTTCCTGAATGAGTATGACAGGAAGATTATCACAGGTATCTCTGTCAGTTCGGGTGTGAAGCTGACCATCCCTAAAGCCAGAAAACGGGAGATTCGCAAGAATGTCTATTTCATTCTGACAAAAGGGCTGGCAGAACATCAGCGAAGAATCGGCTCTCATGATCCTGCCTATCTGAAGCGGTTGATAGGAACGCTTTGCTATTGGCGTTCCATAGAACCGGACAATACTTATGTATCCGATTCTATTGCTGCTTTGAAACGCTTGCAAAAGGGGGATTGACAGATGGTGACGATCGGTTGTGTTTCACATGCTGTGCTGTCTTAACCGATGATTGTTATCCGTCCGCTTTCCACTTTAGCGTACTTTCTTTTCACTGCCTCCTGAATGCCTCTTTGCATGGATGCTTCGATGTTTGATCCCATACGGGGGAATCCGAATAGTTTGGCACAGGCTTTGGCCAGGTCCGGAAGGGGCAGGCTGACGGAGTCGGTCAGTACGTATTTCACTGCATTTGCGATTTCTTCCGGGGGCAGGTCTGTAGCTGCACGATTGGAATCGGTACGAAACTGTGAATAAGTTCGGTATTGTGCTTCGTCCAGCCACAGGAAGTCGATCCCGTTATGTCTGCTACGGTAAAAGTTCAGCCTGCGTATAAGGGCATCCAGGTGAGAACCGGTTTGGGACATGCGTGATATTCCCCATGCAGCGTTTATCTTTTGGCAGATCAGGGATTGGCTGATCGGGGCTTCGTTTTCCATGATTCTTTTGATTTGAGAGAGGAGTATAGGGATACTTCTTTCAAAAAAGAAATCTGTTGCCTGGTATTGCCCTGCGGTTAATTCAGTTTCCTGATACACAACTTTTCGTTTTTTGTATCTGTCTTCTTTGATGGCGGCGGCAAGACTGAATGCGAGTTGTTTTTTGGAGATGGCAGGATATGCCGCTTTGAGAATCTCCGGTTTCGCCGTGTCTTTTTGTTCTTCCGTCCGGACAGTTTCTTCTTCGTTCTCCTGATTGCTGTCCGCATGCTGTGAGATTCTTCTTCGTAGGGTTGCAATTACTTCATCCGGTTTTTCCCACCAGTCCATCGTCCATATACGGCAGATGTCCCATCCAAGCGCTTTCAGTACATTGTTTTGAACAATTTCCCGGTCGCGGGCTGTTTTGGTACGTTTGTAGTTCTTTCCGTCACAAATGATACCTAACCGGTAACTGGACGGATTTTGAGGATCGACAATACCTATATCGATCTTATATCCGGAGCAACCTATATCCGTATGCACGGTATATCCTAAAGAACGCAGCTTGTCGGCAATAATCTTCTCGATGGAAGTCTCTTCATCCGGGAGATAGATATTGCTGGAGGTATTCAGCGGGTGTTTCATCCCTTTCTCCGCATATTCAAGAAAACGTTTTAGTCCGGCTACTCCGATGGAGGAGGTCCGGTTTAAATCAATCATATCCGATCTCAGTGTGGAGAAGATGATCATTTCATATCGGGCACGGGAGACGGCTACGTTCAGTCGTCTTTCACCTCCCGCCCGGTTCAACGGACCGAAGTTCATGCTGACGCGCCCTTCGGCATCCGGGCCATAACCGACAGAGAACAGTATTACATCCCGTTCGTCTCCCTGCACATTTTCAAGGTTTTTGATAAACAGAGGCTCTTCACATTCCAGTGCAAAGGTTTCCAGTTCGGGGTGGAAGATGAAGAGATCGGATAATAAATCTTCAATCAATGCCTGCTGGACTACGCTGAAAGTGACTACGCCTATACTCTTCTTTCTTAACTCTTCGCTTCTTAGCCTCCTTGCTATTTCGTCTACTACGGCTTGTGCTTCCGCTTGGTTCTGGCGTGATTTTCCTTTGTCATAATAACCGTCGACAGCAATCCTTCTTACTTTCGACTCGATATTGTCCGGAGACGGGAAAGTCATAAGTTTATTGTCGTAGTATTCGGAGTTACTGAAAGCAATCAGGCTTTCGTGTTTGCTCCGATAATGCCACAGCAGGTATTTGGAAGGGATTGACAGGGCGAGGCAGTCGTCAAGAATACTTTCCAGATCCTCCATCTCGATATTGTCTTCGTCAACGGTATTGACGGAGAAGAAGCTGGTGGGCGGCATCTGCTTGGGGTCGCCTACGATGACCACATTCTTTCCCCGGGCGATGGCGCCTACTGCTTCGTAAGTCGGCATTTGTGAAGCTTCGTCGAAGACGATCAGATCGAACTTCTCTGCATCGGTGTCAATATATTGGGCAACAGATATGGGACTCATCAACATGCAGGGACACATACGTGGCAATAAGGTCGGAATCTGGTCGAATAGTTTCCGGATGGATATACCGCGCGCATTGTTGCGTATGTTCTTTTGCAATATTCCGACCTCTGAGCTCTGGATAGCTTCGTGGGTAAAGGATGGAATGTTGGACGCCAGTTTGGCAAACAACTCCTTCTTGGTAATGTTCTCAAAGTTGGCGGATACTTGTTTGTATTTGGCTATAATATCGTTGAATATCTTGCCGTTGAATAATTCCAGTGTCGGTTCTTTGCCAATGATATAGCGAGTGGCGGTTTGGTAGAAACTTTTGCGGAAGCCACTCAGGAGCTGGTTTGTAGGGATATTCTTTTCCTTATACTTTTCTGCGATGAATCCGAGGCCCAGTTCGTTCAGTTTGCCTGAAGCTTGCTGCCATTGATACCAGTCTTTGAGTTTATCCAGGTTCTCTTTCCATGTTCCGGCTTTCTGCAAAGCGATGTTTGTCCAGTCGGCAGAGTTTGCGTAAAGTGACTCTGCGGCTATACCCAAAGTGCCGGAGAGCTGTTGCTCGGTGGCTGTAAGCGCTTCGGACAGCTGGTACAATTCATTGAGGGAGTGGGAATGAATATCTTTGAATGTCCGGATACCTTCCGTCAGTTGCAACGCTAAGTTCTGTTTGATCCGGGATGTTTTTGCCACATCTTTCGAATAACTTAGCAACAGGGAATGGAGGGAAGACATTTCACAGATAATCTGATTGATCGTTTCCCATTCTTCGTCTCTCCCGAATCTTCCGAACAGGGAAGGTAGCTTGGCGACGTATTTGTCTGTAAATTCCAGTTCCTCCCGATAACGGATGACCTGATGGAGCAGAGGGTTGACGGCCTCCGGCTTTACCGGCCTCAGAGCATACGCACGAAGCTCCTTGATAATCTTCCTTTGTCCGAAATATCTAGGGAGGAACCATTGGGCGGATACGCGATTCCATTCGGCCAGCATAGGACCGGCATTTATTTTTAGGATCTCTTTGGTGAATCCGTTTTCTATTGTTGCTTTGACTTCATCGCGTTTCTTGCCGTGTTCCACGACTTTCCGGTACTCTTCCAGTGTTTCATTCAATAAAGGAGTGGTCAGCAGTTCGGGCGTGAGTTCCGGAATATCGAGTATCTTTCGGATAATGGCGGCGATTATTTCGAAATCCTTGCGGGTAGGATGAATATCCGTGTCTTTCAGTAAAGCGGAAAAGATGGATAGTTTCAATTGTATGGCAGTCAGCAAACCGATGAAAGTCGTGAGCGTTTGTGTTGCTTCTTCTTTGAGGGCAGACGAATATTTGTGAATAGTGATTCCTGTCAGCGGATGAAGATGCGGGTGTCCGCAGGCATTGGCAGTTCTTACCAAAGACTCGACGGCATCTTCCCAATGTGAGAATTTATCTTTATCCAATGTGTTCAGATAAGATAATGGAATACGGAAGTAAGGCTCGGTCTCTATGGACTGGTAATGGATGATAGCATCATACAGCGAAAGTCCGCAAGGATATTCCTTGTGTAAGGCTTCGATATACTTATTGAGTTCTGTCCGTAACAGAAGCAGACGTTCGGCCTCTTTCCGGAACTCTTCGGGAGCGGTTTGCCGGATGATTTCACTTGTTGCTTTGAGTTGCGAGATAACGGTGGACTTCTTCGTCTTGTTGGAGTGAATTTCCAGACAGAACGGGGCAAGTCCTATGGCTGCCAGCCTGTTTTGGACGACGGAGAGGGCTGCCATCTTTTCGGCAACAAACAATACGCGTTTCCCTTTATAAAGTGCATTGGCGATAATGTTCGTGATTGTCTGGGACTTTCCGGTTCCCGGAGGTCCGTGCAGGATAAAAGTCTTGTCGTGTACAGCCTCGTAGATTGCTTCCAGCTGAGACGAATCGGCAATGATGGGCAGTACGATATCTGCCGGAGATAACTGTCGGTCCAAGTAGGTGGCATCCATCTCCTCCGTGACTGCATCCCATTCGATCTTTCCGTTGATGAGGCTGGAGACGATTTTGTTTTGGACCAGTTTGGGAGCATTGTTGTGGATGTCGTTCCACATGATGAACTTGTTGAACGAGAAGATACCCAGAATAGCCTGTTCTTCCACATCCCATTTACGCTGATTCTTGATGCAATGCCGGATGATGGAGTAAATCAGCTTGACGTTGACTCCACTTTCGTCAGCCGGAAGCGGATCGAGTCCCGGCACGGAGATACCGAAGTTTTGGCGAAGCATTTCCAATAAGGTAATGTTCATCATCGTTTCCTCTTCCCGCGAACGAATCACATACCCTTTGGCGGCTGACTTGCGAATGATTTCAACCGGCAGCAGCAATATCGGTGCATAGCGGGGACGTTCGCTGGAGGGAGTTTCGTACCATTTCAGAAGACCGAGAGCCAGGTAAAGCGTGTTGGCCCCGTTCTCTTCGATAGAGGTACGGGACGAACGGTACAGGTGGGTCAGTGCCTTACCTAAATCATTCTCCGGTAAATAAAAACGTAACCTTTTCTGTGAAAGCTCCGAATTTACAAAATCGGTAATCGGATCAGATGCCGGTATGGATGAGTAGATGCCAAATTCCATTACCGGATTTTCCCATTCGGCTGGACGGTGGAGGATACGAAATTCATCCCCTTCCGCTAACGCATCTTCCAGACAGGCAAGGTTTGCCGGAATCAGCTGAAGCGTGTTTTTGGTAATCCGGATATTCAGCAAGTTGTTGCGCAAACTTAGATCCAGTAGACTTCTTTCCCAAAGCAGTTGCTTGGTGAGAACTGGTTGGGTTTCGCTGCCCGACAAGTCATACGGATTCACGCTTTGCGGGGTAGCATGCGTTGTATTCCTATAAATATCCTCTTCCTTTTCTTCTTTTATTTCCCAGATTTGTCCGTTTAACACCCGCTGGGGGATAGGGCGGATTCCCGAATGTCTGGCTCTTCTGACATCGATTGCAAGGATGAAATTTCCCGAATCGCTTAGTTTGCCGTCGGCACTTTTCACAGCATTGTCGAAACCGGTATTGTACCCCATACTCATGCAGGTGGTTTCTACCAGAGTGATGTCATAGATTCCTTCGGCTGTCCGTTTAGTCAGTAAAGATACATCATCGATGGTAGCGTCCGGAAAGGTTTCCGGCACCAGCCAGCCACCAGCAAAAGCATGTCCTTTGGTGATGACGATGAGAGCATTCAGTCCTATGGATTCGAGACAGGAAGCGTATAGCAATGCCATGTCGAGACAGGTTCCGAGCTTTTGTGACAGTATGGAATCTGTCAGGCGGACACGCTGCCCGTGTTCTTCAAAACTGGCAGGAACAGTACTGTAGATAATCTGCTGTTCGGTGAGGGCGGTGTAGATAGCTGCCATTTGCTTTCTCACACGGTCCGGGTTACGGCTTTGATATTCGTCCAGCGACGGTGTTCCGGTCCATTGTTCCAGAATGGCGGCGGCCCTTTTGATAACAGGAGCAAGCACGGCATGATTGGGCGTGATGAATGCAGCCAGCATTTCGGGGAATATATTGATTCCGCCCCATTGGTCGTATGCCAGTATGTCGATAGGATATATCTGGGTAAAGATCAGTTCCGCTTCGGAGCGGATTTCTATTTTCAGGCTTCCGGACATACGCTCGGTCAGTTGGGCGAAATAATTGGCGGACAGGACAAGGCTGAATGACTGCAGGCACACGGAATCATTGGCAGGAATTGCTTCTACAGCCACAGGGGTGATATTGCCGAAGTCGGGTTCGGCAGTTATTAGCACCTGAATGTCTCTGAATGGCTCGGACGTCATGTTTTCAATCGAAAGCCGGTGGATGACCGATACTTTATTTTGCTGCATCGCGAAGTTTATAAGTGGCAGATAATCAAACTGCACCTTGATTTTGTCCAATGTTCCGTTCATGTCCGTAGTAATATAATGTTAGATTTGCAATATTACAAAAAATACGAATATGTTCCTCTTTTCTTTTGCTATTCTTTTGTCGGTCAAGAAAATATTTCTACCTTTGCGCCCGATTTATAGATAATATAATGTCTTATTCAATTAAAGTATTAAACAATTTATTTATTAATGGAAAACTTAAAGAACGTAGCTCCTATTGAAGACTTCAACTGGGATGCTTATGAAAACGGTGAAGCTGTAACAAGCGCAAGCCACGAAGAACTTGAAAAAGCTTACGACGGTACGCTTAACAAGGTGAACGACCGTGAGGTTGTTGACGGAACCGTAATCGCAATGAACAAGCGTGAAGTAGTTGTGAACATCGGTTACAAATCAGACGGTATCATTCCTTTGAATGAGTTCCGTTACAATCCGGACCTGAAGGTGGGTGATACTGTAGAAGTATACATCGAAAACCAGGAAGACAAAAAAGGACAACTCGTTCTGTCACACAGAAAAGCCCGCGCTACTCGTTCTTGGGATCGCGTTAACGCTGCTCTGGAAAATGAAGAAATTATCAAGGGTTACATCAAGTGCCGCACTAAGGGTGGTATGATCGTAGACGTATTCGGAATCGAAGCATTCTTGCCGGGTTCTCAGATCGACGTTAAACCGATCCGTGACTATGATGTATTCGTTGGCAAAACAATGGAATTCAAAGTGGTTAAGATCAACCAGGAATTCAAAAACGTTGTTGTATCTCACAAAGCTCTTATCGAAGCTGAACTGGAACAACAGAAGAAAGAAATTATCGGCAAGCTCGAAAAAGGACAGGTTCTTGAAGGAACTGTTAAGAATATCACCTCTTACGGTGTGTTCATCGACTTGGGTGGCGTAGACGGTTTGATCCACATCACAGACCTTTCTTGGGGCCGCGTTAGCGATCCGAAAGAAGTGGTTGAACTGGATCAGAAGCTCAACGTTGTTATCCTTGACTTCGATGACGAAAAGAAACGTATCGCTCTTGGCTTGAAGCAATTGACTCCGCACCCATGGGATGCACTTGACACTGACTTGAAGGTAGGTGACAAGGTGAAAGGTAAAGTTGTTGTGATGGCTGACTACGGTGCATTCATCGAAATTGCTCCAGGCGTAGAAGGTCTGATCCACGTATCAGAAATGTCTTGGAGCCAGCACCTGCGTTCTGCTCAGGACTTCATGAAGGTAGGTGACGAAGTAGAAGCTGTAGTCTTGACTTTGGACCGCGAAGAACGTAAGATGTCTTTGGGTATCAAACAACTGAAACAAGATCCATGGGAAACGATCGAAGAGAAGTATCCTGTAGGTTCCAAGCATACTGCAAAAGTACGTAACTTCACTAACTTCGGTGTATTCGTAGAAATCGAAGAAGGTGTTGACGGCTTGATCCACATCTCTGACCTTTCTTGGACTAAGAAAGTAAAACACCCATCAGAATTTACTCAGATTGGTGCTGACATCGAAGTTCAGGTATTGGAAATCGACAAAGAAAACCGTCGTTTGAGCCTTGGTCACAAACAACTCGAAGAAAATCCTTGGGATGTATTCGAAACTGTGTTCACTGTAGGTTCTGTACACGAAGGTACTATCATCGAAATGTTGGATAAGGGTGCTGTTGTAGCTCTTCCTTACGGTGTAGAAGGTTTCGCAACTCCGAAACACCTTGTAAAAGAAGACGGTTCACAAGCTCAGTTGGATGAGAAACTTGAATTCAAAGTAATCGAGTTCAACAAAGACGCTAAGAGAATCATCCTGTCTCACAGCCGTATCTTCGAAGATGTAGCTAAGGCTGAAGAAAGAGCAGAAAAGAAAGCTGCTTCTGGTGCTAAGAAGTCATCTTCTAGCAACAAGAGAGAAGATTCTCCGATGATCCAGAACCAGGCTGCTTCAACTACGCTGGGCGATATTGACGCTCTTGCTGCATTGAAAGAACAGTTGGAAGGAAAGAAATAATCTGAATAGAATATTTTCCAATGAAAGGCGCTCCCGTTTGGGGGCGCTTTTTTTATTCACCACAGATTTAAGAAATGAAGATAAGAGGGAATTTAATTCAGACATAAGAACAAAAGAATAAAATAGCAGTTCAATAAGCAACAGAAATAATTTTCAAAGCGCTGCCTTTATGTTCTTTTGTTCTTATGTCTAAAAATAAATTATCAAAATCTGTATTAATCTGTGTAACCCTGGGGTGAAATATTTCCTTTTCCTTTGCAAGATTAAATGTGAAATGTCCTATCTTTGCATACCATGGAAAAATTTGAGTTACATATATTGGGATGCGGTTCTGCTTTGCCTACTACGCGACATTTTGCGACCTCTCAAGTCGTAAACTTGCGTGAAAAACTATTTATGATTGATTGTGGCGAGGGAGCACAGATGCAATTACGCCGCTCGCGACTGAAATTTTCCCGATTAAATCATATCTTCATCTCTCATCTACATGGTGACCATTGTTTCGGATTGTTGGGACTGATCTCTACATTCGGATTATTAGGGAGAACTGCTGATTTACATATTCATTCTCCAAGAGGACTGGAAGAGTTGTTTGCGCCGATGCTTGCTTTCTTTTGCAAGACTTTGACTTATAAGGTGTTCTTCCATGAATTCGAAACGAAAGAACCGATGCTCATTTACGATGACCGTTCGGTGACTGTGACGACGATTCCCTTGAAACACCGTATTCCCTGTTGTGGTTTCCTTTTTGAAGAAAAACAGCGTCCTAATCATATCATCAGAGACATGGTAGACTTTTATAAAGTCCCGGTCTATGAACTGAACCGCATCAAGAACGGAGCGGATTTTGTAACTCCCGAGGGAGAAGTAATACCCAATTTACGTTTAACCCGCCCTTCGGCTCCGGCGCGTAAATATGCTTATTGTTCCGATACAATCTATCGTCCGTCCCTTGCTGAACAAATTAAAAATGTAGATTTGCTTTTCCATGAGGCCACCTTTGCACAGACCGAGCAGGCACGCGCCAAGGAAACTTATCATACCACTGCTGCACAAGCTGCGCAGCTTGCTTTGGATGCCAATGTGAGACAACTGGTGATCGGACATTTTTCCGCCCGTTATGAAGATGAATCTGTCTTACTTCATGAAGCGTCCGCCATTTTTCCACAAACCATTTTAGCGAAAGAAAATTTGTGTATTGACGTTGATGGAGGGACTGTCTATGAAAAGTAGTCGACTGCTTTGGGGAGTAATCATCCTGCTCTTCGGTTGCTTGGCAGCCTGTAAAAAAGAAAAACCTCAATCTCCGATACCGGATTCTTTGTCTTCCCTCCAGGAACTGTTCCATCCTGCTTATCAAATAAATGCAGACAGCATTCATCAGATGATTCGTATTTGCCTGAACGAAAATCCGGTAACTCCCTGGGATTCGGTTTTGCTGGCACATTATCAGGAAAAGGATGAATTCTTTTGGCTGAACGATTCTCTCATATCCGATAAACCTGCCGTACAGGTGGCAGACTCGATGTTATTCTGGTTAGGAAACATTTCACAACATGGAGTTAATCCGAATCTGTATCCTGTCGATAGCATCCGTGAGGAATTGCAACAGATACGAACCTTGAAACTGCGTGAAGGGAAAACGATGAACCGTCTGCTGGCAGACGTGGAGTATCAGTTAACAGCCGCCTATCTTTCGTATGTGTGTCAATTGAAATTCGGATTCTTGCCTCCGGAGCGCAGATGGAATGATTCGATCGACCACATTCCTTTAAAACAATGTGACGTGAAGTTTGCAATGGCCGCTCTCGACTCTTTGCGTGCAAATCCTAACGCCGCTTTTCACCGGGCGCAACCCGCTTCCCCGCTTTATCATAAGATGCAGGAAGAGCTGGTTCGTGTGAATGGCTGGGGAGTGACAGATACTACGGATTATTATCGCGACCGCCTATTGGTAAACATGGAGCGGGCACGTTGGCAATATGCATTGGATAAAGGACGAAAATATGTGATAGCTAATGTGGCGGCATTTATGTTGCAAGCCGTCAACGAAGAAACAGACTCTATCCTGGAGATGCGTATTTGTGTAGGGACTGTGAAGAATAAAACTCCTCTATTGTCAAGCAGGATTTATTATATGGAACTGAATCCTTACTGGAATGTGCCTCAAAGCATAATTCGGAAAGAGATCATTCCTACTTACCGCAGAGATACGACGTATTTTACCCGTAACCGCATGAAGGTATACGATAAGAATGGATTTCAGGTAGATCCCCACAGTATTAAATGGGCGAAGTATGCAGGAAGTGGCGTACCTTATACGGTGAAGCAGGACAATAAAACAGGGAACTCCTTGGGACGTATCATCTTCCGTTTTCCCAATCCTCATTCCGTATATCTGCATGACACTCCGTCACGGTGGGCTTTTACACGGAATAATCGTGCGGTGAGCCACGGTTGCGTCCGTCTTCAAAAAGCACTCGACTTCGCGTTCTTCCTGTTGAAAGAGCCGGATGAATTGTTGGAAGACCGTATTCGTATTGCAATGGATATCAAGCCGGTGAGTGAAGAGGGAAAGAAGCTGCCCATCAGTGCGGCTTATCGTGAATTGAAACATTATAGTTTGGAACAATATATACCTTTATTTATAGATTATCAGACGGTTTATCTGTCTGCCGATAATAATTTGAGGTATTGTGAGGACATTTATAAATATGATCCGTCCTTACTAGAGGCGATGAATAACCTGAATTTGAAACCATAAATAAACATACAGATACGAGAGATTATGATTCCTTATAACGAACGCGAAGTTCTGAAACTCCTTCAGGAGGAGAGTACACAGCGGAAAGGATTTGAAATGATTGTGGGGCAGTATAGCGAGCAATTGTATTGGCAAATCCGCCGGATGGTACTGTCGCATGAGGATGCGAACGATCTCCTGCAAAACACTTTCATCAAGGCATGGACGAATATCGATTATTTCCGTGCCGAGGCGAAGCTGTCGACCTGGCTCTATCGCATCGCGCTGAATGAGTGTCTTACCTTTCTGAATAAGCAGCGTGCCATGACTACCGTGGATATTGACGATCCCGAAGCAGTAGTTGTGCAAAAGCTGGAAAGTGACGCCTACTTTTCGGGCGACAAGATACAGATGTGCTTGCAAAAAGCCTTGCAGACTTTGCCCGAAAAGCAGCGTATGGTGTTCAACCTGAAATACTATCAGGAAATGAAGTACGAAGAGATGTCGGAGATCTTCGGCACGTCGGTCGGTGCACTGAAAGCATCTTATCATCATGCGGTGAAGAAAATTGAGAAGTTTTTAGAAGAAATAGATTAAACCTTTTAAATGAGACACTGTCTAATGAAAAGAGAGGAGAAAAACGTATGAAAGAAGAAGATATTTTATTGAAGAAGCTTGGAAAGGAAAATTCCTTCAAAGTGCCCGATGGTTACTTTGAGAACCTGACTTCGGAGGTAATGAATAAACTTCCTGAAAAAGAGAAAGTTGCTTTTAAGGAAGAACCTGTCAGCACATGGACAAGACTGAAACCATTGCTCTATATGGCAGCTATGTTCGTAGGGGCGGCCTTGATTATCCGGGTAGCGTCAACAGATCATAAACCTGCTGCAGCAGATGATGTAGCGGTGACAGAAGTGGATACTGAAGTAGTCGTATCTGACGAAATGATTGATGTAGCAGTGGATCGTGCCATGCTGGATGATTATTCGTTATATGTTTATTTGAGTGACGCAAGTGTAGAATGATTTATAAAAACTGATTGAATACAGAAAATGAGAAAACTTATCGCATTGGTCGTTTTGTTATGTGGCTTTATGCCTGTTCTTTGGGCTGCTGATGGATGTGATCAGCATTTATCCCGGGAGGAGTTCAGGGCAAAACAAAAAGCTTTCATTATCGAACAGGCTGGATTGAATAAAGAAGAAGCAGCCAAGTTCTTTCCCGTTTATTTTGAACTCCAGGATAAAAAGAAGAAACTGAATGATGAGTCATGGGATTTGATGCGCAAAGGCAAGGATGATAAAACGACGGAAGCTCAATATGCAGAAATCAATGAGAAGGTAGCCAACAACCGTATTGCTGCCGACCAGCTTGATAAAACTTATTTGGGTAAGTTTAAAAAGATTCTTTCAAGCAAGAAGATTTTTCTCGTGCAACGTGCAGAGATGCGTTTTCACCGCGAAATGATAAAAGGTATGAATCGTAGCAAAGACAAGGGAGACGATTCAAAGAAGAAATAAAGAAAACAGAGCGTCCGATTCGTATGAACAGACGCTCTGTTTGAGTAAAATGGAGGCTCTGTCCGGTGGGAATAGAGCCTCTGTTTTTTTATGTCGGTAAGGAAGTTACAGTCCTTTTTTCTTTGCTTCATTCCAAATGGCATCCATCTCTTCGAGAGACATATCTTTCAGACTTTTTCCTTCCTTGATGGTGTGCTCTTCCAGATAATTGAAACGGCGGATAAACTTCTGGTTGGTAAGTTCTAGTGCATTATCGGGATTGATTTTATAAAGGCGTGCCGCATTGATGAGGCTGAACATCACGTCGCCGAATTCAGCTTCCGCTTTCTCTTTATCCATGTTGGCCACTTCCTCCTGAAACTCACCTATTTCTTCTTTCACTTTATCCCAAACCTGTTCCCGTTCTTCCCAGTCGAAACCTACATTGCGGGCTTTGTCCTGAATACGGTAAGCCTTGATAAGCGAGGGCAGGGCAGCGGGCACACCGCTTAATACACTCTTATTTCCATCTTTCTCTTTAAGTTTCAACTGTTCCCAGTTCTCGGAAACTTGTCCGGCTGTATCTGCTTTCACCTCTCCGAAGACATGCGGATGGCGGAAAATCAGCTTATCGCACAGCTTGTCGCAAACATCTTTGATGTCAAAATCTCCTGTTTCCGAGCCTATCTTAGCATAGAAAGCGACGTGCAATAATACGTCTCCCAACTCTTTGCAGATTTCTTTCTTGTCATCCCTCATCAGGGCATCGCAAAGTTCGTAAGTCTCTTCTATGGTGTTGGGACGCAGACTTTCATTCGTCTGTTTACGGTCCCAGGGACATTTAACACGCAGTTCGTCGAGAATGTCCAGGAAGCGTCCAAAGGCTTCCATCTGTTCTTGTCTGGTATGTGACATAAATCTATCTATTTAATTCATTTTTTTCCATTCCTGGTAAGAAATCAATAACCCTACTACTTCCGAGTAGTTCTGGCGGCCACTTTCTATCTTGTTTCCTTTCAGGTAAAGATCGTATATCCAATCCTGTACGGCTCCCACTACCGGGCTATACTTGGCAGCCCAATAGGCTTGATTATTCTTGGCTAATTCAATAATTTCCGGTCGGATGCGTTGAAAGAGTTTTGCATATTCTTCTTCTGAAAGTAATCTTTTTGCATTCCCCAGTACATGCCCCAGTACAGAGAAATATCCGGAGAAACGGATACCCATTGCCTGTGAACGGGTACAAACCTGATAGGCATAGAAATTGGCTTCCGCTTCGCTGGTGATACCTAACAAGTGGGCTAGTTCATGAGCATAAGTGGCGGGGTAGTTAGCGGGAAGCAAATCTCCGTTAAGGGTGAATTCGCAGAAGAAAGGCCCCATGCTACCGGTTACTCCTACCATGGAAATGAACGGAGTAAACAACATGGTCTTTACTCTCGGATGATCGTGTGGAGGTCGGTGCACGCC
>ERZ1504246.501-NODE-501-length-15754-cov-2.933754_pt1 | contig 15754 bp, 20 predicted proteins | sample MGYA00575509_ERZ1504246 | MGnify/ENA primary metagenome ERZ1504246 (study PRJEB39906, sample SAMEA3182115) | gut metagenome | biome: human; feature: gut; material: Stool; isolation source: human stools | place: Canada | collected 2013-06-11 ... | reverse complement strand
GGTCAATACCTTGACCTGTGGCCTGTTGTTATTTGCTATGTAGCTGATAAAATGTCACCAGTTCCTTTCACGAAGGTGATGCCGTTGTGCTCGAAGAGATTCTTTGGTGGCTTTCAATACATCTAGAAGGACATAAGTTTCGTATGGACTGCAATTTGAGAAAAGCTTTTGAGCCTCCGTGTTTGAGATTTCTGTGGCAACTGCCAACTGCCTATTCAGCAGTGAGTCAGTGGAAACCTCCAGTGCGTTAGCGATGCTGACGAAGGTTTCCAGACTCATTACCTTCGTGCCACGCTCTAAGTAACTGATGTACCCGGAAGACTTGTCGATCATTGCCGAGAGTGCTGCCTGTGAGATGTGTTTACGCTTACGGATCTTCTGGATTCTCTGTCCAAGGACGTGATAGTTGAGTTGCATTTTTAGTTCCTCCTTAAAAATTTGCAACTCAATTATATTTTATTCGCTATTTTATAGCTTATAGATTATATAAAACCGGCCTTTACGTGATATATACTAAGTTAAAAAATAACCTATAGCTTATATCCGGCAAAGGAGGTGAGCTGGTCATGGATGAACAAATCAACTTGAAACAGATTGGCTCACGAATCAGAGCTGCACGATCCAGCAAAGGCATGAGTCAAGCCGACTTGGCGGTTAAGGCTTCCGTATCTCTTCCGCTGATCAGCAACATTGAGCTTGGAAAAACTAGAATGCATCTCGATACTTTTATCAAAGTCGCAGAAGCGCTTCAGGTGTCTACAGATCATTTGCTGCGTGCCGATGTGCCGGAAGTCAAAACTATCTATCAGAGTGAACTCGCGGATATACTTGAAGGCTGTTCGGCCAGTGAAATGGAGGCCATTCTCAACATCGCTCGGGAAGTGAAATCCTCTATGCACAAACAACAAAATATTGACTAATTATCGGCTCAGAAGACTGATCCGATAATTTTTTTACCGTTTTCATACCATAGGTCAAAATGCTGACCTATGGTATCTTCTTATTTTCTAACGTTTTTCCTATAATTCACCCAAAAGGGATTGCCCATAGACCGGAGGAACATATGGAAAACAATGAATTGACACCTTTGGGGACAACAAAGGAACTTGAGGAAACTGAATATCCATCCTTTGAACTCTGCTTGAGTGAAAATTGGGACTCGCCCCTCGTGGCTCAGCACAAGCAATGGCTGAAGACCATCCGTCACGAAACACCAAACCCCAAGATTCCGTTCAAGGTCGCTGTGTATATCCGATATTTCAATCAAACGAAATACAGCGATTATCTCGAGCGTAACAAAGAGGTATTTCGGACCACTCTGTCTCAGTATCCAATGTGGGAGTTCGTTGGATTTTACATCGATAATGGCTCAACAGCCCCCAACATGGAAAGCGCTGTTGCCTGGTCTGAACTTCTGTCTGACTGTGATGATGGTAAAGTCAATCTCATAATCACACAGAAAATCAGCAACATATCCAAGAAGATCCACGAGGTAACCTTCTGTGCTAGAATGCTCGCTGCCCGAAATCCCCCTGTTGGGATCTACTTCATTTCAGAGGATATGTATACCCTCGCCTCGTATTATCGTGATGACCTTCGTGAACCGTGCTTCTTTCCTTCGCTTGACTGGGAGATTTTGCCCGATGATGAATTAGATCTGAGAGGTATGCTCCATGAGTAAATCCACGAAGAAAGCGGCTGAACAGGCAGAACGGGAAAAGGTACAAAGGCGGTATGCCAACCGCCGAGAGCCGGATGTTATCTATCCGGCCAAGAAACAGGTCGACTTTTACGATGACGATGTCCATCAACGTGTTGCGGTCTATGTCCGCGTTTCTACAGACAATCTGGGGCAGGAAACCTCATATGAACTTCAGAAAAACTATTATGAGGAATTTGTTCTAAAACATCCTAACTGGGAACTTGTAAAGATTTACGCTGACAAGGGCATATCCGGCACTTCTACAAGGCACCGAGACGAACTGAATCAAATGCTGACGGATTGTAGAGCAGGGAAAATTGATTTGATTATTACTAAGTCAGTATCGCGACTTGCGAGGAACACGGTTGACTGCATCACGATGGTGAGAAATCTTGCCGAGCTGCGTAACCCAGTCGGTGTATTCTTCGAAAGTGAATGCATCTTCTCACTCAATGAAGATACCTCCATGCCCCTTTCTTTTCTGGCATCTATTGCAGAGAATGAGTCTCGCATTCGAAGTCGCAGCATGGAAGTTTCACTTGCCCAGCGGCTAAATGGTGGTCTGCCCCTAACACCTAAGCTGTTGGGATATTCTCATAATGCGGAGGGCAAGCTTGTGATCAATCCGGACGAGGCCCCTACGGTCCGACTTATTTTCTACATGTATCTATCTGGATACTCCTCATCCCATATTGCCAGAACCCTTGAAGAACTCGGAAAAACAACTTTTCTTGGCAACACCAAGTGGACTTCAGGGGCTGTTATCCAAGTCTTGAGAAACGAGCGCCATTGTGGTGATGTCCTCACAAGGAAGACTTGGACTCCTGATGTAATCAGCCATAAGGCAAAGAAAAACAGAGGTGAGCGCCAGCAGAGCCTGTACAAAGATGACCATGAGGCTATCGTTTCAAGGGATGATTACATTGCTGTCCAACATATGATTAACAATGCGAAATATGGTGGAAAATCGATCTTACCAGAACTTCGTGTGATCGACTCCGGACTTCTGAAAGGATATGTCACAATCAGTCCCAAATGGGCAGGTTTCAAAGCAATGGATTATCTGCAGGCTTCGATGAGTGTCTATGCGGATGATGATGCATATTATGGGCAGCCCCAAAGCGATGACACCACTTTCGAAGTGACAGCCGGAGATTTTGACTTGCGGGGGTTTGAAGTCACAAATTCCGCTCTCTTTGACTCGAACAAAAAGCCATATGTCCTATTTCAAAGCAAGAAAATCAAATTCAGCACAGATTGTGTTCGCTATTTCGGAAGGGACAATAGAGTGGAGTTGCTGATCCATCCAGGATTACGGATGTTTGCTGTTCGTCGAGCATCTAAAGAGTGTCGTCACTTCGTACAGTGGTCCCGACCCGATGATGGAAAATACTATGCAAAGGAGATTCCATGTTCGGCGTTTGGGGACACCCTGTTCGAGTTACTTGACTGGGCAACTGAATATAAGTTCAAGGCATACGGCAGATATATCGAAAGTGAAGGAGAGTCGGTGTTCTTATTTGACTTAAGTGATCCCGAGGTATTCATCCAATCATATCTCATGACGGGGACAGATACTCCTTCTGGTGAGCATGGCGCTCTTTCCCCCTTATCTATATCAGGGAAACGGATTCGAGCTGTTCCCAAAAAACTGGCAGACAGATTCGGCAGCAATTTCTATTCTCATCGTCTTGCTTCCTCTTCATTGGAGCCACAAAGTGAAGAAGCCTGGAAACTCTGGCTGGAAGGCCAGCTCTTTGAAACAGGAGAGAAGCTTAAGGTCACAAAGTTTGATGAAATGCAACGTTTCATTATCGACCAATTGTCCTCTGTAAAGCCAAAAGGAGGAGGGTCTTTGAATGAGTAAGAATACTGAATTCCCTGTCTGCCGGAATCTTGATGGAGTATTCTTTCACGTGACCCGTGATGGGAAGCCCGCCTGTTGCTGTTTTTCTGATCTAACAGAATCTGAACAGGATAGAATTATGGAAGAATACAATGTTGAACAGCTAAGACGGCTTTGCCGGTGCATCTGCAATAGCCTGCGCCAGATTGGAGATATATTAGATATCGTCTTGGACGAGTGAAAGGAGTCAACAATGGAAATAGAAAATCAAAGCACCTTCATCTCGCAGATGCTGCAGGATATTCAAGCCGGTGTTGTTGATGAAGAAACAACCATCTCCTTTAAGGAAGATAGCGTCACACCGATGACTATGGATAAGTCTGCGCCGGGTGATGTGATCGAACTGAGCGATGAGTTTGATTTTGAAGGTTATCAAGTCGTTCGGCGAGAATTCTTTGCTCACACCTTCGAGCCATCCATTACCTTCAATAATTACAAGATCTATGTCAACACTGCGTGTCTGAACAAGTTTCCCCATGCTGACTGTGCCCAGTTACTGATAAACAGGGCTTCTCGTATCCTTGCACTGCGTCCCTGCGCCGAGTCAGAAAGGGACGCATTTGCTTGGTGTAATACGTCCGGAGGAAAGCGAAAGCCTCGACAGATCACCGGTAAGATGTTTTTCGCAAAGCTCTTTGAACTGATGGAGTGGAACATTGACTACAGATACAAGCTGCTAGGTAAGGTCATTCATGCCAATGGCGAGTATTTGATTGCTTTCGATCTAACCGCCTCAGAGGTCTATCAGCGTATTGCCAAAGACGGAAGTAAAGCGAGAACGGCTCGAACTCCAGTATTTCCTGCCGGCTGGAAGGACCAGTTTGGTCTCCCCTACTACGAGCACCAGAAGTCACTTCAAATCAACATTTTTGATGGATATGCGATTTATGGAATCAAAGATAATACAGTATCCTCCATGACATCGGAAAAAACTACCACACCAATTAAAGATACAGGTCATTTAGAAGCGTCTGCACAGGGAGGAATGATAAATGGATAGTACAGATAATCGTGCAACGATGACTTTGGACCTTAAACGAAATCGCATTCGGATACATAAATCGACGCTAAAGAAATTGAATGATCCCAAGTACATTCAGTTCCTGATCAATCCAGAAGAAATGTTTATTGCTTTCCTTGGGTCAGATAAACCACTCGCTGGCGGGACTGCCAACAAGGTGAATCTGGTTCGAATACCGAATCAGTCTGTAGAATTCTATAGCAATAAATTGCTTGAAGGTGTGGTAAGTATGATCGGCATGCTTGACTTCAGGTACAGCTACCGTTTGAGCGGAGAGGTCGATGTAGCAAACAGGGTGGCTTATTTCTCCATGAAAACCTTGAAGAAAAACGAGAGGAGAGCACCCACAGATGGATAAAGGCTTCGCAGAACTAGAAATCGACCAAGAATTCAAGACACTAATTCGACCTCTGCGAAAGGACGAGTATCTTCAACTTGAAGTCAATTTAACAATAGATGGTTGCCGGGAACCAATCATTACCTGGAACAACATTATCATTGATGGTCATAACCGTTACGAGATATGCAATCGGCTTCATATTCCATACGCTGTACGGGAGATACCTTTCGAGAACCGTGATCAGGCTATTGTCTGGATATGCAATAATCAGCTTGGACGTCGAAATATCTCTGAAGAGACCAGACGATATCTCATCGGAAAGCAGTATGAGTTAGAGAAAGTCGCACGAAAGAAACCACCTAATATCAATGGATTCAATCAGTATAAGCAGAGAAGTAAGAGGGAGCGAGGAGAGAGTTTCCGACGCACAGCGCAGAAATTCAGTGCTCAATACCATGTTTCTACTGGTGCGGTACAGAAATACGCGATTTTCAGTAAAGCATTAGATGTGGTTGGTCAGGCAGATCCAGAACTCCCAGGAAAAATTCTTTCTGGTACTTTTAAGATCTCCCATGAGAACCTTGTCGCACTTTCTAAAATGCCAGCTGAGGAAATCAGGCGAATCGGTGCCAGACCTGAAAACCTTCAGCGCCCATTTACAAGCTACAGTGATACCCGGAAAGAGTTTTTAGATAAGGATGAGGAGTCGGTAGACCATATGGAAGAAAATCTGCCACTGATCAAGGTACCCCCCCAGCACGACCCGGATGCTGAAATCACCGGCTTGACCCTTACAGTCCCATCGTGGGTCAGTTCAATTGAACGAGCCAGAACCCTTGCAAATATGAATGCAGCATCCGCAGGCGCAAAAAATAAACTTGAAGAAGTGCTGCTGGCACTTCAGGAAAAGGTATCCGAAATGCTTTCAGACATCAGGGAGGTACACTAATGCAAGACTTCAGTCGATTTGTTCCGAATGTCCATTTCGAGCAGATCCCAATCAAGAACCTTGTTTCGAATCAGGAGTATCAGCGGCCTCTGTCACAGGTCCAAGTAGAAAAGGCCATTGAAGATTTTGACCTCAATCAAATCAATCCTGTGAAGGTGAGCCGCCGTGATGGTATCAATTATGTTTTTAACGGTCAGCACACTATAGAGATTGTTGCAACCGTATCCGGGTCACGCGAGACTCCTGTGTGGTGCATGATCTATGATAGTTTAGATTACAAAAATGAAGCGGACATTTTTGCAAATCAAATGAAGCATGTGCGTCCTCTGAGGCCCTATGAGATATTCATGGCAAATATTGAAGCCGGGAACGAAAAGCAGCTGATTATCAAAAGGCTTGTTGAATCCTACTCTCTTTCTCTTGGACCAGCTAAAGCATACGGAGTAATCTGCGCTGTGGCCACACTTGAGCGAATTTATACCAAGTATAGTTACCATGTTCTAGACCGAACACTACGCCTCTGTGTTGGAACATGGGAAGGTGATATCGACTCACTTGGCGGCAATATTCTGGCTGGTGTTGCAAGACTTGTTGTCGCATTCGGAGACCAACTTCGAGATGAAACATTCAAAGAAAAAGTAGGCTTTATGTCTGTTCGACAATTGTCCCGTATTGCTAAAGAACGTGGAGCAGGGGCCCTTGGTTATGCCGAAGCCATGCTTGTTGCCTATAACCGAAAATGCAAGTACACCTTGCGGATGTCTAAGCTGCATTCCGGAAAGGTTGCAGAAGAGAGAGACTTTGTGGATGAAGCGGAGGAATCGCTTCCGGACACTCCGGTTCTTGAGCCTTGACTAACCCACGGAGTCTCAAAATAAAAAGATCTCCCTCGAATAAAGGGAGATCAGAGTTTGATAGGGCGTATCAGCTATCCTCATATTCGTATGTTAGAGAGAAGGCCGGACGCATATATTCCTGCGCGCTCCTGCTCAATCCACATGCTGTCGCCAAGCGATTCCAGTTTTCACGAACTGTTTTCAAGATTTCTTTCGCCATGCACGCTGCGTCCTTTGCCTTGATGTCACAGTATGGAGCGATTTCCAATGCGAGGTCGAGAGAGATCGTCGCATCGTCCTCGTTTACACAGAGGGACAGCTCATCGCCTTCTGGCACAGGGTTTACATCGTACAGCGGAGAGAGATGCCAGCCATCCCCCTTGAGGATAAAGCCGTGGTTTCTCATGTGGTCATCGGTGTTGGACACGGCCATGTTGAACACGATCCTCCTCCACAACTCCTTCAAATCTCTCTTTGGATCAGCACCGTTGGATTTGAGGAAGGACACCAGTTCAAGATAGCTCGAGCCGTCTGCTGCCGAAGCACCATCCGTCTTCCCCAGCATTGTCATGGCAGATGCAAAGTGGACTCGGGAATTTCCGTTCCGGTCGAATCGCCGCACAAGGAAAGTGCTTCCGTACTTGGAGAAGTCGATCAACATGGACTCTGGAACATCCAGACCACAAAGTCTTGCGAGGTCGTGGGTAACCTTTTCCCAAGCGCCCACATTGATATCGTCATGTTTGGAGGGAAACTTGGCAATCCACAGGTTTCCCTTTGTATCCAGAACGGTAGCCTTTGGCCGTGCGCCACCTAATGAGGAGCCTGGTTTGATAAGCTGGTTGATCCATTTCTGCTCAAGGCCGGATTCATCGCTTTCGAATTGGCGTGAAGCCTCTTCCAGAGTTCGCAGGCTGGTCCATGGTGGCGTCGGAGTTTCCGAGTCATCGGAAAGGAAGGGACCATCTTTGTCCAGTTTAAAGCGGATTGCCCCCATGCGGGTCTCATCATACACCCCAAGCAGGAAGTCGCTTCCAAGCAGTTTGCGAGGTTTCCGGCTCTCTTTCTCTGCCAGAATCCTTTCCCTGCGGGTCATCAGCAGACGGCCCCATCGGTCAGGCGAAGAGTCTGCGAATATGCCGAATACATCTTTTTCACCAGTTGGATACTGCCGGCCCTCATACAATTGCAGGTCCGGGTCGAGATACATATAATTCGAGCTACTTTTTAGCCAATCGTTGTCGTACTCAAAGGAGCAGCTTTCGCGGCCCCGGACACTCTCCACAAAGAGTGTTCCCAAGAAGTTTGGTTCTACGGAGTTGAAATTCTCATAGACATAGATCACTTTTCGGTTTGATGGCAAGATCATTCACCTCCATTGCGTGGTGCTCTCTTACGTGTGGTAAGCTCAAGGTCTTGGAGTTTACGCCCCAGCTCGTCATCCTTTGCAACGAGCAGAAGATCCTTATCCATGTTATTTAGTGCATGTAGTACAGCGGCATAGATCCCGATTGCAACGGAAGGATTCCCTTTCTCAACATTCCATACCGTGGCGCGGCTTACGCCTGCTCTCTGCGCGACCAATTCGGCAGACAAGTGTCTCCTCAATCTGGCCATTTTGATCTGCTCTCCAAACTGGTCCAGGATGGCCTGGGTCTGTGGAAGTACCGCAACACTCTTTCGTCCCACGCATATACACCACCTTCTCCTTGTTCTTATGCTTATTATTATAGACAATAACAGATAATTTGTCAATAAATAAAGACATTATATGTGGTCGGCGATGTATGCAACAGACCATTGTTTTATTGTATGCGGAAGTCACCGTTGCTATGCATAGTTTTGATTTGAAAGGGGTAATCCATTATAGACGTGATTTTACATATTCCTCATTCCAAACGGGGGAAAGAGGAACTTGCCAAGCGCGTGGCAACTGTTCACGCTCAGGCAGTCATGGCATACATATCAAAGCTGCCCTGTCCCACAGGACAAAAGGTCGCGCTTATCGATGCAATGCTGGAGCATGTCCGAAAGGATATCCAGCACAAGAAAGAGAGCTGATGCTCAGGTGGTCAATAAAAAAGATCTCCCTTATTCGAAGGGAGATCTGAGGTCAGGCTATGCGCTTGTCCCTTTGGAAATGAACTCAACCTTGAGGCTCATTCCAAAGTCCTTCCGCCAATCTTTTCAGAGAACGGAGAGACGGATTGCCGGTACCGTTTTCAAAACGGTTGATGTCTGCCTGAGCAATACCAGTTACTACTGCGAGCTGCTTTGTGTAAGATCCCGTTCATCCCGACCCTCGATGATTGCTCTCATGATTTGACGCTCAGGTTCGAGGACATCCCATTCGCCCTTGAATTCGGGATCTTGGAGCTGCTCATTGAGGGTATCACGAAAATTCTTGCTCATACACTCACCACTCCACTTTCTCTCTAAACTCATTATATGTGTTATATCACATATTATCAATGCGTATTTGCTTTTTTAATCATTCAAATTGAAACCACCCGAGGTGATATGGAGAAAGAGAAAGAGGATAGACTCCTCTTTCTCTCTGATATTTAGACCGCTTCTTCTACAAGGTAGCCTCCTCCGAAGATGATTTCCAGCCTTCCGCCAGGATAGACTTTGATGCACTCTACCATTTGCCGGACGATGGAGTCATCGTATTCCGTGCGGTTATGTTCTCTTTCAGCGATGATGGCCTGGATCTGCTCAAGCCGGTCTTGATTACCAGAGTCCGTGGCGGCGCTTTCCTGTATCGTAGCGATACGCTGCTTGAGAAGCTCCAGTTCCTGTGACAGCGACATGAACTCACTCTCATGAGTTTCGATGCCCTCACCGGAAGCTACGCTCTCATTAACAAGCGCCAGCATTTTGTTATTCAGGGCTTCGATTTTCCGCTCTAGCATGTCCACTTCTTCAGGATCGCCGTTAAGGCCCAAGGCTTCGCCTATGGTTGCCCTCATCAGAGCTTTGTAGGTAGCATTGTCCTGATCGTTGAACTTGTTGACGGCGCGGACGATAGCTTCCTTCAGCTTGTCCTCGAAGACTGTTGGGGATTCCTTGCAGTATTTTTTCCCGTAGTCAAGACGGCTGATGCAGCGCCACACGATGCGCTTTACACCGTTTCTGGACCATGTCACCCTTCGGTAGCGCGTCCCACACTCCCCGCAGATGAGTACATCAGTCAGAGCGTATCGGGAATATTTTCCGGTAGAGGTGATGGCGGTCTTTGTTGAGGCTGGCGATTTAGCCCTTCTCCTTGCCAACTCCTCCTGTACTTTGTTGAAGGTAACGCGGTCGATAATTGCTGGATGACTATTTTGAACGTAGTACATAGGTGCTTCGCCGGTATTCTTCTTCCGTTTCTTTTCAATGCAGTCCACGGTAACGGACTTTTGTAAGATGGCATCTCCGCAGTATCGCTCGTTGGCAAGCATGCTCATGATCATGCCTTTGCTGAAGCTAATGTTCTTGCCAGGGATCTGAGGATGTTCAGCCTGCATCATCTTGGAGATATTGTCCACAGTTTCTCCAGCAAGGTACAGGTTGAAGATTCTTTCTACGATAGCCGCTTCGCTTGGGACAATCTCCGGCTCACCGTCAGCACCCTTCCTGTATCCAAGGAAGCGCTTATACATGAACACTGGGATTCCTTCCTCGAACTTATTCCGGACGGTCCATATAATGTTTTTGCTGATGCTTTCTGATTCAGACTGTGCGAAGCCAGCATAGATGACGAGATACAATTCGCTATCTGTTTTCAGCGTATCGATCTGCTGCTCCTCGAAGTAGACGCCGATGCCTTTGGATTTGAGCATGCGGACATAGTCGAGGCAATCCACCGTGTTTCTGGCGAAGCGGGATACGGATTTTGTGATGATGTAGTCGATTTTTCCCGCCAGACAGGCATTGATCATTTTATTGAACTCAGGCCGTTTATCCGCTCTTGTACCGGATATTCCTTCGTCAGCAAACAAGCCTGCAAAGCACCAGTCTTTCCGGCTACCTATCATTTCGGTGTAGACCTTTTTCTGGTTGGCATAGGATACGAGCTGTTCTTCACTATCTGTAGAGACACGGCAGTAAGCGGCAACTCTTTTCTGCCTGTACTTTTCCTTGTCTACGGCCATAGAGCGTTTCGGCTCAATGACAGTGACGATTTTCTTTGGAATTTTAGTTACTTCCATCGTCCAATGAGACCTCCGTTTCTGTTTTAGTATGAAGTACCACCTTGCCCTGCGCTCCAAGGGTGATATGCGAAGCGAGGGCAGTGAAGTAGTCCAGATTAAACTCCTCCTGAGTGACCATTGTGTGCGCCATTTTCTTTGCAATAGACACTGCAAGGTCTAGTTTTGCACTGCTCTGTTCATACATGAGCGATGCCATCTCGACGGTCTTTTGGATGATGAGATCTTCGTTCGGATCATCCCGTTCCAGCTCCAGCGCGATCTCATTTCCGATTTTGGTGACCTGGGCATCCGGCTCGTATCGTTTTCGGGGTTTTGGTTGGAGCAGATGGTTATTGAGGATGATCCGGTTAATAAGAACTGTGATAGTCTCCAAGAGCTGGGCATCGCTGATGCGAACCCGGATGCCGCATTCGTCATTGGTGCAGCTCCAGCTTTCACGGATGCGATGCTTGGAGCTGACCCTGCGCTTCATCGGATGGCCACAGCAATCGCATCGGACGAGGTCACGCAGCAGAGCGATGGCATCATTTTCTTTCGCACATGTGTTGCGCTGCCGGGCAGCCTTCAACCTTACTGCGGCCTCATACATATCCTCGTCTATAATGGGGTCGTATTCCTCCGTCCCCACATACTTTGCATTGTTGATAATTCTGGCGATACGGGCTTTATCCCAAGTGGCAGTTTTTTGTGTATAAGGGATCTGGTGGTCGGTCAATTCCTCCGCAATAGTTTTGAGAGAAGCACCACCCAGATATGACTTGAAGATCTCACGGATGACTTCCGCTTCCTCGTTGGATATGACTGTTCTGCCATTCCGCATGGTGTAGCCGTATGGGATGTACCGTATCTTTTTCATGACTGCCTCCTATATGCGTTCTTTGAATTGAAGCCCGCCAAGGAGTTCCATAGACATTTCGTCCTTTTTATTGATTTGGATGGACTTCACGATTTCCAGAAAGAGCTTTTCATCAAAAGCTTCGAGTGGTTCCTCCAGCTCGAAGATGAGTATCCTCAGCTTTTTCACTTCCTCAAGCATGGTTGCGGCTTTCGACTGGAACTCTTCTTGTCTGGCATCCTTAAGCTTTGCCAGCTCCGCGTTGATGTCGTTGGCCTGAGCCTGATATACCTCGATGGGGAGGTACCCCTTTGACCGGAGCTGCTCGAGCATAACCAGTTTCGCATTAAGTTCAGCAATGCCTTTACTCATATCCCTGGCTGCAAGATTGTTCCGCTTCATGGCTACCAAAGTCATCTCTAATCGACTGATGACTTGTGCCAGAATGTTATCTTCCGAGAACCGTAATTTGTTCACCATAGTGATGAAACCATCATAGATACGTTCTTCACTGTAGTAGTTAGAGTCGCAGGCGGTGCTGTCATCTTTGTGCAGTGAACATACCCACTTTACAGTACCTGATATGAGCCTCCGACGATAGAAAGAGCCGCATTCAGAACACTGAATGCGGCTTGTAAGCGGATATATATTTTGAGAAGTTGTTTTTGCGAAATTGCCCTTTCTCTTCTCGATCAGTTTTTGAACTGCATCGAACACATCCTTTTCGACAATGGCAGGATGGGTATCCTTCGCATAGAAGCGGTCTTCCTGCCCCCTATTGATGTGTTGATTGAAGGGAACAGTTGTTTCACGGTAAGTCTTTTGATAGAAGCTGTCCCCTATATAGCGTTCATTCTTCAGGATGTAGGACACTCGACCTGAGCGCCAGATATCCTTCCCGGTCTTGGTCGGGATATTGTGAATGTTCAGTTCTCTGGCAATTTCTCCGGTGGAGAAGCCCTGTAGATATAGGCTAAAGATATTCCGAACGATAGCTGCTTCTGACTCGTCTACCTCCAGCATCTTATTGACCAACCGATACCCATAAGGGGCATTGCTGTCTATATACTCACCCAGCTCCATACGTTTGACGATGGAGAGCCGCTGGTTCATCGAGATAGACTGTGACTCCTCCTGTGCAAGTGCAGCGAAGGTATTCAGAAGCATCTCATCACCCATAGAGAGCGTCGAGATACCTTCTTTTTCGAACATGACTCCCACACCAAGGAGTTTGAGCTTTCTCACATAGGCCAGAGCGTCTTTGGTATTTCGGGCGAACCGGGAGATCGACTTGGTTACGATGAGATTGATCTGTTTAAGCTCACACATTCGGATCATGCGCTGAAACTCGCTTCTGGTTTCGCTTTTCATTCCGGTTAGGCCCTCATCGGCAAAGATATCGACCAGCTCCCAATCATCTCGCGCACCAATAATTTTTTTGTAGGCTCGGATTTGAGCCGCATAGGAGTTGAGCTGGTCTGCGGAGTTGGAGGACACTCGGCAATAAGCAGCAACCTGCATCTTCTGTGCGCCCTGTCTTGTGATGGGGGTGATCAGTCTCACTTCAGACATTACCTTGTCCTCCTTCCTCGATTTTGGTTGGTATCATATTATGATACCAACCACTTTTGGCAAGCTACATTATACTTGGAACTCAATGAAATAGCCAACAAAACATACGTAAAATAATAAATTTGACCTATTACACAATATTTAGCTGGCCAAAATGATATCTGCGCCTGTGAGCTTCAGATAATACTTTTTTGCTCGAGCATATTCCTTGTCTGTGATTACCTCCTGCGCAAGGAGCTCTTTCAGCATAGTCACGATGAATAGGAAATTGGCATTTTTAGTGTTCTTGTATGATAGCATTTTACTTCCTCCTTGCTCAGAATAAATCGTACAATTACAGATAGCACAAATGAAGGCACAATCATTTGTGCCCTCATTTCTGTTATCAAAGCGGCGGGACCTGTCCATTCGTTGGAAGAATGTTGCTATCCTGATATGGAACAGCTCCCGCCGCATTTACTTTTACTTCTTACTGATCCTATTCGACACTACTTCCCGGATCATGGGCGGCTGTACTAACCAGCGGCTGGCGCCGCCCTCCGGGAATCTCACCCCTCCGAGGATCTCTCCGAGCTGCCCCCATTGTTTGAGACTGTGGCTGGACAGTGAGTACAGGATGGTGGTGTCATTGCGAAACAGCCTGCCAGAGCTGCTTTTGGCTGGGTGGGGACCGCTCGTCACCTTTTTTGGCCGTCTTTTATGCAGAGTGTCTGCACAGGTGAGTCTTCGCGCACCCGCCGAATCGCTGTTCCCCCTCGTCAGGGGCCCACCAACCGACGTTGTTAGCTGCCGGATATGACTGTATGATACAGTGTTTTTTGAGGTGCATGAAAACCAATTCCATTGGCTTCGGCTTCATTGTACATCTGAGATCCGGTGTGTAACAGAAACAGAATGGCAGGTTTCTTACCCCATTTGTCAGGTTCAGAGTTCTGCTTCCAATTCAGATAGGAAAGATATTACCCTTTGCAGAATCTGCTTCTTATTCTCAACCTCTGTGCCAAGCAGAAGATAATCCAGAGAAACGCCAAAACAATTTGCCAAATCTACAGAAAACTCGATTGAGCCAGTACGTTGGCCATTTTCGATTTTCACGATATAAGTACTTGTCACATGCATTTTCTCAGCAAGTTGTTCCTGAGTAAGTCCTCGGCTTTTCCGTAAATTCTTGATTCGTGCAGCATAGCTATCTCTGCTAAAGCCCATAACATTTTCCTCCGTTTCATTCGAGATTTGGGAAATCCAAACCTCGAATGCGGAGGGGCGCGACAGTGAAAATATACCTCGTGGGTGAAGCTGCCACATTGCGATATGCTCTTTTTCCATTGAGCGAATTGCATTGTTACCTCCGAAGGGCGGCAACAGCAATAAAAAAGCCGGACATCGAGAAGAAAGGTACCCTAAATGGCTACCTGTTCTTCTCAATGCCCGGCAATTTGGTGACTCATAGACAATGTCTAAGGACCCGTGGCTCGGTGCAATCAGCTCCTTTATTCTGTTATGGGTTGATACGGTCTAAAAGAATTATGCCAGTTTGGGTGAATACGAACCCCTGGCTGTCCGGTAACTGAGATCCACACGGACCACTCTCCGACAATTAGGACATTTCATTTCGATGATCCCAGTTGTGGGTGTTACTTTATCCAAGATCCTCCACTGACAGTAGGGGCAGAGCTTCACAACCTTGACCTCATATGGCCGAATATTCATAATTCATCCTCCTCGTCCCTTTCGATCCGTACCAATGCATACGGATCATGGAGGTCATTTCGTTTGAGGAGTCCCAACTGCGACATACGGATAGAGAGGGCAGTCTTTGATACGCCCATGTAGTTGGCCATCTCTTCGAAGCGCCTGTAATCTGACCGAGCAAATACTCGATTCAGCAGCCGCATCTGGGACCCTAAACCAAAGCGTTCCATGCATTGCTGAACACACCCTGCCGGAAGTAATATAATGCCGGCCAAGGTATCCACCTGCCATTCTTCCCAGTCTCTTGCACAGGTTCTGGTGCGATAACAGTAGTGGACGCACCGCTCCATCGTCTGTGCCCCATAGTCCCTCGGGAACAACAATTTTAAGATATGGTGGCAGCTCTCATGGGAAACCGTGTAGTTACGACGGCCTACATTAGCGCCTTCCCGAGCAAGTTCGCTCTCGATCAGGAGTGTTTTTCCGTCCAACATGTAGAATTGATCCTCACTGTACTCAGGCTCCCCATCTTCAGGAAATACTTCAACGCCAATTTTACAGAAGGATGTTAGGCCAAGTTTTACCCCGTCCTTCGACAGATGCCTATAGTCGATCTGTAGCCCCAGCAGGTCATGACAGAGATGATCGATATCCACACGCTCCAGCACCTGTCTCTTATACACATCTCCGAGCCCACGAGAC
>ERZ1504246.449-NODE-449-length-17028-cov-4.233547_pt1 | contig 17028 bp, 10 predicted proteins | sample MGYA00575509_ERZ1504246 | MGnify/ENA primary metagenome ERZ1504246 (study PRJEB39906, sample SAMEA3182115) | gut metagenome | biome: human; feature: gut; material: Stool; isolation source: human stools | place: Canada | collected 2013-06-11 ... | reverse complement strand
AGATCTACACTAGATCGCTCGTCGGCAGCGTCAGATGTGTATAAGAGACAGCAAAAAGGGCTAAGCCTTCTATTCCGTCGGCTACTTTAAAGCTGGCGTAGCCGCTGGTTGCATCTCCCCAGGCTGGTTCCAATCCGAGTTGTTCGGTGTAGAATTTGAAGCATTTGGCGAAGTCGTTTACTAATAATCTTACATTGCTGAATTTCATTGTTTACTGATTAGTGGTTCGTAATTTATTACTTATAATCAAAATGCAAATATAATCATTCTATTGGATGGAGTTTCGAAAATCTGTATTTTCCTCAAAACCACATCGGAATGAATGATAACTTGCTTTCCAACTGCTGATTACTCATTATTTCTTTATCTGTGTGTTTATCGTTTGGGCAACGTTACCGAAAAATGAGGATTCGGAGTATGTTGTTCAAAGATGATAGCCTTCATCTTTTCCACGATATCCGGATGTTGGAGTGTTATGTCATGATCCTCATGAATATCTGTTTTTAGATTATAGAGGAACGGTGTTCCTTTTTTCACTACCATTTTCCAATCATCCATGCGTACGGCAATCTGGTCTGTTTCATCAAATTCCCAATACAGAAAATCATGCTTCTTTTGCTTTTTATTACCCAGGAGTGTGGGGGCGAAAGAAATCCCATCGAAATAATCGACTTCTTTTTCCTTATTGCGGTATTTCTTTTCGTAGTCTTTGATACCAATAACTTCGCAGAACGTCGGCATTAAATCATAAAATGCACAGATGTGATCGTTTACTTCGCCTGCAGGTATGTGTCCCGGCCAACGGGCGATAAATGGAATACGTATTCCTCCTTCGTGGCATTGACGTTTCAGTCCGCGTAGTTTTCCGTCTCTGCCGAAGAAAGTAGGATCAGCTCCGCCTTCCTCGTGAGGGCCGTTGTCACTGGAGAAAATAACCAATGTGTTTTCGTCCAGTCCTTTTTCTTTCAGTTTTTTCAAAACTTCGCCCACGTAATAGTCCAGGCGGGTAATCATTCCGGCAAATTGGGCGTGTGTATGCGTGATGGCGTTGTATCGTGAGCCTTCGCTTCCCTTAAATTCTTTATCCGGGTTGAATTTAGCTTTGTATTCATTCAGGATAGAATCTTCCGGCTGAACGAGTTCCGCATGAGGTAAGGTGTAAGTCAATACGCCGAAAAACGGTTGTTTGCCGTCTTGCTGATCCAGCCACTCCAATGCTTTCTGGTGAATCATGTCGGCCGAATATTGCGGACGTTTCAGGTAGTCGGGACCATACATCGGATATTGGATGTTTTCATCCATCACTACACGTACCACTCCGGTGTCACCCAATGCTTTACTATAACGGTTCAGGAAATTGGGATAATAAAGATGAGCTTGAAACTGACAGATATAACCGTAGTATTCGTCTATCCCCCGTTTGTCGGGAGTGGAACAGGAACCTTCGTAACCTCCGGCCCATTTACCGAACATACCTGTGGTATAGCCGTTATCTTTCATTATCTCCGGCAGGATTACGTGGTCGGGATCATAAGGGTGTTGCCCCACTATTGAGTATTCTTTATTCTGTCCATATTCCACGATCGGTGCATTTTTCCAGTACTCCTTGTTACCTCGTACTTCACAATGGCCTGAATGTTGTCCTGTCATGAATGAAGCTCTGGAAGGGGCGCTGACGGGACTTCCTGCGTATGCTTGCGTAAAACGCATTCCTTCACCGGCCATGGCGTCTATATGAGGGGTACGGATAAATGGTTGACCGTAGCATCCTAAGTCTCCATATCCCATATCGTCACAAAGGATGAAGAGGATATTGGGCTGGGTATTTTTTTTCTGTCCGTTGGCAGATAGGGTAGATAGGAGCAGGGCACTGCCTATCAACGGGATTGATTGATAATTCATGATATTGTTGTCATTAAAATAAAAGCGTTTCAGTGTTTCATATCTGGAATTATTTCCCGATTAAGTCCTTTCCTTCGCGTACGCTTTGAAGGATACTTTGCAGTTCTGCCACTTTCTCCGGCATATTCTTTGCATAGTTGGTTACCTCTTTCACTTCTTTCATCTTATAAAGCTGGGGTTCTTTAGAGTTTCCGGTTTCTATCTTCGGTCCCCATTGAATCATTTTCGGTCCGTCATTCGGTTCGATGTATTTCCAGTCTTTGGTGCGGACAGAAAGCGTGTGATTAGAAGCCTGCTCTATTACCCACGGGCGGTCTGTCTTTTCTTTACCCAGCCAACTTCCCAGATAGTTGTAACTATCCGGTGCGGTATTCTTAGGCATCGTAGCTCCGGTCAGGGAAGCGAGAGAGGCGAGCCAGTCCACTTGTGAAACCAATAAGTCTGAAGTCATTCCTTTTTTTACTCCTGCAGGCCAGCTGACGATGGCAGGAATACGGGTTCCTCCTTCAAAGGCACTATATTTGTTGCCCCGTAGTGGTCCCGCAGGACTATGACCGTTGAGTAGTTCTTCTGCTTTGTCATCGTATCCGTCGTCTACTACCGGGCCGTTGTCACTTGAAAGAATAATGAGTGTATTTTCTCTTAATCCCAGTTTTTCGAGTGTATTCAGGATTTCACCGACACAATAATCGAACTGTACGATAGCATCGCCTCTTAATCCCATCGGATTTTTTCCTCTGAAACGGTCGTGAGGAAAGCGGGGCACATGTACGTCATTGGTGGCAAAGTAGAGAAAGAAAGGTTTGTTTTGGTTTTCCTCGATGAATTGAATGGCGTGTGTGGTAAGTGAATCAGCAATGTTTTCGTCTTTCCAGAGCGCCTTTCCACCGCCTTTCATAAAACCGATGCGTGAAATTCCATTAACGATCGACATGTCGTGACCGTGACTTGGCTTGAGGTTATAAAGTAATTCAGGATTACTTTTTCCGGTAGGTTCACCCTCGAAGTTCTTTTGATAACTGACTTCGATGGGAGCACTCGGATCATAGTTGGCTACTTTCCCGTTTTCGATGTATACACAGGGTACACGGTCGGCTGTGGCTGCCATAATGTAATGATAGTCGAAACCTAAATCGCCCAGTGCGCACGGTAACGGAGCATTCCAGTCTTGAGTGGCGGTTTGATCTCCGAGTCCCAGATGCCATTTGCCTACTGCGGCAGTGGTGTAACCGACACTTTTGAACATATCTGCCATGGTGTATTGTTCGGGACGGATAATCATTCCGGCATTTCCTGCCGCTACATCCGTTCCTTCTTTGCGCCATGCGTATTCTCCGGTTAGCATGGAGTAGCGGGAAGGGGTGCTGGTGGCGGCTGTTGCGTGAGCATTGGTGAAAAGGATTCCCGATTTTGCCAGTCGGTTGACGTTGGGTGTCTGTACGTTTTTAGCTCCGTAACATTCCAGATCGCCGTAGCCGAGATCGTCGGCATAGATAAATACAACGTTGGGTGTTTTTGACTTTGTCGGTGTGGTGTTTTCCGGTGCTTTATTGGCGGCTGTTGCAGCACAGGCAACAGAGGATACAAGGGTTAGAATGAAAGGTTGTTTCATTGGTTTTGGGGGTTAAGTGTGTTATTATTAGTAGAAAAAGATGTGCCTGTTCTTTGCCGGACACATCTTTTTCATCGTCTGTTTAACTTAATTCAATGATTTCTTCATTGCAGTTCGTCAGTTTTTCTATTCCTTCGTTGGTCACTACCCAAGAGTTCTCGATACCTACGGGACCTACACCCGGAATAACGATTTTCGGTTCGAGGGCAAAGACCATACCCGGTTCTAATTGTTGCTTTATGCGGGGAGCCAGTACCGGAGCTTCGTTAATTTCAAGCCCGATGCCGTGACCGATAAATTTGGCTTGTTGTCCTGTTCCCATAAATTTGTCGGCAAATCCGGCTGCTTTGACCACTTCGACTGCTGTGTCGTAAAGCACTTCACAGGCAATACCCGGTCTGGCAATGGAAGCAATTTTTTCTTGGATATCCAGACAAACCTGATGGGCGGTGTAAGCTTCTTCGGGCAGTTTGCCGATGGAGAATACACGGCTCATATCGTTCATGTAACCGTTGAAGTTGCCACCTAAGTCCACCATAACGCTTTGTCCCTCTTTTAACGGAGTTTTATTTGCTCCTCCCGGCAAGGCAGGATCAAGTCCCTGACCGCCTAAGGCAAAATCATAAGGAGAGGGGTAACCGGCATTATCTCCGGTCAGTACGCTACCCATGAATATTTCCATACTGCGTCCGAATACCCGGAAAATTCCGAGGCAACCTTGCAGGCGCATCAGGCGTTCTATTTCGATGGAAAATTCAATATCCGTCATACCGGGACGATAAACACCAGGAATCTGCTCATAAGCCTTTGCATGAGCAATGCCGGAGCGGCGGAACATTTCAATTTCTACAGGTGTTTTCACGCTGCGTGCCTGGCGAATCAACGGGGTACCATTTACCACTTCCGCTTCCGGGAAGAGACCGGCCAGACGACAATATTCCGTATAAGGAAGTTCGTCACCTTCTAACATCAGTTTGGTTGGCATCGGTAATCCTTGTTCTTTCAGCAGATCAACAATTTGTTCCGGTTTGCGGATAGAGAATGAGTGCTCTCCTGTGATGTTATTAGGACGTTTAAAAAATAATAGTGCAGGCGAATGAAGGGGGAGGTAAAGATAGCCACTGACTACACAGCCATACGTGTAAATTAAATTTGCATTACACGTGATAAGTGCGGCGTCAATGCCCTGCGACACCATCAGACTGCGAATTTTGTCACGGCGAAATTTCAATTCGGGTTGTAGCATTTTTTATTTATTACTTGATTATTAATTACAAAACCAATAATGGTAAATTATTAGTTGTGAGTTGTTTATCGCATATAACAAATTCACAAACTATTATTTAACCTATCATGCTACAAAGATAATTAATTCCAGCGAAAATAATGTTAATCTCAAAAAAATAGCGCTACCCGCGTCCTGTCACAGGAGACGAGCAGCGCAAACCACAAATACAAATACAACTAAACAAAGTCCTTAAATAACGCCTTGTCCCATCATTGCGTGAGCTACTTTCATAAATCCGGCAATGTTGGCACCCTTCACATAATTAATGTATCCGTCGGGTTCCGTGCCGTATTTCACGCATTGTGCATGGATGCCGTGCATGATTGCATGGAGTTTTTCGTCCACTTCGGCGGCACTCCAGCTAAGGTGCATTGCGTTTTGAGACATTTCCAGACCGGAAGTGGCTACACCACCTGCGTTGACCGCTTTACCGGGAGCATACATCGTCTTATGTTCAATGAAAAGATCGATAGCTTCAGGGGTACATCCCATGTTGGAAATTTCTCCGACGCAAAGTACGTCATTTTTTATGAGATTTTGAGCATCTTCTCCATTTAATTCGTTCTGGGTGGCGCAAGGAAGTGCGATGTCTGCTTTCACTTCCCACGGGCGTTTTCCTTCTACGAAGGTTGCGTTCGGATACTGTTCAGCATAAGGAGCCACAATATCGTTACCCGAAGAACGAAGTTCGAGCATATAGTCAATTTTTTCACCACTGATACCATCCGGATCGTAGATATATCCGTCCGGACCGGAAATCGTAATCACTTTTGCACCCAGTTCGGTAGCTTTAGTAGCTGCTCCCCAGGCAACGTTGCCGAAACCGGAGATTGCCACTGTCTTACCTTTTATATCGATCCCTTTTGCCTGAAGCATCTGATTGACAAAATACAGTCCTCCAAAACCAGTAGCTTCCGGACGAATCAATGAACCGCCGAATTCTAATCCTTTACCAGTGAATGTACCGGTAAATTCACGAGTCAGTTTCTTGTACATGCCGAACATATAGCCCACTTCACGTCCTCCTACGCCGATGTCACCGGCAGGCACATCCATGTCCGGTCCGAGATGACGCCACAACTCCAGCATAAATGCCTGGCAGAAACGCATGATTTCAGCATCACTCTTTCCGCGTGGAGAGAAATCGGAACCGCCTTTACCGCCACCCATAGGCAAGGTAGTCAGTGCATTCTTGAATGTTTGTTCGAAACCGAGGAACTTCAAAATGGAAAGATTAACGGATGCATGGAAACGGATACCACCTTTATATGGGCCTATCGCATTATTGAATTGTACACGATAGCCGAGATTGGTCTGTACCTCGCCTCTATCGTCTACCCATGTCACACGGAAAGTGAAGATACGGTCAGGTTCTACCAATCTTTCTATGATTTTAGCTTTTTCAAATTCAGGATGTTGATTGTATATATCTTCGATAGAAAGAAGAACTTCCTTCACTGCCTGAAGATATTCAGATTCACCGGGATGCTTAGCCTCCAAAGAGGACATGATTTTCTGGATGTTCATGATACTATATTTTAAAAGGTTAATTCTGATAAAATGTCAACTAACTCACTGCAAATATAGGAAAATTTTTCAGATGTGATTGATTTTATGCCATTATTTTGATTAAATAATGATAAAATGATAGTAGAAAAAGCATTTGGTATCAAGTGTTCAGTGCTAATACTGAATACTTGATACCTGAATTTAATACTTTGTACTTTTTACTTCTTAAAATCCGGCTTCATGTCCAAATTGTACATGATGAAACCGTAGATGTCTGCCTGTTCTTCAAGTACTTTTGCCATCGGTTTGCCTGCACCGTGACCTGCTTTGCTGTCGATGCGGATCAGTGTCGGGTTTGTACCGTCGTTGTCTGCTTGCAGCGTAGCGGCAAACTTGAATGAATGGGCGGGAACCACACGGTCGTCATGGTCGGCAGTGGTCACTAGTGTTGCCGGATATTTCGTGCCCGGTTTCAGGTTGTGCAATGGAGAATAGCCTTTGAGGTATTCAAACATTTCTTTGCTGTCTTCGCTTGTTCCGTAATCGCTTGCCCAGTTCCAACCGATAGTAAATTTATGATAGCGAAGCATATCCATCACGCCTACCTGCGGAATTGCTACACGGAACAGGTCCGGACGCTGTGTCATGCAGGCACCTACTAGCAGACCACCGTTGGAGCCACCTACAATGGCGATTTTGTCTTTATTCGTATATTTTTCGTTGATAAGATATTCGGCAGCAGAGATGAAGTCGTCGAATACATTCTGCTTCTGCATCTTAGTTCCGGCTACGTGCCAGTCTTCACCGTATTCGCTGCCACCACGCAGGTTGACTTGTGCGTAGATACCGCCATTTTCGAGGAATGGGATGCGCATTGCACTGAAACCCGGGTTGAGGCTGATGCCGAAACCACCGTATCCGTAGAGGAATACAGGATTTTTGCCGTCTTTCTTCAGATCTTTCTTATAGGTAAGGAACATCGGGACTTTTACACCGTCTTTGCTGGCAAAGAATACTTGTTCCGTCACAAAATCATCCGAGTTGAACTGTACTTTCGGTGCACGGTATAGTTCGTAGGTGTTCTGGTCCATATCATATTTGTAAGTGGCACCCGGAATGGTGAATGAAGTGAATCCGAAGAAACATTCTTTATCGTCTTTGTTGCCGCTAAAGCCTACGGAACCGAGTGACGGCAGTTGAATCTCCTGAATTTGTTTGCCGTCGAGGCCGTAAACGTATGCATGGTTCGAAGCATCTTTGTCGTAAGTAAGGAACAGTTTGCCACCGATCACTTCTGCGTTTGAAAGAACGGCTTCCGATTCGGGAACGAGTTCTTTCCAGTCCTCCAGTTTCGGACGGTTGATGTTGGCTACCATGATCCGGTTTTTCGGTGCGCCATAGTTGGTATAAATATAAATCTGGTCGCCGATCACTTCAATCGGGTAGTATTGGTAGTCGAGGTCGGTAGTCAGCTGGATAAAAGGAGAATTCGGTTTTTTCAGGTCTCGTATAAACAAGTTATTGCCTCTTCCGGCACCGGATTCTGTGAGGAAGAGAATACGTTCGTCTTCGCTGGTGCTGGCTGTATAGAAACGTTTCGGATAAGCCGGATTTTGATAAATCAGTTTATCTTTCGATTGCGGTTCACCTATTTTGTGATAATAGATTTTGTGCTTTTCGTTTACGTTGGAGAATTCTTTTCCTTTGGCGGGAGCATCGTAGGCGCTGTAGTAGAAGCCGTCTCCCTGCCAGGCGGCACCGGTAAATTTGGCCCATTCGATGTGGTCTTCCAATAACTTGCCACTTTCAGTGTCCATGACAAATATTTCAGACCAATCCGATCCGCTGCGTGAGATACTGTAAGCGGTATATTTGCCGTCGTTTGAGAAGTAAAGACCGGTCAGTGCCACTGTGCCATCGTCCGAGAGCTTGTTCGGGTCGAGGAAAATGCGAGGCTCGCCGTCCAGTGAATCCTGTACGTAGAATACACTCTGGTTTTGCAGGCCGTCATTTTTACTGAAGTAATATTTGCCATGTTTCTTGATTGGCGCACTGATCTTCTCGTAATCGGCCAGTGTGGTCAATCGTTTCAACAAGTTTTCCCGGAATGGAATCTGACTTAGATACTCATTCGTTACTTTGTTTTGTGCTTCTACCCAGGCAGTAGTAGCTGCACTGGTGTCATTTTCCAGCCATCTGTAAGGGTCGGGAACTTGTGTACCGAAGTACACGTCTACGGTGTCTACCTTTGCCGTCTCGGGGTAGACTAGCTTTTTCTGTTGGGGAGCGCATGACATCACCATGATTCCACTCATTAATAAAGTTACTTTTTTCATGTGAATAAAAAGTCTTTTTGAATAAACTTAAAGTTACAAATCTACAAAATAATAAGAGATAAACAAGTAAACTTTATAAAGAAGATGGTGGAAAATGAGATTTAAAGAATTAACTTTGCAAAATGTGATTCTGCAGATAGACGATTTGAAATAAGAAAGGAGAATGACTTTATGCTTAGTAAATATAAATTAAACCAGCTTTACTTCAAAGATACACAATTCGCTAACTTGATGACAAGGCGGATTTTTAACGTGTTATTAATCGCTAATCCTTACGATGCTTTCATGTTGGAGGATGACGGGCGCATTGATGAGAAGATTTTCAATGAATACACTTCTTTGTCTCTGCGCTATCCACCTCGTTTCTCGCAGGTATCTACGGAGGAGGAAGCACTGTCACAGTTGGAAAATATGTCGTTCGACCTGGTGATTTGTATGCCGAGTACGGGGGATAATGACAGTTTCGATATCGGCCGTCACATCAAAGAGAAATACGAGCATATTCCTATCGTCATACTGACTCCTTTTAGCCATGGTATTACCAAACGGATTATCAATGAAGATTTAAGTGCGTTCGAATATGTGTTCTGCTGGTTGGGTAATACCGACCTGTTGGTGTCTATCATTAAGTTGATAGAGGACAAGATGAATCTGGAACACGATGTACAGGAGGTCGGTGTGCAGCTGATTCTTTTGGTGGAAGATGGCATTCGTTTCTATTCTTCCATTTTGCCGAATCTGTATAAGTTCGTGTTGAAGCAGAGTCAGGAATTCTCTACCGAAGCCTTGAATGCACACCAGCGTACGCTCCGTATGCGCGGACGTCCTAAAATAGTGTTGGCACGTACGTATCAGGAGGCGATGGAGATCTATCATAAGTATCAGAATAATATATTGGGGGTAATCACTGACGTCCGTTTCCCGAAAGTGGAACGGGGAGAGAAAGACGGTCTGGCAGGTATCAAGCTGTGTGCGGAGATACGTAAGAATGATCCGTTTGTTCCTTTGATTATTCAGTCTTCCGAATCTGAAAATTCGTCTTATGCAGTCAAGTATGGTGCTAGCTTTATCGATAAGAACTCCAAGAAGATGGACGTTGATTTGCGCCGTATCGTCTCCGATAATTTTGGTTTTGGTGATTTTATTTTCCGCAATCCGGATACCGGGGAGGAGATTGCCCGCGTCCGGAATTTGAAGGAGCTGCAAAACATTCTTTTTGCCGTACCTGCGGAATCTTTCTTATATCATATCAGCAGGAATCACGTGTCGCGTTGGTTTTATTCACGTGCCATGTTCCCGGTGGCTGAATTTTTGAAACCGATAACCTGGAATAGTCTTCAGGATGTGGATGCTCACCGTAAAATCATCTTTGAGGCGATTGTGAAATATCGTAAGATGAAGAACCAGGGAGTTGTGGCGGTCTTTAAGCGCGATCGCTTCGACCGTTATTCTAACTTTGCCCGTATCGGGGATGGCTCTCTCGGAGGAAAAGGGCGTGGACTGGCATTTATTGATAATATGGTGAAGCGTCATCCGGAGTTTGACGAGTTTGAAAATGCGCGTATTGCTATTCCTAAAACAGTGGTGCTTTGTACGGATGTCTTTGATGAGTTCATGGACACCAACAACTTGTATCAGATTGCACTGTCGGATGCGGATGATGCTACGATTTTGAAATACTTCCTGAAGGCTAAATTACCGGACCGGTTGATAGAGGACTTTTTCACTTTCTTCGATGTCGTGAAGTCTCCGATTGCCATTCGGTCTTCTTCCTTGTTGGAGGATTCTCACTATCAACCGTTTGCCGGAATTTACAACACTTACATGATTCCTTATCTGGACGACCGCTATGAAATGTTGCGGATGCTTTCCGATGCCATCAAAGGGGTGTATGCTTCGGTTTATTTCCGTGACAGCAAAGCGTATATGCAAGCTACGTCGAATGTAATCGATCAGGAGAAAATGGCTGTTATCTTACAGGAAGTAGTTGGCAATCAGTATGGTGACCGTTATTATCCTTCCATGTCCGGTGTGGCACGCTCGCTCAATTATTATCCGTTGGGGAATGAAAAGGCAGAAGAGGGAACGGTGAATCTGGCTTTGGGATTAGGAAAATATATTGTTGACGGTGGCATGACCCTTCGTTTTTCTCCTTATCATCCTAATCAGGTGTTACAGACCAGCGAAATGGAAATTGCTCTCAAGGAGACTCAAACCCGTTTCTATGCATTGGATTTGAAAAATGCCGGACATGATTTTTCTATCGACGATGGTTTTAATTTGCTGAAACTTCATGTCAAAGAGGCAGAAAGTGACGGTGCTCTGCGTTATATTGCTTCTACCTACGATCCGTACGATCAGATCATTCGTGATGGTTTATATCCGGGAGGACGTAAGGTGATTACTTTTGCTAATATCCTGCAACATGATGTTTTTCCGTTAGCTCGTATTCTGCAGTTAGTATTGAAATATGGTGAACAGGAGATGCGCCGTCCGGTTGAAATTGAATTTGCAGCAACGTTAAGTTGCGAACATGATAAATCCGGAACTTTCTATCTGTTGCAGATCCGTCCTATCGTAGACAGTAAAGAAATGCTGGACGAGGATTTGAACGAGATACCGGATGAAGATGTGATTCTCCGCTCATATAATTCATTGGGACATGGTATCATGAATGATATTTATGATGTGGTCTATGTAAAGACCGATAATTATAGTGCCTCCAACAATCAGACAATTGCCTGGGAGATAGAAAAGATTAACCAACAATTCTTGAATGAAGGAAAGAATTATGTGCTTGTCGGTCCGGGACGTTGGGGAAGCAGTGATACATGGCTTGGTATTCCGGTGAAGTGGCCGCATATCTCGGCTGCCCGTGTGATTGTGGAAGCCGGTCTGACTAATTACCGGGTAGATCCCAGTCAGGGGACACACTTTTTCCAGAACCTGACTTCTTTCGGGGTAGGGTATTTCACGATCAACGCCTTTATGAATGATGGAGTGTATAATCAGGATTTCCTCAATGCGCAACCGGCAGTGCAGGAAACGAACTATCTCCGTCACGTTCGCTTTGAAAAGCCTGTGGTAGTCAAGATGGACGGTAAGAAGAAGCTGGGAGTAGTCTTGATGCCGGAGGCTTAAGGTGGTGTATGGTTTATTCTATTTATCCGTTATTTCTATAGGTTAATGGGCTCATGCCGACATATCGTTTAAAGTATTTGCCAAAAAACGATGTGTTGGCAAAATTGAGTGAATTAGAAATTTCTTGAATGGAAAGATGGGTGGACTTTAATTGTGATTTGGCATCCATGATGACCATGTGTGCAATGATTTCTGCACATGTATTCCCAGTGACTTTCTTAACTGTTGTACATAGGTGAATATTTGAGATTTTGAGTTTTTTGGCGTACCATGCTACATTTCGGGTATGATTGTAATTCTGCATCACCAGTTGAGTGAAGTTTTTGTAGATTAATTCACCTTTAGATAAAAATTCTTTGGTGTTTTGTAGTTGGGTGTTATACATGGCAGCTATCCCTGCGTGTATGTTGTTGTACAAGTGCGGAGTAATACCTTTACGGGTTGATTCATTGAAAAAGGCATATAATTTTATCAAGAATTGAAAGTACTCCGCCAATAACTTGGCTCCTTCCGGTTTTAATGAAATGACAGGTCGTCCTATCGTTATAAATAAAGTCTTGATAGATGAAGGTGTCAAATTGGCTTGTTCTATGTATTTTGATGAGAATCCTCCAAAATAAAGTATTGGTTCTCCGCTTACACTGTGTATCTGAAGAATGCTTCCCGGCATGATAGTAACAAAATCGTTAGCTCGTACTGTGATACGGTTTAGATTGACTGAAGCCTCAATTTCTCCATCCATACATAATACGAATATTTCCGATTTCAACCGGCAGGGAAAGTTTGTATATAAATTGAGCAATTCTTTGTTAACTCCTGTACCTATAAGCCATTCTTCAGGTAAGTCTATTTTGGGTAATTCTTCCATGTTTCGTACTTCTTACTTTATAACAAAGATATGTAGATTTAGGGAAATAGGCTCTCTTTTCTTTTCTTAAATTATAATTTTGACTTGAAAAATGGTATATTACAAGGGGTTTTGAGTATATTTCTTTAAAAATAGAACAGAAACAAGAAAAATAGACCTTGCGGAGATGTGGAAATAGTAGTTACTTTGCAGCTGTGAAATTTTGGATCTATGCGATGGTATATCGCGTATTTGCTTTTATTAATTAAAAAGAGAATTTAGAAATGAAAAAGAAATTATTTTATTATCTGTTTGCAGTATTGTGTACTGCGACATTGTTTACGTCTTGTAGTGACGATGATGATAATGGAAAGAATGGTGATGATCAGACAGAAGTTACTGATATTAGTGGTAGCTATAAAGGTAATTTGGTAGTATCCATTGATGGAAGTGCAGCTGATCCTGTCTCTCAAGTGATATCTATTGCTAAATCAGGTGATCAAACATCACAAGTCATATTGTCTTTGAAAAAATTTTCATTTGCAGGTCGGTTGGTAGGTGATATTGAAGTGCCTTGTACGGTGGAAGAAAAAGATGGAGTACAATCTTTTAGTGGACAGAAAGATCTGAAGTTTACTACAGAGTTTGGTCAAATGTTAGGAACGCTTCCTACGTCGGTAAGTGGAACTGTGAGAGACGGGAAAGTTAGTATGAAAATAGGTGTAACAGTTGCAGCTTTAGGCCAAACAGTGGATGTTGCTTTTGAGGGAGATAAGATGAGCGGTAATGAAAGTGGCGAAGCGAAAATTCTTTCTTTTACTTTTGATTTAGAGAATGAGGCTAATGCCTGTGTTATAGGACATCCTGTGATTAATGAGGATAATACAATAACTTTTGATGTTGATCAAGCTATGGTGGATGCTAATCCTGATTTGTTAAAAGGGTTAGTGCCTACGTTTGCTTATTCTGAAAAAGCAACTTGTGTTTTACAAAGTGGAGTTGCTATCGATTTTTCTTCGGATGTGGTTATTATGATTGTAGCAGAGAATGGAACTTCGGTAGAGTATGTGGTAAAGACTCCTGCGAGAGTAACTACTTCTGTATTGGCTTTTGGATTCGAGGGTTGGGAACCTGTGGCTGGTAGTTTTTTAAGTTATGCTTATGATAAACCTAAACCTACAGAGGTATTAGCTACAAGTACGGAGGGAGTTGCTATGTTAAAGATTATGCAAGTTTCTTTGACAGAAATGCCAGTTTCTAAGAGTACAGATGCGAAATCGGGATCTTATGCTGCCAAGTTAGTGACTTTGGATACTAGTTCAAAAACATCATCTTTGATCCCCGCATTAACAGCCGGTTCTTTATATACAGGGACATTTGAGTTAAATTTGACAGAAGGTGTTGATAGACTTGCTGCAACAAAATTTGGAGTTCCTTATGATAAAGAACCATTATATTTGAAAGGATGGTACAAATATATTCCGGGAGAAAAATTTATTAATGGCGAAGGAGCAACTAAACCTGAAGAGGTAAAAGTAGTAGAAGGCGCTATAGATGAGTGTTCTATAATGGCTGTATTGTATGAGACGACTTTGGATGAGAAAGGAAATAATATTCCTCTTACAGGGCATGATATAAATACCTCAGATCGCCGTGTTGCAGTAGCTCAATTGGCAGATGGTAGTGCAAAAGCTGATTGGGAATCGTTTAAGATTCCATTTCAAAATTTGGAAGGTAAAAAGTATGAGGCAGGTAAAGATTATCAGATAGCTATTGTATGTTCTTCAAGTAAAAAAGGTGATCTCTTTGTCGGTGCTGGTGGTAGTACACTTTTTATAGATGATTTGGAGGTGATAGGTAAGTAAAATCCTTGTTATGGAAATAAAAAGAGAGCTTCATTATAAAAGCTCTCTTTTTATTTCCATAATTTAAGTTGTTGGAATTAGACAATTATGAAAGTTTTAGATAAAATTATTATGTAATAAGCTTTAGAACGCATATCCAAACCCAATATTCAAATAGATAGGATACATCGCAAACGTGATGGTATCAAAGTCTTTCTTAAAGATGTCGTTTAGCCCCCATGTCAGATCTGCATAAACATTAAGGTGTTTGAAAGCTTTCCACTCACCGCCTAATTGGGCTCCCCATTGAAACTTGCGTAAATTATCAGAGAAGTCGTAAGTTGCAACACTTTCACCGCTGAAATCTACCCGTTGACCGGTTTCATCAGGCGTACGTAAATGTCCTTCATATACATGGCCGGAGAAGTTGCCTTCAGTCATATAAGAAACATAAGGACCAAGTGATACTTTCCAACGGTCACTTATCTTATAATTAGCCAATACAGGAATGGTGAGATATGAATTTTTCACTTTTGTCTTTACACCACCAGTCCAAAGACCTTGTAGCTCGCCGCCATTAGTGTTGATGATCTTCATTCCGTAATTTTTTACGGTAGCTTCGGTTGTCATAGTTTTGTTTTCGAGACGTATACCCGCAGTCATTCCCCATTTCTTGTCATTACCGAACCACTTTGTAGCATTTCCTTCAATAGCGATAGCTATGTTGGGAGAGTAGCTATCAATATTACGTATTTCTTTAGGTAAGGGTAGAGGAGAAGTACCTCCAATGCTTAATCCTGCTTTGATACTATACTCCCATCCATGTAAGTATGAGTAGATAAGAGCTTTGTTACGTTCGTTTTGGGCATATGCCACATGTGAAAAAAGTATTGTGAGGAATACAATCCCTACTACTTTATAATATATTGTTTTCTTCATTATTTTATCAATTGATTGGGTTTATTATTAATTTGCGGGATATTCATTCGGGTCAGAAGTTTGAACAATTTTAACTTTGTCTACATAAAGGGTGCTACCTACAGCTCCCTCAAACTTCGCGCCGTCTACACTGGATGAGAATACGATGGCAAGTTTGTAGATACCTTTTTCTAATTTGTCGGAATCAATAGATTTGCCGTTTTTTGGCTCGAATTTGAAGCTAAACTCTGTCCAACTGTCTGTTTCAGGAAGCTTTTCAAGATTCCGTGCCAAAGCTACAATATTTGGTGAATTGAGTGAGGTTGAACCGTCGAGAAATTGTACATTGGCATCTGTTTCGTATAATACTCCATAAATATCACATTTATCCTTTTTCCCTTCCACTGGTACTCCTTTTGATGAGAAAATAGGACCTGCCTTGTATTTATACGATCCTTTCAGTTCAAGTGGATAGTAGAAGAATGGAAATCCGAAATGGGTGGCTTTCATTGCATCGCTTAATGCTTGCCCTACTTCAAATGAACCAATGAAAAGATTACCAGCTGCAATATGCATATTTACCATGCTTCCAAAACTGCCGGTATTCTTAGTCTCTAATTTTACACATTTACCGCCATCAACTCCTCCATTTACTTGTACTGTCGGATAGTCTTCTGGTGTTTTTGCCATTTTAGTCAGTTCGAATCCAGGATTTCCGCTAGCTAATTCCAATCTACGAATGATAGCTCCTGCGGAGGGATTCTCTTCAGTAAACTTATGGTAAGGATTGTCTGAACTTAGCGTTTCGAAGTTGTATGTGATAGGCATTTCTGTTTGCCAAAGTCTGATTGTATAGGTAGCAGAAAAGTCGCTATCTTCTGATGTAACCTTAAATTCTCTAGGGTTATTTTCATCTTTGAAATTATAAGTATTAACTCCGTCTTCGGCTAGCTGTTTGACAGGCGCTATGGAAGCTCCGGCAGGAAGGTCAAAATTGATGTTTATCTTAGACGGATCGGCAGCTCTTGATACATATAGCTGAACAGTGAACTCGTTTGGATCAATCAAACATTGTTGAATATCGTTTCCGCTGCATCCGTCTATAGCTGCTTCAACGTTTAGAGCTTCATCCTGAATGCAGGAAGCAACTGCCAGACATAATATCATTCCGGCGAATAAATTTTTTAGTTTCATCAGTCTGTTATAAATATTAAGGGGTTATACAGGGGACAAAGATAGTTAAAATAGTTGAGTGGCTATTTCTGTAGAATGTTAAAAGAAAAATCAGAGTTGTCGGTAATGATATATAAAAGAGGCTGTCCGCTTCTTTTCGGAAGCCCTCTTTCTTAAAGCGAGAGGAAAGGAACTATTAAATATCTAATTAATAGATCCTTATGTTTAGAATTTTATCCTCTCTAAGTTTCATGTCATTTCGTTGTATTAGCCTGTTTTTATATTTGCGCATCAAAGAAGGATTGATACTTTCTTGTTATAATCAGCTTGTACTGTTGCTTCATTTCTTTAGGCAAGAAAGAAATATCTATGAACTCTAACCATTTTTCGGCAACTTTGGTAAATTTAGAAAATAGGTTGTCTATGATCTTTTTCTCTAAACTGCAACTATTCATGGC
>ERZ1504246.448-NODE-448-length-17053-cov-4.299682_pt1 | contig 17053 bp, 7 predicted proteins | sample MGYA00575509_ERZ1504246 | MGnify/ENA primary metagenome ERZ1504246 (study PRJEB39906, sample SAMEA3182115) | gut metagenome | biome: human; feature: gut; material: Stool; isolation source: human stools | place: Canada | collected 2013-06-11 ... | reverse complement strand
AGATCATTGAAAATGGTCTTAATATTAAGGAAAACGGAGACTATTCATAGGCGTAGTTTTAATTCAAGATTTGTTGTCCCACTCCTGACGGTCAGACGGTTACGTTCAGATTCGTTTTCCCGTCTCTTATCCAAACCGTCATAAAATAAAAAACCTTGTATCCTATTTCTCTCAAACCGGATACAAGGCAGTGCATTTTCTTCTTTTTATGTAAAATCATATATTTGCACTAAACAACAAAAACAATATGGAGACAAAAATAACTGAAATAATAAATCCTCACAAGTTACACGACAAACTCTTCAAGAAAGAGCAGGTCTCTCCGATAGAAGTTATATATAATAGCTTCAGCAACTTAGGGTACAATGTAGTACGCCGTCCAGCCGGTCAGTGTTTAGGCAATTTGAGATATTTTAATCTATTTTATGACAAACATACTCATCATTTCTATCAGAAAGACAAGAGGTTGAGATATTGTAGCAACTTTCTCATATCTGATTACTGGAAAGATAGAGTGCGATGTTTCATAGTTTGGAACTTTGGATTTGGAAGATTCTTTCCGTACAATGACTTTATTGAAGCTATGGTTTATGACTATCTCCGATATGGGAGAAAGTCAGTTCCCTATCTTAAAAGCGTGCAAGAAGCTGAAGAAAAGTGTGTAAGGTTCTATATCCGGTCTCAGATAGATATGCTTCGTAAGGAAGGATATGCCGCTTATAGGGCTAAGTTTAAGGAAGAACGTCCTCAGTATTTCATCGGAGACGATAGGACGGTGTTTAGATGCCTTGACAGCTCTTTGAAAAGAGAAGAGAAGATTGCTGCATGCGTAGCCCATAAAAGGGCTTTAAAAGAAGGGATAATGACTTCCTTCATCAATCATCTCAAGAAACATCCTACCACCTTGTATTCGTGGTTTTCGTCAGAGGTGGACGGTCAAGGAAAGAATAGGCTTTGTCTATCTGAAAAAGCCATTAATTATCTTAATAATAGACTGGTTCGTAATGGGTTAAAGGCTCTTTCTGTATCATATCTTTTTAGAACGTTTAGAAAAATGGTGAAGACCTTGTTCGGTTCCAATGTCAGGTCGTTTTTGAATAGCTGTCTGATGTCTGTTTCAACAGAAGAGGTTTTAACCAAATCTATGAAGAAAATAGTTTCCAAGACGGTGCTGTTTTTGTACAGGAAAGCGCTTAAGAACTATCGTCGGGCATGTGGCCTTAAGTATGATCCTGATTCTGGTGGTTTGTCTGTCGTACATGATTGATTTTTAAACGTATCCCATAACGTTGGATTTTCTCGTTCGTTTCTCTTATCTTTGTGAAAAAAGATGGTATGAGATTACGAATCATAAAAAATCGTCCGGTATTCGCTCCTGGTGGTAGTGTTCAGGATGTTACACAACAGGCTGATACGACATCTAATCCATATATTGATATGGATATGTCCAATGTTCCTGGTATGAGTGAGATAAATTCGGAAATAGATATGATGGAGGCAGGATTTGACAATATTATAGGTCCTGACTATTCTACTATAAAAATGCAAGAACCTTCTATTCCGACTATGAATGTAAGTAATAACAATATATTCGATCCTAAGTCTATGCCCAAAGGAACTATTGTTAGTGCTGATAAAGAAGAAAATCAATCAAATGAAAAGCGATCACAAGACGGGAATCCTCTGGATCCTATGACTGTTCCTTATTATTCTCCTGATCTTGGAGGTCGGGCTCAAATGTTCGGTACAAGTCTTGGTCGGATAAGAGCCGGTAATAAGGTTGGTGCTAATGTGGCTCAGGCCGCTTTTTCGGGATTGAGTCTTGGCATGGGTCTTGCTCGTAATATTATGGGGGCTTCATCTGCTGCGTATGCAGCCAGTAGGGACGAGCAGGCGGCGAGGGAAAAGCTTGCAAAAGAGCGCCGGCAGCAGTTTATCCGATGGGAACGTGAAGGTGGTGGAATAAACCTGGGTAATGGACAGAGAATAGATTCTTCTGATTTGACAGGAGAATACATTTACCCTCTTCCTAAATCTATGGAGGGTAATGCCAATGTTGAGATAGAAAAAGGGGAATATGTTTTAACTCCGGATGATGTTGGTCCTATGGAGGCAAAAGGTAACAGGCATGAAGACGGCGGCACTCCCGTTGATTTACCCGAAGCTCATATTATTTCAGATTACCGTACTATCGATGATGATTTTGCTTCTTACGTAAGGGAAAATTATGGCATTAGAGCTACGGAAAAAGATACGTATGCTACGCTTCTTGATAGGTATAAGAAAAAAATAGGATTGTCTGAAAAGTATGATGATCAGGAACGTGTTTTCAAGAGGTTGGAAAAGAATAAGGATGTTAAGGATAAAAACACTTCTGAGTTGAATAAGTCCATTCTTTCCAAGTACGTAAATGATAATCAAAAGGAAATAGACGAACTTGAGGCACAATTCAGATCTTTTGCTGATATTGTCTATAACAAGCAAGAGGAATCCAAGCGCCAAGAAAAGATAGATACTTTCTTTAGAGATGGCGGAAAAGTCGATTTAAATGCTGTAAGAAAACAGGCTAAGGCTCTTAACATATCTGAATCTGATGCTAAAAATTGGATATACGATGAGTATGTAAGGAGAGTTAGAAAAATGGCTGAAGGCGGCCCTACCAAAGAACAGATAGAGTGGGGTAAGAAAGTACAGCAGCTTTTAATGAAGCAGTTTGGACGTGCTCTTAATATGTCTATAGTGGATGTTGCGGACAGAGAACAGATTCTTAATCCTGATTCTGGTGTAAATTCTAATCAAAACCTGCAACACAGAAGTAGTGCCGGTTATGGTAGGGTAAATAACAAGGCTATTTCTAATTTGCTTGATATTAACCGCTGGGCTAATAAATACAATACAGATGGTGATTTTAATACAGAAGGATTCCAGACCGGATACAATAGCCAACTAAATAACCTATGGGCTTTGGCGGAATCAGGTGCTATAGCCAATGCCGAGAAAGCTAAGAAATTTAGAGACGAATACGGATTTTGGGGAGAAGATGCCGGTAAGTATGATCAAGGAAGTAAATCGGCATATAACTCATTTGCCGTAGATGACAAATTTGGACAAACTACGGCAACCAGATCATTTTATGGATTGGATGTAGTTACTCCTGAGCAAAAGAGATTATTAAACGAAAAAGGGATAAAGAATTATGTTGACTTATTTGGTGATAAATCTGATGCAGCTAAGAAGATTCTGGGTGCCGATTATAATAAGTTTGCTGCTTTAAAAGATAGCGGTTTGATGTCAGAAACAGACTTTGTTTTAGAAGCCGTAAATCCGGCATCAAAACCTATAGAAGCTGAACCTGTAGGAACCGGCGCTAAATCTCCCAACCCAGGTTCTCCAGGCAGGATAGAAGTGAAGAAAGAAAATCCTGTTATTAATACTACTGTAGAAACGGAAGCTGAGGAAGAAGATGATACAAAAGGAAGAAAAGGTGTCAATCCTGCTTTATCAGGTCCTATATTCCCTGAGATGTTGAGGATGCTTGATACCGGATTAGAGATAGAGGGATTGGAAAGGCATCAGGCTCCGAGAATAGATCCTGTTCTGCAATCTGCTGATCAGTATATCAACGAGCTCAACCGCGCGACATCGGCTCAGTTGGACGCAGTAGGTGACGTGCCCGACTCCCAGCGTTCCGCTATTCTGGCTAATATGAACGCCATAGCTGGAAGCAATATAGCCAAGTACGTTAATGAAGTAAATTTCAATAACGCAAGGCAAATAAACGAAGCTGATAGATTCAATGAAATGGCTTATGTTCAAACAGATGATAAGAACATAGCGGAAAGGCAACGTTATGAATCCGGATTGTTGAAGGCTATGGCTATAAGGGATGAAAATCTTGCTCGTTATTATGACAGTATAAACAGCGAGATACAGAATAAGTTTAATGTTCGTACATCGTTGAATACCATAGCTTCCATAGCTCCAAATATGAGAATGCTTCCAAGTGGTCAAATTATTTACGTTCAAGGTAATCAGGATGTGATGAATATGGGTGATTATTCCACACCTTACTTGAGAAGTTTAAATGAAGAAGATGATGAAATTAAAAGAAGAAGGAGGACCAAATAGTGGCTTCACAGTATAGTATTTTAAGGCAATATGCCCCGTATGTTAGTCCTTACAACATAGATCTTGTTAAGGACGTTATGATGTACAAACAGCAGAAGGTTGATGCTGCTCGTGAAAAGATCTATACCCAGGTAGATTATCTTATGGGTCAAGAGATAGATAAGCCTGAAGCCCGCGCTTATATGGAAGATAAGATGTCAGGTGTGATTGCTAACATCAATCAAAAATTCAAAGGCGTGGATCTTTCTTCTGATGGTGTTACAAGAGCCATACAAGGAGAGATTAGCTCGGTGTTGGATGATACGGTCATTAACGCTATTGCCGGCACAAAAGAAGGCAAGAGGGTTATGAAGGAAATAGAATCTCTAAAACAGAATCATCCTGAACTTTATTCCCCTATTAATGAATGGCATGCTTTGGATCCTTATTACAAATGGAGGTCAGATGGTAAAGCAGGATCAAGGTTAGGAGGTCTTCATTATTCTCCTTATGTCGATTATACTAAGGAGATAAATAAGCTGGTCAGTGACTTTAGGAAAAATAATGAAGGCAAGAAGATTCAGACAACAGAATATGATGTTAAAGGTAATCCTACTGGTGGAATCATAGAAGTCAACGTAGATGAGCTTACTGATTCCCAGATAAGGAATTTTGTGTCTGCTAACTTATCTGAAAACATGAGGAATCAGATGAGAATAGAAGCATCATATATGGCAGCCACCAATCCGGTGTTCAGTAATCCGGATTTGGTTAGTCAATATATTGGGTCTTATGTCGAAAGATACGATAGACACATAGGAGCATTGGAAGCGAAAAAGAAATCAGTAGGGGATAATAAGGATATTATTGATCGTATTGATAGTCAGATACAGGAAGCTAAAAATCAGAAAGCAGAAGCCAAGAGGGAGGCAGATATGATAATAGCTTCGTCGGATCCGGTAGCGGCCGCTAATTTTGTTGTTACCAATAATCTTTTCGATAAGATGACAGATGCATGGAGATACGACAATACAAGTTTTGAAAGGAAGAAAGATGATCTTTATTTTGCAAGGTTGGCAGAGGATAGGGCTCAGCAAAAGTTTTTGACTGACAATGCTAAGTCTATGGTTGAAATATCGTTGGCAAAAGAGCAACTTGCTCAGGCTAAGATTGAAACCGAATACATGCGTACTTACGGTTCCAAGATGGGTACTGAAAGCTCATCCGGAGGCACAAGAGGAGCAGGCGGTGTAGGAGTGCCGATGGCTCCTATGGACGGGCCTACGGCTATCAATTCCGGAACGGGTAAGATTGGGTCTATTAATTTGGCTAATATCCCTTATGAACAACTCACATCCTCTTCCACGGAGCGTAGAGCAAATTTATTGAAATTATATAATTCATTATCTCCTACAGATAGAAGCAATATCATTGCAGCATCATACGAAGAAGAAAAGTCTGATCCTGGTTTGTATGCTAATATGACTCCTGAAGAACGGATATATTTTTATTTAAAAAATAATGGAGGTCAGAAAAACGGATATTTCGGACAAGGCAATAACAGATTATCTGAAGCTTATGATGCTTTACTTCTTTCTGATTCTAAGGCAAATGGAGCCACAAAAGCTATAAATGACATAACTGATTATCAAATAGATAATATAGTTACTGAAAAAAATAAGGATATTATCAGGAAAGTTCGTAATGCTAAGTTTATGAAAGGAAATTCTTTTATAAATCTTACCGATACAGATGATAAGGCTGGAGCTTTCCTGCTCGCTACAGCTATAACAACTGGTGTATCTGATGCCGTAGGGTTTAGAGAGTACATGATGGACCCTTCAAGAGGCATAGATATTCTTAGTGCTATATCTCCGTCATTAGGAGCTAAGGCGAGTGCCGGCAAGTTAGGGAAAAACATATCTGATGCTATTACAAGCGAGGATAATGGTTCTTCTACTGGTACGTTGGCTCTTATTAATGGAATGAAGAAACTGAATGGCGATCCTGATTTTAATATATCTGATTATATGACCATAGATAAGGACGGTGATATAGATCTAAAAGATTATCAGGAAGGGGAGCCATTGACTATTACCCAGCTAAGATATGCTGAGAAAAATAGTAGGGTATCTGATATGATAGCGGGTCAGATGCAGGATGAGATAAAAATGTCTGTATCTCCTGATCAGATTTCTGATAAATTATCTCAGTATCATTACCTTGATTCTTACAAAAGATACAATTGGAATGCCGATTCACCGGAAAAGTCTTTGCAGAAGGCTCAGTTTAGAAGATTGTCTGGTTACATGGCAGGAAAGGTAAACAATCTGGATCCTACTGCTATTAATACCATCAATATGGACGCCGAGATAGATAATGGCACTGTCAGAAGATTTTTGACTGCTCAAGTAGGGTCTGGTGAAAACTCTTATGTTACAGAAAGGGTTGAGATTACGAATGATGAACTTCTTAAGGCAGGTATAGATCCTTCGGTCGAGGAGCGTAATTATCCGGTGGATGGTTACAAATCAAGTTTTGGAACCTGTGATTTTGTAGATACAGGAAAGAAGGAAGGTTATTCTTATGATAAGTATCTTATACGTAATGGCCTTCCCCGTTTGGCTTCTAAGGCTGATGTTAAGAATGATCTTTATGATATAGTAAAGGTTCATGGTTCTTACCTTAAGCCAGAAGAAATGAATGTTGTTAAAACCCTTGTTGATAATTTTATTGACATGTCTGATAACATATCAGTTCAGTTGGAAGGAATGGACGATAGGGGTTCGAGAGAGGTAGCGGTCAATTTCTATGACAAAAGGACTAAAAATTCTAAAAATCCTGCATTGTTATTCTCGGATTTTGTTCCTTTGGATCCAGGTAATGATGAGTATGCGGATTACTGGAATAACATTCACCAGAAGTGTCCTCAGTATTTCTTTGTAAAATACGTGAAGGAAGCTGTTCAGGAGCGTCTTGATCAGATGAGGGATCCGTATATGAGAGGGATGGATATTACGCCCAACAATAACGATAAGTTTAGTAAGTTGAACGATTTTTTGCAAAAGCTTTATGGCAACAGACAGTAATGTAAATAGATATAATCCTGCTGCTAAAACCACTTACGAAGATGTGGCAAGGCAAAGGAAATTAGCCGAAGAAGAAAATTACACTCCGGCTACATTACCAGAGACGACAACGCCTCTGGTTCCTAATTATATGCCGGGAGAGGGCGTGTATGCTCAACCTGAATTTCCAGATTATGCATCAAGGATAGCTGCTGCCCAGTATGAAGAACCGTATATAGCCAAGGAGATAAGCAACAGCTACTCAGAGGCACTGGCTCGCAACAGCTACAGGGGGGCTACACCCGCCCCGCCGCCTCTTAATCCCTATGGACCGAAGGTAAGTATCCGTGAAAGTCATCAGATGGGTAATGATGGGGTATGGCGCACAAAATATCCCAATTATATCCCAGGTATAAATAATGAGGATTATTATGCCAGAAGGCAAAGTGGTTGGAGTAAGTTTTGGAATGGTGTAGGTAAATTTGCCTTAAAGTCTGCATTGTATGGGGCCCATGGAACTATATCATTACCAGACAAGCTTATTAATATGGCTTCAGAGGGAAGTTATAAGGCAGTTTTGAATACGAACATGGATAAGTTTGTTGGTGATCTTGATCAGCGAATAGACATGCTTCTTCCACATTATTACAAGAAGGAGGTAGAAGATTACAATTTTGGTCAGAAGCTTTTCAAGGATACCGGTAATTTTTTATGGAATGACGTCCTTGGTAACGGAATGTCTTTTACCGTAGGGGCCATGATATCAGCATACATGACCGGAGGACTGGGAGTTGGTTCATTAGGTAACATAGGCGCCAAATTAGGTGGAAGAATCGGAGCTAAGTTAGCAGCAAGGCAAGCTGCCAACAGAGGTATAGGAAGTCTCAAAAGTGTGTTTAACGACTATGTAAGGAAAGGAGTTGCTACCGGGAGGAATGTAGGAGAGGCTGCTAAGACCATGACGTTGTTGGCTACCAGTGCCGGCTTTGAGTCATCGGTTGAAGCAAATTCTTTTATGAAACAATCCGAATCCGACTTCAAGGATTATTATCGTAAAATTTATGGTCGTGATCCTAATGCTGAGGAAATGGCTGTTTTTCGTAATTCTAATGCTGATGTAGGTAGTGCGATATTTGCAGCTAATATGGGTATAGTAGGATTGTCCAACTGGCTCTTGTTTGGTAAATACATAGGATTAGGAGGCAAGGCTATACCAGGGTTGGAAAAGAAACTTAATAAGCATTTATTTGGATTAGGGACGGAAGTTGCGAAGCCGGGAGAGATGGCTATTAAAATAACTAATCCCAATATAGGGCAGAAGATAGCTGGTAATGTTTTCAATATCATGAAAAGACCTGTGTCCGAAGGCTTATGGGAAGAAGGGTCTCAAGGTGTTGTACAGAATACGGCTGAAGAATATGTTAAGTCAAGATATGACAATGTGGCTATGAACGGAGCCGTCGATGTTCTTGATGCTATTTCTGAAGGATTTAAAAAGCAATATACATCTAAAGAAGGGTGGACTGAAATAGGAATCGGTGCTATTATCGGTTCTTTGTTCGGTATGAGGGAAGGCTTCTTTGGGGTAAAAGAGTATAGTAATAGTCAGATATTACTGGAGAGGCAGGTGGATGAATACAACAAAGCATCTTCTAATCTTAATACGGCGGCTTTGAATACGTTGAAGAAGTCAATGAGTTTAGGTCCGCAAGTTCGTTCTGATGCTCAGTCTATGACCGGTAAGGAACTTGATGATGCTATGTTTGAAAAGATGTCTATTGATAATCAAATGGGGACCTTAGAGGATTCGGCTGAAAATTTCAGGCAGATGATTGATATGATGCCTATTTCAGAAATAGCCGAAGCTAACGGAATGTCTTTGGAAGAGGCAAAGAAATACAAGGATTCTATTATTGATAATTATAACAATCGTCTTTCTGATTTCAGATCTGCCCAGAGTTTTGCCGAAGATCTTATAGGTGATGACTCTAAGATCGAATTTAGAAAATACGTAGCTCGTAATGCCTTCCTTGGCCTTCAATCAGAATCAAGGATGAAAGACATAGCTTCTGTCATAGAAACGCTTTCGGGGCAGCCTCGCGTGGCGGATGCGCTAAGTACGTTTTCCCGGCTGTCGGGCAGGGCGAGGGAGCGGGCTATGGCTATTCGTGGCATACGGTCAAGAATAGAAGAACTTGAATCCGAAATAGAAGATCTTGCCACCCGTCCTCGTAACGTAGATGGAAAAGACCCACAAGCTGAGTCCATACAACGAAAAACCAAAGAATTGGAAGATCTTAGAACCAATTACAATAATTCGTTGTCTGAGTTATCAACGTTAATAGGAAAAGAGTTTTCGATAGAAGAGTTGGTAAGTAAAACCGAATCTGTTTTATCATCTCCTCTTTCTCCCATAAGCTCACAAGATGTAATAGAAGCCTATGATACTCTTGTGGCTTTTGATGATTATTTTAATGTAAAATCAAGACAGGAAAAGAAGTTTACAGCCAAAGACAAAGCCATGAGATCCTTGGTAAATGAATACCGAAGAAGTTTGATGGACTATAGGAATATGAATAACTTCTTGTCTAAGATGCTTGATAAAAGATTCTTAGCTGAGGAAAACAGGGGGTTTTCAAAAGCGCTGTCTTCTCTATGGTCTACTCCTTATAAAGGGGATGACAAGGTTCCTGATTTTGCAGAGTCTAATAAAGTTGGTGAATATGACACTGATGAGGTAGTAGATCAAGCTGTGTCAGAAGGTAAGATTTCGGAAGACGAAGCTTGGACTATCAAGGCTTTTATGCATGCTCTTGATAAAGTAAGGGAAGATAGGATGAAGGAAGCAGAAGATGATATAAAAGAGTCACCGCTTACGGAGTCTGTATCGGATGAAGATTATGAGGCTGCTATGGATAATCCTATTATGGTTCCGGCCGTAAGGCAGTCTATAATTGATAAACTATATACAGGTAATGCCGATCTTCTTACTGAGAGAGAAAAAGATGTGTATGATAAATACAAACAAGATTTTGATGATTATGTATCGTCTTTGGGTGACAGTCCCGTTAATCTCATAAAATCATTATCTGAAAAGGCTGATAGGCTTACAAGTCCGAGATCTGTGTATGAGGATAATAAAGCTATTATTGATATGGCTAAATCCAATTTGGAACCAGATCAAAGGAAGGAACTTGATGATGCTATTTCTTCGTATGTTGATATAATGAACAGACGGGACAAAGGGGAGAAAGTTGACGAAGATAAGCTTGCCGATTCGGTATTTACCATAGAAGATCTTGGCCAGGTTGGAAACATCACGGATCTCCTTCCTTATATCGAACAAAACAGGATTATTGATAAAGGTCGTATTTCCGAATCTACGTTAAGTAATTTTGGGGAGGATGATGCTAATATAGATTCTCTTGTAAATGAATTAGACGAATCTGATAATACGCCGGGAGCCAATATAGATAGCGCCCAGAATCCAGAGACGTTGATGGTAAGAAGAATCTCCAATGACGGCAATGAAAGGTATGAAATTGCAGGTCTTAGAGCCGATAAATTTATATCTTCTATAAAATCATTGGTTCCTATTCAAATAAGCTCTGAAACGAACGCTAATGGTACTAAAAGGTATTCTCTTAACATAGGTGGAGAAACGGCTACTATAATTGAACTGCCTTATCATGCGAGATGGTCTATAGACAAAGAATCGGCTCGTGTTCTTAACCGTTACACAGATGTGTCTATTCAGGACGTGGGTAATTCATATTCTTTGGTTTATAAGCGTCTTGATTCAGACGAATTGGTTCCGTACAGAACAGGTGTTGGATTCGGAGAGAATGAAGTAGATAAAATAGATCAGGAAGCATTATCTTCTTTGAAGAAAGGAGATAAGGTTAATCTTGAGATAGATGCAAATGATACCTATAATCAGTCTCTTTTTGCCGAATACAATGATGCTGTTCAGTCCGGTGATAAAAAAAGAATAGAATCTGCTGAAAATAAGCTGGTATCCAATATGGTTATCAAGGTCATGAGTGGAAACAGATTCGTTTCTGTTGTAAAAGCTGACACAGGAGGCATAGATGGTATAAGTAAGATAAGAAGAACGGCTTTTAACAAGTGGAAGAAGGACGCCGGCCGGTCGGCCACCATCAACGTCGGCACGCATGTTGTTGCCCAGACCCTTCCTGGAAGACCGGTGTTTAACATGAGAGTAAACGGTCAAGGATATGGTCAGGTAGAAAATCTCCCTATTACCGAAAAAGGAGCTGAAAAAGTATCTGATGTCGGATATGTATTAAATGGCAAAGTCGTGCTTAAGAACGGATCTAAATACACAGGCTTCCCATTTGCTTATTCTATATTAAATGACAAGGGGAATAATTACAAAAATGTAAGAGTTCCGGTAGTTGTCATCAAAGGCAAAAACGGTCTTAATTATCTTTTCCCGGTTAGTCTACGTTCTGTGGAATCAGAGGAAGGAAAGAAATGGATTTCTTTTATAGATATGCTGCTTGAATCAGGTGACTCTGAATTGTTACAGATGGGTCAAGATGATATACAAGATCTTAATGCGTATCTAACCAAGTTAGGCCTTGATCCGGCTTCGTATCAAGTATCGTATTTGAATCCTATTTCAGGGCTTAGAAAAGCTCGTGAGGCTATAGAAAAATTATCTACGGTTCCTGATGTTGTTAAGTGGGTAGAAGATGAAAGCAGGAATGTGAAAGACATTGTGACGTCTGAAGTAGAATCTGGAATAGATTTCGAAGGTGAGATGTTTGTTGCTCCTAAGATCAGGATTCAGTTTGGTAAATCATCTTCCAGACCTAAATCGCTTATAGAGGATGATCTTCCTTTCTCTGATGAGGGTAAGACCGTTACTTCTAAGGAAGACGTGGATGTTTATGAAGAGGAAATGCCAGAGGAAGGGGCTGTCCGGGAGACTCAGCCGGCGCCATTAGCTCAGCCGGCTCCTGCGGCACAAGCTGCACAGTCTTTACCTGGCAAGAAGCGTACCTCCAGGAAAAACTTCTCTCTTATGTTAAACGAAATAGAATCTCATATAGAAAAAGAAGGATTGCCTCCTTATGCTAATATTTTTGATTTTATAGCAAGGAAGATTGTAGGAGGTGATTTGAGGTTTCTTCGTGAGAGAGGTAAACCTAAAAGCCTTAAGGAGGAAATAGGATTAGAACCTAAAGGAACAGTAGGTGATAAAATATCCACTCCTTCCAGTAAAGGTGGTAAGACTTTAGAAGAATACGTTTCTTGGCTTCGTTCTCAAACAGATCAGGTGGTGGTTGATTATGTTGGGCCAAGATCTGACGAACAAATTATATCAGAGTTGAAAAACTTTTTGAAATATATTAATTTTGTTCCAAGTAAGGCTTTGAATTATTCTCTTAGAGTCAATGGCATGGATACCCTAAAAGAATATGGCACAAAAGAGGAAGTAGAAAAAATGGAATCTGATATCAATAGTTTGGTTTCTAAAGTTTTGCCTACGGTAGATAATCAAACTGTAGAAGATGTTTCTACTGCAATAGAATCAAATAACTTGCCTGCCGTATGGGGGCCCGTGGAAAGCCTTGATATGACAAACGAGGAAAAAATAGAGTTTTTGAATAACGTAGCAGATTTCCTTAGCGGCATTCCAGAGTATGATGCTGTTGTGGAATCTATAGAGTCAGAATCAGATAATATTTTAAATAATGAGAAAGAAGGAAGCACAGGAGGTGGTACAGCACAGGCTAATGAAGAAGGCGGTGCTGTACGCGCTGAGGAAGATGGCGATAAAAAGGGAGATGGAGAAGGCAAAGGACAATCCAGAACAAATGTCGAAGTTGAAAGAAATGTCGAATTACCTGGATCTGAAGAAGGAAGAGTAGATAACTATAGGAAGAACGGAGATAAGTTCTCTGACATTGCTGAAGTTACTTTATGGCTACTTAGAAGGGCTGCCGGCATAACTTCTATCCCGGAAGGAGAAGAGGTTTATGTAGAGGGAGATGAGGTTAATAGCATTATGACCGATATGGAATCAAGGTACGGGATAGACACCATCAACCACTCGCATACGACTAAGGCTATAAGGGATCTTAACGGCGTGTCGGGTTATAAAGTAGAATACGGCTTAACCTTTTTGACATACGATCCTTTTATTAGAATATCCAATCCAAGGAAAGAATCTAAGGCTGAGAAAGATGAGCTTCGTATATCCGAAGAGCCGCTTACTCACATATCAAGGGTAACAACCCCTTATTTCCTGTACGGCGGTGATGAAGCATATACATCTGTTCCGGCTAAGGTAGAACCTATACCGGAGAAGATAATGGGTCGTAATGGCATTAAATTTGGTATGAGTGTAGTCGAGTTAACCAAATTAGGGTACAAAAAAGCTGGTGGAAACTGGATATATAAATTCTATATGAACTCAGGTGTGTATGATTTGTATAATATCAGTACCGGTGAAGCGTTTAGGGTAAAACCGGATCTTGGAGTTAAGATAAGTTCCAGTGCATTCATCCGCTCTTTATCTCAATCTGGTAGAAAAATACAAAATATGATGAGTAATATGAGCCAGGAAGAGATAGATAGAAATAAGAATCTCGTAGAAGGTTCTGATAATTCGGATTCGATAAATGAGTTAAATAAAGAGTGTTGAGTATGAGAAGGAGATTTTTTAATGCTGCGGATAATTTTGTGGGAGGATGTTATAATAAGTTATCCAATGAAGATATAAAAAGGCTTGGAGGAAAAAGACCTTATGTATGTCAGTTTAATAAAATCCATATACATATAGGGCCTGTATTAAAAGATCATGATTCCGATGTCAGTGATATAGTGTTTAATAGTGACTGGAATTATGGTAATTATGAATCTACGGTTTATCATCATAGCAATAATGGTATTTTTTATATTAGGTGGAAATAAAATTGGTAATATAGAAGACCATATGCAAGATCTAACATATTGGTACGAATATGATCCGAGTCTTAATGAAAATTATTGTTATTATTATTATGAAGCTGATAATAGTGGAAATGCTATTAAGTTGAATGGTGAGTTTAGTGATGTTAGCACTGTTTTTAACATTCCCAGTTTGAAAGTTACCACTCTTCGTGATGGCAGTTTGAGTTTTCCAGAGATTTATATAGAAGGAGTTTGGGATCCGTCATTGTATAAGTCGGTTTTATAATTAACTTTGCCTAAAATATTTATCACTATGGTGCAAAATAACATTAAAAATAATAGATTCTATTCTGTAATACAAATGTAATTCGTATCTTAGATGTATGATTTGTAAACAGCATTTAATGTATTAAAAATCATGAGATTAGTATATAAGTTCAACATAGGTCAGAATGAAAATATATCATCTTTGTGCAAGATTAGCAATAACTTGTACAATCAGGCGTTATATATTTTCAGAGAAACACTTTCTAAAGAAGATAAGTGGTTATCTTATTTTGAACTTGATACTATCATGAAGAATACTAAGAACTTGGATGGAGATATTAATTATAGATTATTAAAGGCGCAATGTTCACAACAAGTTCTTCGTATTCTTGATAAAAACATTAAAGGTTACTACAAATCTGTCCAAGATTATAAGAAAAATCATAATAAATACAAAGAAAAACCAGGTCTTCCAAATTACAAAAAGAGAGGTTCTGAGTTCAATTTGTATTACACGAGCCAGAGTTGCAAAATAAAAGATGGGAAAATAATCCTATCAAAAGATATTTCAATACCCATTCCTCAATATGAGAAGTATTCTGATTTGATAAAAGATTTCAAGCAGATTAGAATAAAACCGTTAGCGTGTGGATATAAGATAGAAATCATTTATGAGGTAAAAGATACTGAAGTGTCTAAAGGTAGAGAAGAGAAAATAGCTTCCATTGATTTAGGAATAAACAATCTTGTAACATTAGTTAGTGAATATTTTACTGTTCTATTTAGCGGTAAATTTGTTAAATCATACAATCAATTATTTAATAAAATACTTGCTAAATTAAATAGTATCAAGGATTTACAAAAGATAAAAGGGATAACGAAACGAATGAAGAAATTATATTATGATAGAGAACAGTACATAGAAGATGTCTTTCATAAAATCAGTAGAAAGATAGTTGATTTACTTATCGATTCCAAGATAACAAAATTAGTTGTAGGCTATAACAAGGGATGGAAACAAAATGTAAATATAGGTAAAAAGAATAACCAAAAGTTTACCCAAATCCCTTTTGCGAGATTAGTTAGTTACTTAGAATACAAATGTGAATTAGCTGGTATTGAAATAGTTATCAATGAAGAATCATATACTTCAAAATGTGATTCTCTTGCATTTGAGAAGATAGGAAAACATGAAAACTATTTAGGAAAAAGGAGAAAACGAGGATTATTTCAATCCTCTACAGGAAAGCTCATTAATGCCGATGTAAATGGAGCATTAAACATTATGAGAAAAGTAGTCGGTGATTCTTGTGAATCAATTCGTAGGATAATCGATAGAGGGTTATTGTTTAACCCGGTAAGGATTACGAATGTATTTTGTTAAGAAGGTACATTCCGAAACTTATAAAGAAATGTAATAGATTTTATTGAATTTAATATTTTTCATAACATGGGTGTCAAATGTCAGATAGAAAAGAAGGAAAATAAAATAGAACGGGTTGAGGCTCCTAACGGGGAGCCTTCCGTTCTTTACGAAAGTGCTTTAAAGGTATTAGGAAACAGTGAGCGGGCTCTTCAGGTATGGGCTAAGGCTTACACTCCTGGTTTTTTGTCGTATTACGGTCATTGGAATAACCCGGCTCCAGGGGAGATGTTTAATACCGATCCCAATGGCGAACCTCTTTTAGAAGACGTGCTGTCGTATATGAAGCGTCAGACTTATTTTGCTGATCCTTTAACGGCTCAGGACATTAAGGATGTAAGGGATTTCCTTTTGTCTACTCATTATTTTTTCAATGCGTCTTCATTGTCTAATGCTATCCTCTTCGATTTTTATGTAGATGGCAGTTTGATACTGAATGAGCAGAAATTAAGGAGATCCGGTTTGTATGATGAAACAGAGATAAGTCGTATCTTATCCGATCCTTCTGTTTTAAATGAGGTTTCGACTTCCATGAGAAAGTTAATAGATTGTTCTATTAACGAACATGATAGGGAAAAGGATAATTATTTTATGTCTGTTGGCTATCAGTATGGTCCTATTGTTTACAAGGAGGGAGTGTTTAACCAATTTGGTAAAAAAGTACCATATAATCCTTCTGAGCTTTATTGGGCTATGTGCAAAACAGTAGGCGGCATAAAAAACTTTTCTGAATTTTCATCTGCTTTTGAATCGTTGAGGAACCTGTATCCTGAGCTGGTCGAGAAATTTGTTTCTGATAAAAAATTTGCTGAATCTATGTTTGATGAGTTTTCATCTATGAAAAAAATGCCGGTAATAAACATAGAAGGCGATGATGTGGTAGAAGGAAAGAAAAGGTCTTTATCTAAGCTACAAGACCTGTCTTATTATAATCCCGGTAAAATAGAATTTCTAAGAGCTCGTATATCAGCTTATTTAAATAGGGTTAATGCTGACACCGAATCTGATTTAAGAAGCATGATATGGGATATAGAAGAGGCTTGTATGTGGTTTGGCATAGATATAATAGGGGCGTCAGAGGCTTATGATGGCACAGAAGAATCTTTGGCTAAGATAGATAATTTGATGCTGGATCTTGATATTTATGTGGCCAGGCACAATGATGTGAATTATGCTCCTACGCTGGCATCTTCTATCGATGATGTTCTTGGTGATAGTACAGATTATTATTTTAGATCGTTACCAGAGAATATGGATAATTTGA
>ERZ1504246.435-NODE-435-length-17469-cov-4.372287_pt1 | contig 17469 bp, 10 predicted proteins | sample MGYA00575509_ERZ1504246 | MGnify/ENA primary metagenome ERZ1504246 (study PRJEB39906, sample SAMEA3182115) | gut metagenome | biome: human; feature: gut; material: Stool; isolation source: human stools | place: Canada | collected 2013-06-11 ... | reverse complement strand
CCACTTATCTGTGCGAAATGGTCTGACCGGCAGATTGCGTGTATTAATCAGATTTCCTTTCAGGAAATTCCGAAAACAGTAACGAACGGCAACGGGAGATTTGACTGTTGGGGATTTGACAATTACTGTATGATCCTTCTGATTTAAAGAGGCCTCTGCCGGATAAAAGACTTTATCTGAACCTGCAATCTCAAATCCGGAGATATTCATCCAGGGGCTTAATCCTTTTTCTGCATGGGAAAAGGAGATTTCAATTGTCTCTCCGTTGATTTTCATGCTTTTATAAGATGGATATTCGGATTCTATTCCCTGATATCCGTATGTCTTATTTAAGGACATATATGCGAGGCGTTCTCCAATCCCTTTTTTATTGTGAGGATGCACTTGAGGAGCTTCGTATGTCTCTACTAAGTCGTTTGTTCCGATCATACCACTATTGGGAATGAGTGAAAGCGCCTTTTGTTGAGCTTCCCGCAATAATGCTCCTATGTAGCCATCTTCTTTATATTCACAGGCAAATGGGACTGTCTCAACATAGTAGAAAGGCAGGTCTCCTTGTTTCCATATTGATCGCCAATGTTTTACCATTGTAGCTAGGCGTTCGGCGTATGTTCTGCTACTTCTTACATTACTTTCTCCTTGATACCAGATAAAACCTTTTATTGTATATTTGTGACAGGGGTATAAAATTCCATTATACATTAACATCGATTGTAAATAGACTGGTGTCTTGTCACTTCCTATTAAAGTCAGGTCTTCATCCTTGTAGGTTTGTAGTATTTCCTTAGGTAGCCAACCTTCTACTCTTGAGCCTCCCCATGCACAGGTGATAACTCCTATAGGAATCTGCAAGGTCCGTTGTAAAGTTAATGCATAATGATAGGCGGCTGCACTAAACTTCGGAGCATTTTCCGTAGTTGGTTGCTGCCAGCTTCCTTCTGCATACTCCTGCGGAGATAGTTTTACTGTCGGCTTTATGGTTACCATTCGTATTCCCGGATGATTGGGAGCATCTGCTATGACATTATTGGAGTCGCTTATGGGACAATAATCAAATCCGTTCAAAGGCATTACCATATTTGATTGTCCGGCACATAACCAGACTTCTCCGATCAGGAGGTGCTGCAAAGTGACAGATTGTTCTCCATCCGTCAGTGTTAATGTATATTCTTCGAAACTGGCAGCAGGCGTTGTGATCTGTAATTCCCAACACCCCTTTTCGTCAGCATGGGTTTTGACTTCCTTATTTGCCCATGAAGGAGTTACTACAACAGTAGAATTTGGAGTCGCTTTTCCCCAGATTCGTACATTGCTTTTTTGCTGTAAGACCATATTGTCACTAAGTAGTGGAGGCAATTTGACTTTTGCCTCCATATTGATGCTCCACAGTACAATTATTAAAAAGTAGATAAGAATCTTCATGTAGCATTTCTTTTTTTAGTCACGGAAATCCATTTGTATTTTTTCTTTCTTTTTGATGACAGGACCAGCCGGTTCCGGATGGTGCTGAGGATTACGATAATCAAAGTAATAAATATTCAGCTTATCAAATAAGGTGAATGCATCTTCCATACGTGACAGGAACTTGTCGTAGTCTTTGACTGTCGGTGCGGACCAAGCTGACTCTGCCAGTGCGCAGAGGCGGGGAAAGATCATGAAATCTACCCGATCTTTAGTATGCATTAGTTCCGTCCATGTATTGGCCTGTATGCCTTTGACATGTGAGAGGTCAGAGGCTGACACTCCCCATTCGGCAAACCATTTGTCGGGGAAAGCATATACATCTTCTATTGGGCAGAATCCGTCCCAGATTCGTCCCCATTTGTGGTCTTTATATTGTACGAAGTCAAAATAAAGCGGTTTGCGCGGACACATGATAGTCGAATATCCTTTGGTCAGTGATCTGCGCAGGTAATCGGGTTTATCATGCCTCCACCACATAATGATAGTATTATCTTGCTTTACATTCAAGTCGAGAAGTTCATCCCAACCGACTAAAGTTTTACCTAGTGAGTTTACTACATCTGTCATTCTATGCATAAAGTAGCGTTCTGCTTCCTTTACAGTTTGTAACCCTTTGCGTTTCAATAGTGCTTGTACATGTGGGTCTGTTTCCCATGCCTTGATTCCGTAAGCTACTTCGTCGCCTCCGATATGTAAATATGGAGAAGGGAATAAGGCAGCTATTTCTTTTAGTATATTAGTCAGATAAGTATAAGTTTCTTCTTTGCCAACGTTAAAAGTGAATTCCGGATGTTCTTCCGTTCCTCCGCCTGAGTATTCCGGGTAAGCTTTATTGGCTGCTGTGGCATGTCCGGGCATGTCTATTTCGGGTATAATTTCAATATGACGTTCTTTGGCATATGCTATGATATCACGGATCTGCTCTTGTGTATAATATTGTGCCGGTGTATCCGGATCACTATGGCAACCTTCTCCTCCTATAGTTGCCAGTTTAGGGTATTGTTTAATTTCGATTCTCCATCCTTGTGCGTCTGTCAGATGCCAATGGAAGCGATTCATCTTATAATATGCCATCAGGTCAAGGATTTGTTTTACCCTTTTTTCGCCGGAAAAGTGACGTGCTTCATCAAGCATATATCCTCTCCATTCATAACGCGGGGCGTCTTCTATCGTTCCACATCTTAGATCTCCGTTGGTTAACTGCTGTAATAGCGTTTGAATACCATAGAAAACTCCAGCTGGACTTCCTCCTTTGATTAGGACCTGTTTGGGGGCGATAATCAGCTGATAGCCCTCTTTGTTTTGGAGTCTATTGTCTAATGATAAGTTGATTCCTTTCGCAGCTTTTTTGCCGGGGATTACTTTCATTTTATAGTTTAAATCTGCGAGTTTCTTTTCAAGGAATGCTGCTTCTTTATATAAACTGGCATCCAGATAGTGGATTTTCTGACCCGATTTGAGTTTACACGTTTCTGCTTGCATGGTGACTTCAGCAGGATAGGGGATAACCCGTACCTGTTCTTGTGCTTGCAGGCTCATGAACAAACTTAGATAGACTATTGCCAAGGTTGTAAGTAATAGTTTCATGTTTCTTGGTTTTATTAGTTATTTAATAATAATTATAGGATTTTCTCCATGTAAATCCTCTATGGATACTGTCGCAGTGATGGTACGGGTCTCATTAGGGAACAATGAAATGAAGTTATCACTCCAGAATACCGGATTTACGACTTCTTTTGTTTTTTCTCTTTGTATCTTTTTTATTAGTTTGATTACTTCGTAGCTTTTTTCAGACTGCGAAATACATATAATCAACGCTTCCAAGCTTATTAATGAAATTTGATAATGCAATAATTCTCCTGTTTTCAGAGCATATGTCGGGATCTTATATGAATTAAGTAATGATGCAGTTGCTCTTGTATTTTTTGGAAGAAAGATGGCATAGTATAAATAAATGTTTTATATTTTATATCAAGAGAGGTCACTATAAATTTTTGTAATAGAAATCCTCTCTTGATAATGCTAATAATAATTAATCAAGGATTTTTATGCGGATGTTACGATACCATACGTCATCACCATGATCTTGAAAGCCAATGAATCCTTCTCTGTTGTCACCACCACAGTTATTTAATAATTGAAATGCTAAAGGACGTTCTTGCTCGCTAAACTTACTGGATTGCAGTAAATCTGTCCATTCTCGTGTCCATAGATGATATTCAAGAACGTTCTCATCGTTTTGGCCATGAACAACCGTACCTTTGTATACCATAATTTTTGCTTTATTCCATTCTCCGGCAGGTTTGGCATTTTGTGGAATAGCAGGGATCAAGTCATATAAAGAAGCTGATTGCCGATTATTGCTTTTGCCTAATTGAGCATCTGGGTGAACTGCATTATCTAATATCTGGTATTCAGGTGCAGACATAAAAAGCATTTCTAATCGATCGTTTCCATCTTTGTCTTTAGATGTGACTTCTTGTCCTAAGTAGAAAATTCCGGAATTACCGCCTTTGGATATTTTCCATTCTAATTCCAGTTCAAAGTTTTTAAATTTATGTGCGAAGATTAGGTCACCACCGTCACTATTTTGAGCTTCTCCAATACCACTCCCATTGAATTTAATACTACCGTCTTCGATGGTCCATTTAGATGGAACTTGTTCTTTACCATATCCACGCCAACCTTTGAACGTTTCTCCGTCAAAAAGGGTGATATAGCCATCTTTGTCAATGGGAAATTGTATACTGTCAATCTCAGAAGCTTTTAATGATTTGGAACACGATAAAGTTATGAAGTTAGATGAGGTGTCATCTTGTGATACTGCAACTTTCTTATTGCCGTTGCAAGATACCAAAACTCCGGCTATAAGACTATAAATTAGTGGATAAAATTGATTTCTCATGATTCTAAATTAATGTTTAATAGTTAATTATTGGGCATATCCGGTAACTTCCATCCATCTCGGTAAGTATGCTTGATTAATTCCTGAGCAAATGCTTGAGCATTTATTGGGTCTGTCCATTGTTTATTGAAGGTTGGATGCCCATCTTTAATCGTAAAGCCATCTTTGATGACTGTTTGGATGGTAGCATTAGGGTCTATGTTTGTGAATTTCATGTTGAGACCATCCCATAACAATTCTTGATTTAGTGATTGAAGCCTGATAGCAAGTACTCCCATTACTACCATCTCATTGAAAGGTCCTGCTTCTTTGAAGGGAGAAGTAGTCTGAATACGGCTTGAGGCATTTTCCTTGCAGGCACGTACAAAGTCCATTTCATGAGTTTCTTTAACTTCACGTAATACTGGTGGACATTTAGGATCTCTACCGGAGAGTAACCAAGGTTTTCTTCCGTAGCATCCGCAGATCAATGTGTCTTTTGTTCCGTGGAAAATGACACCTCCACCATCTACATTCAAATTTTTGTTTTGAGGGAAACCTTTTGGACGCATTGGTTTCATGCCGCCATCATACCAATAAACTTCCACTTCTGGCATTGCAACTTTCGGCATATTATCGCGAGCTGGGAATGTGAATTTAACCATTTGAGCATTGGGAGCACAATCTGTCATAAGCAATGTCGAACTACCTTGTACTTTAGTAGGATATCCTAATTTTAATCCTTTAAATACCGGATGAAGAACATGACATGCCATATCACCTAATGCACCTGTACCAAAATCCCACCAACCTCGCCAGTTCCAAGGAGTATAAATAGGATTATAATCACGGTACTGAGCAGGACCGAGGAACAAATCCCAATTTAATGTCTTGGGTACTCTTTCTGCCTTGTCTGGTCGACTAAGTCCTTGGGGCCAGATAGGACGATCAGTAAATGCTTCTACTTTAGTGATTTCACCAATTTCTCCGTTCCATATCCATTCGCAGATCTTGCGGACACCAGCTCCTGAAGCGCCTTGGTTTCCCATTTGGGTAGCAATATTATATTTATCTGCGAGTTTGGTTAATAGGCGTGATTCATATACGGTGTGTGTTAATGGCTTCTCACAATATATATGTTTTCCCATTGTGATGGCTTCTGCCGCAATAAGAGCATGGGTATGGTCAGGGGTTGCTATCATTACAGCGTCCGCTGATTTGCCCAATTCATCAAACATTTTGCGATAATCATAATAACGTTTTGCTTTAGGGTATTCATCAAATACATGTCCGCTATATTTCCAGTCTACATCACAAAGCCCAATAATATTTTGGCTGGACATGCTGCGGATTGCACTAGCACCACGTCCACCAATTCCAATGCCAAGGATGTTTAACTTATCACTGGGTGAGATATGGCCATGGCTCATACCTAGAATTGAATTAGGAGCTATTGTGATACCGGCTAATGCGGCAGCTCCAGTTTTTAGGAATTTTCTTCTTGAAAAATCTGACATAGTATTATTGTATTTATTTAATAAGATTATACCTATGGCTCTGTAGTAATCCGTATCCATTTTTCAGGTGTTTCCTTCGTTCACGGATTTCTTCAAGAGTTTGTAGTTCACCAATTGCTGGAAGAACATGCTGGTGGGCATCTTTCAGAAAGAGCCATGCATTCTCTGAGGCAATAGCGGAATCTCGTATGAATGGTAGTCGGGGATTACGTTTTCCTGTTTTGATGGAATCAGCAAATAATTTGCATAATACATCTATGTTCTTACCGCCAAATGGTCTTTCTAAGTGTAGTGTTTCGTGAACTCCGTGAAGATCAACTACAGCAGTTTGGAAATCATGCGTCATGCGTACAATTCCCTTTGTACCAATAATATCAACATAGGAATTGTGTGTCTGGGTTTTTGATAATTGGCCATATACAAACCCCTGTGTAATATCAAATACTATTCCGTTCTGAAAGGTCCCATGACATTGTATCCACCAAGGTTCTTTATAGTTCCACATGTTGACTCCTTGTGCATGCCAGGTTTTGTATTCACTGTTAGCATACCATCGGGCAATATCTACATAATGCATTCCGCAATCGTGGAATGCCGGACCTTCATATTCGTGGCCTTCACCAGGAACAAGTCCGGGAGTCATATGGCAAATACGAAGAATTGCTAATTCTCCGATTTCACCTTGTTCAATAAACTGTTTGATGGTCTGGTGATACCAAGAATTGCGTAGATATAAATTGACAGTGGAGAAGCGATCATACTTTTCTGTGAGATTTACTACTTCCCATTCTTTATCAATGGTATCAGACACTGGTTTCTCTGATATGATATGTTTTCCACTTTGAATAGCTTGCTCGATTTGTCTTTTTCGAGAGTCAGCGAGTGCAAAGAGACCTACTACCTGTACATCTTTATCTGCGAAGACAATACGTTCATCTGTGATGGTTTTGGATTCGGGTGATAATAATTTGGCAAGTTCTAGAGCATCTGTATTTACATCACAGATGTATACAATGTCCCATTGACCGCTTTTTTGCATTTCTTTTAGATAAAACTGTCCCATGCGCCCAAAACCTATCAGACCAACTTTTATTTTCATGACCAATTATAATATTTACAGGAATATAGATAAACAATTCCAATTTTAGGAAATCAAAAGTCGATAAGCTTTTGGGGCAATATCGACTTTTGATTGAAACAATGATTATAGATTATACTTCGTTAATTCATATGCTATAATACCATGGTCAGTAGTTAACATGTAAACTTGTATAGAGTTACCGTCAGCACTATGACCGATAGCTATGTCGCCTGTTGAGTTTGGATTTTCACCGATTGCATTATAGAATGAAGTCATTCCGGTTAGAGAACTGTTATTCCCATTGGGTCCAGTTGGTCCGAATGCAGGGTCATAATTGTCCAAGCGTGAATCCATTATTTGTGCGTCTGCCATTGCCGTCGTAGTCATAGAAGTTATATTTCCTATGCAAAGGCGACAATATTGAGGTTTGGAAGTTGTGTTGGAATTTTGGACAGCCACTAGTTTTACACCATTAAATTCGGTATATGCTGTACCAATCAGACTACCACCCCACCAATTACCTTTAGGATCAAATATTATCTGACTTCCTTCTTTGGGAGTATAGATCACATTCTTTCGGGCATTGTTGGAGCTCATAATATAATCACATTCGTCTTCTGTTGTCATAGGAATAGGTTTACTTTGCAGGTACCAGCTATAGAGACCTTTGGCTGAGCCATGTACGGAGATAACTTTTCCATCTTCTGTTTTTACCCGAAGAACCCGGTTCATTACACTATTTGCTAATGACATTAATATGGCAGTTCCGTTTGTAATGTCTCCTTTTATAGATACGGTACGTCCCATATCCCACGTTCCTGTAGTTGCAACACTAGCATTGGTACTACGGAACTGAGCAAAAACATCACTAGTGAGAATATCTTCGGACATAATTTTTGTTGGTGGATTGGTAATGCCGTTTTTCCAAACATAAATCTCGAATAACTGATTTTTGCTCCATGGGTTATTAGCTGCACAGAAAGTTATGGCTACCATGTGATTGGCATCATCTTGTGTGATTGCATGGATAAGTCCGGTAGGCAATCCTGTCGTATTAACTTGTATATCTTTCAGATGTTCACCGCTATAACGGTTTAGGACTACAAAGTCTAAGGTTGTACTACTTACTATCAAATAATTGTTAACTATGGCTAGACTACGGTTATTTGTAGGAACGAAACCTCTAGGATCAGCAGGGGTTGTTTGGAATCCGAATAATAAGGATTTATAGCCGATTCTTCCCGGAGCAACGAAAGAAGGAGTTTGGATTTCGACAGTATACTTCTGCTTGGTAACTCCATCTTGTGCGATAACATAGATGTCTGCCATTTGGCTTAAATCAATATAACCTTCTGAATCCATAGCTGTTGATTCAATAGTAGCCCATGGTGAGGTAAATAGTTGTGCCGAACGTATAGCAGCATCAATAGAGGAAGATGTTTTATAAATAACGATAATCCCATTTTCACCTTCGTTCTCAGGTGATTTGATTGTGATCAATGGATTTGGTATATCCGGTAACACTATTTTAGTAATGAGCGCTGATTTTGATTTAGCATAAATTGCTTTGAAAGTGTAAAGGGTTTTTGTTCCATCTTCTTTGATTAATGTAGATTGGAAGCCTGCAACCAAATCATGAATGCCAGAGATTTCAGGCTCGAATCTTGCACCTGTGGGCATGTTTGCAGTAACTTTCATTTGAGTCAAGTCTCCTTGAATTTTTTCAGTATCCGAGATATAATAAGGGACCTGTACTGTGATAGTACCATTTGCTTCATCGACAATAGCATCATATTGCTTGTCTGCATCGGATATTAGAGATCCTTTAACAGAAAGAATATTAATGTTTTCACTATCGCTTCTTACCAAATCATCTGGCTCTTGACATGCAGTAATGAGAAGGATTGAAGCTAATAAACCGTGAAATAAATATTTCATTTTCATAATTCTTCTTTTTAAATAATATTATTTCCACAAATCATTTTGTTCGCAAAGAATGTTAGTTTGCAACTCGCTAAAAGGAATAGGGAAGATAGTATATCTTTCCGGGAACAAACGATCTTGTGTGTCACATTCTACTTTTTCATAAGCGAAATCATTACCTTTTTTCTCTATCTTGATACCATGCAGACGTTTTTGGTTAAGCGTTTGTACGGCAATCCCCCAACGGATCAAGTCAAAATAACGATGACCTTCCAGACCTAATTCACAAATACGTTCTTTGGCTAAATCAGTTAGGTAGTCACTCCAATTATTTTTTTGTTCTAATTGGGGTAATCCTACGCGGTCACGAATTGTTTTTAAATCAGCATATGCTTTTTCGAACTCATTTTTGCGAGCATATGCTTCTGAACGGATCAGATATATTTCTGCCAATCGCATTTCTATCCAATATTGGCCACTTAAGACATTAGTGAAGTTGTATTCAGGGTCATTACTCATGAATTTGCGAAAGATATAGCCCGTAGTTGATCTATGAACATTGTCTTGTCCAGTTGTGGAGAAGTCCATATATCCGTCATCACCGTCAACATATAGCTGTAGAGTGCGTCCTTTCCATGAAGCCCCGTTATATAAAATAGAAGCGTAAAAGCGAGGCTCGCGATTATCAAAAGGTTTGTTTCCATAAACGTTAAGCTTATCCCAGTCAAAAGCTTGATACACACCATTAACTTTAATGTCAAAAGATGATGCATATTCATCTGAAGGAGTAGCTGCAGCTCCGTTATTAGCTCCACCCGTCCATGGCTTAGAGTCAAATGGCGGACAAAAATATGTATCAAAATTATGTTGTTTCTTATTTTGTCCTTTTTCGTAATATACGGGCAATATTAGTTCTTTGTTATTGACAGATGTGAATATCTTATAATAGCTTTCATAACTCGTGCCAGGAAGTAATGTATAGTCTAGTTTTAATACTTCCTCACACGCTTCAATTGCTTTATCCCAGCGTTTCGCATACAAGGCTGCACGTGCTTGCATGCCATAAGCTGCTCCTTTAGTTAAACGTCCGGCATCACTATTTGCCCATGATTCAGGTAAATCATTAGCGGCTTTTTTGTATTCTTCCAATATGAAATCCCAGCATTCGGTTTCTGATGAACGAGCTTTTGCTCTTTCTTCTGGGCCGTCTATATACTCCTCAGATGTGCGTAGAATTACGCCTCCATGTCGAATAACCAATTCTTGATAAGCAAAAGCACGCATGAAACGGACCTCTGCAGTACGTGCAGCTACTTCTTCCGGATTTAATCCGTTTCCATATTTTTTTAAGTCATAAAAATATTCATTCAACTGGCGGATACGAGTATACATATCATTCCAGTTAGAACGGAAATTGCCTTGAGGAGTTACGAAGTTACTTTGATAGAAGAAACGATTCATTTTACCTCCATCTACTCCATACCATGAATATTTGATCAAATCACTAGCTCCGTCATCCATCAAACAACTCGCATCTACGTATAATTGTGAGTTTACGTAGAATATGCTATAAAAACCTTTTACATATAAGTCTAGATTTTTGATAGAATTAAAAGCGGTAGTTTCACTGTAATTTCCAGTAGGATCAATATCCAATACGTCGCATGACTGGCATAAACATAAAGCTGTAGCCATGCCTAATATGTATTTTTTTATATTTTTCATATGAATAGTCTGTTTAGAATGAAACATCAACACCTACACTGAAAGTACGTTGTTGCGGATAATAACCGGTAATTACGTTGGCACTTTCAGGATCCAGGTATTTAAATTCTGTAAAAGTTAGTAGGTTCTGACCGCTTGCATATATTCTGAGGCTACCAACGCCAAGTTTATTCATCCATTGTTTAGGGAATGTGTATCCTAACACAACGTTTTTCAAACGTAGGTATGCGCCATTTCTTTTCCAGTAGTCTGAAATCTGGGCGTTATTGGTTCCAGGACTTATTGATAGCCGTGGATATTCTGCATTAATGTTGTCAGGTCTCCAACTGTTTTCTACTAAATAAAGTGGAGCATTGTCTACTCCTGCGTAGAAAGGCTTGGTTAAAGGAGTTTGGTCTGTAACACCGTTTAGATTATACCAGTTTTGTTGCAGCATTTTGTCGCAAAGGGCAGCTCCCTGTAGTTGAATAGATAAGTCGAATCCTTTATAATTGGCATCGGCCATTAGGGCAAACATCAGTTCAGGACGTGAATTACGTGCAATCTTCACTTGGTCTTGTGAATTAATCTGGCCATCTCCATTGATGTCCATATAGCGGATATCACCTAAGCGTGGTTTAGTTCCAATAGGTTTGGGAGCATTATCTAGTTCCTCTTGAGTTTGATATAACCCCATCGATTTCAACCCCCATACATCTCCTATTGAACTCCCCAAGGTGCTTTGCCAAGGTAATGTACCGTCAGCTTGTCTTTTGCTTAATATACGGTTATGTGCATATGTTAGATTTCCGGTTAAGCTATAGTTAAAATCACTAATTTGATTGCGGTGTTTTAGTATTAATTCGAAACCTTTGTTGTCGAAAGTTCCGTCATTCATTCGGGTGGGTACATGACCTCCTAGAGATGCCGGATAGATGGAAGTAATGTTCTGGAGAATGTCATAAGTATATTTATAGAATACATCAAATTCTACTCCTAATAATCCATTCCAGGCATTCATTTCAAATCCGAGATTGATTGTGCGACATTTTTCCCACGTTAGGTCGGTCATTGGATAAGCGACCTTATTGGATAATGTGCTTTGTGAAGATGGGCTGGTTCCGAATGCTACATTATTGCTGTTTAGTTCATAAAGTTTACGATATAAGAAAGGATCTACATTATCATTTCCTAATATTCCGACTGAACCTCTAAGTTTAAAGTAATCGATTTTGGGAAATAAGTCTTTGAAGAAGTCTTCTTCAGAGGCAACCCATCCTAAAGAGACGGAAGGAAAGAATCCCCATCGCTGACCTTCAGCGAAAAGGTAGGAACCATCGTAGCGGAAAGAAGCTTCTACAAGATATTTGTTGTCATAGGCATAATTTAAACGTCCCACGTATCCGGCATATGCAGATTTACCAGATGACCCGTTAATGATAGCTGTTGCAGCATCACCGAAGTTTAATTCAGGAAGGTCAAATATATCAAAATCCTTGCGGCTTCCTGAAAATGAACTTGAGTTTTCTTTCTTTTGTTCGTAAAGAAATAATGCTCCTATATCATGCAAACCAATTTTGTTGTTATAAGAGATAGAAGGACGCAGCATTACCTTTTGCCTCTTGTTATTCCCTACATACATATTTCCTTCTGGTGAAAGATTTGCGCTTTTTACCAGTGAATATCCATTCCCTTTGTTGGCGTTGTTTTTATCTGCTGGAGTGAATGCCATTATATCATAGGCATAAGTAAATGTTTTGCCATCTCCATCATAGTAGTCCCAACTTGCAAACATACTTGCTTTTAGACCTTTTAAGAAGGGGAATGAGTATTCTATTTTGGCAGATGTTTCCAGTCGGACATTACGTGCTTTTTCAAATCCTGAGTTAGCTGATCCATATACAGCATTGGCTGCACTACCGGATTGACGGTAACCGGAGGTGGGATACCCATTATATTCTTGAGGAACATAAGGTAGTGAATATAACATTAAATGGAAGAGATTGTAACCTTTTTGGTTTTCATAAGTATATCCTCCTGGCCGATAGTAATCTTGTATATTGCCAGCAATATTTAACTGAACATTGAGGTTTCTATTGATTTCTGTTGTGATATTGGACCGGAAGTTACCACGTTGATTTTTATGGTCTTTGATGATACCATTGTGGCGTAGGAATCCACCACTGATAAAGTATTTAGTTTTATCTGTACCTCCACTGACAGAAAGGTTATGTTGATGCATCATAGTAGTTTTGTATATGGGCGATGTCCAGTCTGTATTTTCATATCCGTCCGTCGGGTCCCCATTGTAGGTTGCTGCAATCTCTTCATCAGTGAAAAATCCCTCACCAGGTTCCAAGCCATTTGCTATATTGTCTAGTTGACGTGCTAAGTTGTAGTATTGCATGTATTGTGTACCATTCATCATTTTAGGGAGGTTAGTCGCATGGTTGAAAGTAACACTGCCTCGATAAGTGATTACAGGCTTACCTTCTGTTCCCTGTTTGGTTGTAATTAATATAACTCCATTGGCTCCTTTCATACCGTACACAGCACAAGACGAAGCATCTTTTAAAATAGTAACAGATTCTATATCTGACGCATCTATACGTGCCATTTCACGTTCTACTCCATCAACTAATACTAATGGGGTACTAGCACCGTTGTAAGATGAATAACCTCGTACTAAGAAAGATACATCATCAGCTCCAGGCTGCCCGGTAGATTGTTGGCTTACTAAACCTGGTAATTTCCCGACCAAGGCTTGTGAAATATTACTTGCTGTGGTTTTTAATATTTCCTTTGAGGAAGCGGAAGCGACAGAACCTGTCAAGTGGACTTTCTTTTGAGTTCCATAGCCTACTACAACAACTTCATTCAAACTTGATACATCTTCTGACAAGCTGACATTGATGGTTGTTTGTCCTTGTGTTTTAACTTCGTGTTTGGCCATACCAATGTATGAGAAGATTAATGTACCTGTGGAAGGTACATTGATAGAGTATCTACCGTCAATATCGGTAGTGGTACCTGTGGTCGTACCTTTGACAACGACGCTGACTCCTGGCAACGGATCACCGGTCACGTCTGTGACGACTCCCCTAACCATGTTCTGGGCATAGCCATTTGTGGCATACGCAAAAAGCATCGACAATGAGAATAGTATGATTCTGATTGTTCGGAAACTACTTTTTTGCTTAAAGCATTGTTCCATCATAAGATAAAATTTAATTGGTTAATAAAAAAGTTTTGGGTATTAGATTTATTGTAATTCTTCTAGTACTTTCCAGCATTGATATAATCCCCTGGGGACATGGAAACAGCCTTTCCATTTGCCTCCTTTAAGTGGCAGGAGTACTTCTCCCTGGCGGTTTAAGTAACCGAACCATTCAGGATATTGAGCATCTTTGAAGTGCGTCCATACATACTCATGTATTTTCTCGAACCACTCCATACATTGTTTGTCACCTGTCAATTGGTAACCTTTTAGTAGGGAAATAAGTGTTTCAATGTGTACCCACCAAAGTTTTTGATCCCATTCCAGTTGTTGGGGAGGGCAACCTTTGCGGTCCATAAAATAGTAGATGCCACCATATTCTTTGTCCCATCCGTAGTTAATCATCGTCAAGGTTACATTTTTCGCCTTTTCGATTAGATCAGGGCGATTCAGGCGTTTTCCTAAATCCATAATAAACCACATGGCTTCAATGTCGTGTCCGGGAGTCACTTGCCGTCCTTCAAAACAGTCTACGAGATTGCCGTCCACTCCTATGTTTTCAACAATAATTCCTCCTAGCTCCGGGCGATAGAACACTTCCATCACTTCATGGATACAAGTCTCTATTGTTTTTTTCAGATACTCTTTGTTCAACAGGTGTTCTATTTCAAGTGCCAGATTACAAAGGATCATCGGGAGGGCGAAATTTTTCAGATTACGTGTGCCCGGATGGATTTTGTTCCATTTACCTTTCGGGTTATCTGCCTTTGAGAGAATAATATCGAACGTTTTCTTTGCAATGTCAGCATATTCCTGATTGCCTGTAGCCAGGCTGAGTTGCCCGAAAGCCATTGTAGCAAATGTATAGGAAAAGATGTTGTATGGTTCTACCAGAGGATTACCTGCCCGATTCAAAGAAAAATACCAATGATAGTTTCCATCATGTCCGTATTTCTTTAGAAACTCACCGCCTTGAATAGCGCAATCCAGCCATTCCTGTTTTTTCTCAACTTTATTGTAAAGCATTGAGAATAACCAAACTTCGCGTCCTTGCAGCCAAATAAATTTATCTGTATCGAATACGTTGCCTTCACGATCCAGACAAGTGAAATAGCCACCGAATTCGTGATCCTGAGAATGCTCTAACCAGAATGGAAGAACATTATTCAGTAGTTCGTCTTTGTATTGGTTTGCTAATTTTTTTAAATCCATAATTGTTAGTTTTTTATTTAATAAGGTCTGTTTTACTGTTCCGAACGGGTCCAGTATCTTTCAATCTCTTCCAGAGACTTTCCGGTAGTTTCCGGTACGAGTTTCCAGACAATGAACATATACGGTACACACATGATGGCGAACAGGAAGAATGTTCCGGCTGGAGTAAGATTCTGGAGCATCCAGGGGGTTAGCTGTCCGATCAGATAGGTACCGATCCAAAGAGCGAATCCGGCAATGGACATTGCTAATCCGCGTACTTTGGTAGGGTACATCTCAGAGAGAAGTACGAATATCACAGCGCAAATGGAAATGGCGCAACAAAAAACATAACACAGAAAGAAGGCTAACAGAAATAGGCTGGAAATATTCCAGGCATTTCCGAAGAGGAAATAACTGCCAATGAGTATCAATGAAACGACCATTCCGGATACCCCATAATATACCAGTTTCTTACGTCCTACTTTGTCAATGATGAGAAGTGCCAGGATAGTGGTCAGTGTATTCACAAGTCCTACAAGAACCTGATAGAACAGAGAATCCCCTCCTGAAAGACCGGCATTCTCAAAAATAGAAGGCCCGTAGTAAAGAACTGCATTAACCCCCATGAACTGTCCCAGAATAGCAATACATACACCGATAATAACTGCCTTCAGAATACCTGGTTTCAGAAGGATAGACCATTCTGAACGGGTCTCGGAAACAAGGACGGATTTTGTCTCGTTTAGCTGGAAATCAGCCTCTTTAAATGAATTGTAAATCTTTTCCAGAATATAAGTGGCTTTCCTTTCTTGTCCTTTTACTATCAGCCATCTGGGGCTTTCGGGTATGAAAAAGATAATAATAAAGAATATTACGGCTGGTAATGTCTCCATGCCTAACATACCTCTCCACACTTCTGTAACTGCTATTTTTTCTAACCAGGCTATAGGTAAGTGGTTTCCACTCTCTGAATATGCCAATAACTGGTAGTTAACAAGATAAGCTCCTAGAAAACCGACAGTTACGGCTAGTTGATACAGGGAGACCATCCTGCCTCTGAATTGTGCGACGGAAACTTCGGAAATGTAAAGAGGAGATACAATAGAAACAACACCAATTCCGATGCCACCTATGATTCTATAAACAACTAACTGGTTAAAGTCAATGCAAAAAGCACAGCCGATTGCTGATGTAGAAAACAGAATGGCAGAAAGTATCATTGTTCTTTTACGTCCGATGCTGTCGCTTAATATTCCGGAAAAGAGAACACCGACAATCGATCCGATCAATGCGCATCCTACATACCATCCTTGTTGCAAGGTGTCCAACTGAAACAGATGTGTCACCTGAGCTATTGTGCCGGATATGACAGCTGTGTCATAACCGAACAGAAAGCCTCCTAAAGCAGCAACGACTGAAAGGAATATGATATAACCCAGATTAATTGTTGTTTTCATATAGTTTATTTGTTTTCAAAGTATTCTCTGTATCTGTCATATAAATGTCCTGCCTGCAGATAAGCTGATTGCGGACTTAAAAAGTGAGAAAACTCAAAAGTGATTGCTTTATCATATCCGGCACGTTTTGCCGCTTCTAGTTTCATGCGGAGTTTGTCGAATTTGATCGGCAGGAACCGGATGGGCATATCGCGGTCGAATGTTTCCGCGTTTGTCCAACATTGCATTCCGTATTTGTCTGCCAGTTTCTTGTTTACAGTGAAAAAAGCATCCAGTTCGTCGTAGTCAATGTGTCCGTCTTGAAAAGCACAAGCGTCTACTACATCGTGTATACCATCAAAAATTTCATTCCATTCTCTCTCATGTTGTTCTACGGATACAGCATCCTCCCTTGTCATTTTTCCGGTTCCCATGACTGCCTTTTTACCATCAATCCAAGGGGATATAAAAGTAGGGAGGCCATTCGATACATCTTTGCATTGTTTACCCATGGTATGAAATGCACCGATAGCTCCTTTGGTATTGCGGCTGATTTCCGTGCTAATATACCAGCCTCCGAAACTTTTATATTTTTCGCCGTAAGTATTCCATACTTCGTCAATCACATATTTATTATATTCCACTTCCCACGACATATCACGTGTATCCCAATAATGACCGGTGTCATACAGCCCAAAATAAAACTTCATGTTATATTTTTCGGCCAGTCGTAAGTACATATCTACTAAATCCACGGAAGGCATATAGCATCCTTTTCCTAATAGATATTTGGACGGATAAGTGATGAACTTGCGATATCCGGAACGGATCATAATAACGGTATCGATACCAATCCTTTTCATGTGCTGAAAGTCGAGCTCCCATTCTTTTTCTCCCCAGTTCTGGTGTGGAATATCGTGAGATATTTCATCTAGAAAAGTGCCTGTGATTTTCAGACCATTATTTTTCGGTACAATTAATTTGCTGTCCGTCCTTTTGCTCGGAGAGAGAACGAATTCACTTCCATCTTTGCCTTCAGCGGCCAGTAG
>ERZ1504246.431-NODE-431-length-17619-cov-11.125199_pt1 | contig 17619 bp, 10 predicted proteins | sample MGYA00575509_ERZ1504246 | MGnify/ENA primary metagenome ERZ1504246 (study PRJEB39906, sample SAMEA3182115) | gut metagenome | biome: human; feature: gut; material: Stool; isolation source: human stools | place: Canada | collected 2013-06-11 ... | reverse complement strand
AATACTTTGTGTATGAATTAGTTGGCTGATTTTGTAATATTTAATGAATGTCCCGATTTAATGAATAATCATAATCTGCGTTTTTTGTTTTGCCTGTTGGCAGCAAAACCTTATTTCAAGGTTGAGAAATAAGCATCCAATAACTTTTTGGCAGCAACAAACGAAGTCAGTTTGCCATTCAGCACCTCTTCCTCTTTTGCAGCCAACATAGAAATTATCTTTTCATTATTATAGAAACTATCACGCAAATGCTCGTTGATAGACTCATACATCCAATACTTAGCCTGTTCATTTCTGCGATATTCAAAATACCCATTCGCTTTCACAAAAGCGAAGTATTCATAGATCATATCCCAGATTTCTTTAATTCCAATACCATAAAAGCCGGAATACGTCATTACTTTAGGACTCCAGCCCGAATCAGGAGCAGGAAACAAATGTAAAGCATTACGGAAATGACTGGCAGCCAGTTTTGCTTTCTCAATATTGCTGCCGTCAGCTTTATTGATAACGATTCCATCCGCCATTTCCATGATACCTCTCTTAATCCCCTGCAATTCATCACCAGTACCGGCCAGTTGGATCAGCAAAAAGAAATCCACCATAGAATGCACTGCTGTTTCGCTCTGCCCTACTCCAACCGTTTCAACAAAAATTTTATCAAAGCCCGCCGCCTCACAAAGTATGATCGTTTCACGAGTCTTACGAGCTACTCCTCCCAACGAACCTGCTGACGGACTAGGCCGTATAAAAGACTTCGGATGGACAGATAGTTTCTCCATGCGGGTCTTATCTCCCAAAATACTGCCTTTAGAACGCTCACTACTGGGATCAATAGCTAAAACAGCTAATTTTCCTCCCTTCTCAAGCACATGCAATCCAAATACATCAATAGATGTACTCTTGCCGGCACCGGGCACACCACTGATACCGATTCGCATAGAATTTCCGGAATAAGGCAGACACTTCTCTATCACTTCCTGGGCAATAGCCTGATGTTCCGGTTTTACACTCTCCACTAAAGTAACCGCCTGACTCAATACGGTCACATCACCTTTTACGATGCCTTCTACATATTCACCTACGGAAAACTCACGACGACGAGGTTTTTTACGTAGTTTCAAATAAGGATTCACAATAGATGGTTGCTCAATACCTTTGTTCACTGTCAATCCCTTATATTCTTCACTATTTTCAGGATGTTCCATAGCTATTTTTTTGAGGTTACTTTTACTTTTATAATTATCTTCGGATTGTTAGGATCATTGGTTATCATCAAGACACGCGGAGTACCCTTTACTTTCTTCAAATTTTGACCGAAAGCAGTAATCTTCAACTTGGTAGACGCACCCGGTTTCAAGACACGTTTCTTCAACTGGACCCCCAAAGCAGAATTGAACACCTGCAAATCACGAATTTCCAGATTAGATTTTCCTACATTTTTAATAATAATCGTATGTGCTTTCTTTTCATCACTTTCCAGTTCTCCCATCTGCAACTCTTCGGCAGAAAGATGAATGGCAGGCGGATTCAAGCGTTCCTGCTGACTGATATGTGAGAAATCCGGCAACAATACGGCAGAAACCGGAATTTCATTTTCTTCTCCCACCTTATCTCCCAGGAAACGGGAAAGATAAACAGACGCCGTTGTCAAACCCAGTTTAGGTAACTTTTCCGTATCAAGAGTTATCTTGATTTTACCTGTACGTCCTCTTCCCAGTTTTTCCGGAATGGCAACAGCACTGAGGTAAGGAGGCAAATGCATCAACACAGGGGTGTATAACCTATCTGACGTATTGGCAACCAACAGTTCCATAGTTGGTTTATCCCCTTTATTAGCATCTTCAAATTCTATTTCCTCCTTATTCAAACGGATAGCTCCAATCTGAAAAGGATGAGTGAAAGTATAGTTTTTAGGATCGGCAGTCACTTCTCCCCGAATAGCCAGATAGATAGGTTTATTGGAGGCATTGCAATAAATGCCTACGCTCTTCTGAAAACGTCCGATGGCTTTGGCGTCAAAAGTAGAACTGACACTCCCGGTCTTTCCCGGGGCAATCGGTTCTTTGGGCCAATCAGCAACCGTGCAGCCACAAGAAGTTGTCACATTAGATATCACTAAAGGTTTATCTCCTTTATTAGTGATTTTAAAGGTAGCCGTCACCGGATTTTTCCATAAAATAGTTCCAAATTCATGCGTTGTCTTATCAAATAATGCTTTGGGTTGTGCCTGTACTCCCAAAGTCACTCCCATTAACAAACTTACTATCAGTATAATATGTTTCATACAATTATTTTATGCTTTTTAGATAGCAAAGATAGACAAAAAACATCCTTTACCCATTTTTTCAGCCTATAATTTATTTTATCTTATGAATAACCTTTATCTTTGTCCCGCATTAAAAATCAGATAAATTATGAAAATAGTAAAACATTACTGGTTCATTGCCATTGCATTGATTACAATGATAAGTTTTTCTTCATGTGAAAACGATGAAGAAAGAGGATTTGATATTTCAGGATTATACGGTAAGACTTGGTGGGGCGAAATGGGATTTGAGGACCCATACGGAGAACGGCTTTACAGTTATATTACATTCACCTCAGGTGCTTTCCCGGATCATGGTGTAGGTACGGAAGAACGCTGTTACTATGATGATGAACTTTATAGGGTATATAAGTTTGACTGGGAAATTCAAAACGGTTGGTTATATCTATATTATTCAGATGGTTATACATTTATAATTGAATATCCATCCGTTTCAGGCCGCTATTTTTATGGCACGGCTGAAGATGGTTTTGAAATAAGATTAGAATGGGTGGACGGCAGAAGCATAAGAAAAAAAGTAAGTTAGCAAGCTAACTTACTTTTTATGAAATCACACAACTAATTCCAGACATCCTGTTTCTCTATTCCACCATCACCCGATATCCTCCCGTATGCCCTCCGAATTCCGGAGCATAAGCAGACTGAACAGTTGCAATTCCAGCCTGATATTCTCCCGTCCGGTTCACATACACCTGATACTCTATCACATAAGTTCCTTTTCTCATCTGATCGATAAAGAACTGGGTCGAAGCATCTTTGGTAGCCTGATAATATCCCAGCCCGTTGCTCCAACGAAATCCCGAAACTGCCTGTAACGGTTCCATACAAGCTGCACGGTCATCCTTGATCTGAACAAAATCCATATCACGGTCAGCCTTTACAGTCAGGCGAACGGTAATCTTATCGCCAACCTTTAACGGAGCTGATTCATTCAAAGCCTCATCCCCTTTATATAATTGACGGCTGACAGACAATCCGTTTCCCTGCCCGCTAATTTGATCCATACTTTCCAGATATTGGGCATAAACGGCTCCCCAACCCATTCCGGTTCCTTCTTTATCCACGCTTACTTTCTTGATATTCATCACATCACCGGACACCGTCTTCTTGATATAACCGATGGCATCATCTGCCGGAGTCCGGATCACTTCTTTACCTAAAGTAATCTCTACTCCTCCTGTATTTGCCAATAAATCCGAAGCTCCTGTAGCCATCAATGCATACACCGCATCAGCCGTGGCAATCGGCGTTTCCCAAGTCTGTGTCTGTTTCTGCTTCAACAGCCAGCGTTTCATTTCATCAATAGCTTTCGTATCTTTTGTTATACGCTGTATAGCTTCCATAGCAGCCACTTCAGTCGGAATTTTATAACTGAACCATGAATATCGGGCTTTAGGAGTATCAAAGTAACGTCCCATTTCATCCGTCACAACAGAATACTCCATCAATGACTGCATAAACAGCTTGGCTTCTGCCACCTTACCGGCTTGCTGCAAGATGATAGCTCCCAACGCCTTTTCATAAATCGTCAGTTCTTTTCCCTCACCGGACAACTTGTCTATGAAATACCGGTTCACCTTTTCATCAACCGGAGCCTTGCCATCCAAAGCACAGATATACAAATACCTGAGAACCTGCTCTGACGGACGGAGGCCGACGGCTCCTTTCTTTTCAGCTTCTTTCATTGACTTATACTCTTCGGCTGCCTGCTTGCCTAAATACTCGAACCCTTTTTGAATCATAGGCTGCATCCGGCTGTCAGCATCCTGATGAGTCAATGCATTCAGCCGGACAAGCATTTCCATTACCTGAGTGGTTACATAGCGGCTGCCTTGCATACCTTTATACCAACTCCATGCGCCATCGGCATTTTGCAATTCTCCCAGTTTCTCTACAGAAACAGCCAGTTGGCTATTCATTGTATTCAGGTCAAACAAAGTGGCGATACGCTGTTTTTGTTCGGCTTCATTGGTAGCTTCTGTCAGCCAGGGAGTTTCAGCGAGCAGGATATTTTTCAGTTCCTGATTCTTTTGCAGATTGCTCATAAAAGTCTCCTTCGTGCCACCTTGAGCCTTCCAGCTATCAAAGACCTGCTTGATACGGGGATTTTCTTTGACTATAAACGCAGCCAATGAATGGGCATAATAAGCGGTAGCCCAGGAAAGCGCATCTTCATTCTGAGGATTAGCCACTACAGGCAAAGCCTGCACGGCATACCAAGCCGGATGGGCAGTAAATTCTACGGTCAACCGTTGTTCGGAAGCCGTTTTGCTATGCTTGTTAAACAGGTTTTCCAAAGAGAAAGTATGCGCACCTTCCCCATTCACGTTCAGAGGAACGGTTTCCGTCACCCACTGTTTGTCTGTCAGAACGGGGATGTAACGCTGTTCTCCATCACTGAAGGTATCTCCATCCGCTACCATCCGGCATGCCATTACCGCATATTTGTCACTCACTTCAAAAGTAAAGTTCACATGCCCGGTTTCTCCTCCCTTCACATCAAACTTCTGTTTTTGTGAATAGAATACCTTTTCTGTTTCCGGATTGAACAATTCCATGCGGACAGTCCCTTTCACTCCCTTGTCCGACAGGTTCATCAGTGAAGCGGCAATATTCGCTTTATCTCCCACGCGGACAAAGCGGGGCATATTAGGCTGAAGCATAAACTCTTTGCTGGCAGTAGCGGTAGCTTCTATCTTTCCATAATCCACATTCCGGGTATGTGCCAAGCCCATAAACGTCCATCGGGTAAGGCTTTCGGGTAGTACAAAGGAAATACTGACTTCACCTTTTTCATTGGTGCGGAGCTGTGGGTAAAAGAATGCCGTTTCCGCAAAGTTTTCACGTATCTGTATATCACCCGTTTCTGCCAGTTCTTCAGAACTGCCCATTTCTACCTTTTCCTGTGCAGACGTTTCTACCATTTCTTCCTGGAGCACCATATCAGTAACAGCCTCCTGGTTCATCACAGCATTTGCGGCACTCCTGCCTCTAATCTTCAAAGCTCCTGCAAGAGTGGCACGAGGACTGCCTCCGTAACCTACCACCATAGCCTCCATTCTTCCTGTAGATGGAATGATCAATTCACTATATTCCAAAGGAACCGCACGGAGCCTCTTCAACGGGAAATCAACATACAAATAAGCATTCCGCATATAGGATGTATTCCAATAAGTCAAAGGAACCACATAATGAAAGTCCACTCCAAAGTCCAACTTATGTGCACTATAGATTTTATCCAGAGAAGCATCATACATAGTAGCCAGCATTTCAGCCTCAGCCGGGCTTCCATCCGGATAAAGTACCGTCAGTTTCCATTCCTCTTGCTGTCCAGGACGGAGTTTGTCACGGAACGTAGTCCATTTCAGCTGCAACTTCTTTTCAGGGGCCGGTTTCATAATCCGTGCATTATGACTGTAAAGTCTGCCATCTTTCACAAATGCCATACTTACCAGAATGCCGTCACCATATTCCTTCTTATAAGGGAAGCGGAAACTGACCACCGAGTCAGAAAGCTCTATACGTTTGCTTTCCAAGCGCTTATTTCCTGCAAATACATCATAAAGCAGATAGACATTCTTTTCGCTGCTACCTATATATACAGTAGCCGGAGATGCTGCATCAAATTCCAGACCATCCTGATAGAACCAATCCGTTATCACGAAAGGCGGACGCTTGTCGTTCAATGAAAACAGAAGGAAATTCTTAGATGCCGTACACTCTCTGCCCTGCGTATCCTTAGCCGAGAGCTTCAAACGATAATTGCCGGAAGGCAGGGCATAAATAGCCTCTGGAACAAAACTCTTGTTGGCTTCCACCGTACCGGTCAATACCTTTCTGCCTTCTTTTTCCTGACCGTCTTTCTGCTCCTCCATTTCGACTACCTGATAAGTAACCGGAGTATCTACCGGCTCACCCGAAAGATTCATGGCTGTCAGTTTTATTTCCAGCTTCTTTTCTTTCACCAAATTATCGGGCAGATTATCCATATTCAGCACCATTGAAGTGCTTCCTAAAGGCAATGACAAATTAGCTTGCTGTGTCTCACCTGCACCATCCGTCACATCCGCCTGTATGTTGTACGTATAATACCACAACGGAGATTCTCTCCTGTCCGAGTCTATTTCAAAATGCACCGGAACGCTGAACTTACCATCCGCATCGGTCATTGCCTCTCCCTCCCAACGGGCTGAACCTCTGCCCATAAACCGCCAGACCCAGGCATAGGAACGAGATATATTATAGTGTACCCTGGCATTCTGCACAGGCGCACCGGCAAAAGTCTTTGCCATACCCACCACTTCTATAGAGTCACCCACTTGATACTCCACTTTCACGGGCTCAAACGTGACATCAAAGGTGGGACGTTTATATTCTTCTACCTTAAAACTGACAGAAGTATCGGCCGCACGCAAGCTAAAATAACCGGTCAGGCAAGGAGAGGGCAAAACAAACTGTCCGCTGAACGAGCCAAAACCATTCGTCCGTACTTCCACTTTTCCTGTTTCATTATTATTCGCATCATATAGGGATACCGTATATTTTTTATCCGCAAGCACACGCGTAGAATCCTTTTCCATTTCATAAGCCAAGCCGGATACATATACGGTTTGACCGGGACGGTAAATGGAGCGGTCGGTAAATAATTGCAAAACTTCTTTCCTCTTGCTCTCTTTATAGTAATAATCGTTTTTCCAAAGATTCAAGATGGGCATCGCATTATCAGCCGCCGTATGTGCATTATACCAGTATTTGTTACTATTCAGGAAATCCAGTTTCAAAGTACCCTGTTTATCCGCCTGGTAGGTCTGTTGGGGAGAATAACCTCCCCCCTTCTCCGTATAAATGGTTACTTCCGCCTCAGAAACAGGCTGTCCGCTCACTGCATCTACCACCACCAGTTCCAACGTACCATCCGGCAGAGGACGATAAATGGTCTTTAAAGCGGTGACATTCATTAATGTTCCGTCCGAAACGCCCTTCTTCCCATCGGGCACTGCCTTTAAGAAATAAATTCCCGCTTGAGGAGCCTGTATGGTCAGGGTGGTATCGACATTCAAATAATCTGTAGTAGGTTTCAAAGAAAAATGCTCCTCGCGTTGCAAACGGGCATATTTACTTTCAAAATGGGTGGTTCTGTTCTGCAATACGGCAGAGGTAACGGGTAAATTCACCTTATATAACTGCAAGGTGATGCCGGTAAGGTTTTTATAATTTACTTTCACCGACTGCTGTTCACCCGGATAGGCCGTAGCTATTTCCAGTGAAAGGCTTGCATTCAGAATTTCCTTTTCTATATTCTTCAGTTGGTTGATACCTTCGTAACGGGGGTATCCGGCTATTCCTTCACGAACTATCCGCAAGCGCTCTACCTGATTATTTTGATACTGTAGGAATTGTGCCAAAGCCAGATAAGCTTCAGGGACTGTTTTCACAGCCGGATAAGTATGAATCCACTTCCGGAGTTCCTGTTGGCATACGTCATTCGAGAAGTTTCCGGAAAAATTGCGGTACAGGTAATTCAATGCGTCTATCCCGGTCAGCAACCAACCCTCACGCTCCGTTTCCGTATCGTATGCTTTCAGCAAGGACTGATAAGTCTGCATGACAGCTGCCGTCAGGTCACAATCAGAGACGGGAACAAACTGATAAGTAACAAACTGATCCATATCCGTCATATCCGCAGGCAGACTGTTTGTCTGATTTGCTTTAGCAGCCGCCTGCCACCTGTACTGCTGCATGATTTGTATGGCACGACGTGCCAGCAGGTTGTACAGATTATCACGAAAATACCGTTTACTAGCCTCTCCCACTCTCACCATAGGTCTCAATTTCTCGACCGGGATAAGTAATAACCGGTCTTTATCCTTGAGAGAGGCCTGCAAATAACCCAATCCTTTTTTTACGTCGGCAGGCATGGTCATTTCACCCAGAATGGAATACAATATAGCTTTGTCTTCCATACTGCCGGTTTGGGAAGCCCATTGTTCCAAACCATTCATATCTACCTTCAAGCTATCGGGAGTTAAAAGGGAACGGTACTGCATGGCAGTGAGATAGGCTTTCATCATTTGCGGTACATTCTGTTCCGCTTTTGCTTTATCGTAGATTTTCATTGCTTCGGAAATAACCGACTTGGGCAGATCCTTTCGTTCCAATACTTCCAGTTCTTTCCACAAATTGTCATAGGTTTGTGCCTGCATAGGAGCAAATACGCTCATTACCAGTAACACTATCAAAGATAAATAACGAATTTTCATATCTACAATCTTTTAGTTCGTACTAAGTCTTCTTTAACAAAGAAACGAAATAGATGTTTAAAGACTGCATACGTTTTAATTAAAATAACTAAAACAGAAAAGGAAAGATCTTTCAGCGCAGCCAAAGCAAACGTTGCAGCACCAGTCTTTTATAGGGTTTCTTCATGTCTTCGGGCAGGAAGGAAACATCTATCAGTTCCATCCATTTAATGATGGAACGTCGGAATTTCCAAGCGATGTTCTCTATTACCTTGCCACTGCCCCCCGGCGAGCTCCTCCGTATCCTCGGGCATGACAATAACCGTGGACAGCAAATGGTATGCAGGCGTCAGACTATAGCCCATCCCCGTATCATACAATGAAAAGTTCTTCAGGTGCCAGCCGGATAACGCAAGAATCCGGCATCATAGACAAAGGTAAAACCATTTTCGTCTTCCGTCAGCGTCCCCGCGTAGATATATATCATTCAGGTATATTTTTCCCCTTCTCATACGCTATGCTCCTTTCCTGCAGGCACTGCTCCCACTTCATACCCGAAGAGGGCAAGCACCTGGTTTACCTTGTCTATTCGCAAAGTTTGCTTTCCTTGTTCCAACTCGCGCACAAAGCGAAGCCCCACTCCCGCCTTAGCTGCCAAATCTACTTGCGTAAGTCCGAACCGCTTGCGCATTTCCTTAACAAACAATGACAATGAATTATTCATAATTACACCCTTTAGGGTACCAATATAGCAAAACCAGCGATAATTACACCCTAATGGGTATAATTTATTAGCTTCTTTTGCATAATATACCCGAAAGGGTGCAAAGTATTAGCCCAAACCAGCGCATTACGGAAAACCAGGAGTATTCAGCAAATTCGTGATACAAAGAAAAAGGACAGGAAAATTCCTTCAAAAGCTTCAGCCTCTCCGCAAACCCTTTGCCGGTGGGCATTCCGGCTGAAGGATTACACCTGAAAATGCTTCAGCCCGAAGAAAAATCCTTCAGCCGCACCCTCTTGGGGTATGCATACTCCGCACAGATTGGTTCCCCAATGCTTCAAAAGTCCTATATCCAGGCACTTGTCACCGTATCGCACCCCTAAATGAGCAAACTGACACAACCGGAAACATATTCTTTTTCATCAGGATAAGTTTGTATTTTCTGTCCATCACTTAGGTGAACACGCCATTCCACTTTGGTGAAGATCCATTGTCACCTGTATAAAACGGCTGCTTCACTAAGGTGAAGCAATAAAGCTGTTACGGCAGTCAAAGCAAACTCTTCCTAATAGTAACATCATTTCCAACAGGCATAAAAGCACCAGAGAAAATGAACTTCCACAAACACATCCCGAACAGCCAAAAACTGAAGCTTCCATAATCGGGCTGAAGGAATTTCCAAAGGCAATCCTTCAGCCGCTTCGCCCTATTGACGGGCTTTTGCGGAGAGGCTGAAGCTTCTGAAACAAAAAACAGGGCAATGTCCCCGGAGGCACTGATAATCACCTCAATGGTAGCAGAAACCGACAAGTGTACACATGAAGCGGCAGTTTCCGAATAAAATAAGCCCTCTCCCGCATATATAGCCGGAAATATCGTATATTTGCTCTGTACTAAAGAAATAGAACCACTATGAAGAAAGAAGAATTAATGCGGAAAGCCATTGAGCTTTCTATAGAGAATGTGGCAAACGGCGGCGGACCCTTTGGAGCCGTAATTGCCAAAGATGGTGAAATCATTGCGACCGGAGCCAATCGTGTCACCTCACAATGCGACCCTACCGCCCATGCGGAAGTCAGCGCCATCCGTGCGGCGGCAAGCAAACTGGGAACATTCAACTTGAGCGGATGTGAAATTTATACTTCGTGTGAACCGTGTCCCATGTGTCTGGGAGCCATTTACTGGGCACGGCTGGATAAAATGTATTATGCAAACAACAAGACGGATGCCAAGAATATAGGGTTTGACGACTCTTTTATCTATGATGAGTTAAGCCTGAAGCCTTCGGCACGCAAGCTGCCTTCCGAAGTTCTTTTGGCGGAAGAGGCGATAAAGGCATTCCAACAATGGACAGAGAAAAGTGACAAAGTGGAGTATTAATAGAAAGGCGCGGACGAAATCCCTATCATCCGCGCCCGAAATCTTTATAAGATCTTAAAGACTATTCTTTTACCGGCGTATTTTCCAACGTAGCTACCACGAAATCATAGAACTTGCCTACAGAAGGAATAAAGCAGCGTTCATCCGGTGAGTGAGGAGAACGCAAGGTAGGACCGAAAGAAATCATATCCAATCCCGGAACCACCGCACCGATGATACCGCATTCCAAACCGGCATGAATCACTTTCACAGCAGGTTCCGTACCGAATTGTGCCTTATAAGACTCCTTCATGGCTTTCAGAATAGGAGAATCCACATTGGGTTCCCAGCCTGAATAACCACCTGAACGGGTTACTTCCATACCTGCCATAGAGAAACAGCTTTCCAATGCAGTATTCAGATAATCCTTCATTGAATCGCGTGAACTGCGGGCCAGGATTTTTATCTCCGCCTTGCCACCACCTATAGAAACAATAGCCAGATTGGAAGAGGTTTCCACGGTATCGGGGATAGTAGGAATCATACGCATCACTCCATTCTGACAAGCATAAATGGCATCCACCAGATTATCTTTAATTTCATCGGGAACCATCATCGCAGGCAATTCCACCCGTTCTGCCTTGAAGCTGATCGGTGTTTCGTGTACATGATATTCTTCATTCCACAATGCTTCGCACTCCTGCACAAATTCCAGTACGTCCGCTTCTTCTTCAGCCGGAACCGTAATGACCACTTCACATTCACGAGGAATGGCATTACGCATATTGCCACCTTGCCAGGACACCAGGCAAGCCTCATCGTAAGTTATCACCTGGTTCATGAAACGAGCCATCAGCTTGTTGGCATTGGCACGTCCTTCATTTATTTCCAATCCTGAATGACCACCGCGCAGCCCTTTCAAGGTAACTTTCAAAGCAATGTCAGCCGGATCTGTTTCCACTTCTTTATATTCCAACACTGCTGTCAGGTCTTCACCGCCTGCACAACCGATATACAATTCTCCTTCTTCTTCCGAATCCAGATTCAACAGAATATCACCGTCTACCGTTCCCGGCTTCAAACCGAACGCACCGAACATACCGGTTTCTTCGTCGGCAGTAATCAGTGCTTCCAACGGACCATGTTTCAGCGTCTTGTCTTCCATGATAGCCATGATAGCGGCAACACCCATACCATCATCGGCTCCCAAAGTCGTGCCTTTAGCTTTCACCCAATCTCCGTCAATGTAAGTCTCGATAGGATCATTTTCAAAATCATGCACTGTATCGTTATTCTTCTGAGGAACCATGTCCATGTGAGCCTGAAGAATCACCTTCTTACGGTTTTCCATCCCCGGAGTGGCAGGCTTGCGGTAAATGATATTACCGGCTTCGTCCTGGAATGACTCTACGCCTACACTTTTTCCAAAGTTCAGCAAGAACTCTTGCACTTTCTTCAAGTAACCCGAAGGGCGGGGAACCTGAGTCAATGAATAGAAATGCTTCCACACATTCTGCGGAGCGAGAGAGAGAATTGTACTCATAACTTCTTAGTTTTATTTGTGAACGGCAAAGCCGCTAATCCATATATACCCAACAAAATTAATAAAAAAGTTTGTATTCCATGCACTAATAAGGCAAAAATTCCCGCATCTTCTTTTCCCACTCCATAGAGCATCATCATCGTTATGACAGCAAAATGCCACGGACCCGCCCCATTAGGAGTCGGAACTACTACCGCAATGCTACCTACAGCAAACATGACCAGTCCCGCCATCACTCCCAAATTATCGGAAAAATCGAAACAAAAGAAAGAAACATAGAATTGCAGGAAATAGCAAGTCCAGATACCGACGGTATAAAGAATGAACAGAGGCATCCGCTTTACATGACGCAAAGACAGTACACCGACCCATACATTATGGAGAATGCCTTTCACCTTAGCAAAGACCGTCACATTCCTGATCAGAAAAAAAGCCAGCACCAATACGGCCAGCACACAGACGATAGTGATATAGAAATGCCCCGAAGTAAATACCTGTGCCAAAACCGTGGTATCCGTGCCGGTTTCTTTAAAAAAAGTATCGAATACCCTTGCCTGCATTATAAGAGTTACCCCTGTAATCAACGACACACACAGCGTATCAATCAGCCGTTCCGTAACCACCGTACCCAGCGATTTGGAAAAAGATGTACCATCATATTTAGCCAACACCCCGCAACGGGAAATCTCACCTACACGGGGAACAACCAAGTTGGCGGCATAAGACACAAAGATGGCATATACACAATCGGATGTTTTGGGATGCTCGCCCAACGGAGCCAGCGTAAGCTTCCACCGCCAGCCACGAAAAATATGACTAAACACACCAAACACTAATGACACTAACATCCACCCATAGTTCATTCCTCCATCCAAGACCTCCCACACCCGGGAAAAATTGAATCCGTGATACATCCATATCAGTATCGCAGCCCCCAAAAATAACGGAAATGCAATCTGCAAACCTTTATTTATAATCTTTTTTAATCGAGTTCGTTCCAAAATCTGTGTATATTAATTTAGAATGTTTACCTTTGCACGATGCAAAGATACTATCTTAGCGAAATAAACCTATTTATTAACGATAGAAAAATAACGGAATGGGATTAGTAAAGCCAAAAAAATTTCTAGGACAACACTTCTTGAAAGATCTCAGTATTGCAAAAGATATAGCCGATACGGTAGACGTGTGCCCTGACTTGCCAATTCTGGAAGTAGGACCGGGGATGGGGGTACTAACCCAGTTTATTATGCAGAAAAACCGTCCGGTAAAAGTGGTGGAACTGGACTATGAATCTGTAGTCTATCTCCGTGAGAACTTCCCTGCCCTGGAAGATAATATCATTGAAGACGACTTCTTGAAACTGAACCTCGAAAAATTATTTGACGGAAAACCTTTTGTCCTGACCGGCAACTATCCTTATAATATATCCAGCCAGATATTCTTTAAAATGCTGGATTACAAAGACCTGATACCCTGTTGTACCGGAATGATCCAAAAAGAAGTGGCCGAACGCATTGCCGCCGGTCCCGGAAGCAAGACATACGGCATTCTCAGTATCCTGATACAAGCCTGGTACAAAGTAGAATACCTGTTCACCGTACACGAACATGTATTCAATCCGCCTCCCAAGGTGAAAAGTGCGGTCATCCGTATGACACGCAATGAAACGACGGAACTGGGATGCAATGAAAAATTGTTCAAGCTCATTGTAAAAACAACATTCAACCAACGGCGTAAAACTTTGAGAAACTCTATTTCTTCCATTTTAGACAAAGAGAACCCATTGAGCACAGACCCCATTTTCAACAAACGCCCGGAACAGTTGTCTGTACAAGAGTTTATCGAACTGACCAACCAGGTGGAAGCGGCGCTGAAAAACAAGACGGATATTGTCTATAGCAATGATATCGCCCGGAAAGGAACAAACAAGAAAGAATAACACCTATTTATTATATTAACGGAAGAATAGGATGAATAAAGAGGAATTAGAAAAAGTAGAGCAGCTGATCGAGCAAAAAGACTCAGAGCAACTGAAGGACTTGCTTGCCGGACTGCATCCTGCCGACATAGCAGAGCTGTGCAATGAACTGGATGCGGAAGAAGCACGGTTCATATACCTGTTACTGGACAATGAGACTGCCGCCGATGTCCTTATCGAAATGGACGAAGACGCCCGTAAAGAATTCCTGGAAATCCTTCCCTCTGAAACAATCGCCAAACGGTTCGTTGACTACATGGATTCGGATGATGCCGTGGACATTATCCGTGAAATGGACGAGGACAAACAAGAAGAAGTCCTCTCACACATTGAAGACATAGAACAAGCCGGAGACATTGTCGATTTGTTGAAATATGACGAAGACACTGCCGGTGGATTGATGGGTACCGAAATGGTAATCGTAAACGAAAACTGGAGTATGCCCGAATGTCTGAAGGAAATGCGCATCCAGGCGGAAGATATGGACGAAATCTATTATGTATATGTAGTAGACGATGACCAGCGGCTGCGCGGTGTGTTCCCGTTGAAGAAAATGATCACCAGCCCTTCCGTATCCAAAGTGAAGCACGTGATGAGGAAAGAACCGATATCCGTCCATGTAGATACCCCTATAGACGAAGTGGTACAAACCATTGAAAAATATGACCTGGTCGCCGTTCCGGTAGTGGACAGTATCGGACGCCTGGTAGGACGGATTACGGTAGACGATGTGATGGACGAAGTACGTGAACAGGCTGAGCGCGACTACCAGCTGGCATCAGGTTTGTCACAAGACGTGGAAACAGACGATAATGTATTCCGCCAGACTACAGCCCGTCTGCCCTGGCTGCTCATCGGCATGATAGGCGGAATAGGAAACTCCATGATTCTGGGCAACTTTGACAGCACTTTTGCCGCACATCCCGAAATGGCCCTCTACATCCCCCTTATCGGCGGAACAGGGGGGAATGTGGGAACACAGTCCTCGGCACTTATCGTACAAGGACTGGCAAACAGCTCGCTGGATGCCCAAAACACCTGGAAACAAATAGTAAAGGAATCTGTAGTGGCCGTAATCAATGCTACTATTATTTCTATGCTGGTATATATCTATAATTTCATCCGTTTCGGGGCAAGTGCCACCGTGACTTATTCGGTTTCATTCAGCCTGTTTGCAGTAGTCATGTTCGCTTCCATCTTTGGGACCCTGGTTCCTATGACACTGGAAAAACTAAAAATAGATCCGGCCATCGCTACAGGTCCGTTCATATCCATCACCAATGACATTATAGGTATGATGCTTTATATGGGCATCACCGTATTACTATCCTGACACATTTCACTACAGATTACATAGATTGAAATTCAGAGAAAAACAGATTCACACAGAAACCGGCAAAGAATCACAATAAAAGAGAATCTGTATGAATCTATGTAATCTGCAGTGCATTTATCCCCCTTGATTCTCCTATTTTCTCCACTTTTAAGGATTTTCCTAAAAAAATCGGGAAAAACAGTATGAAGTTCTAATTTATTTCTTTTAATTTGTAAATTGTTGTTATAACAAAAACGCTTACTTTAAAAATCTATACGATGGACTCGAATGAAACTATCCGCCCTTTAACCGAAGTTCCAGTGGAACAGACATCTGAAACTTTGGTATCATCTTCCGCTACTGCAGAAGAAAATAACGCTACGTATGTACCTAAACAAACGAAAGAAGAGGTCATCGAACGTTTAAAAGAAATCAACGAAGACGCCTGCAATGCAGACAAACAAGAGTTGGATTTATTGAAACAGAACTTCTACAAGCTGCACAAGGCTGAGCAAGAAGCCGCCCGTAAGGCATTTATTGATGGCGGAGGTGCTCCTGAGGCATTTATTCCCCAACCGGACGATGCTGAAAGCCGTTTCAAAGATATCATGAGCTCTATCAAAGAGAAAAGAAGCGCCATACAAGCAGAACAAGATAAAGAAAAAGAAGATAACCTGGTGAAAAAGCTCGCCATTATCGACCGCTTGAAAGAACTTGCCGAATCTCCCGAAGATGCCAACAAAGCATACAATGAATTCAAGAAACTGCAACAGGAATGGAACGATATAAAACAGGTGCCGGCTGCCAAGGTAAATGAACTATGGAAAAATTATCAGCACTATGCAGAAAAGTTCTATGACTTGATAAAGCTGAACAATGAATTCCGTGAGTATGATTTTAAAAAGAATCTTGAAATAAAAACTCATCTCTGTGAAGCCGCAGAGAAATTGGCTGATGAAGAAGATGTGATTTCCGCTTTCCACCAATTACAAAAGTTACATCAGGAATTCCGGAATACGGGTCCTGTTGCAAAAGAATTGCGCGAAGATATATGGACCCGGTTCAAAACTGCCTCTACAGCCGTAAACCGTCGTCACCAGCAACATTTCGAAGCCTTAAAAGAAAAAGAGCAACGTAATTTGGATGAAAAGACCGTAATCTGTGAAATTGTGGAAGCGATGGAATACGATACGTTCACTACTTTCCAAGACTGGGAAAACAAAACTCAGGAAATCATTGCTTTGCAAGCTAAATGGAAAACAATTGGTTACGCACCTCAAAAAATGAACGTGAAGATATTCGAACGTTTCCGTGCCGCTTGTGATGAGTTTTTCAAACGCAAAGCCGAGTTCTTCAAATCCATCAAGGAAAGTATGGCAGGCAATCTGGAAAAGAAGAAAGCATTATGTGAAAAAGCAGAAGCACTAAAAGAAAGCACAGACTGGAAAGCAACTGCTGATATTCTAAGCAAATTACAAAAGGAATGGAAAACAATCGGTCCTGTACCTAAAAAGTATTCGGATGCCGTATGGAAACGATTCATTGCCGCATGTGATTATTTCTTCGAGCAAAAGAACAAGGCGACTTCTTCACAACGCTCGGTTGAACAGGAAAACATGGTTCAGAAAAAGGCGATCATTGAAAAATTAAATGCAATTGACGCACAGGAAACACCGGAAGAGGATGCGGGAAACGCCATTCGAGAATTAATGAAAGAATGGAACGGCATCGGTCATGTACCGTTTAAAGAAAAAGATAAACTGTACAAGCAATATCATGGTGTCATCGACAAGTTGTTTGACAAGCTGAATCTTTCCGCATCACAGAAAAAATTAAGCAATTTTAAATCAACCATCAGCAAGGAAGGCAACCTTTATCGTGAACGCGAAAAACTGGTTCGTGCTTACGAAAACATGAAGAATGAAATTCAAACATACGAGAACAACTTGGGCTTCTTGACCAGTTCTTCCAAAAAAGGTAGCAGTTTGGTTACGGAAATGAATCGTAAAGTGGAAAAACTCAAAGCAGACCTAGAATTGATCTTGAAAAAAATTGAGGTGATCGACCAATCAATGAAAAACGAATAAAAACAGTTATATGAAAAAAGAGTCTAACGCAAATGCGTTAGA
>ERZ1504246.211-NODE-211-length-30554-cov-4.528706_pt1 | contig 30554 bp, 19 predicted proteins | sample MGYA00575509_ERZ1504246 | MGnify/ENA primary metagenome ERZ1504246 (study PRJEB39906, sample SAMEA3182115) | gut metagenome | biome: human; feature: gut; material: Stool; isolation source: human stools | place: Canada | collected 2013-06-11 ... | reverse complement strand
ATTATCTTTGCCCCGTTGAAACATTCTACGATTCAACATATACATCCCTAATTCATAATTAAAAACAAAACATATGCTCGCATATCTGCGGTTATTACGCTGTAGTAATGCTGTCCATATTTCATCAAGACAGAAATTTTAATAACTTACCATACTATATGTATAACATTATCCAATTGAACGACAAAAATCTGTCGGAACTTCAAATTATTGCCAAAGAGCTAGGCATCAAAAAAGCAGACTCATTTAAAAAAGAAGAACTTGTTTACAAGATACTCGATGAGCAAGCCATAGCCGGAGCCACTAAGAAAGTTGCCGCAGAGAAATTAAAAGAAGAACGCAAAGGAGAGAAAAGCAAGCGTTCGCGCACAGCCGCACCTAAAAAGGAGGAAAAAGCAGCACCCGCGCCGAAAAACGCTGAAGTAGCTAAAAAGAAAGAAAATGCTCCTGTAGCCAAAGTTCAGCAACAGCCTAAAGAAGAAGCAGCCAATAAAGCCAAAGAGGCTCCTGCTGCTGAACCGAAAGCGGAAAATGCTGCTCCAAAACGCAAAGTAGGCCGTCCACGCAAAGACGCCAACACCACTGAAAAAGCAGAAAGCAAGGAAGTGGAAAATGCAAAACCGATAGTGAAAGCAACAGAAGAAAAAGCGGTTGCAGAAAAAACGGTAGTTGCACCTGCTGAAAAAGTTGCTCCGGTACAAGAGACAGAAAAGAAAGTAAAGGAAAACAAGCCGGCTATTGCAGAAAAACCAGTAATCGCCAAACCACAAAAGAAATCGGCACCGGTGATCGATGAAGAAAGCAACATCCTGTCCAGCGACGACGATGACGACTTTATCCCAATCGAAGACCTGCCTTCTGAAAAAATAGAGCTTCCTACCGAACTCTTCGGCAAATTTGAAGCTACAAAAGCAGAAACGGCACAGGCAGCCCCCGAACAGGCTCCACAACCACAGCAACAGCATTCTCAACCGCAACAACGCCAGCGTATTGTCCGTCCACGCGACAACAACAATAATAATAACAATGCCGGCAACAACAATGCCAATGCTAACGCCAACAACAATAATAATTTCCAGCGTAATAACAATAACAATCAGCGTCCTCCGATGCAGCAACGTCCTGCACTACAGCAGAATAATGTTGCCGAGAACGTTCCTCCTGTACAACAACAGCCGGAACGCAAAGTGATTGAGCGTGAAAAACCCTACGAATTTGATGATATCCTCAGCGGAGTAGGCGTTTTGGAAATCATGCAGGACGGATACGGATTCCTCCGTTCTTCTGATTACAATTATCTTTCTTCTCCGGACGATATTTATGTATCACAGTCACAAATTAAGTTATTTGGTCTTAAGACCGGTGACGTGGTAGAAGGCATCATCCGTCCACCCAAAGAAGGAGAAAAATATTTCCCGTTAGTGAAGGTATCAAAGATCAACGGACGTGATGCGGCATTCGTTCGCGACCGTGTTCCTTTCGAACATTTGACTCCGCTCTTCCCTGACGAGAAATTCAGACTCTGTAAAGGCGGGTATTCAGATTCCATGTCTGCCCGTGTTGTAGACCTTTTCGCCCCGATCGGTAAAGGACAGCGTGCACTGATCGTTGCACAGCCCAAAACAGGTAAAACGATCTTAATGAAAGATATCGCCAACGCTATCGCAGCCAATCATCCGGAAGTATATATGATTATGCTACTGATCGATGAACGTCCGGAGGAAGTAACCGATATGGCACGCAGCGTCAATGCAGAAGTTATCGCTTCTACTTTTGACGAACCGGCAGAACGCCACGTCAAAATCGCAGGCATCGTACTGGAAAAAGCAAAAAGGCTGGTAGAATGCGGCCACGACGTAGTAATCTTCCTCGATTCTATCACCCGTTTGGCACGTGCGTACAATACAGTATCTCCCGCATCCGGCAAAGTACTCTCCGGTGGTGTGGATGCCAATGCGCTTCACAAGCCCAAACGTTTCTTTGGTGCTGCCCGTAACATCGAAAACGGCGGTTCACTGACTATCATTGCTACTGCACTGATCGACACCGGTTCCAAAATGGACGAAGTTATCTTCGAAGAATTCAAGGGTACAGGTAACATGGAGTTACAGCTCGACCGCAACCTGTCCAACAAGCGTATCTTCCCTGCTGTCAACATCACTGCATCCAGCACTCGTCGCGACGATCTGCTGCTTGACAAGACAACACTCGACCGCATGTGGATATTACGCAAATACCTTGCAGATATGAACCCTATCGAAGCAATGGATTTTGTAAAAGACCGTCTGGAAAAAACAAGAGACAACGACGAATTCCTGATGAGCATGAATAGCTAATCAAGAATAAGTGAGCAACAAATAATGAACGGTGGATAAACTGGAACGATGAATAATCGCAGTTTATCCACCGTTCTTTCTATAACCCACTGTTCACGATTCATCGCAAACATCCGCCGCTCTCCACAAATCGTTCATCTCATATTTCATTTTTGTACAAATTAGTTTCATTTACGTCCAAAAACACTTCCCTGCTCTTTTTTGCTCTTTGTTTTTTCCTACTTTTGCTACAAAATCAATCACTTAATTCTAACCAAGAATGAAAACAATTTATCCATTCATGGGATTGGCTCTTTGCGGCGCAGCGGCTCAGGCACAAGAAAAGCCTAACTTTCTGATTATCCAGTGCGACCATCTGACACAACGTGTAGTAGGTGCTTACGGGCATACACAAGGCTGTACACTTCCCATTGACGAAGTTGCATCAAGAGGAGTGATCTTCTCTAACGCCTATGTAGGCTGCCCCCTCAGTCAGCCTTCACGTGCAGCACTATGGAGCGGCATGATGCCCCATCAAACTAATGTACGTTCAAATTCCAGCGAACCCATCAACGCACGCCTGCCGGAAAGCGTGCCGACACTGGGAAGTCTTTTTTCCGAAAGCGGCTATGAAGCTGTACACTTCGGAAAGACTCATGACATGGGCTCACTGAGAGGTTTCAAACATAAAGAACCGGTAGCCAAGCCATTTACCGATCCCGAATTTCCGGTCAACAATGACAGTTTTCTAGATGTAGGTACCTGTGAGGATGCAGTTGCCTACCTCAACAATCCGCCTAATGAACCCTTTATTTGCATTGCGGATTTCCAAAACCCACATAACATTTGCGGATTCATCGGTGAAAACGCAGGCGTACACACAGATCGCCCCATCAGCGGTCCCCTACCCGAATTGCCGGACAACTTTGATGTAGAAGACTGGAATAATATTCCTACTCCCGTGCAGTATATCTGTTGCAGCCACCGCCGCATGACACAGGCTGCCCACTGGAGCGAAGAAAACTATCGCCATTATATCGCTGCTTTCCAGCATTATACCAAGATGGTATCCAAGCAAGTAGAGAGCGTACTGAAAGCCCTTTACTCCACCCCTGCCGGAAAAAACACCATTGTCGTAATCCTGGCAGACCACGGCGACGGTATGGCATCTCATCGCATGGTGACCAAACATATCAGCTTCTATGATGAAATGACCAACATTCCGTTTATCTTCGCAGGTCCCGGCATCAAACAGCAGAAAAAGCCTGTAGATCATCTTCTGACACAACCTACATTAGATCTCTTGCCTACCCTTTGCGATTTGGCAGGCATTGCAGTTCCGGCAGAAAAAGCCGGCATCAGCCTTGCACCGACTCTAAGAGGAGAGAAACAACAGGAAAGCCATCCTTACGTTGTTTCCGAATGGCACAGCGAATATGAATACGTCACTACTCCCGGACGTATGGTGCGTGGTCCCAGATACAAATACACACATTATCTGGAAGGAAACGGAGAAGAACTATATGACATGAAAAAAGACCCGGGTGAAAGAAAAAATCTTGCCAAGGACCCTAAATACTCTAAAATACTCGCCGAACACCGTGCTCTGCTGGACGATTATATCACACGTTCCAAAGATGATTACCGCAGTCTGAAAGTAGATGCCGACCCTCGGTGCAGAAACCACACTCCCGGCTACCCCAGTCACGAAGGTCCTGGAGCACGTGAAATCATCAAAAGAAAATAATTCTATAAAAAAGAGTGAAGATTCCTTGCCAGTCTTCGCTCTTTTTATTTCTTTTGCACATCACCATACGAACAAACAAAATAGTGAACAGTAATTTACAGCATATATCAGCAACAATTGCAGCCATATTTATATCGGTGGCTCTCCATGCAACAAACCTGAATAAAGAACGATTAGCCTCACTGCAACCACTTGTCGATTATGACCTTTCTTTCTATACAGATATCAACATTACCACAGACAGCATCATTTTATGGGAAAAGCTTTTAAGTCCTGAATTAGAAAAGCGGCAAGAATACCATATTCTGTTTCCACTGAAAATGATGGCAGTTCAGGCATTAGTCACAGAAGGCAATATCAGCCTGGCAATCAACAATGCAAATTCGATGTATCAGCAAGCCAAAACAATAGATTATCCTTTCGGAACAGCACTGGCACTGCGCGCTCTTGCAGATACCTATCAAAGCTCAGGAAATTTTCAATCTGCCATGGAGTCTTATGAAGAATCTCTGAAAATAATGCAGAAAATTCCCGCAAGCAATTCATACCTTAAAACAAGTATGTTCTATTTGATTCTGAGCGAACTCAATTTTAAACCAATGGCAGATATCCAGAAAGATTTTTCATACCTGGAATCCCTCTACCACAAGGAATCCGGTTTGCCTAATGACTTTTATCTGCCTTGTAGCTATGCATATTATTATATCCAGACCAATATGCTCCCGAAGGCATTAGAGTGTCTGAAACAATTAGATACAATCTGCAAGCAATATCCATATCCATACTATTTTTCGATTTCCAGCTATATGTACGCCAGCTATCATATTGAATCAAAAGAATATGATAAAGCACTGAAAGAATATGATGAATTACTTGCAATAACAAAAAAGTCCGCTTTATTCAGGCACGTTCAGTTATTGCAGGAACGTGCCAAAGTTTTAGCACTTATAGGTGAAAAGCAAGAGGCATGCAAGGTGTATGAGGTAATATAAATCCGGAAAAACCAGACGTGCCGCTTAACAAAAACGATGCGTTTCAAAAAGTACAAAAACGACGCGTACAAGAAAAACGGTGAGCGCGGTCCTATTCAGCATGATCAAAGCCCACCGTTTTTCTTTCACTTGAACCCTCTTTAAATGGCTTTAAAATATCATTTAAAAGCCATTGCAGATTCAAAATAATTTCCTATCTTTATGCAATTGTTAGGCTGCTATACCTGACACCTCATCCGGCTTCGTGTACAGCATCATGTCTGTATATTTAGCTTGATAGTTTACGCTTGCACTAAACTCCACTTTCCTGCATTCCTTGAACGGGCTGCCAACAAATGGATTTCGGTCCATCCAGTCGCACAGTTCTAAAATGGAGGACTTGTTCGAGGTGAAGTACACGAACGAATGCCCTTTCAGAACGGTTAGTACATCCAGATAGTCAGCCAGACGCCAGAACATCTTGTAAGTACCCACCTCGGTGGAGAGGTACGGCGGATCAACCAGGAACACCACACCCGGAACATCTTTGTAACGTTTGAATACTTCCTTGTAGTCTTCGCTGGTTATAGTCAGTCCTTCCAGATAATCCTTTGCTTCGGGATAGTCTGTCTGCCGAATCCTATTGTAGATGGCTTCTTTCTTCATTCCTTCCAAACTGGTCACATATTTCATGGCGAACAACAAGGATGCGGAAACCGTGATATAATCCACGTAACCGTGCTCTTTTTCTTCCCTCTCAATACGAGCAAACATTTTATCGCGAACCTCCCCGGTTATACGTTTGTTTCTGGGTTCCCCTTCAGCTATCCGACGCAAATCGGATAACAGCACATTGGTGGCCGGGATATTTACAAGTCGGCAGCGGTAGTTGTCGAAGTCATTATACACAACGGTGGCATCAGGCCTGACACATTTGGTAATATGTGACAGCAGGCCCGAGCCGCCAAACAAGTCCACAAACACGGTGCTGTCCGGGAACTGTCCCAGCACCTTGATAAATTCCCTCGCAAACATGCGTTTCTGCCCCACGAAAGGAAGCGGGGCGGACAAATACATCTTTCTCATTTCATTCTGCTTTAAAACGGCCGCAAAGGTCCACAGAATAAACGAAAAACAGCGGGAAACATGAACTGTTCCCGCTGCAAGACATATACAGCAAACTACACGTTCAACCCGAAGCGGACCGTCTCGTCACCGGCGATCAGCGCACGGGTGCCCGGGATATTATTCTCGTAGATATGTACATTGCCCAGATAGAGAGTGATCGACTTCAAGGGAAGTTCTATCTGCCGCGCCATCAGGTACAGGTGGTAAATATCGGAAGGTAGCCCGAGGTTTGCGTCACTGCTGCGCTGGTAGGCGGACAGAACCAGTTCACCGCCATCTAACTGGAACTGTACCAGACTCAAACAGGGTGCCTGGTTGCTCTCGGCACCGGTTTCGCCCAGAAAAAGCACGTAGTTCTTGCTGTTGCGCCTCTCCCGGTTAATTTTCGCTATCAACGGAGGCAGCTTCTCGAAATAGGTCGGGTAACTGTTCACCAGGATGGAGCCGCAATAGTCCCACCAGTTGATGCCGGCCTCCCGGTACTTCTCCACGTTGCGCTCACCCTGCATAAATAACTGCAACTCGCTGCGGAGCTTCTTGCGGGCGATATTATGCCCCTCGAATATGTCAAGCAGGTCCGCCGGTGTCAGTGACAGCTGCTCGTTCAGAAGGTATTGTATATTTCCCTTCTTGTTGGTCTGTGTTTTTCCCGTGGCAAGAATCTTGTCCAGGATACGGTAATACTTGTTCATAGCCATTTCCTCCTTCTAAATTTGAAACACCCTAAAGATAAGGGGAAACGGCACTCCCTACGACATAAAACAACCCGTTCACACTGCAAGCGTCTTGCAGTCGCTCTGGAATCGTTTCACCAAGGCATAAACCTCGTTCGCTCACCGAATACTTTTCGGACAATACGGCCACAGCATACGAGACTTTTTCACCTTGATCGAGTAGGCGGGTATAGTCCGCGTACAGGTCGATATACCGGGCATCTTCCAGACGGATGCCGGCCGCCTGAAGCCTTTTCAACAGCTCCCGGTTAAAGTTTAATATCTCAATCACTTTCATACAACAAAAAAATTATATCTTTGCATCGCCAATCATTTTTTAGACAACAAAAAAAACGTCAAACCGTGACAGAGGGTATTTGCCCCCGGTCGCGCGGTTTGGCGTTTCATGTTTATAAAAGTGATTGGCGTTACTTTTTAACAGGCCGGGGGCTTTTTTCTTATCCTCCCCCGAAGGATTTATTCCACCCGGTACTTCTCCGGATCAAAAGCGTCTTTCTTCCTCCAGCCGTCAGACAGCGTGTCCTGAACATGCTTCATGGCTTTCGTGTAGAAATCGGTCAGTTCCTCCAGTGTGACGAACTCCCGATATTGGGGAACCTCATCCGTACCGAACTTGAATGTCACGGGAAGCGTAGCACCACCAGTCTGTACGGCCAGATCATACGCTGCCTTATAATTGAACTGGTTTTCACTTGACAGCCATACCGGCATACCTTCATAGAGAAAACCGGAAAGTATCTCACGGTCAATTTGCTCATTACACCAGTCTGTAATGACGGACTTTATAGTATCCATGTGAGGTCTGCCGACAAAGCCTTCCTCCATGTAGGAGGCGGATCCGTCCTCACGTTCCTGTACATCCCAGCGGATGCGCCATCTGTTGCGTGCCGGGCTCACGCACTCGATCAGTTTTATCCCGGATGTTCCTTCTACCCGTTTCATGTAAATATGTATTTAGTTCGACCCTTGCCGAAGGTTTCCGTCTTGATGGTGGTCTCGAACGGGAAGCCGTCGGGCATATCCTTCACTTGCAAGAGGATGTTCTTCATCTCCTCGCTGTTGGTAAAGAACTTTTTCGGTTCACCGTTCATCTCAATGGCCACGATACAGCGGTCCTCGCCCTGTTCGGTCTTGATGCCCGTCTCGAAGTCCTTCACCACAATCGGTAAGTTCACCAGCTCCCGGATGCTTACCACCACCCCGGGAAAACGTTTCTTGCCGTCCTCCGGCTTGTAGGAAACGTTCAAGTCTTTAAATGATCTCATGTCTTTGCCTGTTAATTTTTTAAACAACGTATGACAGTCGGCGTGCTTGGCCATCCCGTAGAACGACGCTATCAGCTCACGCCTCCTCCTTCTCGATTTTACCTCGTGCATTTTTCGGGCGAACTTCTGCTTGATGCGCTTGCGAAGGCGGACATGGTCCGCACCGAAAGTCACATACCCCAGAAAGTCGATGCCCTCGCCCGGCGGGAACACGCGCTCGTTCCCCTTCACCAGGAGACCGGCACACTCCATGCGCCCGTGGACGGCATCACGAATCTTCCACAGTTCCGCTTTCGTTTTACCCAGTACGACGCCGTCATCACAATAGCGGTAGAAATGACGCACGGCATACCTGTCCTTCAGATAATGGTCCAGATACACAGACAAAAGCAAATTGCCCAGCCCCTGCGAGCTGCGCAGGCCGATACTCAGACCTTCAGGCATCAGGCGGATAAAGCTCTCCAGCATGGTCACGAGCTTTGCGTCCTTGAACACCCGGCTGACGCAATACATCACAAAATCCTGCTTCACGCTCTCGTAGAATTTGGTGATGTCAAACTTGTAACAGTAACGTGTACCATCAGGGTCTTCGGCCATGTCACGGCGGACATACGCTAGGAGGTCGTGCATCCCCCGTCTCTTGATACTGGCGGAGGTGGTACGGATGAAACGTTTCCGCAGATGGCGGTCCACCACCGCCATGATGGCATGCACGGCGATGCGGTCCTTCATCGGGATCACCTGAATGCGGCGTAGCTTGCCGCCCTCGATGATCTCGCGTTCACGGTAGTCCTTCACGCGGAAAGTACCGGATGCGATCTGCGCGACCAGCTCCTCCAACACCTCGGGCTTATGCGCGAGCAGATAGCACCCCTGGCGGCTGCGTTTACGCTTGCTGCCGCGAAGGACCTGCCGGAAGGAAGCCTCCATGTTGGAAGGCTCCACGATCTCCTCGATGATATACCCAACCCTGCGCATAAATTACTGTTTATTGCTTTTAATACGGGGCCTTCAATCCCCCGGGCCCGGCTTCTTCGAACCGTTTCCGGCCTACCAAACCCTACCCGACACTTTATTTTTCAGTTTTCCGGCCCTTACGGACCGCTGTTACTGCGGCTTGCCCCCCTCGGCACCACGGTGGGGACAAGTCCCCGGTGTTGTACGCCGATTAAAATTTCCTTTCGATTGTTGTTCAGACGAGAACCGATGTTCGTGTTCGTATTCGAGGAATCGTTGTTCGCATTCGACATCGAAACACCGCCATTCGGGTTCGCGTTGTTGTTGCCACGATAGACCACACGGCCTATGGGGAGGCGCCACCTTTCAAATGCAAAAGTACTATTTTCAAATTATTATTTAACAAACAGATACAAAACCTGACGTCAAAAAAATATTTTTCGACGGGCTGACGCCCGTAATGAACGGCGTTCCCCTGCTCGGGGAACACCGGATGTTTTGTCGCTTCGCTCCCGCTTTGACGCTTTACGCGGCCGATCATGCAACCTCGCTTATCGCTTTAAACGCCACGGCGCTCGACGCCTTAACGAGCCGGCCGCGGAAGGCCAGACGAGAACCGATGTACGTGTACGTACTCGAGGAATCGTTGCTCGCATACGACATCGAAACACCGCCATACGGGCTCGCGCTGTTGTTGCCACGATAGACCACACGGCTGGAGGCAGTGGATATGTAGTAGATGTCGCAGTAATTTGTCGAGGAGGAACCCGAAACGGAACCCACCGGAATCACGTCCATATATTTGCCATGCGCCACGGCGGTAATCCAGATACCGGAGCTCACGGAACCCTTAACCAGGCGGGTACTGCCGTCAGGCATCCAGATGCGCCACTTCCCGGAATTGCCCGTGTCATTAGGAAGATCCACGCCGTCCATCATGTCATATTTATGACCATAGATGTCCTCGTAGCCAAGGCAGCAAATATTATTCACCTGCGTAACCGTGGCCCCGCCGTAGTCATCCTTCTCACGGTACCACGCATACTGGTGGACGGAGTTTTCTATCAGGCTGTTCGTCACATTAGGGTTGATTGAGGAGGCTTCCTCGTAGCCGATCGTGTCCGTCATACCGCGGCTGGCAGTACCACCCGTAGTACGGTTGTTCGTGTGAGAGCCCGCGCCGCATTGTTCCTGGCTGTCACGACGACCGTACTTCGCGTAGAAAAGATTCGCGATGCGCGAGTGCATAAGGGCATCAATCTGCTGCATACCGCGCTGGACACTGTAATAGTGGAAATCAACCCAGGTCATGCTCGCCGTAGTGCTCCCGCCGGTAATGCAGGCGCGAAGTTTGGAACCGACAACACTGCTGCCCACAACGGCACACAAGTGCTCGTCATTAGGCACCCATTCGGGTTCCATATCCTCGATCCTGTCACTGTTAGAAAGGACAACCTTATCGAACTCTGCCGTGTTCAGAATGGAGAAGTGAAGAGCAGTGGCACCCTCCGGAACATCGGCAATCAGGTACATACCGGCCTCGAACTTGTTGCTCAAGGTAGGGACGACGATTGAACTGATGACCGTGCCGGAATCGTCTGTGAAAATGCTTCCGACAAGGCTTGTACCGGGAACGCTCGGGAAACGCACACGCTTGTAACCGTCCACGTTCACCTTGCATACCGAATACGTACTGTCAGTACTGTAGCTGTTCGAAAGCGTATCCTTTCCGCTCATGATCTTACGACCGGAAAGATAACCGCCACTCGTGCCCTTAATGTCGTCAAGCGTAAGGACGTCAGCATCCGGAACGGAAGGCATGTTATCCGAACCGTTACTGCTGTAACAGGAGTAATGCTTGCCGTTCAGGTAATCATTGATACCCTTGCTCCAGAAGAAGGGCTCGTACATCATCCAGTCACCTTCAGTGCCGTCCAGTCTGGCAGCCGTGCCGTCGGCGTACTTGTTGCTGTCCGTGTCGTCCAGCGGGTAGTAGGTCATCTCACCGTCCAGGTTGTTCACCGTGGTATCAACGTTCGCCATGTTCACACCCCGCGTCGTCGCTTTTTTAGTCACTTTAGCAAGTACACGGTGACGCTGCTTCAGGATGGCGGAAATATGACCGCTCACCTCATACGCGTTGTCATACTTGTAGCCGGTACCGTTGTCAAGGTTGCTCACGTTCGCGTCATCCGATACCTCGTCGTCGAACTCGATCATCGTGTATTCCGGCTGCCGGATATTCAGTTCCGGGAAGTGCGCCTTCAGAGCGCTGTACGTATCGTCATCAATGTAGCGCGTGAGCTGTACCGTACCCACCAAGGCGCACGTGTCCGTAGTGTTGCCATCGGAATCCACACCGCCCATCCCGACAAACTTATCCAGCCACGTACCGTCATCCTCGCGGTCAATACCGGTTACTCTGATACGTTCCACACCCGTGCAACGGCCCAGCAGGGTTTCCCAGTCAATACCTGGACAACTGTCAAAGATGAAGGTCTTCACCTTGCTGTAGCTTTCCAATGTCAGCCCGCCGGTGGTCAGTCTGCCCAGATATTCCAGACGGAGGCTGGTCAGTGTACCGGGAAGGTGGAGCAGCGTCACGGGAGAACCCTTGGCTAGCACCACGCTCTGCACCTGCGTACCGCGGGCCTCAAGTTCTTCCAGCTTGGTCTGCGCACTCAAATCCAGCTCGGTACTGGTACTTCCCCCGGTTTTCGCCTGTGCCTGGTTACGAAGGTTGAGTTTACGTAGCTGCTTGCAGTTGCCGATGTTCAACCACCAGCCGGTACTGCCGTTGCCGGAACTTTGAAGGTTCAGTTCGCGCAGCACGGTACATTTGCCCAGGTCGAAAGCGTTTTTCAGGTGGTCGGCGGCCCCGCTCATATCCAGCACCTTCATACGGCTCGCGCCATAAACCCTCAAGGGATCGTTCACCGTATAGGCACCGGTGATGGAAAGGCTCGCAGCCGCATCTTTCTTGATGATGCCGGTATTCCCTATATTCGGGCTGTTGTTCGTACCGTAGCCGAAAGCATAAACCTCGTTGGCCGTAATCTTCAGCACGTCGGGGGTGTCAGCAGCCGTACGTGCCAGATAGAGGTCGATGTTGTCACTGGTGAAATTGCTCGTGCCGTACTTAGCATCCAGAAGGGCGAAACGATTACGCACGAAATATTCACGGTGCGCACGGTTACTGCCCTGAAGGGCGTAGATGAACGGCCACACCTTGCCGTACATCTCCTGCGTGGCGGGCAGGATGTACTTCAGCTCGCCGCTCTTGTTATAGGCACGGTCGCACCAGTTGCCCGCCTGCTCCACGTTCAGCATGTCCAGGACACGGCTGGTGGTAAGTACACCGCGAAGAGCCTGCGCCTGTGTCTTCAGGTCAGCGTCCAGGTTGGCCAGAACGAGGTTCCAAAGCCAGCTGTCACGGCCTTCAAAGGCATATTTCCCGGCCTCGGCGTCATAAGTGTCGCGGTCGGTGGTGTAGTCATACACCAGGAAACAGTCGTTACGTTTTCCCATCTGGGTATCACCGTCGTAGTAGGTGATGTACCATATCAGGCCGTCCCACGTGCGCAGCATCATGTTCTTCGCACGCTGGTCAACGGCAAGGAAATAGTCCGTCCAGAGGTAATACGTCAGCAGGAAAGCCTTGTCGAAATAGTCACTTATCTCGTCCCTGAACTTCTCGCTCTTAAAAGTGGAGAGGTCGGCGCTCGTCGCACCGTCCGGAACACACGAGCGTATCCATGCGTACAGCCGTTTCACGGCCGTACGCTGCGACTCGTCAAGGCCCGCCCATTTCACATCATCCGGAACGTTGGTCTCGGCACCGGCATCAAACACCTCCTCCAGATGAGCGTCACTTGTGGTCTTGAAAAGGCACATGGCCTCGGTATTGTTCAGCATTTCCAGAGTGAGGGGACAGGCAGGATCGTAACCCTCCACGCCACTAAGGCCGAACAGGTCGCCGCTCTTGCTTTTCTCGTTGTTGAAGTTGTATTGCCCCACATAGTTGTTCTCGCCGTCCTCCGCAGCCGCCACAAACATGTCGATAGGCACACCGTCGATAGCGGTACGCACGGTGACCGCGTTCAAATCGCTGCCGCCCGTCTCGTACTGGTAACGCTGCGGAGGGGTGAGAAGCCCCATCTCCTTCAGCACGTCGTTGAACAGTTTGGCACCGCCTGTGTTCAGCGACATGGACGAGTCGGAATAATCACTCTTCAGACAGATCAGGTTCATGGCGATGCCACCGGGACGGACGGGATATTTCTTTTCCGCCTGCTCCTTGCCGCCAACGGTGAAGCTAAGGTTCGTGCCGCCCTTGCTGATATAGATACGGATGTTCTTGCTCGGATATTTCGTGGAACTGGTACCCTGAATACGGATATAACAGTCACGAAGCACGAAGTCGTATTCGGATCCGAAAGGGGAGTAATAGAAGATATCCGCCGAAAAGTCCGTCTTCTTGTTGTTCTCGGCATACACGTCATCGAGCTTGTTCTGGCGCACGATACGCAGTACCCCCTTGCCCTTGGCACGCAGCTTGTCCATATCCACAGTGTCGGTATCACCCAGGATATCGTTCTCCTCATACAGCGCGATCATCTCCTCACCGTCCGCACTGTCCACCATCCGGTTCTCCAGTTCCTCGTCGTCACTCAACCGGCGGGTATAGATACGCACGCTCTTTACCTCCACGTCCGCCCCGGCGCTGTCAATGGTGATATATTTCGGATTGTCCTGGCGGAAGCTGAAGGCGTTGTCGTAGATGTCGGCACCGGTACGGTTGCCGTCCACATAAAGCTCCATCAGACGGCTCTCATTGCGGGTACCCACCATGAGGGCCACCTTGATCCACCGGTCTTCCACATAATTCGTGCCCAGCTTGATCTCACGCTCCACCAGCTCGTCGTCCTCGTTGGTATAGGACACTTTCTCACCGGTCTTGAAACTCGTTTCCGAAGGGGTGATATAAAGCCCCTTGCCACTGTCGAGACAGTCCACAACTGCGGTATCGCTGTCAGTGGGATTGCTTACCCGGAGGGTCAGTTCAATGGTCAGCCCCGTACTTTTCACATCGGTGGCAAAGGGCCGGTAGCCGATGACGGCTTTCGCACCGTTGGTCAGCTTCAGCGCCTCACCCGTCCAGCCGTTGCTGCTCCAGTCAAAACCCTCGAACGTGGTCTCCACGCCGTTCGACTCCCATGTTCCGGGGTTACTCTCCCCGTTGCTGCGGCCCGCCGCGTCAAGCTTGACCGCCAGGCCGTAGGTGGCCTCGCTGATATCGATACCGCTCTCACCCACGTCGATGCGCAAAGTGTACCCGGTCGGACCGGCTTTCAGGACAAGCGTCTGCGTGCCTTCCTCGGTAAACCGGTTACTGTAGGTCATCATGCTGCGGGGAGCGCTCACGGTACTGCTCTTGACGCCGTTTTTCCAGAACTCCACTTCAGCGGGCACACGGTCGGGATCATAGGCCACCCAGTCGAAAGTGAGCTTCTCGTAGCGGCCGGCTTCAAGGACCGGCTCCAGATGCTCGTCCCGTCCGAGGACATGCCCGTCGGCATGAATGAGCTTCAAACCGATGAAGGGCGCGCCGGTTCCGGCCTTCAGCAGGTCGATATGGATGCTCTCGCTTTTCAGCGTGAGGTCGTCAGTTTCCATCTCGGCCACCAGCTGGGCGGTATGCCGCCCCACGGACAGGCCGGTCATGGAAACCTCGAAACTGCCGTTCGTCGTGCCGCTGCGGGTGACCGTATGCGCGTTCTGCTGTACACCGTCCACGTACAGGCTGACGGTTTTCGTGCCGGTACCGCTCACGGCGTAGGGTATACTCGCGGAATCATAGGTACCGTAACCGCCGTTCTGGATGGTGGCCGCCAGGTTGTAACCGCAGGAAAGGGACAGGGTGACGCTCTTCACGCTCACGTACGCCTGCTTCTTCTGCGCCTTGCCCGTGGTGGGATCGGTAGTCTCGGCAATGACGTAGATATCGCTCGTGCCCACCAGCAGGTATTTGGTCAGGTCAAGGGTATAGGTACCCTTGCTCACTTCCTTCAGCGAGGAGGAATAAGTGGTGGTCGTCCCGCGCTTCACCTGGATGGTGACGGTCGCTTTCTGTCCGGTACTGCTACCCTTGTCATCACCGCCGGCAACCTGGTGGTCATAGGTATAGGTAAGTTTCACCGCTCCGCCTTCCTTCACGGTTTTCTTGTCGGTCTCGGCAAGCAGCACGATCTTGGTGGTGGAGGACTCACCGCCGCCACCGCTGCCGGCCGGGATGTCAACGCTCGCGATCTCCGCCCCGCTCTTGTTGGTCAGCGCAAGGCGGACACTGCTCTCGTCGTCGCTCACTTCCGCGCTCATGCCGAACACGGTACCGGCTTCCACCTCCTGGAATTTGGCGGCGACGGTCTTGTTCTGGACGGGATTGGTACTGTCGGCATCCAGGCTCTCGTCCACTTCCAGCTTGTCGATGGTCAGATCCACGTTGCCCTCGCTGTCGGGAACTTTCTTCTCGCCGTTCACCGTCAGGCTCTTCATCGTTCCGGCACCGCCGAAGTCCTCCCAGCTCGCCTCCTGCTCCCAGCTCGACAGACTTGTCCCCACGAACTGTTTGGTCTCCCATTTGCCCTGCGAGACTTCATAGGTGATGCAACGGCCCTTGTAACGGTATTTCTCATCCACGGCACCGATCGCGGAGGAAAGGACATAATAACCGCTCTCCAAAGGGACTTCCGCCGTCACATTATACGTGTTACCGCCACCGCCCGTACCACCGGGAATATCAACGGAGGCAATCTCCGTCCCGGTCTTCCCCAGCAGGGTGAGTTTCACCGTGTCGTTCTCCTCATCAGGGACGGCCGTCATGCCACCGACCAAACCGTCGTTCACACCGGCGGCGGCATCCTCCGCCTGTTTCGCAGCCGCGGATGCCGCTGCCGCGGCGGAATTTGCAGTTTCAGCAGCCTGATTGGCGGTACCGGCCGCATCAGACGCCATACCCGCAGCTTTATTCGCCAAAGCCGCAGCATTATCCGCTTTCGTGGCAGACGCATTCGCCGTGGCAGCGGCATCATCGGCCGGTTTACGCAAAAGGGTGAGCGGAGCACTCACCAGCTCACTGCCGCGAAGGGCGGGGAGACTTTTGATATTGTCAAGGGAGCTGACCTCCACAAGTTCATCAACGCTCTGGCTCTCGGCCTTGATAGCGTTCAGGATGTCGTTCTTAAGTTCCGTTTTCTCCGATTCTGTAAGTGCCATAAGTTATTCCTCCTTTTTTATTGTTGTCAGTCATTGTAATAATGGTATGAAAGCGCGCTGAAGCCAAGGATGCACCAGCCGCACTTGTTCAGGCTGTTAATGATGGCGGGCTCCTCCCAATCCTCGCCCGTGTAGAGCAGGAGGAAGCGGTTCACGGAGGTGACGTACAGCCAGTTCCTCTCCGGGTTCTCCGGAGCGGAAGAAAGCTCTCCCTTCCACGTGATGCGGAGATCATCGGAAGCGCCGCCGTAAACGGGGAACTCCACCCACGCGCCGTACCAGTAAAGGTAGTTGCGGTTCCTTTTCGTGTCGTAGTAAAGCCATCCGCTCGAGGGGGAAGCGGGGGGACCGGCCGACGCTCCCCGCCACGAAACCAGGTCCGCAAGGATTCTCCCGTTCAGCTCGGGGGTACCGACCAGCTCGATGATCCCGCTGATCCAGTCGATCCTGTAGGGGTCGGAATAGGAAAGCAGCGAATCACTGCTAAGGTTCACGTTGGAACCGCGGAGCAGCGTGCCGTCGTCCACACGGACGGAGCTGTAGCGGATAGAGCCCACCGTACGCGTATAGGGAGGGTGGCAGCCGTTGTAAAGGGTTACGCGCGAGCCGATATAACGCACGTCGTTCGGAAGGATGATGTCCGCACCGTTCGACGAACCGGCCATGTCCACCTTCAGGCTCAGCTCACGGCCGATCAGGTAGCCGGCCTCGCCGCGGCCCGAGCAGGAGGTCAGGACGGCGTCGCTCGACTCCACAAGGTGGAAGTTCGTGCGGATATGCCCGGAGAACGTGCCCGCGTTCGCCTCGATGCTCCCGTCCTCCAGGATCTTGAAATTATCGTTGGCCGTCACGAGGCCCTCCAGCTTGACGCGGTCACCGGTCAGCTTCACCACGCTGATCTTGTTGCCGTCAGCGTCCGTCCCGTCCACACTCACGCCGATAAGCGCCAGTTTCCCGTCCGCGTCCTGGGCGTAGATGCCCGCGCCTTCAGGCTTCACCACAAGCCCCGTCTCTTCCAGCATATTCTCGTCACGGTCAAAGACGGCGGCCGTTATCTTCACCAGACGCTCCGACTGCTCGAAAAGCGTCCGGTAGCGGTGTGCAAGGCTCTCCACCTTGTCAGTGGACAGCACGAGCATATACAGGTAGATGTCACCGGTAAAGGACAGTTTGAAATCACCGGTACCGTTCCAGAGGCCGCTACAGGTGTACTGCACGTAACCATCAGTTGCAGACAGTTCCTCCTCCACCTCCAGGCTGTTGAAGTTCGCGAAACCCGTCTTGTCAACGTCCAGGAACTGGACTCTTAGAGTCCCTTTGGTTGCGCAGCGGTAGAAGAAGGAAAGGTACACCGGCACGGCCTCCTTCTCCCCGTCACCGTTCACAGGCATGGAGGGGATGCTTTTCAAATTCGCCCGTTTCTGGAGGATGTACTTGTTACGGATGTGCACCACCGTCCGCCCGTCATCCACCGTCACGCTCGCCCCGTCGCCCTTTCTGGTCAGTACGTTGTTGTTCGCCCAGATCCATTTGTTACCTGCCAGGAAGAACACCGTCTCGTTCTCCGTGTTCCATTTCTCCAGCCCGTCATCGAAGGCGGGGTTGTTCAGGTAGCCCTTCTCCGTGGCGAAGTCGTTCCTTAGGGCGGTCACCGCGCTGGTGATGCGCCCCTCCACGATCTCGAACTTGGTCTTGATGTCCTCACCGGTCACCAGAAGGAAAGTCCCGCGCAGGTAGGCGTTGTCGCTGTAAAGGCCGTTGCCGTGCGGCTGGTTGTCAGCCGGGAACCAGTCATCGCTGATGCCGTCCAGGTTGCCCAGGCGCGCACGAAGGCAGCCGGTGAAGTTCTTCGCCTTCACCCCGTCCATCACGTCCACGCGGGGCTGACCGTCCTCGGTGGCGGAGATCAGGATCAGGTTCTGACGCAGCGGGTTCTCCGTGTTGCCCATCAGCACGCACTCGTCACCGGCCTCCGGAAGGGAACCTGAAAATTCATCCTCACTTACGAGAATGGAGTCACCCTCCACGCCGGCCACCTCCACCCAGTACCCTTTCAGGTTCCCGCCGCTGAACGTGGCGCAGCGCATCAGGTCATGGGCCTGGAAACTGTTGTCCTGCTCGAAAGTGATCCTCCAGTAACCGTCCTCAAGTACGGCGGTCTTTATTTTCCCGTTGGCGGCGCTGACGCACAGCTGGCCGCCAACGCTGCGTACCTTCTCGATAAGCAGCTCCAATACTACCATGACCTGGCGTACCGTCAGCTTGTCGATGGTAAGATGGGACAAAGCGTCCTCCATCCACAGCCGCCACCCCTCACCGAAAAGACCGTCCACGAATTTCGGGCTGCGAAGGAACTCACGCACGACAAGGGTCAGCAACTCGGCATTGCCCTTGTCATCAATACCCGCATTATCCTCCTGTCCGAAAGAGGCTCCCGCTTCGAAGGTGATCTTCCCCTTTGCACGGTCATTCTTTTTTTTGCTGATGTGTTCCGCCTGACTTCTCCGCGCGGAAAAAAGATTGTTGTCCGTAGGCAGTGTCTTGTCCCAGCTACGGATAATGTCAGGAAGCGCGGCACCCTCCGCCTTTGACTTCGTATAGTTTTTCAGTTCCCCGATACTGTCATTCACCCGTTCAAACGCACCACTATGCAGGGCATCGCTGATCTCGATGTCCATCTCCCCGGGTTGGTTCACCTTCCGGGTAATTTTCGTGATGCGGCTGCTGCGATAACCGGTTTCGGGGAAATACTCCTCGCTTTCAAGTCTCACACGGCGGCCTACGGACAGGGAAACACCGTTCTCCTCAATCCACACATGGTCGGTCGGGGCCTTGTAAACGGCAAGATCCTGCCAGCATTCGGTATTGAACTGTTCCACCGCCGTAAGAAACTCCTCCTCGGCAAGCGGGTAATATTCGTCCGGCATACGGATATTCCAGAGAATATAACGGTCACCGGATTTCGGAATAAGTTTGCCGCCGGGGAGTTGCGTGTCATCATCATAGGGCCATATCGTAATAATCTCGAACTCACGGGTGGCACTGTTGAAATTCACCTCGAAATAGTGGTCCTCACCCTGCCCCAGTCCGGAAAGGTCACCGTCCTGGAACGATACACGTTTGGTCTCGTCGGGCAGCTCGTAATCGTTCGGATCGAAATTCAGGCTGTCGTCCCTGAAATAATAGACCGTGAAAGGGTTGCCGTCGTCATCTTTCACATCTTCGCTGCGCACACTGCTGACAGCCCCGATCCTGCGGGGATAAATGCCGCTGAAGGCGTCTTGCTCGTAACGGTCATAGATGCCGTACTCCTCCGTATGTATCTCGACATATTGCCTGCCCCCCGGAAGCATCAGGCGGCTATGCCCGTATTTTGACGGATCTATGTTCCGCGTGCTGCCTACCGGGAACAACCGGGTATAAAAATTGTCGGTACCCGTCGTGTCGCGTTCGATTCCGGTCAGTCCCTTCCCGTAGCCCAGCGTTATTTCCTCGCCATGCTCACACCGGCACACGTTCACGGTCTGGCCTTCCACCCACCATTCAGCCTGCCCGCCGACCGCTTCGGCTATCTCTTTCAGGGCTTCGTTGCAGTACTTCCCCTCGTAATCGATGACGATAAGGTCCGTACCGTCCACCCGCCCCACTTTCCAGTCGGTGGTGTGGTTCATTCCGTCATTGATACACTTCACGATCATGGCCACGTGTTCACGCGGAGTCGCTGTCAGCGTGAACACAGGCTCGGTGTTCCCGTCGGTGGTCTCCAGCACAAGAAAACGTCTCACCAGGCTCTCGATACCGTAAAACTTCAAATCATATACCCACTCCTGGCCGCTCTTCTGCTTCGGGATGTACCGTTCGGTCAGCCAGTAGCGCTCACCCTCAAAGTCCACCCGGTCATTCACGTCCAGGGCGATATATTCGTAATGCGTGAAAGAGAGTGTCAGGACATTGTCACCCTGCACCTCCTTCACCTGGGTGGAGCTGTCGCCCGCCTCGATATCGGTCCGTCTGTTGCCGTTGCTGTCATAGATGGTCAGCATGTCTGTATCTTGTTTAAACGTCGTTTGAATAGGGTTTGAATCACATTTATATGACCGGGACAGGTTCCCGGAACTTCACCTTGAACTTGCCGGCGTGCACGCCTTCCTTCCAGAGATAGGTCAGAGGCTGGAACTTGCTGCAATCCGTATATTTCACACGGAGAGTCAGGGCAAGTTGGGGAAAGGAAATCTCAAGCCACCCGTCACGGCCTTTCTTCAGGAAATTGATGAACTCGAAATACTTCTTCAGCCAGCCGGCCTGCGTTTTGCCAAACAGGGCGAAATGAAGCGTCACGTCACGGGCCTCGTTCCTGGGCGTCAGCACGGAGGAATATTTCTCCCCGTCCTCCTCCCGGATATTCACAGCCGTGTCCGTTTTCGTCTTGCTCGGGGTCAGGATGGCGGTCAGGTTATCCATCCCGCCGCGCTTGTCCTCAACGAGGAACACCCCGTATGTACTCCAGATGTCGGTACCGTTGACAAGTACCAGACCGCCTAATATCTTTTCCATATCATTTGCATTTTACTCCGTCACGATTGATTTTACGAATCTCTTCCTCTATTTTGCCAAGGTGCGACGCGCTCGTGCCGGTGTTCTCCTCGATACGGGCAAGATGCCCCTCGGCGGTGTTCATCTTGTCGATGACGCTCTCCATCTTCTCATCGATGCTCGACCAGTGTTGCAACCCGCTGGTGAACATGCCGTCCAGTTTTGTACCCTGGTCCTGTGTCATGGCTGAAAAACCGCCGGTTTTGGCGCTCTGGCTCGTACCGCCCGAGTTATCGTACCCGGTGGCCGCGGCAAGATTGTCACGAAGAGCGATGGCTTCCTCGACATACTTCATGTACTCGTCCTGGAGGGCCTTACGCTCGGCTTCTGTAAGGTCATTGTCTTCCATCGCCTTGCCGAATTTCTCCCACCAGCCTTTCAGCTTGTCGGAATACAGCTCACCGATCTTGTTTGACAGCATCGCACGCATGAAATACTCGGATATGTCCTCCGCCGCGGCTGCGGCATCATACTTCATATCCATCAGGTTATCCACGAAACTGCTGTACATGCTGTCGAAGGAAATACCGGTGAGACCTTCATACAGCTGGTCGGTAAGTTCCTCCAGCTTGCCCGCCTGGTCGATATAGTCATCCAGCTTCTCGGTCAGACGACCTCCATATCCGCCCTTGCCGGTATCCTGGATCTGCGTCCACATGTCCACGTTACTGCGCAACTTCTTCATCTCCTCCGGACTTAGGTTCCAGATGTCACCGTTCCAGCTACGCCCGATCTGACCGCTCAAACGGTCAATCTGTTCCTGTGAGAAACCGCCCCAGTAATAATTCCAGCTGTGATGCGAACCGTGATAGCCGGCCTGCGACATGGCCATGTCCAGATAGTTCGAGTTCGTCTCCTGCTGGAGCCTGTAGGCATCCCGGTAGGCGGCCACGGACTTTGTACCCTTGCTCGCCTTGATCTCCTCCGTCAGGTCCTCGATAGCCGTCTGCAAGGTCTCGTTGCGCTCGGTCAGCCGGTCGATGGTTTCCTGGACCTCTTTGGCATTGCTTGAAGTCGTCCAGGAGGAAAATCCGCCCCAGGTCAATGCGTCGAATATCTTGCCCACACCGGAAAGCAGCGATTTTCCGATAGTCACAAAAAGATCACCGGAAAGCACATCGTCAAGAATACCGCTCACGGCATTGAACACCGCGTCGAGCAGGCCACCGATGACCACACTCAAACCATCTTTGAAAAGGTCTATAATACTTACAATCCAGCCGACAACAGGCACATCCTCAAGTGTTTCGGAAACCTTTCCGAAAGCCTCGCCCAGTTTGCCGTCCACTTCCTTGGCACCTTTGCCGAGTGTGATCAGGCCATTATACGCCCCGCTGATACTGCCGGAGGCAATCTGCTGCAATCCGTCCCTCACATTCTCCATACTGGTCTTCAGACCGGAGGCAGTATTCGAGAGGGACTGCCGGGCACTGTCAGCCGTTTCCTGCAAGGCGTTTATATTCTCACTCGCGGCATCGGCATTAGCCTGCGCCGTTTCCAGGGCTTGCCGGGCGGACTCCTTCTCCTGTTCGGTTCCGGACTGTTGCGCCTCAATGTATGATTTCTGGGCGGCAATGAGTGCCGTATAGGTGTCCGCATACACCGCCTGTGCCTCCTTCAGGTCTGAAAGGGCTTTCTGGTAGGCAGTAACCTCGGCACCCAGTTTCTTGAAACTGACCTTGCCGGAACCGCCCAAAGCCCTCTCCATCTGCTGGACGGCAGAGACAAGCGCGTCCTGGCTGGCATGGTCGGCATTTCGGAACTCGTCAGTGAGCATGTATTTTCTGGCATCCGCCAATACAGGCTTTATCATATCGGAAAACATCCCGCCGAATTCACCGAAGACAGTACCCCAGTCAATACGGGCTTTCAGTTCCTGCACTTCGATGCCGGCAAGTTTGCTGTCACGTTCAACACCGAGAGAGAGCTTCTCGCTGCCGGACGTCGTCTTTTGTATCTTTTCCGCATATTCGGTCGCGATGGCGAGTTTCTGCTGCTGGAAGGTGCCGTAGGCCTGCAAATATTCCTGCATCACTCCGAACTCTTCCCGATAAGCTTCCGCTATTTTCTTCTGTCGGCCGGACTCGTTCAGCTCACGGGCCTTGTCTATTTCGGACTGCTGATCTTCCGACAGCGAACCGGACTGCCCCGCTTTCGCGTTGTCACGTTTCCAACCGGCTTCCTGCCTGGCTATTTCATCCTTGCGTGCCTGGTATTCATTGTCTATCTGGCGCAGCTTCTTCTCCAGCCCCTCGGTCATCATCTCAATCTCCGCCTCGTCATTCTTCCTTTGCAGCCCGGCGAGTTCCTGGCCCAGCTTTTCAGAAACCTGTTTGCGGCGTTGGGCTTCTTTCTCCGCCTTGTCCGCCTTCTTCCGTTCGGCCTCGGAATCCTTATCCTCACCGGGCTTGACCTTGTCGTACTCCTTTTTGGCGGTATCGACGGCATCCTTCAGTTCTTTCGCCTTCTTCTCAAACTCCTCACGGGAAAGGCTGTTGGACGTTTCCTGAAGAAAGGCGTTATAAGCCTTGAGCGCATCCTGGTATTTCTCTTTTGCCGCAGCCACCCAGTCAGTGCTTGAATCCGTGGGCAGGTTACGCCGGTTTTGTTCCGAAACCAGTTTGTTCAGCTGATACTTCAGTTCGTCACGGGAATAAGTTCCGGTAAGATTTTCGTCACCCTGCGTAATCTTTCCGTATTCCTTCTCCTGGACAGACATCCGGGCAAGCAGGGTTCTACGCTGCTTTATCTGCTGTGCAAGGGTCTCGTTACTCACACCGGTCAGGTTTTCGAAATAGGCATTTACCTCGTCCTTGCGGATTTGTCCGTTCAGGCTCTTGCGTTTTCCGTACAGATTCTGAAGCTCTGCCTCTTCATCCCTTGAACGTGCGGATTTCCGGACATATCGGGCTCTTTGCCGCCCGTAGCTGTCCTGGTAATATTCGGTTGCCAACCGGGTCTTGCCTTCAAGTTCTTTTATCCTGTCATCCACACGTTTCAATTCATTGGCGGGATTGGATATGGACTCACCGGCTTCCAATCGGGCTATCTCTTCCTTGATTTTCTTGATATTCTTCAGTTTCTCATACTCGGTGTCGTATTTGGAGAATATATCCGGATATTTCTGTTCCAGCTTGTTTAGCGCCTCACGCCGGGCATCCGTGGACACGGCTTCATCCCCGGCAATGGAACACAGTTCCTCTATTTTGCGCCTGTGCTCTTCCTCGGCCTCTATGGTTTTCTGCTTCTGCTGCTGATACCTTTCCTCGGATTCCTGCAAACGTTCGGTTTCCGTCTTCATGGAGATCAGTGCCACGGCAACACCGGCAAGCAGGGTCGCAACCAGCACATAGGGATTGGAAAGCATGGTCCGGTTGAGCATTTTCTGCGCTTTCTCAACCAGCAGGAGCCAGTTGTAATGCAACGCCTCCGCAGCCACCGCCCAGCCTTTCACGGCCGTGACTGTCATGACGGCGGTCCGGTACACACCATACGTACCGACAAGCCCGAGCAGGATACGGCCGAAACGTTCGTAATGCTCCACCATGTAGGAAACACCGGAAAGCGTGGTGTTGATGACACCTTCCGACTGTTGCCCGATTTCATTGAACATCATTGAAACGGCATCCTCTATATTGGAGATCTGTCCGGTTATCGTTTTGGATTGTGCCTCCATCAGACCACTGAATTTTCCGTCCTCGTCCGTCAGGCTCTCTATGACCTTCTGCACTTCGGGAAAACCGACCTTGCCTTCCTCCACAAGCTCCTTCACCTTGCTTTCAGCCACGCCGAACTGCTTGGCCAGTTCGGCGATCATAGGGATGCCCCGGCCGGTGAACTGGTTCAGGTCCTGTGTATAAAGCCGTCCCTGGGACATGGTGGTGCCGTAAAGATAGACCAGATCGTTCAAAGGGATGGAAAGTCCGGCAGCGATGTCACCCAAGCGGATCAGCGTCTCGTTCACTTTCTCCGCTCCAAACCCGTAGGCAAGAAGCTGCTTGGCACCCTGCGCGACATCCTCCAGGCCGAAAGGAGTGGTCGCGGCCGTATGTACCAACTGCTGCATCAGGGTGTCGGCCTTCTCCGCACTGCCGAGCATGGTCTGAAACGACACCTCCAGCTGCTGGAACTCGCCGCGTACCTTGGTGATGTTCGACACCAGCTCCTTGATAGTAAAGGCGGCCGCCAGCTTGCCGACGGTGTTGTTCAACAGGGAACCGCTCCTGTCAAGTTCCCGGATCTGTCTGTTGGCGGACGATGCCTGCTGGGACATCCGCTCGATCTTGCCCACGGCCTTGTCAAGACGGGCGCTCAAATGGTCCACCATAAGGAATTCTATTTGTACCGGTTTCATCTATTTTAGCTTGCTTTGAAAAAATCCTACTATTCCATCCGCTTCATCCTCGGCGCTCCGCTCATCCGCAGGACCGGAAGATCCGGACTTGTCACGGACATACCGGGGAGCGTCACTAAGCATCATGATCAGGGTCTGGTAATTCACCTTGTTCAGTATATAGTCCACGCTCCAGCCGGTGGCACTGGCAATCTGCCACACAAAACCGAAAGGGCTATGGGAGCCTTCATAACGGCTCTTTAACTCCCCTTCTTTCTTTGGCTCAGTCTCAAGCTCATCGGATTCGTCCGCTCGGCTGATCTGATAATAGGTATAAAAGGGTCGGTACCCATCAGGCTGACAAAACGCTTGATCGCACCCACCAGATAACGCTGTTCCATGAAGTTCCTTATGAGCCATGCCACCGGGCGCAAAAGCACGCGGCGGCTGAAAGGGCCACGACAAAGGGTATAGGCCACCATACGGCTCACCGCCTTGCCGTGAGAGGCCAGAAACTGCATTTCCTCCTCCTTGCTGAACCCCCACATCTCCTCACTGGTGATCCCCATCGACAAATATGTCCGGGCAAAAAGAATCTGACCGGACATATAAGGCCGCCTCATGGTCACGCGCAGCTCCAGCGGGGATTTCCTGAAAGGGATATGAAACGCTTTCAGCGGGACGCTCACACCGATATCCAGCAGCGCGTCCGCACCCTCACGCTGGATCTGCTTGATGACAGCTTCGTCCATACGCTACTCCTCGGCCAGGTTAGTGGAAGCAGCAGCGGCAGATTCAGCAGGAGGCAGTTTATACTGTTTCCACTCTTCCGGGATAGAATCCGTATTGAATACGCCATGGGGCTGGGAGCCGTCTTCCGGCATGGCCACTTCCAGCGTGCATTCGATTTTCGCCGTTTCTGTCAGGGTCAGCTTGCCGCCGAGATTGGAAAGTAGCGTGCCATTGGGAATCAGGATGCTCTGCCCCGAAACAAGGGCTATTTCCCACGGACCGGTCAGCAACACGGCTGCCGTCGGGGCCGTCCAACCAATCGGGGTTTTCTTTTCCGAGTCCTCTTCCTTGTAGTGCATGGTACCACCCAGCAAGCTATGCAGGTTTTCGTAGTTCAGCTGGATAACGTTGAACGTGGGGGCGATGCTGCCATTCGACTGGGGAATGATAAGCACCGGGGTTCCCGGCACCTGCTCCGCCTCGATTTTGGCGGATTCGGGTTTCTGCCCGCCCATGTCAAACGAATTCTTCTCTATGTAACCCACCACAAAGTCCTTGTATTTCACGGCACCGACGCCGTACATGAAATTCTTATTCATTGTTTCTTGATTTTGAAAGTTAATACTATGCCGGCAACACATCCGGTTATAAAAGCGGCCAGCGCTATTTTAACGGGACTAAAGCGACGTTCAAATTCCGTTTCAACTGTGAATGAGTCCTCATGTGTCTCATTACGGATACGGGTCAGTTCCTCCTCATAACACAGTACCAGCCGCTGGAGGCTGTCGCAGGATGCCTCCGCTATGATATTGCCGGCCGCATCGCTCTTCACCGTCAGGCCCGCCTGCCCGTTCCTGGAATGGTAGGACGAACCGGAGGGAAGTTTACGGAGGCTGTCCGGAGGGATCGTCAGGCTCACCGCCGATTTCGGAATCCCCGCCATCAACAACCCCCGCCTCACGTTTGACACGTTGTCGGCGCTTGACGACAGGCTGCTGTTCCGGTTCACCTCCGTCCTGCTCTTTCGAGTACTCGCGCATCCCGTAAAGAACAGGACAATCATCATGATGCCTGCAACTGTTGGCAGTATCAATGGCTTTCCGGAGGCGTGCCATTTCACGCCGGGTCGCCTGCAAAGCTTTCCTGTTTTCATTCAGTTCCTCTTTTAAGGGTTCTACAATATTCTCGATCAGGATACGGGTGGCATGTTCGGTATTGTCAATCCGTACCGTCTCGGCTTCGGCGGTAGCCTTCTCCGCTTTCGCCCTCGCTTCCCTGACCGTTGATTTCAGGGTGATGATGGCTATTATCGTGGCTACCAGACCACCGCCCAGCACCAGATTCATGACAGCACTGAAGTCCATACGCACACTGGTCTTTCAGGTCAAAGCCTATTTACCGGCATCCTTACCCGCAAACAGTCCGATGAGCCACTGGACAAATCCCGTATCGGCAACACCATTGGACACAAGGGACGCACCGAACCCGTAACACAACGCGATATACCACGTGGCATCAGCGACAAAGCCCGCATCCAGCCACCATAAAAGCATGGCGGCCACAATGCCCACACACCAGCTGACAATCTGTGTCGCCAAGCCCTGCATTTTTGGAAACAGAGCCTTGATCCCTTCCGTGAGCAACACCACGCCACCGACAAAACCGGCAAAGGTGGTGATCATCGCGCTATAATCGACTTCCGGTACTGTACCGGTCTGGGCAAAAGTTGCTGACACGAATCCGAGTATCAGCACAAAGAATAAAAGAAATCTTTTCATGTTGTTGTTGATTTATTGAGTTATACCTATTTGTTTAAGCCATCTCTGTACATCAAAACTGGGGCAGGCTTTGGCCGCCAGTTCATTGTGACCGACGATTCTCACATCGGGAAAACGACGATGGAAATCCTTCACGTACTTCTCAAGCGCCTTTTTCTGCCAGGAGGTACGGGTGTCCGCAGGCGTTTTACCATCCTTTGCACACCCGCCGGCATAGACGATATGGCGGCTCACGGAATTGTAACCGGCCACGCCGTTGGTCACTTCCCACGGGTCCACATTCGCGTCCTCGTTATTGTTCACCAGGCGTTCCACTCCGCCGTTCAGATGGAACAGGTCGGTATATCCGACCTGCTTCCAGCCGCGGCCGCCCTTTGAGACGGGGTTCGTATGCCAGGCGCGAATCTCCGCACCGCTTACCTCACGCCCTTCAGGAGTGGCCGTGCAATGGATGACAAGATACTTCAGCTTTCCCATCACTCACCGCCTTCCTCTTCATCAACGGCCGCCTGGGACAGTGCTATCTCCACCTTCTTCTCCGGATCGGCGTCCAGGCCCAGTACAAGTGTGCCGGATACCGCCTTGCCGCTACTGTTCACACCGGCGGTGACCGTCAGAGAGCCATCGGTACCGACTGCCGTGAAACCGGCAGGAATGGAAACCACGCTGTAATCACCGGAGGCAGTGACCTTCACCTCCTTGCTCTCACCGGCGGCCTTGAAAGAAAGAGCGGCCGGATCGGCAGAAATGCTGCGTTCCACTACCTTGAACACCGGAGTCTCACGGGTGTCAAGCACCACGAACTCCTCGCCGAAGGCGATTTCCGTGTCGGCCTTCATAAGCAGCTTGAAGAAGTACAGCTCGCTGGAGTTCATCCACTTGTCAATCTGGATCACCTCCTCATCGTCCTGGAGGTTCACACCGGCAAAAAGGTTGCCGTCAGCGCTCATCGAGCAGAGCGTGGCTACGATAAGGCCATCAGGCCAGGAATTCAGCGTCTCGATGGTGATACCCTTGTAACGCTTCTTGTTGATGTCCGTCTCGCTCGTGTTCTTGTACTCGCGTTCGGTCAGCTCGTCATCGTACTTGTCGAAGTCGTCAATACTCATCAGGATACGCAGGTTCGGATTCTCACGCAGGGCTTTTGGAATAGCCTTGCGGACAGCCTTCAACTTGCCGATCATGGAAGTATCGGAAGGAGCCGGAACCACGATCACATCCGGATCTTTAGCCGCCTGGGTCAGGATACCGTTGAAAAGGTGGTCGTCGTCCGAACCGAACTCGCCGTTCAGGTAATGCCAGCCCAGCTCGAACTTCACACTCTTGCTAAGTTCATCCAGAAGCGTGTTCTGCGCTTCGGGGGGAAGTTCGGCAAACACGAGGTTGCCCTTCGGCTGCCACTTGCGCCAAACATGCTCGAAGGCACGGGGATTGAAAGTCGTGAACGCCATGAAGTCCTCCGGATCCAGTGATTTCTCCGAGTAATTGAAATTGCCTTTCGAGTCTTCCAAAGTCGGGTTCTCCTTACGCTTCTGGAGCATCTTGCCCGTCTTGATACGCGGCAGGCTGATTTTTTTCTCCACACCGGGGATCACCATGATCAGACCTTTTTCTACAAGGTCATTCCCGGTGGTGGCCAGGACCAGTATTTTCTCCAGTACCTCGCCGTTGTAATTCGTGTTTCTTACTACTATTGCCATGGCAAATGTTTTTATTTATGGTTCAACTTGTCCTTAATCTCGCTCATGCGCTTGTTCCAGGGGCTTTCACCCGTCGGATTCACACGAAGGTCGGTCATGACACTACGTTTGGGGGAAAGCTTCTCCAATGCCTTTTCCCCGTTCTCCCGGTCTTTTGCCAGAAGGTTCTCATAGATGGGGCGGGTGGCGGCATCGATACGGCCGTCCTGTTCCGCATCATCAAGCAGTTTCTTACGCGCGGCAGCGTCATCCGCATCCGCCTTGTCCTGGAACACCTTCAGTTCGCCCTTCAGGCGGGTGACCTCGGCATCAAGGGCCGGGACTTTGCCAGCCTCCGTTTCCAGCAGTCCGATTTCACGCAGGAAATCGTCATCCGTCGCACAGTTCTTGAACCGCGGACGTCTCTTGAGTTCGTCTAAATTCATGCTATTCTCGTTTTGTGGCTTGTGCAGCCGGTTATTGAATATTTGAAATACTTGTTCGGGGGTACTGTCCTCCGGTACCGGGTCAGCGTCATAAATACCGTCGATAAGCCCCAGCGCCAGCGCCTCGTCGGCACGCAGCCAGTGATCCTTGCCGTCAAAATACATCGCGCGGATTTCCTCCTTGTCCTTGCCCATACGGGTGGCATACATCTCGCAAAGGGTATCCTCAAGCGCCTCGATCTCACGGATGCAGTCCTTCATCTCATCCTTGTTGCCGTAACAGCCGCCCTGGACACTGTGAAGCATCAGACGGGCATAACGGCTCATCTGCACGGGCTTGCCGCAAAGGGCGATGACGGAGGCCATGCTGGCGGCGATGCCGTCCACGTAGATGGTAATGTCGGCCTTGCTGTTCTTCAAGGCATTGAAAATGGCGATGCCCGAATAAACCTCGCCGCCGTTGCTGTTGATACGCACGTCCACCTTCCCGGTCAGGGCTTCCGCTTCCAGAAGTTCACGGGCAATATCACCGCTGCGCACGTTATCATCGTACTCACCGATGTCACCGTAAAGAAGGATGCAACAGGCATCGGTTCCGGGT